>WNFP01002279.1_pt1 | contig 15732 bp, 12 predicted proteins | sample 5400201 | NCBI WGS metagenome assembly WNFP01 (sample SAMN13153355, study PRJNA577476) | soil metagenome | isolation source: 115 cm saprolite under Madrone tree | place: USA:California | collected 2016-06-14
GATGACGAGGTTGCTGCTCAAAGTCGTCTAATGCAACGCGTCAGAGCGCTCTTCGAAGACCAGGTCTTCCATCTGCGCGTAGGCGGATTCTTGTCCAGGCTGGCTGAAAAGTACCATCAATACGACCCATTTCACTTGTTCGATGTCGATTTCGTCCGCTTCGAGCGCCATGAGGCGGTCGATGACCAGCTCGCGCTGCGTACCCGAGAGTATCTGCACGTTTTCCAAATACATCAGGTAACCGCGGACATCCGTATCCAACCGCAGCAATTCCTGACCGCTGAAGACCCGTACGGCCCGTGCCGTGGCTTCGGCGACTTTGCCGAGCTGTTCGCCGGACAGTCCGTCCAGCCACTCCAGTGCGCGCTCGATGTCGGGTTCTGCGAAGCCTGCCTTGTCCAATTCGACTTTCAGGACATCGCGATCCGGCCGCGGCTCGTCATCGGCGCTCATGTAATTCTCGAATAAATAGATGAGCAGATCGAGAACGTTATCTTTCACCTCCGGCTCCTAACGACTCGGGAGTAGCGGCCCCCGGGGGCGGCCTGAACGTGGCCTTCGAGCTCGAGGATCAGCATCATCGAGGACACGGCTTCTGGTTTGAATCCGGTACGAACGACCAACAAGATTTTGTGATCCTTGTCCATGCCCAGTTCAAGTGGAACGGCCAAGTTGCGGCCCGTGGCGGCGTGAGATCGGCCTTCGAAAAATGCCGAAAAGTTCAACTCACTCAATATGTCATGCGCCGTTTCGGTCAGTTTTGCGCCCTGCCGGATCAGCTCGTGGCAGCCGCGGCTCAAGGGACTGTGGATGGAACCCGGAATCGCGAATACCTCCCGGCCGTAGGAGACCGCCTGCCGGGCGGTGATGAGAGAGCCGCTTCGGCGTGCCGCTTCGACGACCAAAGTCCCTAGGCTCAAGCCCGCAATGATGCCGTTCCGCTGGGGAAAATTCTCCCGCCGGGGGGGAGTTCCGAGCGGAAATTCGCTGATCAAGGCCCCCTCCTGCAGGATTTCGAGGCTCAGGGAGCGATTGCTGCGCGGATAGACGACATCGATGCCCGATCCCAAGACGGCAAGGGTGATTCCCTGCGCCGCGAGCGCGCCTCGGTGCGCTGCGCTGTCGATGCCTGAGGCGAGGCCGCTGGTGATGGCAAGCCCGCGTCCGGCGAGATATTCGGCGAGTTCATGGGCCGTATCCCGGCCCTGAGGGGTGGGATTGCGGCTGCCGACGATTGCCAATTGCGGTTCGTGCAAGGCGTCCACGTTGCCGGCCACGTACAGCGCCATCGGATGCCGATCCGTTGCGCGCAGCAAGGCGGGGTAGCGCGGGTCCGTGAACGGCACCACATGATGGCCGGGTCTTTCCAGCCACTCGCTTTCCGCAGGGCTCGATGCCGCCGCCGCAGTCGACAGGAATTCGCGCGCTGCAGCAGGCAGCCCGGCTCGTTCACGCGATGCGTCGGACGCGTCGATAATGCCTCGGGCCGATCCGAAGATCTCGAGCGCCTTCGTGAGGGCTGGAATACCGAGCGCGGGCGCACGCGTGAGCGTCGCCCAAGCAGAGGACTCTTCGCTCGGTGGCATTGCACGGATTATCGGGCGCGCGCCCCGATCTCGCCGCTCCAGATCCTAGCGGCAATCTGCAGATTTGCCGCGTGCTGCCATGTCGGGTGCGGCGACGCTGGGTGCGCCGACGGTGCGGCCACTTCTGGCGCCGCCGCGCCCCGGCGTCCCTACGCGGGAGCCGAACTCCTCACGGGTTCTGGACGTAATCCGCTACGCGAATGACATCCGTGGCTTCCATGATCAGGCCGTAGCTCAAGTGGTCGAATGTCTTGAACACCATGAAGGTGCCGGTTCGCTCGTCGGGCAGCCGCACCTTAGGGGCCGCCAGCCGGGTCATTCCATTCAGAAAGCCCTTGTTCGCGGTGTCGCGAACGACGCCTCCCTCCTGGAACACAGCCAAGACATTGCCCGGCGCGAGGCCGTCGCCGGCGCCGCGATTGATCACCACCACTTCGTACTGACCGATGACGGTCACGCCGTTGGACACGGCTATGATGCGGCCATTGGTCTTGACCTTCGGCGGGCTGGGGACGAAATCCAGCGGCACCTCGACGCCGCCGGCGAACAATTTATCTCCCGCCTCGGTTTCGCGCGCCGATTCGGTCATGATGAGGGTGGCCGGGTCGCCGGCGCGGGTGATGTGACCGGCGCCGGTGAAGATGCCGTCGTAGCCCACGATGCGATTGCCGTCATCCGGATCGCGCAACGCGTCGCCGACGCGCACCACGTTGTAATGAGTACCGAGTTCGACCGGACTCGCGAATCCGCGCGCGTACAGGGTATCGCCCTCGGCCATGGCCACGTGCAAGTCGCGGGTTGTCAGCACATACGGGGCATCTTTGATCTGTTCCCTCGCGAGCACCGAGGGCTTGGACATGAAGGCGGCCACGGAGGCGTAGGGGATGGCGGTGACCGCGCCCTCGAGCGGCTGACTGCGAATACGCGGCTCCACCCGGGCGGTATCGCCGCGCTGCAACACGAGCGTGGGTTTTCCGTCGATATAGACCAGACGCAGGGTATCGCCGGGGTAGATCAAGTGCGGGTTGTGGATCTGGGGGTTGACCTGCCAGATCTCGGGCCAAAACCAGGGATCGCGCAAGAAAACCTTGGCGATGCCCCACAAGGTGTCGCCGCGTTTCACGACATAGCTGTCGGGCGCATTGGGATTGATCACCACGCCGCCTGGCGCAGCTCCGGACGGCGCGGGCGCCGCGGTCGACGCACCGGCATCCAGGGCCGCTTCCATCGCTGTTCGATCGTCACCGACGACAATGCCCTGCACGCTGCTTTCAGGCGCCGCCACCGGCACCGGCGCCGTTACGCTCCTTTCCGTCTGACATCCGGCGAGCACCGCCACCGAAAGGGTGAGGGCAACTATTTGATGACCTTGCATTCGTTTCGCTCCCTTGGCCTTAAGCTTGATGTCGCTGGCCGACTGGTATACTTCCGACCTGCCGCCAAGACTTAGACGTATCGCGCGTTTCTGCGGTTTGGCGGCACCGTGCGCGCTGCCAATGCAGGCATTAAGTTAAGCAGCGGCGGAACTTTAGCAACATTCTTCAGCCAAAAACACGATATTGCTCTCATAACTCCCATGACAAAGCTCGTAATTCTGGAGTATCCCGATCCTAGGCTGCGCAAGACGGCCGCGCCGGTAACGGTGGTTGATGATGCACTGCGTCAATTGGCAGACAACATGCTCGAGACCATGTATGCGGCGAGAGGCGTCGGCCTTGCCGCCACTCAGGTCGATGTGCATAAGCGCTTGATCGTGCTCGATGTGAGCGAGGAGCGCGATCAACCGCTGGTATTGATCAATCCGGAACTGCTGAAGCGGGAAGGCTCCGGCCCCGGCGAGGAGGGGTGCTTGTCCCTGCCCGGCATCTACGAGAAGTTGTCGCGGGCGACGCATATTCGCGTGCGGGCATTGGGCCGCGACGGTGAGCCCTTCGAAATGGATGCGGAAGGGCTGCTCGCCGTCTGTATCCAGCATGAGATGGATCATCTCGAAGGCAAGCTATTCGTCGACTACCTTTCCGAACTCAAGCGCCAGCTGATCCGTCGGCGAATGGAAAAAGAGCGTAAGCAACGATCCACGGGGAGCGAACCTCGCACTACGGCGAAGGGCGCTGCGGCGCGCCGCGCTACCACCCCGGCTCTCTAGTGTCCTGAACCATTAATAGCTTGCTCGATTCGCCTGCGGATTTTCGTGCCGGGCAAGGCGCGCCGACGAGGCATAGTGGGTACTATGGCGAGGAGGCGCAACGCCGCCCGGCGCGAAAAGACGCGGCGCAGCGAGCGAGCTATTAATGGTTCAGGACACTGGAGTCTTGAGCACGGATCTTCCTCCCCTAAGGCTGGGTTTCGCCGGCACGCCGGAATTCGCCGTTCCGGCACTCGAGGCACTGTCGAAAGCACACCGGATTTGCGCCGTGTTCACGCAGCCGGACCGGCCTTCCGGGCGCGGCCAACCACTGCAGGCAAGTCCCGTCAAAAACCTGGCCGCTTCACGCGGGTTCCGCGTGTATCAGCCGGCCACTTTCAAGTCGCAGGACGTACTCGACGATCTTCGCAGCCTGGAACTCGACGTGCTGGTCGTCGTCGCGTACGGGTTGATCCTGCCGCCCGCAGTGCTGCAGAGTCCTCGGCAAGGTTGCATCAATATTCATGCCTCGCTGCTGCCGCGTTGGCGGGGGGCGGCGCCGATTCAACGCGCGGTGCTCGCGGGAGACGCGAAGACCGGCGTCACCATCATGCGCATGGAGGCGGGTCTCGATACCGGTCCCATGCTGGCGGCTCGCGAAGTAGAGATCGGCGCGGACGACACCGCCAAAACCCTGCATGACCGGCTGGCGCGGCTCGGTGCCGAGCTCATCGTCGAAACGCTGTATGCGCAGAGGCTAGGCGGTGTCCGCGAGGTGCCTCAGCCCTCCGATGGCGTCACATACGCCGAGAAAATCAACAAGGCCGAGGCACTGATCGATTGGCAGCAAGACGCGGTGTTGATCTCGCGGCGGGTCCGCGCGTTCAATCCATGGCCGATCGCCGAGACCCGGCTCAACGGGACGCAGCTGCGCATCTGGGAGGCGCGGCCGCTCGACTCGGCCGGCATGGAGGCTGCCGAAACGGGTGCCGGCACGTTGCCGGGAACGGTGCTGGCCGCCACGCACGAGGGTATCGACGTTGCGTGCGGGCGCGGTGTGCTGCGGATTCTTCGCCTGCAGCTTGCCGGCCGCAGACCGCTTTTCGCGCAGGAGTTCATCAAGGGACAGCGGCTCGACGGCGTGCGTTTCGCGCCGGTTAGACCCGCATGACCGCCAGCGCGCGTTCTTTGGCCGCACACGCGGTGGCGCGAATTCTGCGTGAGGGCGTAACCCTCGATGCGGCATTGAAGGATGCCCTGGCCGCGGCCAACCCCAAACTTGCGCCATCGGTGCGCTCCTTAAGCTACGGCGCGGTACGCGGCTACTATCGCCATGAAGCGATCTTGAGGAGCGTCTTGACCGCACCCGTGAAATCGCTGGACCCCTTGGTGCGTGCGCTGCTGTCGGTCGCGCTGTACGAGCTCGAGGACGAGAGAACACCGGAGTATGCCGTGGTCGACGCCGCGGTACAGACCGCGAAGGCCACCGACGCCGTGCGCGCGGCTGGATTGATCAATGCTGTATTGCGCCGCTATCTGCGCGAGCGCAAGACTTTGGACGCGGATATCGCGCGCAATCCGGCCACTCGCCATGCCTCGCCGGTGTGGCTCGCCGATCGCCTGCGCGCCGATTGGCCGGTGCGCTGGACCCAGTTGTTGGCTGCGGGCGATGCCCAGGCGCCGATGTGGTTGCGCGTCAATAGTCAGCGCACGACGACCATAGGATATCTCGAGACATTGCGGGAGGCCGGGATCGGCGCGCGCGCGGAAGCGCGGGTGCCTCACGCCGTGGTCCTTGATTCGCCGCGCGACGTGAACGATCTCCCCGGATTTGCCGAAGGCCTGGTATCCGTCCAAGATCTGGGAGCGCAGTGCGTCGCGTTTCCTCTTGGCCTCGCGGCGGGTCAGCGGGTACTCGATGCCTGTGCGGCGCCCGGCGGGAAAACCGCTCTCATCGCGGAACGCGAACCGCAATTGGCCACCGTGGTGGCGGTCGACATAGACCCGCAGCGGCTCGAGCGGGTCCGTGAAAACCTGAAGCGGGGAAACCTCCGTGCCGAGATCGTGAACGGCGATGCGGGTACGCCCTTCCCCTGGTGGGACGGCGTTCCGTTCGATCGCATATTGCTCGATGCGCCGTGTTCGGCGCTTGGGGTGATCCGCCGCCATCCCGATATTCGCCTGCGTAAGTCCCCGTCGGATATCGACAAATTGCCGCAGGTTCAAGGGCGTCTGCTCGCCTCGGCGTGGAACATGCTGAAGCGCGGCGGCCGCCTGGTGTATGCCACCTGCACCGTGACTCGAAGCGAAAATCGCGACGTAGTCGCTGCGTTTCTGCGCGGCACTCCCGACGCCGTCAGTCTCCCCGCGGAGGATTGGGAAGGCTGGCCCCCCTTCGGCGAGGCGGATGAATTCGGCCGGCAGATTTTGCCGGGAGAGGCGGGTGCAGACGGCTTCTATTATGCTGCCTTGACCAAACAATGAAAGCCGCGCGATCAAACCCTAGGCAGAGTGCCCGCCGGCGAGCTCCGCTCGCGAGGTTCGCGACGTTCATGTGCGCCGCGGCCGCGACGACGCTGTGGATGGCGCCGCTGCGTGCCGACGGGCTCGAGGGGCGCTTCGAGGTCCGTTCCGCCGATTTGCAGCTCAAGGACGGCGTTTATCACTTGAACGCCCATATGGACTTGCCCGTCAGCGACGCCGTGCGGCGCGGCCTCGCCGAAGGCGTGCCGCTGACGATAGAGCTCGACCTTGACATCGAACGGGTGCGCCAGCTGCTGCCGAACTCGCGCGTCGCCGAACTGACCCAGCGCTACCATTTGCAGTACAACGCGGTGAGTGCGCGCTACATACTGCGCAACGACAACAGCGGCCAGCAACAGTCGTTGAGCAACGTCGATTCCGCGCTCGAGCAGCTCTCCGAAGTGCGAGGTCTGCCGGTTCTGGACAAGGCGCTGATCTCCGCCGGCCGCCGTTATGAGGCCAGCGTTCGCGCCAAGGTCGATTACGGTTCGGTACCGTTCACCTTGCGCGTGGTCATGTTCTGGGTCAACGACTGGCATCGCGAGAGCGACTGGTACACATGGACGCTGCAGCCATGATCCGCAAGTACGGTGCCACGGTGCTGGGCTCGATCGGCGTCGTGCTGTGGCTGGTCGCGCTCTATCTGCTTGCCTCGGCCGCGCAAAATTCGGCCAGGTTCGAGAAGTGGATGCCGTGGATTCTGCTCATCAATATCTCGGGACTCCTCACGCTGTTCGTGCTGCTCGCCGGCAAGCTCACGCAATTGGTGCGCGACTACCGCAGGCATGTTCCGGGGTCGCGCCTGAAGGGACGCACGGTCGCGATCTTCAGCGCTCTGGCCGTCGCGCCGATTCTGGTGGTCTATTACTTTTCACTGCAATTCATCAATCGCGGCATCGACAGCTGGTTCGAGCTGGAAGTCAGTCAGGGACTCAAGGACACGCGCGAGCTCTCGCATGCCGCTCTCGAAGTGCGGGTACGGGAATTCCTCCAGCACACTCAGGTCGTGGCCCGCACCCTGTCGGCGAGTTCAGCTCTCGAGCTGATCGGCACGCTCGACCGCGAGCGGCGCGACAGCACGGCGCTCGAATTCACCATCGTGGGCGCGCAGGCGCAGATTCTCGCCACGAGCTCCGACCGTCCGATGGATACCCTGCCGGTGCCCGCGACCGACGAGATGATGCTGCAGCTGCGGCGCGGCCGCCCCTATGTGAGCTTGGACACCGATTCGGTCGGCGGCTATCTGATTCGAGCGGCGGCACCGCTCGATGCCAACGGCAGCGGCAGTGCGCGGGTGTTGATCGCCTTGTATCCGGTGCCGCAGCAGTTGAGCCAGCTGGCCGACACGGTGCAGCGTTCCTATACCCAATACGCGAATCTCGTGCAATTGCGCCGGCCGCTCAAGTCGACCTTCGTGCTGATCTTGACTTTCGTCGTGCTGATGTCGCTGATTGCCGCGGTTTATGGCGCGTTCTTCGCCGCCCAGCGTCTGGTGCAGCCCGTGCAGGACCTGATCGCCGGAACGCGGGCCGTGGCGAAAGGCGATTACGACACCAAGCTGCCGCTGCCTTCGCGCGACGAGTTGGGTTATCTGGTGACCTCATTCAACGACATGACCAAGCGCCTGGCCAGAGCCCGGGAGGAAACGCGCCGCAGTCAACAAGCCGTGGAAGCCGAGCGGGCCGGTCTCGCCGTGATTCTCGCGCGCCTGTCCACCGGAGTCGTGTCGCTCGAGGCGAATTTGACCGTGCGCACCGCGAATCAGGCCGCCAGCGCCATCTTGGGGATTGACCTCGAGGCCGCCGTCGGCAAACCTTTCGACGAGTCGATCAGCGACACGACTCTGTTCACCCAGTTTCTGGCCGCGCTCAAGTCGCATCTCGGCGCCGAGGACTTGGATTGGCGGGAGCAGCTCGAATTGCTGTCGGACTCCGGCAAGCGTGTGCTCGTGTGCGCGTGCACCGCCTTGCCCAACGACTTGGGAGGCGCGCCCGGCGTGGTACTGGTATTCGACGACATCACCACGCTCCTGCAGGCGCAGCGCGATGCGGCTTGGGGCGAAGTTGCGCGCCGCCTGGCGCACGAGATCAAGAATCCCCTCACGCCGATTCAACTGTCCGCGGAACGGATGCGGCGCAAGTTCTTGGGGCAAATGAACGCTCAAGACGCCCAGATACTCGAACGGGCGACGCATACCATCGTCGCTCAAGTCGATGCGATGAAGCAGATGGTCAACGCCTTCAGCGAGTACGCGCGCGCCCCCGACATGCATTTCTCGCGCTTCGATCTGAACCAGTTGATCACGGAAGTCGTGGATCTTTATCGAGTCCAGGACTCGAGCGCCGACCTCAAATTGCTGCTCGACCCGCACCTGCCGGCCATCTCGGCCGACCGGATGCGGATCCGGCAGATTCTCAACAATCTGGTCACCAACTCGCTGGAGGCCCTGGAGGGCCGGCCGGGCGCCTGCATCGAGATCGAAACTCATGTGGCCGAGGAAGGTCCCAAACAAGTAGCGTCGGTGGCGATCGTGGTCGCCGACAATGGGCCGGGGTTTCATCGGGACTTGATCGGCACCGTGTTCGACCCCTATGTCACGAGCAAACCCAAGGGCACGGGGTTGGGGCTTGCGATCGTGAAGAAAATCGTCGAAGAACACGGCGGACGCATTGAGGCGGATAATCAGCGCAGCGGCGGCGCCCGCGTGCGAATTCTATTGCCGTTGAGCGACGGCGCACGCTCCATGGGCGTGCGCGAACCGCGCAAAGGCGAACACAGGAGAGAACGTGTATGACCGCTTCGAGAATACTGGTGGTGGACGACGAGGCGGATATCCGCGGATTGCTGAAAGAGATTCTTTCCGAAGAGGGGTACGAGGTGGAAGTCGCCGCGGACGCGACCCAGGCGCGTTCTTCGCGCGCGACCCAGGTTCCTGATCTGGTCTTGCTGGATATCTGGATGCCGGACACCGACGGCATCACCTTGCTGCGCGAATGGTCGGTGACCGACGGCTACGACTGCCCGGTGGTGATGATGTCCGGCCACGGCACGGTCGAGACCGCGGTCGAGGCCACGCGCCTGGGCGCCTACGATTTTGTCGAGAAGCCGCTGTCGTTGACCAAACTGCTGCGCACCGTGGAGCGGGCGCTCGATGCCGGGCGCCGCAAACGGTTGTCGGCGCGCGCGCACGGGCCGACGCTCGCCGTGCCCATCGGCAAGGCCAAGGTCACCCAGGCGCTGCGCGAGCAGGTGCAGCACGCCGCCTCCAGTTCGTCTCCGGTGCTGCTGCTCGGCGAATTGGGATCAGGGCGCGAGGCCTACGCGCGCTACCTGCACTCGCTGAGCGCACGCGCATCGAAGCCGTTTTTCATGGTGGTGGCGGCGAGCTTAGGCGCCGACCCGGCCGCGGCGCTGTTCGGCAGCGAACGGGATGGCCGCATCGAACTGGGCGCGCTCGATCAGGCGGCCGGCGGATCGCTGTACCTGAACGGGCTGGAGGATTTGAACAGCGAGGCGCAGCGCGCGCTGGCGGGCGCCATCGAGCAGAACGGCTACACGCGCGTGGGCGGGCGGCAGCGAATACCGCTCAATGTGCGCTGGATCAGTTCCGCGCAGGACGGCTTCGAGTTGCGCGCCTCTCAGGAACCGTTCCGCCGCGACCTCGTGGCGCACCTCAACGTGATCACATTGAGGGTGCCCCCGCTGCGCGACTACGCCGAGGATGTTCCCGATCTACTGCGCTACTACGTCGATCGCCTGGTCGACGATCAGCATCTGCCGCTGCGCCGCTTCAGCGTCGCCGCGCAGAACCGGCTCAGAAATTATCCCTGGCCCGGCAATATCGATGAGCTCAAGAATCTGGTGCAGCGCGTGTTGGTACTGGGGGTGGGTGAGGAGATTCGGCTCGAGGAAATCGAGCGCGAGCTCGCGGTGAAACTGGCGGTGGACGAGCCGCTGGTGAAGCAAGATCTGCTCGCGCTGCCGCTGCGCGAGGCGCGCGAGCAATTCGAGCGAGCCTACCTGCAGCAGCAGCTCTTGCTGTGCAACGGCAAGGTGGGCCAGCTGGCCAAGCGGGTGGGGATGGAGCGCACGCATTTGTACCGTAAGTTGCGCGCATTGGGCGTCGATTTTCGGCAATTGGGCGAGGATTAGGCGTTATCTCGGCACGGTGATTTTGAGCGGTAGTGCTCGCCCGGAGGGGTGGGGAGCCTCAAGGCAACATAAAGACGCAGTTGCCTTGAGGCTCTCCACCCTTCCAGACGAGCACTCGCACCGATCAACATCACGGCGCTCGTCCTCCGGCACAGTGACATTGACCGGCCCAGCGCTAACGGCGCGGGGGGATGGGAAGCCTGAGGGCAACTGTCTCCCCCGTTGCCCTCAGGCTTCCCATCCCCCCACGCCCTGCGCTCCGGTCAACATCACCGTGCAGGGCTGCTAGTCGCCGACGCGGATAACGAGAACGTCCACGTCCGCCTTACGCAGGATTTGTCGTAGGCGGTTGAGCTCGTCCAGCTTGGAAATCGGACCGATCCGGATCCGGTGCCAGGTATCGTTGTCGACGGACACCTTCTGTACCTTGGATTCGATGCCTTGCAGCGCCAGCTGCGCGCGCACGCGGTCGGCGTCGGCGAAGTTCTTGTACGAACCGGCCTGCAGTACGTAGGTTCCGCGGCGCGTCTCGGGGACGGATTTGACGTCGGGCCGTACATCCTTGTCCTTCTCGGGCACCACCACTTCGAACTTCGGCAGCATGTCGTAGAAGGCGTAGGACTTCGCCGGATCTTCCGTGCCCGAGTCCCCGGCTTCCGCATCGGGAGGCTCGGCGCTGCGGGACTTTTTCTTGTCCGCCTTGGCTGTCCGGGCGATTTGCGCGTCCGGTCGATGATCCTTGATATAGACGACGGCGGCGACGCCGAGACCCACGGCCAATCCGCAAAGGACTCCCGTCCACCCGGAGAAACCCGCGCTCTTCCGGCGTTTGGTCTTGTAGTCGCGCGCCGCAGCCTTGGGCATGGGCCGCTCTACATCGTCTCGGGCGCGGATACGCCCAATAGTTCGAGGCCGTTGCGGATGACGGTCTGGGTCGCGAGCGCAAGGTCGAGCCGAGCATCGCGGAGCCCCGCATCCTCCACGATGAATTGATGCGCGCTGTAGTTGGTGTGGAAATCGTTCGCCAGGTCCCGCAGGTAGTGCACCAGTGTGTGCGGTGCGCGCAGCATCGCGCACTGGCGCACGATTTCGGGGAACGCGCTCACTCGCTTGATCAATTGCAGTTCCTGCGGCTCGACCAGCTTGTCCAGGCACGCAAGACCATGCGCCGCGTCGTGGGCAAGCCCGCGCTCCTGGAGTTGCCGCATCACGCTCGCGACCCGCGCATGCGCGTACTGAATGTAGTACACCGGGTTGTCGTTCGAGCGGGCGGTGGCGAGCTCCAAGTCGAAGTCCAAATGCTGGTCGTTGCTGCGCATGACGTAGAACAGCCGCGCCGCATCATTGCCTACTTCATTGCGCAAGTCGCGCAATGTGACGAACTCGCCCGAGCGGGTCGACATTTGCGCCTTTTCACCGCCGCGAAACAACGACACGAATTGCACGAGGCGCACCTCGAAGGAATCCGCGGGGCCGCCCAGCGCCACCAAACCTGCGCGCAGGCGAGTGATATAGCCGTGATGATCGGCACCCCAGATATAGAGCAAATGATCGAAGCCTCTTCTAAGCTTGTTGAATACATAGGCGATATCCGACGCAAAGTACGTCTTGACGCCGTTTTCGCGCACCATCACGCGGTCCTTTTCGTCGCCGTAGTCCGTGCTCTTGAACCACCAGGCGCCGTCCTTCAGATAGGCGTGTCCTGCCGTCTTCAGTGCGTCGAGCGCCCTGTCGACGGAGCCGTCGTCGCTCAAATGTCGCTCGGAGAACCAGCAATCGAAGGTGACGCCGAATTCCTTCAGGTCTTCGCGGATGTCGTTCAGGATGCCGGCCAGCGCCAGATCCAGCACGCGGCGAAACGCCGCGTCCCCGATGAGAAGCCGCGCCCGGGCGATCACTGCGTCGATGTAAACGTCCTTGTCGCCTCCCTGCGGCTCATCCGGCGGCAATTTCGCGAAGACCTCGGCGGCGCCCTGGCGCAGCTTCGCGCCTTCCACGGCGAACAATTGCTCGGCAATCGCCACAATGTAGTCGCCGCGGTAGCCGTTCGCGGGAAACGTGAAACGCTCGCCGCAGTGCTCGAGATATCGCAGCCAGGTGCTGACCGCCAGAATTTCCATCTGGCGGCCCGCATCGTTGATGTAGTACTCGCGCTCCACGCGGTAGCCCACTGCCTCGAGCAAATTCGCGACGGTCGCGCCGAACGCGGCATGCCGGCCGTGACCGACGTGCAGGGGGCCCGTCGGGTTCGCTGATACGAATTCCACCTGCACCGATCGGCCGGCGCCGGCGAGCGACCGGCCATACCGGCGCCCGTCTTGAAGCACCTTGCCGATTTCGGCGTGATAGGCGTTCTGCGACAGAAAGAAATTGATGAAGCCGGCGCCGGCGATCTCGACCTTGGCAACTGCGGGGCTCGCCGGCAGCGACCTCACCAGAGCCTCCGCCAGTTTGCGCGGATTCTGCCGGGCCGCCTTGGCCAGCCGCATGGCGAGATTGCTGGCGAAATCGCCATGCTGGGCGTCGCGCGTGTTCTCGACCTCGACGCTCAAAGTCCGCGCAGCGGCGGGCACCAGGTCTTCCGGCAGGGCCGCCAGCGCTTGCCGCAGCAAATTCTCGATCAGAGTCTTCAAAGCGAATCCATGGGTCAAATGTACGAAGGGTGGGTCAGGAGTCCAAAGATTGCCCGTCGGGAATACAAAGGGTCCGCAGTTTACCCGGAATCGCCGCTCTTCAGGCAGAGGGAGATGTCACGCAGGCGACTCAATCCACTTCCAGCGGATCCACGTCGATGGACCAACGCAGGCCGGGCGGCCCGCGCAGCTTCTCCACCTGCGGCAGCCAACCCTTCAAAAAGCGCTGCAATGTGGACCGCGCGGCGGTCTCGATCAGGAGATGCGCACGGAAGTGGTCGGCCCGGCGCGCGATCAAGGCGCTGGCGGGACCCAGCACTTTGACGGCCGCCGCGTCGCCCAGCCCGCGGCTGGAATCCACCGCGGCGCGTAGAAATGCGTCCAATCCGAGGCTGTCCTTGGCTTCGGCGCGCAGCATGGCGAGCCGCGAGTAGGGCGGCCAACCGGCCTCGCGGCGCTCTTCCAGGGCGCTGACCGCAAAGCCTTCGTAGCCTTCCGCCATGAGCCGATTGAGCAGGGGATGCTCGGGGAATTCCGTTTGAATCATGACTTCGCCTGCCAGGGAACCGCGCCCCGCGCGGCCGGCGACCTGGGTGATGGTTTGCGCGAGACGCTCGGTCGCGCGAAAGTCGCTGGCGAACAAACCCTGATCGGCATCCACGATCACCACCAGGCTGACCTCCGGAAAGTGATGACCCTTGGTGAGCATTTGGGTGCCGACCAGAATTCGCGCCTCACCGCTGTGCACCCGGTCAAGCACGGTTTGCACAGCGCCTCGCGCGGATGCCGTGTCTCGATCCAGCCGCGCCAGCGGCGCGTCCGGGAACAGTCTCGCCAGGGTTTCCTCGACCCGCTCGGTCCCCTGACCCACGGGATTCAAGGCTTGACCGCAACTTCCGCAAATCGCGGGAACGGGGCTGTGCGCGCCGCAGTGATGGCAGCGCAGCTGCTGCGCGCGGCGGTGCAAGGTCATGCGCGCATCGCAATGCGCGCATGGCGCGACCCAGCCGCAGGCATTGCAGAACAAACTCGGTGCATAGCCGCGGCGATTCAAGAACACGATGACCTGCCCGCCGGCTTTGAGATGTCGGTCAATGGCCTGCATCGCGGGCGTCGACAATCCCTGGTCGGCGGCATGCTTGCGCAGGTCCACGATCGACATGCGCGGCGCCTGCGACGCCCCCGGCCGCTGCGGCAAGAGGTGTTTCGAATAGCGCGCTGTCGCCGCGTTTTCCAGGGTTTCCAGCGACGGCGTCGCGGAGCCGAGAACGATGGGCACGTTCGCACCCCGGGCTCTCATCACCGCGAGATCGCGTGCCGAATAACGAAACCCCTCGTGCTGCTTGTACGAGGGATCGTGCTCCTCATCGACGACGATGAGAGCGAGCTTCGGCAGAGAGGTGAACACCGCGGAACGTGTTCCTATGACTATCCGCGCTTGGGCCTGGTGAGCCGCGCGCCAGGCATCGCGGCGCTCGGCGGTGCTGAGGCCGGAATGCAACGCCACCACCCCGGAACTGAAGCGGCGGCGGAAGCGATCGACCAGCTGGGGCGTCAGGGCGATCTCAGGCACGAGTACCAGAGCCTGGCCTCCTTCTCCAATCGCTGCGGCGATCACCCGCAAGTACACCTCGGTCTTGCCGCTGCCGGTCACGCCGTAGAGGAGATGGGCGGCAAAGGTCGGCAGGGACGCGATTATGGCGGCGACGCAGGCAGCCTGCGGCAGGGTGAGCGCGACTTCGCTGGGACGCATCTCCATCGCCGCCGCCGCGGGCGCGGCGGCCTCCACGATCCAGCCGCGCGTCGCCAGCGAACGCAATTGCGCGGGCTTGAATTCCTCACCGATGTCATCGCCGGTGGCGCATCCCCTCGTCCCGAGCCAGGCCAGCAGGGCTCGTTGTTGCGGAGCGCGCCGCGCGCCGGGAGCGGACAACTCCCGTCGTCCCGCATCGCTCAAGCACCACCATTCGGTCTTCTGCAGCGCGGGCTGACCTGTACGCAGGCTGACCGGCAAGGCTGCGGCAAATACTTCGCCGATGGGGTGGTGGTAGTACTCGGACGCCCAGCGCAGCAAGTCGAAGGTGACCGGGTCGACGATGGAATGCTCGTCCAGAATCTCGAGCGCTGCCTTGAGCTTAGGGGCGGCGACGGCGGACTCGGATGCGACCCCAACCAGCACCCCAATCAGCTGTTGGCGGCCAAAGGGCACGCGCACCCGCACACCAGGGGGGGGAACCCCGTGGGAGCCCAGGCTCGTAGGCGGCCGATAGTCAAAGACGCGACGTAACGGGGTATCCAGCGCAACCTGCAGAATCATCGGTCCTTTTTGTCCACAAAACATGTGGATAAGTCTGTTGAGAAGCTAAGGATCTCCACCCCAAGCGCCCGTTCCGTTTCGAGTCCCATCCAATTTGGCGAAAAAGTGTGCTAAATCGAAATGAATCTTTTAAATTCAATAGGTTAGGACGCCCTCTGGATTCCGCGCCGAGCTCTCGCTCCAAAATATTGCAGAGGCCGTCACACGCCGTGTGCGTAAGTCGCTGACCTTGACAAACCCAGTCCATTAGTCAAACAAGGCTCCTCCGTCAACCGCGGCGGCGGATAGGCGTTTATACCTGGAATAGCGACGGTCCGTCGACGTTGAGAGGACGAGGCATGCCCCCCTTTGATACGCTGAACCAGGCTTGGATGGTCTGGGATGGTCCCGCTCCAG
>WNFP01004080.1_pt1 | contig 15732 bp, 20 predicted proteins | sample 5400201 | NCBI WGS metagenome assembly WNFP01 (sample SAMN13153355, study PRJNA577476) | soil metagenome | isolation source: 115 cm saprolite under Madrone tree | place: USA:California | collected 2016-06-14
AACCCGTTGGCGTCGATGTCGCGCAACGACACCGGCCGCGCCTCCGGACGGCCCCGCGGGCCAACCGTGGCCAGGAAGCAGACGTCCACATGGGCGTCCTTCCGCCGGCGCGCCTCCTCGCGCGCCGTCACGATCTCCGCGATCGGATCGGCGATCACAGCGCGAGCCCGCCCCAGAAGACGGGCTCGGGGGCCAGCGTCAAGCCGAAGCGTTCCTCGACGCGCGAGCGAATCTCTCGCGCGAACGCGGCCACGTCGGAGGCGCGCGCGCCTTCCCGGCAGACGATGGCCAGGCTGTGGCCGGTCGACAGCGCTACGGGCCCGGGGCCTTCCCCGCGGCGAAAGCCCGCGCGCTCGATGAGCCAGGCCGCCGAGAGCTTGACGCGCCCGCCGGCGTCCGGCCACCGGGGCATGGTCGCGTCCCCCACGACCCTCTCCACGCGCTCGAGCGTGGCGGCGTCGACAAGAGGGTTGAGGAAGAACGATCCGCAGCTCCGGCGGTTGGGATCGTTGGGGTCGAGCACCATGGACTTGGACTTCCTGATTGCCACCACGCTCGCGCGCACGTCGCCGAGCGAGGGCCGCGTGAGCCCGCGCCGCTCCAGGTCGCGCTCGAGATCGGCGTAGCGGACCGTGGGGGCGCCATCACGCGTGAGCCGGTAGGTCACCGCCAGCACGATGAACCGGTCGGGATCGCCCGTCTTGAAACGGCTAGTCCGGTAGCCGAAACCGCATTCCGCCGCCGCGAACGTCGCGATTTCTCCTGCGCGCCGGTCGAACACCCGAACCGCCGTCACCGTCTGCGAGACTTCCTGGCCATAGGCGCCCACGTTCTGGATGGGCGTGGCGCCGACCAGACCCGGGATGCCGCTGAGACATTCGAGCCCGCCCCAGCCGTTGTCAACGGCGCGCTCGACGAACGCGTCCCAGGGCTCACCGGCCGCCGCGCTCACCTCGACCGAATTCCCCGTCTCCCGTGAGGTCACGCCGCGCAGCGCGATCTGCGCCACGAGGCCGTCTACCCCTCCATCCGCCACGATCAGGTTGGAGCCGCCGCCGAGGACATGCAGCGGCAGGCGGCGCGACTCGGCCCAGCGCACCGCGGCGGCAAGCGTGCCTTCGTCGGAGACCTCGGCGAAAAATCGCGCGGAGCCGCCCACGCCCATGGTGCAGCGGGGCGCCAGCGGCACGTTCTCGAGGGGCTGGAAAGTCGCCGACACCCGCGGCGCGCCCGCCCGGCTCACTGCACCCGCAAGCGGGGATCGAGCAGGTCGCGCAGGCCGTCGCCCAGGAGATTGAGGCTCAAGCCGGCGAGCGTGAGCGCCACGCCCGGGAAGAGGCTGATCCAGAAAGCCTCGCGAATCACGTTTTTGCCGCTGGCGATCACGTTGCCCCAGGACGGCACGTAGGGAGGCACGCCCACGCCGAGAAAGCCCAGGATCGACTCGGCCAGGATCGCGTAGGCGAAGATGAAGCTGCCCTGGACGAGGAGCGGGCCGATGCAGTTGGGCAGGATGTGGCGAAACGCGATGCCCGCGTCCTCGCGGCCGAGCGCGCGGGCCGCCTGGACGTAGTCGAGCTCGCGGATCGACAGCACCGTGCTCCGGATCAGCATCGCGGTGCGCGGCATGTAGACCACCGACAGCGCGAAGATCACGTTCCACACGCCCGGCCCCCGCACCGCCATGAGCGCGATGGCGAGCAGAATGGCGGGAAAGGCCATGAGACCGTCCATGACGCGCATCACGACCTTGTCGAGGCGCCGCGAGAATCCGGCGACGAGGCCCACGATGACGCCGCCGACGGAGGTCAGGACCATCGTCGTCACGCCGACCAGGAGAGAGATGCGGCTGCCGTAGAGGACGAGGCTCCACACGTCGCGCCCGAATTCATCGGTGCCGAGGAAGTGCCTGGCGCTCGGCGGCTGGAGGCGCGCCGCCGGCTCGAGGCGCGTGGGATTGTGCGTGGCAAGCACGCCGGCGAAGACCGCCGCCAGCACGAATACGAGGAGGATCAGGGCACCCGCCACCATGCTGCGGTTGGCGAGCGCGCGGCGGAGCCAGCGCGGTCGCGTGGACGGCGCAGCGGTCGCCACCTGCGCTCCGAGGATATCGACGGCCACTTCATTCATAGCGGATCCGCGGATCGATGACGGCGTAGAGAAGATCGACCCCGAGATTGATGACTACGTACGTCGTGGCCGTGACGAGGACGACCCCCTGCACCACCGGGTAGTCGCGGCGGAGGATGGCCGAGATGATGAGGCGGCCCAGCCCCGGGATGTTGAACACGATCTCCGTGACGACGGCGCCTCCGATCAGCACGGCCGTCGTGATGCCGATGACCGTCACGACGGGAACGAGCGCGTTGCGGAAGGCGTGGATCCACGTGACCACGCCGTGCGAGAGGCCCTTGGCCCGGGCGGTCCGGATGTAGTCCTGCTGGAGCACCTCGAGCATGCAGGAGCGCGCGATGCGCGCGATCAGCGCCGATTGGTTGAAGCCGAGCGAGAACGCCGGCAGGATCATGTACTTCGCCGCGGCCATGGGATCCGAGAACACCGAGACGTAGCCCGCCGCGGGCAACCAGCCGAGGCGCACCGCGAAGAAGTAGATGAAGTTGAGGCTCAGCCAGAACCCGGGAATGCAGACACCGAGCAGGGAGACGAACATGAGCCCACGGTCCCAGAGCGAGCCCCGGTAGGCCGCGGCGATCGTGCCCGACGGCACGCCGATGGCGACCGCGACCAGCAGCCCGGCCAGCATCAGGACCAGCGTGGGCTCCGCCCGCTCCCACAGGGCCTGGCTGACGGGACGGTCGAGGAAGTAGGACTGGCCGAGATCGCCTCGGAGGATCCGCACGTAAAACCCCAGGAGCTGCTCGTAGATCGGGCGGTCGAGCCCCAGGCCCTTGCGCGTCGCCTCGATCTGGGTCGGCGTCGCGTCAGGGCCGAGCATCACGCTGACCGGGTCACCCGGGATCAGGTGGATCAGCAGGAAGACGACGGTGGCCACGACGGCCAGCACCGGAACGATCGCGGCCAGCCGTCGAAGAAGATAGGGCCCCACGCATTACGCCCCCGGCTTACTTCTCGATCCAGACGTTGTAGAAGCGGACGCGCTCCGTCTTCTCGTTGAAGCCCTTGACGGTGTTCCGCATCGCGCGCAGCCCGAACAGGTCGCCGTAGCGGATGACCGGCACCTTGTCGTAGAACTGCCGCGTCTGCTGCTCCCAGAGAGCGAAGCGCTTCTTCTGGTCGGTCTCGCGGGCCAGCTCGGCCTGGATAGCTGCTGCTTGGTCAGCAGCGCGAAGTCGTACATCCATTTGTACTCCTGCGTGGTCATGAAGCGGATGGGCTCGCCCTTGTAGCCGGACTCCTTGAGCAGGCGCTTGGCCTTGTCCTTGTTGTGCTCGTTCCACGGCAGCCCCGAGAGATTGGTGTGCCAGCTCGTGATCTCGACCGGCGCCAGGCTCGAGTCCATGCGGTAGAACTCGGTGTGCCCGCCCGCCACGTTCTTCATGATCGGCTCGATGTCGATGGCTGCCTGCCAGGCCTGGCGCAGCTTCTGGTTGGTCATCAGGCCTTCCTTCTTGTTGAAGACCGCGACCAGCCAGTAGTAGGGCTTCGAAACGATCGGGCGGAGGTTGGCGCTCTTCTTCAGCCTGTCATAGGAGTCGAGGTTGAGATCGTCGGCGAAGTCGAGCTCGCCCGTCTCCACCTGCGCGACGCGCGTCGCGACTTCCGGCACCGGCACCCAGCGGATCTCGTCCACGTACGCCGTCTTGCCCCCGCCGTAGCCGTTCGGCTTCTCGTTGCGCGACTTGTAGTCGTCGAAGCGGACCATGCGGATGTATTGATCGGGCTTCCACTCGGCAAGCTTGAAGGGCCCCGTTCCGATGTACTCGGTCGCCTTTACCTCGGGCGCGAACTTCTCGGCGATTTCCTTGGGGTAGATGGCGGCGAAGCTGCTCGGTATCGCGAGCGAGATGAGCACGATGGCCGACTTTTCCTTGAGCTTCATCTCCACCGTGTACTTGTCGAGCGCCTTCCAGTCCGCTACCTGGGCGAAGAGCGCCTTGCCGTAGGGGGACTGCTTGCCCCATCGGGCGACCGAGGGGATGACGTCCTCGGAGGTCATCTCCTTGCCGTTGTGGAACTTGACGCCCTGGCGGAGCTTGAAGGTATAGACGAGGCCGTCCTTGCTGATCGTCACGCCCTCGGCCAGCATCGGGATCGGCTTGTTGCTGCTGTCGAGGCTGTAGAGCCCAGGATTGCCGCCGCCGAAACCAACGCCTTCCGAACGGGCACCGAGCGCCTCATGCGAGTACCTCCCCAAGAATGTCGAGACGAGTGCGTAGACTTTGCTCCGACGTGGGAGGGCTTGTCAACGTCCGGCTGGACAGGGAGGGCGGCGGGGCGCGAGCCGCCGGAGGGGCAGGCGCCCCTCCGGCTGATGTCAGGCGGAAAGGCCTACGGAACGGTGATGGTCGTGCCGTCGCCTGTCGCGGTGACCGTGAAGGTCCCGGCCGTGCTCGACGCGTAGGCGTATGCGCCCCAGGCAGGCGTGCCGCCCGGAGGCGGAGCGGGCACCGACGCCATGAACGGACCGGCGCTCTGGTTGAGACCGTTGACTGCAGCCGCAGTCAGATCGGTGAGGGCCGCCGGCATCGCGCCCATGTGGGCCGCGTAGATGGCCACGGCCGACGCCAGCGTGCGCGTATCGGCCTGCGCCTTGGCGATGCGGGCGCGGGTCTGGACGTTCGCGTACAGCGGGATGGCAATGGCGGCCAGGATCCCGATGATGGCCACGACGATCATCAACTCGATGAGCGTGAAGCCGCGCTGGTTGCCCAGCACCGCCCTCTTGGTGTACCGGTGCATCAACATTACGTTCTCTCCTTTTCGGGCCTCAGGCCCTCAACCGCGAGTATGAAGTAGTCCCTGGGAGCCAATGAGCGTGCATTGGAGGTGCCAGAGGTGGACGACGCCCGCGGTGCCGCCCGGGCAGGCTTTTGCGACCCATTCAGTGGACATAAGAGCCGTGAACGACCCAGGAAGGGGATATAGCCGCCCCAGGTCCTCGCGCCAGCGCCCACGGACGGCTTGGCCACTGTCAACGCTGACAATTAACAGTGTCAGCGTAACACCTCGTGACAGTGAGACAGCTACGGGAAGATCTGCCTGTACGCGAATCGGGCCCGCGCGCCCGCGCCAGCGAAGCGTGCCTCGTAGTCCCTCGTCATCGCCAGGAGCGTGTCCGAGGCGGCGAAAGCGCGCAGCGCCTCTTCGGACTCGAACTCGTAGACGACCATGTACTGCCAGGGCTCGGCGCCGGGGTGCGCGCCGACGTCGAGCGCGACCGGGGCGTATCGCCGCATGGCGAGCAGGCCCGGCACAGCGGCCGCTTCGGCCGCGCGCCGGGTGTTATACCACTCGTTGAAGGCGGCCTCGAGCGATGGCGCTATGGTCGCCTTGACCACGAAGAGCGCGGGGCGCGCCACGCTCAGCCGCCGCGGATCTCGCGCGTGTGCTCGCCCTGCTTGGGCGGGGCGCGGCGGATTCCCGGCCGCGCGCCGTCGAAGGACAGCGGCAGGGCGACCAGGTCGAAGTCGTCGCCCGGCACGGGCTGGATCATCCCGATCGCCGCGGCCTGCGGCAGCGCGACGGCCTCCGGCAGCGTGTGAATCGGCGCGCACGGCACACCCGCCGCCTCGAGGAGGTCGATCCACTCGCCCTTGGAGCGCGTCTTGAGGATGCCCTCGATCTGCGAGAGCAGCTCGGGCTTGTTCGCGACGCGCGCTCCGTTGGTCGCGAAGCGCGGGTCCGTCACCCACTCGGGGTGGCCCAGCACCTGCGCGAGCTTCGCGAAGAGACGCTCGTTGCCCGCGGCGATGATGAGCGGCCCCGTCTTCGTCTCGAAGCCCTGGAACGGCACCACGCGGTGGCTGCCGGTCCGATGGCGCTCGGGCACCTCACCCGAGGCGCGGAAGCTCGCGAAATGGCCCTTGAGCCACGCGAGGCCCGTCTCGAACAGTGAGGCGTCCACGACGCAGCCGCGCCCGGTCCGCTGGCGCTGGGCGAGCCCCGCCAGCGCGCCGATCGCCGTCCACATCCCGGTGCCGTAGTCGAGGATGGAGGTCCCGATGCGCGTGGGCTCCCCGCCCTCGTCACCGTTCATCATCATGAGGCCCGAGAAGGCCTGCACCATGGGCTCGTAGCCCGGCTTGAGCTTGAGCGGGCCGGTGCTGCCGAAGGCCCAGACCGAGCAGTAGACGAGGCGCGGATACCGCTCGGTGAGCACGCCGGCGCCCAGGCCCAGCTCCTCGAGCGAGCCCGGCCGGAGGTTCTGGATCAGCACGTCGGCGCTGCCGAGGAAGTCCATGAGCCACCGGACGTCGTCGGGCTTCTTGAGATCCAGCGTGACGCTTCGCTTGTTGGCGTTGACGGCGAGAAAGCCCGGCGAGACGCCCTTCCAGAAGGGCGGGCCCCATCGGCGCGCGTCGTCGCCCTCGGGCCGCTCGATCTTCACGACGTCGGCGCCCATGTTGGCCAGGATCTCGGCGGCGATGGGGCCGGCCAGATTCTGCGCGATCTCGACGACCGCTATGCCCTGGAGCGGTAGCATCGATGGTCTCCGGGCTAACGAGACGTGAGGTGGGGCCAGAGGGCGTCCGCGCCTCGCGCCGCGACCTCGCGACCGAGCACCGCGGCCCAATGAGCCTCGGCGCCGAACTCCGCGCGCCAGGACCAGAGCCGCCGCGTGACGAAGTGAAGCGAATGCTCGTACGTAAAGCCGATGGCGCCGTGGGCCTGGTGCGCGATCCCGGCGCCGAGACCGGCCGCCTCCCCGGTGCGGATCTTTGCCACGGCGATCTCAAACGCCGCGTCACCGGCATCCATGCTCGCGAAGGCGCGCTGGGCAGCCATGCCGGCGGCGGCCGTGTGGCCGGCCAGGAGTGCCAGGTTGTGCTGGATGGCCTGGAACGACGCCAGCGGACGGCCGAACTGCACCCGCTCCGTCACGTACTTGACCGATTGCGCGAGGAGAAACTCGAGGCCGCCGGCCATCTGGGCCGAGCGCGCGAGCGCGCCTGCGGAGATGAGCGCGTTCCTGGGCAGCGCCTCGCTCGCGGGAGCGGCCGCCAGAACCGGCGCGCCGCTCCACGTCAGCGTGTCGCGCGGCTCGAAAGCCAGGTTGACGTCGGGCTCGGCCGTCGCGCTGCCGCCGGCCACGAGCGCGATCATCGGCGTGCCATCGCTTGCGGCCGAGACCACGACGTGCCCGGCCGAGGCGCCCCACGGCACGCGAGAGGCCACGCCGCTCAGGCGCCAGCCGCCGCCGTCGCGGCTGAGCGTGAGCGTGTCGACCGCCCTCACCGGAGCGACCGTGAGCGGACCGAGCGGCACCTTGAGCCCGCTCGATGCTAAGAGCCAGGCGCCGATCATGGTTTCGGGCAGCGGCAGGGGCACGGCGAATCTGCCGGCGGCGACGAGGACCACGTGGGCGTCGCCCCAGGAGCCGCCAGCGCCGCCGCGCGATTCCGGAATCTGCGGCAGCGTGAGCCCGTTCTCTTCGAGTGTCTGCCAGAGCGCGGCGGGCCACGTTCCCTTCTCCGCGGATTCGATGAGGGCGGGAGTGACCTCAGCCGTGAAGAGCCTCGCGCAGGTGTCGGCGAGCATCGTCTGGGTGTCGTTCATGGCGCTTACCTCAGCCCGAGGCCGCGGGCGATGATGCCCCGCAGGACCTCGCGCGTGCCACCGCGGAGCGAGAAGGACGGCGCGTGCTCCACCAGGAAGGCGAACGTCCGCTCGAACTGGCTTCCCGAAGCCAGCCGGGGCTCGGGGCCGAGAAGGGCGTGGACCACTTCGGGGATCTCCTGCTCGAAGCTCGTGCCCACGTCCTTGACGACGGCGGCCTCGAGGTTCGGATTCTGCCCCGCCTGGAGCATGCCCGCGATGGACAGCGACATCTGCCGCAGCGTCGCGAGGTGGGCCGTCAGCCTGCCGATCACGACCGCGGCGCGCTCGTCGGGCTCGCGACCGACCTCGCGGACCAGCTCGATGATGAGCCGGAAGGAGGAGAGGTACCGCTCGGGTCCGCTGCGCTCGAAAGCGAGCTCGGTCGTCACCTGCTTCCACCCGTCGCCTTCCTTCCCCACCAGCATGTCGTCCGGCACGAAGCAGTTCTGGAAGTGCACCTCGTTGAAGTGGTGCCCGCCGGCCAGGTCGATGATCGGCCGGATGCCGATGCCCTCGGACTTGAGGTCGACGAGGAACTGCGAGAGACCCTCGTGCTTCTTGTCGGGCACGACTTTGGTGCGGAAGAGCGCGATCGCGTAGTCGGAGATGTGCGCATTGCTCGTCCAGATCTTGGTACCGTTGACGCGGTAGCCGCCTTCGACCCGCTCGGCGCGCGTGCGGATCGAGGCGAGGTCGGAGCCCGAGTCCGGCTCGCTCATGCCGATCGCGAAGGCCAGCTCACCCCGGGCGATGCGCGGCAGGAAGCGCTCGCGCTGTGCTTCGGTGCCGAAGCGCAGCAGCAGCGGGCCGCTCTGGCGGTCGGCCACCCAGTGGGCGGACGTCGGGGCGCCGGCGGCCAGCGACTCCTCGAGCACGACGTAGCGCTCCAGCGCGCTCCGCTCGTGCCCGCCGTATTTCTTCGGCCAGATCATGCCGATGAAGCCCGCCGCGCCCAGCTTGCGCGAGAATTCCCGGTCGAAGCCGCCCCAGGAGAGCGCGCGCTTGGACGCACTCCGGTCTCCGAGCTCGCGCTCGAGGAAATCGCGGATCTCCGCGCGGATCTTCTGCGCTTCGGGGGGCAGCTCACGCAGCTCGAAGTTGAACGTGGCCATGGCTGGTGTCCTCAGCGGAAAAGCGATCGGGCGATCACCATGCGGTGCACTTCGGATGGGCCCTCGCCGATGCGGCGCACGCGGGCCTCGCGGTACCAACGCTCGAACGGGAATTCCTTGCTGACGCCGTAGCCGCCGTGGATCTGCACCGCGGCGTCGATCACGCGTCCGAGGACCTCGCTCGAATAGAGCTTGGCAATGGAGGCCTCGACCCGCGCGTCCTCGCCGCGGTCGGCCTTCCACGCGCCCTCCCAGGTCAGCCAGCGCGCCGCGCGCAGCTCGACCTCGGCGTCCGCCAGCATCCACTGGATCGCCTGGCGCTGGGAGAGCGGGGCTCCGAACGTGGAGCGCTGCTTGGCGTGCGCGATGGCCATGCGGTGCGCCGCGACGGCCACGCCCAGGTTGCAGGCGGCGTAGGGGAAGCGCTGCTTCACGAGAAGATCGAACGCCAGGTCGAGCCCCTGTCCCTCCTGGCCGATCAGGTTTTCCGCCGGGACCTCGCAGTCCTCGAGGACGACGTCGTTGGGGATGGCGGACGTCCGGATCACGCGGATCGGCTTGGCCGTGAACCCCGGAGTCCCGCGCTCCAGGATGAAGCAGGAGATGCCGGCGCGCCCCTTGGCCTTGTCGGTGCGCGCCCACACGATGCCCCACGGCGCCTCGTGGGCGCGCGAGATGAACACCTTGCGCCCGTTCAGCACCCAGCGGTCGCCGCGCTTCTCGGCGCGCGTCTGGATGGCGCCCGCGGGATCGGCGCCGCCGGACGGCTCCGTGATCGCGAAGAAGGTCTTCGTGCCCTCGCGCACCGTGGGGATCGCGTACTTTTCGATCTGCGCCTTGCTGCCCGCCCAGATCGCCGGCGGCGGCATGCGGCCGAAGACGCCGCAGCCCGGGTTGTACAGCCCCATCCGGTGCTGCGACATCTCTTCGAGCGCCACGCACATGCTGAATGTATCGAGCCCGCCGCCGCCGTATTCCTCCTTAGCGCCGAGCGCCCAGAGACCGGCCGCCTTGGTCTTGGCGGACAGGCGCGCGAAGTCTTCGTCGGGGATGTCAGGCGCGTCCGGATCCAGGCGCTGCTCGAGCGGGATGATCTCCTCCTGGATGAAGCGGCGGATCTGCTCGCGGCTCGTGGCGAAAGGGGGTAGACTGACGCGCCATGGCCGAAAAGCGGTGGTCGCTGTCGGTACCGATGGAAGGGTTTTCGATCGCCGAGCTGGGCGGGATCGCGCGCGAGGCGGAGCGGCTCGGCTACACGGACGCGTGGTCGTTCGAGGTGGACGGCGTCGACGGCTTCACGCCGCTCGCCGCGATCGGAACGGCCACCACGTCCATGCGCATCGGCATCGCCATCGCCAACGTCTATACGCGCGGGCCCGCGACGCTCGCGTCCACCGCGGCCGGTCTCGCCGACCTCGCGCCGGGGCGCTTCGTCCTCGGCATCGGCTCGGGCTCGCAGCCGATCGTGGAGTCCTGGAACGGCGGCGTCTTCGCGCGGCCGGCGACGCGCGTGCGCGAGACGGCGCAGTTTCTCCGCGCGGCACTTGCCGGCGAGCGCGTCTTCTTCAAGGGGCAGACCATCTCGGTGGACGGCTTCCGCCTGACCAAGGTGCCGAACCCGCCCGTGCCCATTTACGTCGCGGCGCTGCGTCCCGGCATGCTGAAGGTCGCCGGCGAAGTCGGCGACGGCGTCATCGTCAACTGGAATTCTCCCGAAGACGTGCCGAAGTGCGTGGCCATCGTCCGCGAGGCCGCGAAACAGGCCGGTCGCGACCCGGAGGCCATCGAGGTGACGGCGCGGCTCTTCGTCAACCTCGACTCGCCGGGCCCCGAGTCGGACCAGATCATCAGGCGCCACATCGCCGCGTACCTGAACGTGCCTGTCTATCGCGCGTACCAGGAATGGCTGGGCCGCACCCCCGTTCTCCAGCCGATGTGGGACGCCTGGGGCGCAGGCGACCGCAAGGGCGCCGTCGCCGCCATCCCGCCGGCCGTCGTCGAGGAGCTCATCATCCGCGGCCCCCTGCCCGCGATGCGCGCCCGCGTCCAGCGCTATCTCGACCAGGGCATCGACACGGCCTTCCTGCAGTTCCAGACCAACGACCCCGACCCGGCGCGCAGGCGCACGCTCGTGCTCGACGCCATGCGAGGTTTGGCGCCCTCAAGCCGCTCCTAGGAGAACGCTATGTCAGACGAAGTCCTCTGCGCGATCGACGACGGTGTGGCCACCGTCACGCTCAACCGCCCCGGCCAGCGCAACGCCATGAACAGCGCGCTGCTGGCTGGGATTCGCCACCACTTCGAGGAGCTCGACGCCAACCGGGACGTGCGCGTGGTCGTCGTCCGCGGCGCCGGCCCCGCCTTCTGCTCGGGCATGGACCTCAAGGAGATGGAGGAGCGGCGCGGCGCCCAGGGCGATCCCGAGGGCGGCGTCATCGAAGTGCTCGGCCGCGTCGAGCGCTCGCGGCACGCCACGATCGCCATGGTCCACGGAGACGCCATCGCCGGCGGCTGCGAGCTGGCGCTGCACTGCGACCTGCGCGTGGCCGCCGACGTCGCGCGCTTCGGCATGCCGCTGGCGCGGATCGGCCTCGTCGTACCCTTCGTCCTCGGGCAGAAGCTCGTCGAGATCATCGGGCCGGCCCACACGCGCCACCTCATGTTCACAGGCCAGCCGATCGACGCCAGGCGCGCGCTCGAGATCGGCATGGTCCACCAGGTCGTCGCCGCCGCGGAGCTGGAAGCGGCGACGTCCGCCCTCGCCCAGAGCATCGCCCGCAATGCGCCGCTCGCGTTGGCAGGCATCAAGGCCACCATTCAGCGCGCGATCTCGCTCCGCGCGACCATCGACCACGCCGATCTCGACGAGGCCTCCGGCCGCGCACGCCAGAGCGCGGACGCCAGCGAAGGCCGCCGCGCCATGCTCGAGAAGCGCCGCCCGGTCTTCCGCGGCGAGTAAACCGCGGCTACGAGCTGGCTGCTACGGCGCCCAGCCCTTGGCGCCGAGCAGGATCCCAGAGTTCTGCCCCGGCGCGTTTAGCTCGTACACTCGCAGACTTGACCAATCGAAGCGGGATCTGATTTCGGCCATGGAGCCAGGGTCAACGATCTCGTGGACCTGGATCGCGCAGAGAACGCGGCTCTCGGGAAACCTGTGGAGCAGGACATTCACGATCTCGGCTATCGGCGGCGTAGTGCAGCGGAGATCAAGGCCGGAAGTCCTGTCGAACGCATCGCCCCACGGCGGCGCGACGAACGGAATGAGCAGATCATCCGGCGCTGCCGATATGCCGGTCAGCCCGGACAGGTAGTCGGTATTTACGATGTCGATGGGCAACGCCAGAGCTGCGATATTTTGCCGGGTGAGCTGGAAGACTCTCACGTCCGATTCGAACCCGACGCCTCGGGCGCCCGGCAGGTGACGCAACAGCCAATACAGCGTGTTGCCGGAACCGGCAAACGGATCTCGACAAGGGTCCGGGTCTTCTGCGGGGCCAGGGCGGCAACGTCGGCCACGTCCTTGCCGATGACATCCGCCAATGCGTCGCGCGTGCATTCGACCGCGGTCCTTCCCAGAAGCCGGACGCCCTTCGTATACCAATCGGCTGGGCGCATACCATAGACGGACACGTAGTCCGCATCGCCGTAACTGTCGGTGCCATAGCGCTCAACCTCCCACATCTCCAGGACCGCGTTGCGCTTCGCGCCGCCCAGCAGCAGCCCACGGTCATATATCGGGCGCTGATCGTTCATGACAGCCATCACCCAGACCACGCACCCTTCTGGAAGACCACGCGGTAGCCGTCGACGTCCTCGAACGTCCTCCCGCTACGATCCCAGTAGGGATTGGCGGAGGGAACGACCTGAAATCCCGCTGCCACCATCTGCCGGCAGCTCTCCGCCCACTCGTTCTCGTCTGGAAGGTAGAACACCAGGAGATGATGCTTGGTAGGGGCCGCACCCGCATGGTGTCCACGCTGCGACGTGAACGCGAAGTGATAGGGCTGCTGAGGATGCCCAAGGATCGCCCCGTCGAAGCCTTCGTGATCGGTGAACTGGGCGATAATCGAGAAGCCAACCCCTTCCACATACATCTTCACGATCGCCGCCAGGTTGTCCGTCGGCCGGACGACGCGCAGGACGCTGCCGGGCTTCATGGATTTGCCTCAATTCCCTCTCACTGGACCACGCGATCGGCCTGATCGGCGCGTTTGCCGCCGCCCCCGCAGGACCAGGAGATCGAATGGCCCGTATCCGGCGATCATGCGCCAGTCACCGTGGAGCACCCTGACGTTGGGAAGGGCGGCGAAGAGCGCCTGGCAAACCGCGGCCCGCGTGGCATCGATCTCGACGCTGAAGAGCCGGGTCTCCTGTCCGACGGCGCTCGCCATCCAGGCGAGCCCCGCTTCGCATCCCGTTCCGGGCTCCCCGATGACGCCGCCCGCGCGGCCCCGCGCGAGCACGCGCAGTAGCTCGCCCTGTTCCCGCGTGCAGGATGAGATGAAACCCAGGCGATTCGCAAGCGCGATCGCCTGCGTAACCAACGGCGGCAGGTCTCTCCGTCCGGAGTAGAGCGCCGTCTTGCTGACCATCTTCAGATCCAGACATCATTCGCGGCCGTCCGCTCGCCACCGTCGTGCCCCGTATTGGGCACTCCGCGCGGCTCGATCAGGAGCAGCTTGACCTCCTTCTCCGCGTACGGCTTGTGCTCGACGCCCTTTGGAACCACGAACATCTCCCCCGTCGAGATATGGACCGCGCCATCCCGGAAATCGATCCGCAAGTCGCCCTCCATCACGATGAAGGTCTCATCGGTATCCTTGTGGTCGTGCCAGATGAAATCGCCCTGCAGCTTCACGACCTTGAATTGATAGTCGTTCATTTCCGCGATGACCTTGGGCTGCCACTGCTCGTGGAACAGCCCGAACTTCTGCCGGAAGTTGATCGCCGTGTAGCTCACGTGGCTCCTCCCTCTTCAGTAGACGATCGAGGGTAAGAATACCTCCTGCGGCTCGTTGTAGAGGCCGATGCTCATGAGCGTCATTGGCTGCACGATACGAAGTCCATGCTGCAGGCACCAGCGAAACATAGCTCCATTGCGTGTCGGCAGGAGGAAGCCTGGGCCACCGAACTCGGAAGCAGCGCCGATCAGGGCCCTCAGTGCGTCGTTGCCTTCGCCGACGGCATGACCCGCGAACCCGATCCCGGTCGCGTAACCGGTGAGACGATCGGCGTGTTCCACCACGGTAGCCCTTCCTCGTTCGATCGCCTCCGCGAGCTCGACGCGCCGGTCGTGGCCGTGCACGCGAACACACAGCGCATTACACTCGTCGATGTCGCCCTCCGTCGCGCGGCGCACTGTATATCCGGGCAACTGCAAGGCCAGAGGGGGTCCCTGCATGGCGACGAGCGACTCGCGGACCTCAAACCCCAGTTTTGTATACAAGGACAGGGAACGGGTGTTATACGCGGCCTGAATCAGCCGCACCCCGGGATACCGGCGCTCGGCAACGCGCTGGAGAATCGCCTCCATGAGACGGCGCCCGACCATCCGGCCTTGGGCCGCGGGATCGACGGTGATGCTCGCAACGCTCGCAATCGTCGCCGAGCGCTCGTCGAGGAAGGCGCTCCCGACAATACGGCCCTCGAGCTCGGCGACTACTGAATAGTAGCTCGCGTGGGAGAGCCTTCTCTGCGTCGATGCCACGGCCGCCTGGGGCGCGGAAAAGTCCGGCGGGAATTGATGGCGATCAGCGATCGCCTTGAACGCCTCGTAGCAGATGGTTCCGCACCGCTCGGTGTCGGCGAGGGAACCGGAGCGCAGCGTGAGGCTCATTGCAAGTGGACGCTTTATGGGCGCGCCACGGCCTTGAAGAACGTGTAGCAGAACGTCCCATCCGCCTCCGCCGTCCGGTAGAGGGCCCGTATCCCCAGCTCCCAGCCCGTCTCGTCGGTGAGACCGGCCCCGAGCGCGCGCGCGCGAACGCCTTCGACCATCGCGGTGAAGGTGTTCCGGGTGAACCCCTCGACCAGCTGGGGGCGGCTCGAATCAACGTAGACCGTCCGCGGCGACACCGCGACGTGCCGGAAGCCCGACTCGAGGAGAAGCGGATACAATCTGCGCCCGATCAGCGAGTCGCCCCCCGCGCGCGCCTGCAGCTCGATCAGGCACTGGATGACCTTCCGCGCGTGTGGGCTGTCGGGGTGGAAATAGGCCGAGCCATGATCACCCTCGATCACGGTCAAGGTGCCGCCCGGCCTGAGGACCTGCCTGAGGCGCTCAAGAGCTTCGAGAGGTCGTGGCAGGTGTTCCAGCACAAAACAGGCGAACACGTGATCGAAGCTCTTCGGCTCGAATGCCATGGAATAGACGTCGGCGTGCTGAAACGTCACGTTTTGGAATCCGGCGGATCGAATCGTGTCCCGAGCGGCAGCCAAAGACTCCTTGGAGATATCCATGGCGACGAATCTCGCCCCCAGGCTCCGCTTCGCCAGCACGATGGTTTGCGCGCCGGCCCCACACCCGACCTCGAGCACCACGCTTCCTGACGGGTAGGACGTATCGGAGTGTAGGAGATTGACCAGCGTGTTGGCCTGATCGGCGAGGCGTTCCCGTTCGCGGCGCGAATATCCGTGTACGTAGTCCTGCCCGGCGCCCACTGTGCGTCGCTCCTTCTACCTGGGCATGCGCCCTACTTGGGGGGCTTGGCAGCGCGCGCGATCGCGGCGATCTTGTCGGCGAAGTTGACCTGGCTGTCGTCTTCCGGCTCGTAGCCGATCTTCTCGCGCGCGTTGGCGATGCTCCAGAAGCGATGCGTGTTGCCGCTGATGCCGTAGACGATGAGGAAGGGCACGCCGTGCTCGTCGGCGATGTTCTCGG
>WNFP01002525.1_pt1 | contig 15724 bp, 10 predicted proteins | sample 5400201 | NCBI WGS metagenome assembly WNFP01 (sample SAMN13153355, study PRJNA577476) | soil metagenome | isolation source: 115 cm saprolite under Madrone tree | place: USA:California | collected 2016-06-14
AGCGGCAAAAGCAAAAAGCAATGACCCCGACGGGAAAAAGGTCGGTGATTATTACGCGAGCGGGATGGATGAAAAAACAGTCGAGGCGATGCGGACCAAGCCGTTGCAGGACGAGCTGAGCAAGATCGACAACCTGAAAGATCGACAAGATGTCCTGAAAGAGATCGCGCATCTGCACACGATCGGCGTAAACGCGTTCTTCAATTTCGGTTCCGGGCAGGACGACAAGGACAGCACCCGCGAGATCGCGCAAGCGGCCCAAGGCGGGCTCGGGATGCCGGACCGCGATTACTACACCAAGGACGACGACGCTTCGAAGAAATTGCGGGACGCGTATGTCGCGCACGTGACCAAGATGTTGACGCTGCTCGGCGAGTCCGCCGAAAAAGCCGGCGCCGACGCGAAAAAGATTCTCGCGCTCGAAACTTCACTGGCGCAGGCGTCCCGCACCCGGGTGGAACTGCGCGATCCGCAGAAGAATTACAACAAGATGACGCCGGATGAATTCCAGAAGATCACGCCGGATTGGAACTGGGGCGATTACTTCAAAGAAATCGGTCTGACCGTGCCGGGCGACATCGACGTGCATCAACCTGATTTCTTCAAAGCGGTCAATGCCGCGTTTACATCGACATCGATCGACGATTGGAAAACTTATTTGCGCTGGCACCTGATCCACGGGGCCGCGTCCGCGCTCTCGAGCGATTTCGTGAACGAGGATTTTAATTTCAAGGAAAAGACGTTGCGCGGCACCCAACAGATCAAACCGCGCTGGAAACGGGTGATCCTTTCCGAAGACGGCGCGATTGGCGAAGCGCTCGGCAAACTTTACGTGGCCGAATATTTTCCGCCTGAAGCCAAGGCGCGCGCGCTGGAGTTGATCAACAATTTAAAGGAAGCACTGGCCGATCGGATCAAGACACTCGAGTGGATGGACGAGCCGACCAAAAAAGCGGCGCTGGAAAAACTGGCCGCGTTTCAGGTGAAGATCGGTTACCCGGAAAAGTGGCGCGATTATTCGACCTTGATGGTCGATCGCGGGCCATTCGTGTTGAATGAGCTGCGAGCGGAGAATTTTGAATCGAAACGCGAGCTGAACAAAATCGGCAAGCCGGTCGATCGCACGGAATGGGGCATGACGCCGCCGACGGTGAACGCCTACTACAATCCGAAGATGAACGAGATTGTTTTCCCGGCCGGAATTTTGCAACCACCGTTCTTCTACGCGAACGCGGACGACGCGGTGAATTATGGCGGCATCGGCGCGGTCATCGGCCACGAAATGACGCATGGCTTCGACGATCAGGGCCGGCAGTACGACAAAGTGGGAAATTTGACCGACTGGTGGTCGCCGCAGTCAGCGGAAGAATTCAAGAAACGCTCGGGAGCAGTCGTACAGCAATACAGTGAATACGAACCGTTGCCGGGATTGCACGTGAAGACGATCTGGAAATCGAAGCAGCGCGACGAAGATTTGAAGTTACGGCTCAACACCGATCCGCATTCGCCCGCGCGTTACCGGGTGAACGGGCCGCTCTCGGATCTACCGGAATTTGCGAAGGCGTTCAATGTTCCGGATGGCGCGCCGATGGTCCGCGCTGCCGACAAACGCGTGAATATCTGGTGACTGCGAGCCGCAGTGGCGGTACTGAGCCGGACTCGCGTTTGCGGGCGGCTAAGTGAATGGAGCCGGCGGGAGCCAAGCGACATCGACGGGAAAGCTCGGGAGAGTGAGTGGAGCGGGAGCGAACGAATCAACCGCCCCTACCTATTCTTCTCGACCTAGCAATTATTCCTTGGCGACTTTGCCGCCCCAGGAAAGAATTTTTGCTTTGGCGCCGGCGGCTTCGGCTTCTTTGATGTTGCCGGCGCGATTGTAAAATAATGACAAACTGGTCCAGCCGATCTGGTCGTTCGGCTTTAACGCAACTGCTTTTTTGCCGGCTTCGATCGCTTCATTAAAGCGGCCAACTTTCATTAGCGCCATCCCGAGCGCGTGCCAGCCATCGAAAAAATTTGGATCGACATCGACACAGCGTTGGTATTTCGCGACCGCGCTGTCCAGTTCCCCGATCGCGAGGTCGCCGTTCGCGTCGTCAAAAATTTCGTCGCGAGTTTGTTCCATTTGGAAGGGCGTCGAATCGCGGCCGACACGGCCGCCGCTACAGTTAACCTTTGGCTGAGGGCGCCAAACCGGCGTCGCGCTGGCGATCGCGCAACCATTCCATAAACACGTATTCGCGCGCGGTTTTAAGGTAACGCTCCTCGAACGTCGCCTTGGTTTGCAGATATTTCGCGGGATCGGGCGGCTCGCGTTTTTCCATCAGCACAATCAGTCCACCGTCGATCCAGGGAACAAGGTCGCTCACCTCGCCAGGCTGAAGTTGAGCGGACACATTCTTGATCATCATCAGGTCGGTCGGCTCGTTCTTCGGTTTTTCGGCAGGATTTTTCGTCTCCGCTTCATCGGCGATCGTGAAAGGCTCCATTTTTTCAGTCTTCAAACCGCCGGCTTGTTGTAATGCCGCGGGCAACGGTTGTCCGGATTTCAATGCATTGCGCAAAACTTCGACTGCCTGTCTTCCCTTGGTTGACGCCATTTCGCGGGCGCGTTGCGATTTGATTTGATCGGCAATTTTCTGTTTTGCTTCATCCGGCGTGAGCGGCCGCGCTTCGACAGTTCCGACGAGATGTAAAATGGCAAAGCCGTCGGCCGACTGGATCGGATCACTGTTCGGATCTTGTGGCGTCAATTTGAACGCGACCTGATTCAGCTGGGGATCCGCTTTCAATTTCGGGTCGGGCGCAGAAGAAGTGAATTCGCCGGTTGCTTCGACTGGCAACTGAAACTTCGCCGCGACTTGATGAAAATCGGCGCCTTTCTCCAGGAGCGCTTGCGAGAAATCATTGGCACGGTCAGCCAGCTTCTGAAGGGCGTCGATCCGCTCCTTGTCTTTCAATTTCTTCTGATCGTCGTTCAACGCCAGCCGGACAAACCCTACTTTCCGTTTTTCTTCGGTTTTGAGTTCGCCTTTGTGCGCCTCGTAATATTTTTTGATGTCGTCATCGCTCACTTTGATCTCTTTGAGAAAATCAGCGGAATGGATGCGCACGAGGCTGACAACATTTTTACCGTAAAGCTGTTCGTAATTGGATTTGCTCTCGCTTTCCGGAATCGATACGCCCGACGCGACGATTTCCTTGATCCGTTTCAGGCAAAGCTCATCATGGGCGAGCTCGCGCAGTTGCTCGTCGGTAAATCCGAGTGACGGCAGAATCGTTCGATCCACCTGATCATATTTGGCGCCGTCGAAACCGGACGCACCCTGAAAGGCCGGAAACTTCTTCACGGCCTCAACAATCTCGGCGTCGGACGGTTGGATGCCGAGTCGCTCGGCCTCGTGTCGCAAAACAATCAAATTAATAATGAACGTGACCGCTTTCTGATCGTCAGTCCCGGCACCGGGCGCGAGACCGTCTCCGAGATCGGACATACCAAGCAGCCGCGACAATTGAAACAAACGCGCATCCCGGCGCGCCTCCGTCATGGTAACTTTTCGGCCGTAGATTTTGGCGAACTGATCGGAGCGAATCAGGCTAGTATCACTCTTGACGAAATAAAGACAGAACGGCAACGCCAGGATCGCAATCACGATCATGAGCCAGTTGCGATGTTTGCGAAGAATTTTGATCATGTGACGGGCTGGCAATTTACGAGCGAACCAAACCGCGCCAACTTTTTTCTGTAGCCGCGGTTGCCGACCGCGGAGGCCGAGGACAGCGTCTTCAGCTACAACGCTTCAGCTGTTTTCTTGATCAATTCCCAAACATTCCGCAGATGGTTGCTCGGTCGTGAGAATATTTACCAGACCGAATTCCGGTCTGGTCAGCATTTCAGGAAAGCGTACTCTAGAAGTTATCTAGTAATGCCGCGAGTAGTTTTTGTATCAATCGAGAGCCAGCAAAGCATGACGCGCTATTTATGAGATGGCTTCTACCTGCTTAAACGCGATGTCGATCTTGGAAGAGAAGAGCATGACGGCGGCAAATGAAGTTTCGCATGCGCCGCGATGGGCGCAGTTGCCGGAGCGCGGTACGCCCGCCATGCTGCGACTGATTAACTGGATCGCCGTCCACATCGGGCGCGCGGCGGCGAGATTGCTGCTTTATCCGATCACCCTTTATTTCCTGATCGGCGCACACGCGGCCCGGCGAACATCGTATGATTACTTAGAGCGTGTTCGCGCTGGTCCGGCCCGCTGGTGGCATGTATTCCGCCATTTTCATTGTTTCGGCGCGACAATATTAGATCGGTTTTATCTGCTGAGGGGCGAGTTCGAGCGCTTTGATGTGAGACTTCATCACACGGAAATCCTGCACCGCCAGGTCGAAACCGGAAAGGGTTGCATTCTGCTGGGTTCTCATCTGGGTAGTTTCGAGGTGTTGCGCGCCCTGGGCGTGACGCAGCAGGATTTTCCGCTCAGGGTGATAATGGACGTGATTCATAATCCAAACATCACCCGCTTTCTTGATGCGCTGAATCCGGTGATCGCCGACACCGTGATCGTTTCAGACTCACCGGACTTCTTGCTTAGAGTTAAAGAGAGCCTGGACGCGGGTTTTCTAATTGGCATGTTAGGCGATCGGGTCTCAAGCGATGGCAAGACCACGCGATGCAACTTCTTGGGTGCGCCGGCCACATTCCCGGCCGGTCCGATCCTGCTCCCAGCTATCATGCATTGCCCCGTCATCCTGTTTTTCGGCGTTTACCGCGGCGGCAACCACTACGAAATTTACTTCGAGCGATTGGCTGAGGAAGTAATCCTGAATCCCGACCGGCGCGCAGAGGAGATCCAGCATTGGATGCAGCGCTACGTCGATCGCCTGGAATATTACACGCGGTTTGCGCCTTATAACTGGTTCAACTTTTATCCGTTTTGGGATTAACAGCTGCCCAGAGGGCTTGAAAGATTGTAAGAACCCGCTCACACAACATGCCCATCGAGAAAGCGGAAATCCGCACGCTCATCCCGCACGCCGGTCTGATGTGTCTGTTGGATAGCGTGCTGAAGTGGGATGACGAATCGATTGTGTGCAGGAGTGAAACGCATCGCGATCCGACCAATCCACTGCGTCGCGATGGACAACTCTCCGCATTACATGCACTCGAATACAGTGCGCAAGCAGCCGCGGTGCACGGCGGATTGCGAGCGCGGTCGGCGGGCGCAGTCGCGCCGCCGTGTTATCTGGCCGCGCTGCGGGATGCGCACTTGCAGGTGAAGCGGCTGGATGATATCGCTTCGCCGCTCGAGGTTCGCGCGCAACGCTTGTTCGGAGACAGCGGCGATACCATTTATGAATGCCGTGTTTCAGCCGGCGACGTTCTTTTGGCAGATGGACGCATTACCATCATGCTGCGCACGTGACGGCTTCAAAAAACGATTGGGATGGGAATCGAGCGGCAAAATGAACTTTGAACTTTGCCGCGCGATTCGCGCCGATCATCCCAGCCTGGCCGGGCATTTCCTCGGCGAGCCCATAGTGCCGGGCGTAGTAATCCTCGACGAAGTCGCCGCCGCCTTGGCCGAATGGCGCAAAGATTGTCAGCTCACCGGTATACCTGCAGTCAAATTTCTTCTGCCCTTAAAGCCTGAGCAGTCTTTTACTATTTCTCTTGTGATGGCGAAGGATGCAGGGACCGATGTCGATTTCCACTGCCGCGTCCAAGACCGCATGATAGTTGAGGGGCGCCTTCAGATCAGTTGCGGCGCAACCTGACATGGCAAACACGGCATCATTCGAACCACCCGCCTTTAACCCTAAAGCGCGCGATCCGCGCCTCGCGCATTGGCTTAAAGATTACCGGCCGGAGCTGTTCAGCGAACGCCTCTACCAGAGCGTCGAACTAATGGAGCGTTACAGCGTCGACCTGACGATCGAGTTGCTCGACCGATTAAAAGTCATCGATCAACTCGGCGAGTGGCGCTCGGCGTCCGAGCTTTGTCAGTTGCTTTCTTTTCAACCACGTTTCAGTTCCGCTTTGGGTTGGCTTTTGGAGCGCCTGATCGAGACCGGTTGCATCGAGATGCGAACCGATCATGACACGCGCACGTATCGTCGGCGGCATCCGCCGTGGCGACCTGAGCTTGCGCGCCTGCGGGCAATCGGACTTGATATCGATCGCGCCAATGCGCCGACTTTGGATTTATTAGATCAGGCGGCGAGCCTGTATCCGGCGGTCGCACGCGGCGAGCAGAGGGGTGAACAAGGTCTCTTTGAACCGCAAGCGATACCGCTATGGCTGAATTATTTTCACAATGATAACGCAACTTACACAGTGAATAACTGGGTGAGCGCGGTCCTCGCCGCCGACCGCCTGCCCCCTCGACCCAAGCTACGAATTTTAGAACTCGGCGCCGGCGCCGGCAGCGCTGCGGAAATCTTATTGCGGTTGTTTGAAGAGAGAGCGCTTCTCCCGCGCATCCAACGGTACGTGATCACAGAACCAAACGCCTTTTTTCGGCGGCGCGCTCAGCGTAAATTATCAAGTCGCTATCACGATCTGCCGCTGGAATGGGGTGCGCTTGACATTAATTTACGATGGGACACTCAAAGCGCGCCCCCCGGCGAATTCGATCTCGTATACGGTGTTAACGTGCTGCACGTCGCTAAAGACTTGTTATTCAGCTTGAATCAAGCGCGTGACGCGCTGGCAACCGATGGCTGGTTGGTGATTGGCGAATGCGTGCGCCCGTATCTAAACCAGCCAATTTACCCCGAGCTGATCTTTCGAATCTTAGATAGCTTTACTGACGTGAAGACGGATCCCGAGATTCGACCCAATCCGGGTTTCCTGACCGCCGATCAGTGGCGCCGCGCATTCACCCGCGCTGGTTTCCAATGCGTCGAAATCACGCCACCGATCGAGGCCATCCGCGAGGTGTATTCGCATTTTTTCGCCAGCGCCATTTGCGGACAACGCGCCGCCGCAGACAAGATGCAGCTCCAAGCCTGATTATTTTGATGGCGATTCCGGCCGAGCGGCGCGGCTTGCAGTCTCGCCCGCCGTGCGCTGGATGAGCTGCCAGACATTCCGCAGATGTTGCTCGGTCGTGAGAATATTTCCCAGACCGATTCGCATGACGGTGCGTCCGCGCAATTTTGTCTGTGTGATGTAGCCGCGGCCCGAAGCATTGATTCGGTCCACGATTTCGCTGTTCAGGATGTCGATCTTATCTTTGTCAGCGGCGACAAAGCGAAAACAGACCACCGGCATGACAACCGGCGCCGCCAACTCGAAGCGCTTGTCGGCCTTAATCCAGTCCACCAGGAGATTCGCCAGTCGGAGATGATCCCGGATGCGCGCAGCAATTCCTTCGCGACCAAACGCGCGCCAGACGACCCACGCTTTGAGCGCCCGGAACCGGCGACCAAGTTGGACGCCGTAGTCCATGTAATTAATTTCCGTATTATCGGGATCGCGCAGATGCACATATTCGGGCGCGAGAGTGAAAAGCCGGCGCAAACGCCCGATGTCGCGCATGTAGAGAGCGCTGAAATCAAGCGGGACAAAGAGCATCTTGTGCGGGTTGACGACTATCGAATCCGCTTCGTTCCAGCCGGCGGTGATGGATTTGCATTCCGGCAAGAGCGCGAGTCCCGCGCCGTAAGCGCCGTCGATGTGCAACCACATTTTGTGTTCGCGGCAAATCTTTGCGATCTCGGGAACCGGATCGACGTTCGCGGTCGATGTTGTGCCCACGGTCGCGACCACCGCGAGCGGTTTAAATTTCTCGGCGACGTCTCTTTCAACCATTGCGCGCAACGCCGCCACCTCCAGACGAAATTCGGCGTCGCTTGGAACGCGTTGCACATTGTCTTCACCAATGCCAAGGGCGATCGCGCCCTTCTCGATCGAGCTGTGCGCCTGATCGGAAGTGTAGATTCGAAATCGCGGCAAATCGCGACCACTCAATCCGAGCTTGCGCGTGTTCGGTGCGATCTGTTCCCGCGCCGTGGCCAGCGCGTGCATGGTGGAGATCGATGCAGTGTCGTAAACAACGCCCGTGAATTCGTTAGGCAATTGCAGCCATTGTCGCAGCCAATCGAGCACGAGCGTTTCGAGCTCGGTCGCGGCCGGCGCAGTTCGCCACGTCATCGCGTTGACGTTGAGCGCGCCGGTGATGATCTCCGCCAAAATGCCGGGATTGGTCGTAGTGCAGCCGAAGTAACTCATAAATTGCGGATGCGCCCAATGAGCGATGCCCGGAACAATTACGCGGTTAATGTCAGTGAAAATTTTTTCGAACGGTGTACCAATCTCCGGGGCATCGCGGTCCAATTGCGAAAGAATTTCACCCGGTTGCACATTGCGAGAAATCGGGCGTTCGCCAATCTTTTCGCGATAATCCGCAATCCAATCCGCCAGCTCGTGCAGTTGCTTACGAAATTCCGCGATCGGAACATCGCCGAGTTCCTGGAGGTCGCCAGGTTCTTGTCGATCTTTCACTCCTCAGAACGCGAAACCGAAACTGAGGTGAAACGCACCAAAATCTTCACCCGGCGCGCGGTCTGGGTTCCATCCATAATCGAGCCGGATCGGACCGATCGGTAATTTATAACGCAAGCCGCCACCGAGCGCGTAACGCATGTCGTCCACACCCGGCTCTTCGGAAGTGGGAAGAAGATCACCGGCGTCAAAGAAGAGTGCGCCCTCCAGCTCGCCGTAAAGCGGAAACGTGTGCTCAACATTGAAGACGGTGTAGAATTCGCCGCCAATCGGATTTCCCTTCGGATCATGCGGCCCGAGATCGCGTTCGCCAAAACTTCGCACCGTGGTCGCGCCGCCATTAAAAAAGCGCTCGTCGATCGGCAACGTGGTTGGTTCGTCCGGACCCGAATCGTTCAGCGAATGAACTATCCCCGCGCGCGCGCCGAAAGCGAGCGCTGATTGCTCAAACCATCGGTACAATGGCGGCAGCGTTTGGTCCTCGACAACTCCCGGTGTGAGAGACTTCGGACCGAACGGCAAAAAATACGCGATCCGGCCGGTGCCGCGGATGAGTTGGATGTCGCTGCCGAAGGCGGTTGAAGCGACATCGAGCGTGTTGCTGATCAGCAAACCGCGCGGTGCGACCAGCGGGCTTTCACGCAAATCAAGCGTTTGAGTGAAACCGAGGGAATCTACGAGATAGGACTTGCGGCCGAGAAACCGGTCGGCGATCGAAGTTTGCGTGACGTCGACATGACGAGCGGCAAAGACCAGACCCGCTTCGTATTGTTTTGTGATCTTGCGGCTCAGCTCGACTCGGTCGCCTATTTCGAACTTCGAATAGCCGTCATAAGCGAAAGTGAACGCAGCCAGTCGATTCTTGAAACTGAAGTCAGTATCGAATAAGAACGGATCTTCATAAAGGATTTCGCCTTTGTAGCTGCGTTGAGAAACTTCCACCGACATGGTCAACGGCCGACCGTAGCCAAACAGATCGCGCTCGCGGAATTGTGCACCGATGATTCCGCCCTCGAACGTCCCGTAACCAACCGACAGACCGAATTCCTTGCTCTTCGCTTCTTCGGCAGAAATGTTTAACAGAAGTGAATCTTCTTCGGCGATCGGCGTCGGCTCAATCTTGAGCACATTGAACAAACCGGTCCGCATCAAGGCGCGGAACCGCTCGTCCAAAACTTCCGGGCTGTAAGTTTTTCCAGCGAGCGAACTGAAACGCTTCTGGACGAAACTCGGATGCAATCGCGTCAGCCCATTCACAAAAACTTCGCCACTGAAGTGATAAAGTTGACCGGGCGAAATCGCGACATCTACCGGGATGCGACCGTTTACTGCGGACTCCGGCTCCGCGGTCGCCTCGACCTTCACTTCATAGTAACCACGCGTTTTGAAATAGGCCTGAAGACGACGCGGGATGTCGGCAACCCGCGCGTCAGTGAAAGGTTGTTTTAATAAGTCTTCGATCTGCCCGCGGAGAGCGTCCGCGCCGTAAATCGTCTGACCGTGGAACGAAACGTTGCCGAAGAAGTATTGACGCCCTTCATGGATCGGAATTGTCACGTCGACCCGGTTTGCTTCATCGTGAAACGTGTAGCGCGGTTGATCGACAACGGCGTCGAGGAAACCTTCCGCGACATACAAGCGGTGCACCAACTCCGCGCCTTCCTGAATATCGGACGCGACGAATGGAAGACGCCGCTGCAGCTTTGAATAGCGTTGCCGGGTTGGGCCGACCGCAAATTCGAACAGCTTCTGCGTGGGCTCAGCGGAATTTCCCTCAAAAGTGATCGTGCCAAGATCCATTAAGGGCCCTTCATTGATCTCAAGCCGCAACCGGTCGCGACTCTCGATCTTATAATGAACGCTCGCTTTCGTGTACCCGTGCTTGCGATAAAAAACTTCGACGAAAAACGCCAAATCGTCCGCTCGGGCCGGAGTCAGCCCGTAGCGATCGACGGTCGCCAACTGTTCTTTTACCGCCGAACGTAAATCTTTTTCTTTGAACGCCTGCTCACCGCTAAATTCGACGGTGGTCGTGGCCTGCGCGTGTTTCTCCTGCTCTTTGGCAACGGCTTGTTCCTGCTTTTGTTTTTCCTCGGCCCTGGGAACGTCGACCGCTGTCTGCGCCGCCAGCTCGAGGGCGGCCGCCAAGTTGCACAGGAAAAAGAAGCGGTAACGGCGCATCACTTAAAACGAATCAGATACTTTACCATACCGCGGTAATCGCCGCCGACGCCGAGATCGCCGAGTAAGACAAACTGGTCGTTGATCTTGAAGCGCGCGATCGCTTGTTGTCGCCCGGTGCGGGGATCGACCGTGCCGACATCCAAATCCAAACGGTCGAAAACAGAACTACTCTGGGTTCCTTGCCCTTTCTTAAAAATTTTTCGGTAGAGCTGCTGCACGAGCAACATGGCGGCGCGTCCAGCGAGGACGTTATTATTTCCGCTTAATTCCTCCCGGGTCGTGCCGGTGGCAAGCAGAGAAATAATTTCCTCCTGGGGCAACGGCGGCTCACTCGTGAAAATGGCCTCGGGCGCAAGCGTTCTTCCATAAATGTAAACGTTGATTGTGTAGTCGCGGATCACTGACCGGCCGTGGATGTCGATCTTCGGATTCAACGGATCGGTCGGATCGAAATAAAGAAAGCCGGACGAAATTTCGAGCCGGCTGAACGGAAGCGTTGCATCCACCTTGTCCAATCGAATCCACCCTTCCAGACCGGGATGCAATCCGCTGCCGGTCAAATGCAGATCGCTGATCGCGCCGCCGTTGGCGAGATTACCGCGAATCAGAAACGGATCCTTGGTCTTGATCGCTACGTCGAATTTCCAATCGCGAAACGGCGGCTGGGGAATGGAAAAGTTCGGACGCGATGCCGGCGGCTGCGGTGCGGGACGTCCAGGCAAGCCGATTGGGATGAGATCGAGATTTTTCAAGAACTGACTGTTCGTCATCGCGATCGTGCCGGTAACGTTAGCGCTATTAAATGGCCCGGCGATTTTGATATCGGCGTCCGCGCGCGCCGTGAGCGTGTCGTTGCGCGCGACCAATGCGCTGTCCGCTTTCAGCTGAAAATCCAGGTTCGGCGTTGTCAATGTCGGAAATGTTACGCCGCCGGTGACCTTGAAATGTCCGCCGGAAAGTTCGCCTCCAAATTGCTCGATCGTGAGTGCATCCCGCGCAAAATTCAAGCGTGCCTTGAAATTTTGGACCGCCGGCAGCGTTGGGTCGGTCATGCGCGCGACGTTGACGGTCATGTCGCCGCTCCCGCTGAAAACCGGACGCGCGATTGTTCCGCGAACATCGACATCAAGCGCAGCGTCGCCGTCCAATTCCTCGACGCCCGGAATAAATTGCCGCATGAAATTCACCGAGCTGCGCGCCAAACGCATCTTCGCGCTCACCGGCGTTTCGGCGGCCAATTTTTTTTCATGCACGATCTTTGGAACATCGAACGGAAAATTAGCAGTTAGCTCGAGCGGTTGAATTTTCGCCTGCTGCAACTTGCCGGAAATCGTCAGCTGCTTGCCTTGCGTTTGTGCAATTAAATCGAAACTCGCCGGCTCGAAGTTGGGCAAATTCTCCGCGCGCAGATTGCGCATCTGCACGTCCAGCCGCGCGTTCAAGTCGGCGAGCGTTCCGCTCGCGTCCAATTTCACATTCAACAAACCCGATGCGGCCGGTTTGAGCCCGACGTCCTGAAAAAGTTTCTTGATGTCGAGATTTTCAGATTGAAATACCGCCGCGACTTTTCCATTCGGCGGAAGCACGGCCGCGTCGGTCCCCAGATTTTTCCAGACGAAAGGAATCGAGACGTAACCGCCGGCGTACTTCGCCTGGCCTTGATCGAGCTCGATTTTGCTGATCTCGAGCGTGTCGCCTTTGGCCTGAGCGATCGCTTGGAAATCCATTTTTTCACTGCGGAGAAAAATTGTCGGAACATCCAAGCCGTCCGGCGAGTAAGTTGCATCGGCGGTTGCCTGCAACGAGCGCGCACTGCCGTAGCGGCCGTTGTCCAATGCCAGTCTTAATTTCCCGGTTTTAATCTTGGCCGCTTCGCCGTCGCCTTCCCACTCTACGACAAGCGAGCCGGCCAGTTCGTTTTGATTTCCAAAAGTTCGCAGCAACGGCTGCAGTTTCGACAAATCCGAAACGTTCGCGCGAAATTTTCCGCTATAACGATGCCGCCCGCGGAGATCGTAAATCGCGTTCCCGCTGATGAAATCGTTCCCAGTCAGATTGGCGCTGACATCGTTCAGATAAACGACGTTGTTCCAAACGAGGCACTGCGAAGTGAGTTGAGTGAAAACGAGATCGCGCATTCGAAGGTTCGCGCCGAAGATCGACACCTGGCCGTTCGCGACTCCCTTTTTCCACTCGATCTGACCGATGGCCTGGAACGGTCCCGTGATTTTGTCCGGCGACTCCGGCACCCAACAATCCGCCAATTGCGCGGCATTGAACGAGATGTCGATCTTGGCCGGTTGCTCGGCGACATCGCGCAACTCTTTCGGCAACCGATATTCGCCGCTCACTGTGAATTCGTTTTCTTTCCGCCTGACGATCAAACGATCGAACGTGACGAGATCGTTTCTAGCCTGGAGCGATCCTTCCACGGAATCGGCGAGGTAATCGCGAAACCGCACCTTCGAAATTGCGACAGTCGCCTGTGAGACAAGATCGCTAAACCAAGGTTTACCCGCCGCGGCGGGCGGTATTTTCTTCGATAGTTTGATCGCGGCTTTCAGGTTCTCGCAGCGACCATCTTGAAATTCGATTGATGGTGAAGTGATTGCGAGATCGCCATTCACAATCGAATTGTCGATATTGATTTTGCCGCTGACTTCCGCGCTGCCACTCAATTTTTGAGAAATCCCCGCCGTCACCTGCTCCAAATCCGGCAACGTTGCCGCCAGCTCCATAGATGCTGGCGCCCGTCCGAGATCGTGAATATCGCGCGGAAGTTCGGTCGATCCGCGCAAATGGAATTCATTTTTGTCCCGGGTGATGTCAGCCGACTGCAACGTCGCGATGCCGCTTTTCGCCATAACTTGAAATACTCCGCGATCGAACGCCGTTTGCTCTTGATGAAAATCAGTGAGTTCAGCGGCGACACTTCCGTTCCAAGTCGCCGGCGAACTGAGCAGGCCGCTGAGATCGACATCTAACTTTTCCATCTGGCCGCTCATCCAGCCCTCGGGCAAGGCCGCGAACTTGTTGATCGCATCAACCGGAACATTCACGCCGCGAATGCGAACGCTGGTGTCGAGCGATGTCTGCGCCTCGTGCAACATGACCGAGCCGGAAATATTTCCAGAGGCGACGGCGTAATCGAAATTGATCGCCAATTTTCGTGCCGCAATTTGCGACGCGTCGAAATTGACGGAGCGAAATCGCTCATTGTCCGCCAGAACGATGTCGCGCACGATCAGGTTTCGATTCGAGTAGGTCGCGGGCGCAGACAATTTCAGCCAGGTCTGACCGCCGACGAGTTGCAGCTTCTCGACGTTGATCTCGCCGGCGTGGCGCGGATCCAATTCAAGAGCCACATGGTCGGCGACAAAGTCGTGCGGGCGATTGCGAACAATGATGGTTGCGTCGGAAATGTGCAGGCGTTCCGGAAAAATATCGGGCAACTCGATTTTCTTTTTTGGATTCGGCGGGCGGGGTCGCAACGGCGCCTTCGCCGGATTCATCACAACGCGGGCGGAATGCACATCCGCGCTCTTGATTGCGGTCGAAATCCCGTGTCGCAGCAACGTGAACAATCCGTAGTCGATTCGGGCAAGATCGACATCGATTGACTCGACATCGCTCGGTCCGATGGGAGCGGCGTGCAGGTTCCTGATGATGAGGTTTGTGAAAACGCTGCCCTCGAGCCGAAATTCGAGTTTCAAGTTTTCCTTCGCCCCATAATGCAGAGCGATGCGATGTCCCAGGCCTAGCAACAGTGGCCGATGGAAAATGAGAAAGAGTCCGCCCAAAATCCCGAGCGCGATTAAGGCGCGGCGACGCCAATTTCGGTGCTGGAGACTCGTCTGGCCATTTCCGCCCACGACGGTTTAACTCTACCGACCGAGGGCAAAGCGCAAATCGGCCGATTTAGGAACGCTGGAAAAGACACCTCGTGAGTTCGTCATTGCGGGGAAACGCGGGCCGCGCCACGCTTGTCCAACAATCGAAATGAACCCGGACAAGCTTTTCGACTATCTCGAAGGCAAGCTGTCGCTTAGCGAGCGCGCAGAAATGGAAGAGCGGCTCATGTCAGATTCGCAATTGCAGCGAGAGCTGGCGATTGCTCGTCAAATTCACGCCGATATGCGCGACGCGCGCGAGATCCTTGGCGTCGTAGAACCAGCACTTGAAGAACGCGGCGCCGTGCTCGGCCGCCGGATCGCAATCGCGTTTGCTGTGCTCGTTTTTGCCAACGTCGCGTTTGGAATTTACGCGATCGCGTTCATGAAAAAGAAAGAGAGCGCACGAAGGAGCGCGGAACAAAATCGAACCGAACTAGCAGAAAGTCTGGCCAGGTCGGCGACCGTGGCACTTCCCACTCCGAGTCTGGATGTCGATGAAATCAAATTCACCGCGCCAGTTGCGGAGCAAGATAAATTGGCAAACAAAGTGATCGCCGCTGCAAAGGAGGTCGGCGGCTCAGGAACAAAAGGCCTCGCCGATCAGCAGGGCGTTTTACTCTTCGCCGAAGTTCCAACCGCGCGATTGAATGACTTTCGCGATTCGATGAAGAAGCTCGGCGCAACTGTGCCCGCGTCCCCAGCCGAGCCGGGCGCCGGAGAAAAGGCGATTCTCCAAGTGCGCATCGTCAGCGCGCAATGATCGGGATCACGTTCGCGCTTCCGTCGGAAAGTTCTGACTTGGTCCGGCGGCTTCGGGTCCGGCAACGCCACGACAATTTAATTTCAGGAAACGTCAACGGAGGCGATGTAGCCATCGTGCATACAGGAGTTGGAGCTAGGAATTGCAACGAGCGGCTGGAAATCCTCCTTCACAAGACGCGACCGCGGCTTGTAATTAGCTCCGGTTTTGCGGGCGCCGTCACCGAAAAGTTGCGCGTCGGCGATTTGGTTTTGGCCCAGAATTTCTCCGACCCACAACTGCTCGCCAGCGCGGAGCGAATTTTGCGCGACCGCCAGCCGCGCCTCTCGAAACTTTTCACATCGACATCGATCGTCGATTCGATTGCGGAGCGAAACG
>WNFP01005628.1_pt1 | contig 15722 bp, 10 predicted proteins | sample 5400201 | NCBI WGS metagenome assembly WNFP01 (sample SAMN13153355, study PRJNA577476) | soil metagenome | isolation source: 115 cm saprolite under Madrone tree | place: USA:California | collected 2016-06-14
TGAGCGAACGCCACGCCATACCCAGGACGCACCGGATAGCCCGCGATTTCGTGCTCTTCCGCCGCCAGTCGCGCCATTCCCCATGCCGTCGGATACAGGCGCAGCGATTCCGTCAGGACATTGTTAAGGAAAGCCAGCTTCGGCAAATCGTCAACTTCCGGCACACGCCCGCCGAGGGCGCCGTCAAGTTCTTCGTGAAACTTTCTTTCGACGGCGGGATTTTGCGCCAGCAGCCACCATGTCCATGCCAGCGTGTTCGCGGTGGTCTCATGCCCGGCCAGAAACAGCGTAATCGTTTCATCGCGCAATTGCCGGTCGTTCATGTGGGTGCCGTCTTCGTCCTGCGCGTGCAGCAGAATGGACAGCAGGTCGCCGGTATCGCGGCCGTTGGCGCGGCGCTCCGCGATGATGCGGTAAATCACCTTTTCCAAACGCTTGATCCCAAGCTTGGCGCGAATGTTGCGCGGACTTGGTACCCACAGCGGCACCAGAATCGTGCGTCCGAAATTCGCGGCAATCTGCAAAAGTACGTCGAGAGTTTCGCCGATTTCCTTGGCATCGCGCGTAACGTCGGCATCGAAAAGAGTCTTAGAGACAATGCGCAGAGCCAACTGCATCATCTCTTCGTGAATGTCGCGCGCTTCGCCATTACGCCAAGTGGCGATCAATTGCTCTGCGTATTCAGCCATCGTAGCGGCGTACGCGTTTACCCGCGCGCGATGAAATGCGGGCTGCGCCAATCTCCGCTGGCGCAGCCAGAAATCGCCTTCGCTGGTCAGCAACCCTTCCCCGAAAAGATATTTGTTGGCCCTCAAAATACGGCCTTTGTAATACAAGCGCGCGTTGTTCACTAGCACGTCTTCAATCAGGTCCGGATGATTAATGAACAGTGAACGAAACTTGCCGATGCGCATTCCGGAAACGTCGCCATACTTCTGCGCCATCGCAGTGAAGTAATCGAGAGGGTTTTGCTGCATCGCGCCAAACAGCGAGCGAATCAGGTTGGGTGGCGGGCCGGGAGGGAACTTTTGCTGCGAAGAATCACTCATACATCGATGCTAGAGAACGCGCCACGCGAGGTCAACGTTGCAGACCCAACGAAACGCCGGCCCTTTAGTAGCACAGCCACTCCGGGCTGTGCGCGGTGTTCACACAGGCAACCTTTAAGAAGCACAAACAACGGGAATCGTCACGGAGTTCATGCTTCCATTGCACGCAAGGCGCAGACGCGAAATGCGGTGCGCTCGATGTCCACCGCAATGCGAGAAAAACCCGCGATCGTAAGACGCGCAAAGGCCGACGCAGGCGAGACCGGAACGAACGTGCTGCGAATGTGCCCGGCACGTTGTAACCAGCCATCGCGAATCTCGAACGCAAAAAACATGCCGCCCGGCCGCAGCACACGATGAAATTCTTGAAACGCAGCATTCTGCTGCTCGGGTGAACGCAGGTGATGCAAGACCAAGACCGCTACGACGGAAGAAAAAGTATGGTCGGGAAAAGGCAAAACTGCCGCATCGCCCTGCACCACGGTTACGCGTGAGGACTTATGCCGCTCGGCAAGTTTCGATACATAGGACGGATCGTATTCGAGGCTAGTGACCCGGCCGGCGCGCCGCAACAGTTCATGCGTGGTCGCTCCCGGTCCTGCGCCGACCTCCAGCACGTGATCTCCGAGCGCGTGGCCGGAAAGAACCCACGGCAGCAGCTTTCGCTCGGTAAAGAGACGCCAAAGGGAGGAGCCGCAAAACCAATTTTCGAATTTGTTCATGGGAGCCCTAACGGCAAGGTAATCCAATGCTAGACCTGTTGGGCGGTCTGGGGAAAGCAATTAATTTAATGCAACAAATCGTGAATTCGCTTCAGTGCCGCGGCAAATTGGTCTGCATTGTACGCGGACGGATTTTCCAGTTGCTGGAACAGTCCGTTAATTGCAACGCGAACTTCACGCGAACTTCGGGAGCATTGGATGGATTGGCCTGTTTGCTGTAAGCGATGTATAGCGCATCGAGAGCCATCGCTGCCTGCTCGGCAGTACGCTCATCACCCAGCGAAATATTTTCAGCATCTTGCGTGATTCCCTGCATCGCGCGCAACGCAACTTCTGGTTCGTAAGTCATCGTTGAAAGTCGCTCGGCGAATTGCTGCGCGACGGGCGCCGCAACATTTGCCGCCGTGGTAACCGCGCCGCTTTCGGGACGCAGTTTGCTCATCTCGCTTCCGAGTGCGGCAAGACGCGCATCGAGTTCTTGCGCTGCGCTGGCGTCAATCTGTTTCGCGAGAATGCGGAAGACCAGATAGCGCGATGCGTTCCATGGTGGATCGCCGGGTCGGCGTCCAGGATAACCGTGCTCCTGCCGCCAACTATTTTGCGCCGGACCAAGCGAGTGATGGCAAGCGATGCAGGAGAGCTCGGAATATTCAGGCCAAGTATTATTTTTGCTGGCGCTGTCGTTGGCGCGCCGCGCAAGGCGCTCCATCGCGGCACGTAATTGCACGGCTTGTCCGACGCTCCAGTCGCGCACGCCGACCCAGTTCGCATCTTCGGCGGGCTTGCCGGGAACCGATTCACGTGGCTCTTTCCAGTGCCGCGGCATTACCGCGGAAAAGGAATCCAGCTCAAAATAAAGGTCGGGGTGCCCGGCGGCGATCATCTCGTGGTCGACAACTCTTTCTGCCGGCCGCTTCGCAGCGGCCTGCGGAAACGTGCCGAGATGGCATTCTAGACATTTTTCCGTTCGATGAATCGCATTTCGCGTGTCAACCATTCCCGCTGCCACTGATTTTTCGTGCGGCCAGCCCCGCGTGGTATTCGGACCAAGCCATGCCGAAGCCGGGCCGTGACAATTTTCGCAGCTTACACCTTCGGAAATTTCGAACGCGCGGCCACGCTTGTCTGGAGCGGTGTAAAGCGCGTGACAGGCAAGGCACTTGGGCGAGTTTTCCGCTTTTGCGCCAAGTTTCAGGATGCGGGCCATGCGTTCGCCGACTTCACCAGTGAGCGCCTGGTAGGCCCGGCTGTGCTTGTCTTTAAGAATCCAGGTCGTGTATTCGGTTTGCAGAATTCGGCTGTCCGCGACGGGCTTTACGCTGCCGTGGCAACTGGTGGCCGCGCAAGAGCCGGGCCCAATATATTTTTGCGGTTCGGCATCGGATTTTGCAGATTGCGCGGCTGCCGGGATTGCGAACGGCAGGACTGTGCCGCTTGCGGCGAGCGCCGTGCTTAAACAAAGTCTAAAGAATGGGTTCATTTAGTAGTTGGCACAAATCTCCTCGCTTATATCGTTCGCTGCGCGTCGAAGTCAACGCCCGCTCATTGTCTTTTTCGTATCCTGAGCCAAAAAGCCAACGCGCATCTATTTACACGCTGCTGGACGCTAATTAGTATGCAAGGGAGTTTGCACTGCAATTCGCGCTGGCTGGACACGCTGTTCTCCCGCATAGCGTTTTTCTCGCGAGACACTGCACCGTGATCTTTGACGACCTGCGAGCCATCCAGCTTCGCCACGGCTTTTTGCCCAGGGCGGAACTGGAGTCGCTGTCCTCGCGCACGCAGACGCCGCTCTATCAAATTCATAGTGTGGCAAGTTTTTACCCGCACTTTCATCTAGCGCCTCCTGCGCGCGCGGAAGTTCGCGTTTGCGCCGACATGAGTTGCCATTTGAACGGGGCGTGCGAACTACGCGCCGATCTGGAACGACGCTTCTCCAGTACAAAGCGCGGCGACGTTGAGATTCGCGATGTTTCGTGTTTGGGACGATGCGATCACGCTCCGGCAATCGCCGTAAACGATCACATCTTTGCGGATGTCACTGCGGATCGCACCGAGTCACTGGTGCGAGCGGCCATTCGCGGCGAGGAAATTCATAACGGTCATCCGCAACAGGCGCGAGTGGCCTGCGCCTCTGATCCTTATTCCGAAACTGAGAAATACGGCGCGTTGCGCACCGCGATTGCGACGAAAAATTGGGACGCGCTGCTCGCGCTCTTAAAGGAAACGGAATTGCGCGGCATGGGCGGTGCGGGATTTCCGACTTCGTTGAAGTGGGACTTGGTGCGCAGACAGCCGGACCCGGAAAAATATATCGTCTGCAACGCGGATGAAAGCGAACCGGGCACGATCAAGGATCGCTTCATCATGACCCACCTGCCGCATTTACTGGTGGAAGGAATGATTCTTGCCGGGCTGGCGACCGGCGCGAAGCAAGGCATTCTCTACATTCGTCACGAATATCATTTGCAGGAAGAAATTCTTGGTGAGGAGATTCGCCGCTGCTACACGGCAGGACTACTCGGAAAAAATATTTTAGGCAGCGGACTAGAATTTGAGCTGCGCGTGTTTGTCAGCCCCGGCGGATATATTTGTGGGGAAGAAAGCGCGCTGATTGAAGCCATCGAAGGTCACCGCGCGGAACCTCGCAATAAGCCGCCTTTTCCTGGTGTCGTGGGGCTGTGGCAAAGACCCACCGTGATCAACAACGTGGAAACTTTTATTAATGTGCCGCAGATTCTTGCGCGGGGTGTGGAGTGGTACAAAGCGGCGGGACGCAATGGCTCGCGCGGATTCAAGTTTGTCGGAGTCAGCGGCCACGCAGCCCGGCCTGGCGTATTTGAAGTACCACTCGGTATCACAATGCGCGAAGTGCTTTTCGATTGTGCCGGCGGAGTTCGCGGCGGTCGTGCGCTGAAGGCTTTTGCGCCATCCGGGCCGTCTTCCGGATATTTGCCGGCTTCGATGGCGGATGTGCGGCTGGACTTCAAATCGCTTGCTGAAGTGGGTTCGATGCTCGGCTCCGGCGCCATCGTTGTTTGCGACGATACGACTTGCATGCTGGACATGGCGTTAAATGCCGTCCGTTTCTATCGTAATGAGTCCTGCGGAAAGTGCGTTCCGTGCCGCGTGGGTTCGCAGAAAATGATGGATTTGCTGGTGCGCTGGACGCAGGGAGGATTGTCGGAGGCGCAATATCGCGCACATTTAGATTTAGTCGGCGAGCTTTCACAGGCGATGAGTCTGACATCGATTTGCGGGCTTGGGCAGATTGTACCGGCGCCGATTCAGTCCGTGCTTAAACATTTTCGGGCGGAAGTAGATGCGCACGTGTTGCGTGGGAAATGTCCGAGCGGGATTTGTTTCACGGCCGCAGCGCGGGCCGGTGAGGCGAATCGAGTGGGGATTCGGCCGTGAGGGTCGTTTATGCGGTGCTCGTCGTTGGTCGTTGGTCGTTTGTCGTTTGTCGCCAGAGACAAACAGCGTGGCAGAGGTTCGAAGTTGGAAGTTGATGAAAGACAAGAGAGATTCCTCGCTACGCTCGGAATGACGGAAAAAGAAGAAGCAGCGGCGTAAAGCCGCTGCTTCATGAGTCAAAACCTATTTTATGAGTGACGGGAATACACTGCCGGGAATGATTGAACTGACGATTGATGGCGCTGCCGTGCGCGTGTCCGCGGGTACTACGGTGTTTGACGCCGCGCGCATGCAAGGAATTTCGATTCCCACGCTGTGCCATTTGCAGAATGAGACGCCGGTCGGTGTATGTAGGCTTTGTGTTGTGGATACTGGCGCGCGGGTGCTAACGGCAGCTTGCGTGCGTCCGGTCGAACCCGGGCTAAAAGTAGTCACCAATTCCGACAAAGTGATCGCTGGGCGAAAGACGCTGTTGGAATTGATGATGGCGGACCATCCTTCGCCCTGCGCCCGGCAAAAGAATTCGGGCGATTGCGAACTGGAAACCCTGGCTGCTGCCGCGGGCGTGAGCGAACCGCGCTATGCGCGGCGAACGGTGTCGCGAGGTCATGACGATTCTTCCCTTTCCATCGCGGTGGATCACGACGCGTGCATTTTGTGCGACCGCTGCATCCGCGGATGCGACGAGGTGCGAAATAATTTCGTGCTGGGGCGAATGGGCAAAGGCTACGCGGCGGATATTGCGTTCGACCTAAATTCGCCGATGGGCGATTCCACGTGTATTTCCTGCGGCGAATGCATGGTGTCGTGTCCGACCGGCGCTTTGACGAACAAGAATGTGGTCGGAACAGCAATTTCAACGGGCCCGGGCGCGGAAGGATTTGAAGCGGAAGACTTGTTGAAGATCCCGGTGTTTCAGGGGGTGTCTGGCACGTTCCTGGAATTGAACCGCGGCGCGATTGTGAAGCGGCGGTTCCGGAAAGGCGAATTGATCTGCAAGGAAGGCGAATTTGGTTCGACGGCATTTTTTATTCTGCAGGGCAAAGCGCGGGTTTCCATTTCTTCCCCAATGGCGCACGTGAAAACGCAAGGCGGCGCGCAAGGATTCTTCAAGCGATTGACAAGCACGCTTGCGCCGCGCGAATCGGACAAGCGCGACGAAGAAGCGCGCGACCGGACCATTCCGATCGACGCTTCGGTGGACCTGAGCTACGAAAATCCGGTGGCCGAGCTTGGACCAGGGGATTTATTCGGTGAAATGACGTGCATGAATTTCTACCCGCGGTCGGCGACGGTTCGCGCGGAATCGGACGTCGTGGCGTACGAGATGCTGCGCAATGTTCTGGACATCATGCTCAAGAACAAAACGTTCCGCACACAGGTGGACCAGAACTACCGCAAACGCGCGCTGGAGAATCATTTGCGCGGCGTGCCGATGTTCGCGGATCTTTCCAGCGACTTCATCGAACATTTGAAGGAAAGTGTTGAACTGCTGCGATTCGTTCCCGGACAGGTGATCGCGCGCCAAGGTGAGGCGGCGGACAGTTTTTATCTGGTGCGCATTGGTTTCGTGAAGATTTCAGAAAATTATCCGGGCGGCGAGCTGGTGCTCGCTTATCTCTCACGCGGCGATTGTTTCGGGGAAATCGGATTGCTCGGCGGAGGCGTGCGAACGGCTACGTGCACGGCGCTCGATCACGTGGAAGTGGTGCGTGTGTCCGGCGACGATTTTCGCCAGATGGTGGAGCGGTTTGCGAGTGTGCGGCGTGGACTGGAAGCGGTGGCGGAAGAGCGGCGGTCGGCGAATGCGCAGCGCGTGCAGATGGTACATAGCGTACCGATCGAGCAATTTTTATCGCAAGGACTGATGGAAGCGCAGAGCCTGCTGGTCCTGGACTTGCAGAATTGCACGCGTTGCGATGCTTGCGTGAATGCGTGCGCCGATGCGCACGACGGAGTTACGCGGCTGGTGCGCGACGGATTGCGCTTCGATCACTATCTGATCGCGACAAGTTGCCGGCAATGCCGCGATCCGCTGTGCATGGTCGGTTGCCCGGTAGGATCGATTCGGCGGCGCAATTCGCTGGAAGTGATTATCGAGGATTGGTGCATCGGTTGCGGATTGTGCGCGCGGAATTGCCCGTATGGAAATATCAATCTGCATCCGTTCGAGGTAATGACCGATGACCCGGAACACGCGGGGAGGCAGAAGGCCGCGATCAAGCAGAAGGCGACTTCTTGCGATCTTTGTACGCATTTGAAGGAGCCTAGTTGTGTATATGCGTGTCCGCATGATGCCGCGCATCGGGTGGACCCGCGGGACTTTTTTGCGGGGATTGTGGCGCAGGGTGCGTTGAAGTAGGGGGAACGTTTTTTTTTAACACGGAGAACACAGAGGTTGCGGAGAAGAAGGTCGGCGAGATCGCGTAAAAAATGCGGTTGGATACGACACAAGGCGGGTGGACGATTGCGTCGCTGGGAATTTTCGCGGCGGCACTGCTAGTGTATTTGTTTGAGACTTGGAGTTCACCGAATGGTCCGCGGGGTGGCAGCGCGATTGGATTGATTTTTGGCGTGGTCGGATTTGGGTTCATGATTTTTGCGGCGGCGCTGGGCGCACGCAAACGAGTTCCCACTTGGCGCCTGGGCCGCGCGAAATCGTGGATGAAAGGGCATTTGTGGCTGGGGCTGCTGTCCCTTCCGCTGATTCTGTTTCATGGCGGATTTCATTTTGGCGGGACGCTGACACGAGTGTTGATGTGGTTGCTGATCGTTACGGTAGCCAGTGGTGTTTATGGAGCGGTACTGCAGAATTCCATCCCGAAAAAGATGACTGCCGATATTCCTCTGGAAACAATTTACGACGAAATCTCGCATGTGCGGGGACTTCTGCGCGACGAAGCGGACCTGGCCATCGAATCGCTTTGCGGAAATGTCGGTATCGCAAAAACTTCCGATGCTGGAATTCAGCGCGCGGGAGGATTTACCGCCTTGAGGCCGATCGCGGCGAGCGCCGCGCCGTTGCGCACTTCGGCTGCAGTCAGCGCGGGAGCGAGTGCGGCGGTTGCTCCGGCGGCGGAAATCGTTTTGTTGAGTGAAGCGGAAAGCGGCCCACTGCGCAAATTTTATGTGGAGGAGATGCGGCCGTTCCTGCGGCAGTCGAAATCGCGCGGGAGCCGGCTTGCGGATGAGACGCGTGCATCGAGCGTGTTTGCAAACTTGCGAAAGCGGGTGCCGGCAGCGGCGCGCGATACGCTCGCGGACCTCGAAGACATTTGTAGCGAAGCGCGACAGTTATTGCGACAGGAGCGGCTGCATCGTTGGCTGCACGGCTGGCTGCTGCTGCATATTCCACTTTCGCTCGCGTTGATTTTGCTTGGAGCGGTGCATGCGGTGATGGCGCTGCGGTACTAGAGGAGAACAGCACGCAACCAGGATTGGTTGTGTTACAAGAATGGCTAGAACTCGTACAACCAAGACGGTCGCTCAGAGGATTGACCTGAACTATTTCAAGCGGCCAACTCTGTTCAAAAGAATGAAGTTTTGGCTGGCGATCCTCGCGCCCGCGATCGCGCTGGTGTGGATTGGCTGGCACGTTCTGGAACGCGACAACCGTGTTTATTCAAACGGCCGCTTGAGCGCCGCTCACGCGGTTCTAGAAAAGGAGTGCGCTGCATGCCACATACAGCCGGCTGTTGGATTTTCCTCGGCCGCCGCGGATTCCGCGTGCCTTGCGTGCCATGATGGCCCGGCGCACCACGCTTCGAACATAAATGCCAACGTGAGATGCGCCGAATGCCATGTGGAGCATCGCGGGCGTATCAATCTCGTGGCGACGAAGAATCAATCGTGCGCGCAGTGTCACGGCGATCTTTCAGCTGCCAATCGTGATTCGAAATACAGCAAGAGCATTCGAAGTTTTGCAGACGGACATCCGGAGTTCGCTGCGCTGCGTTCTGTTGCAGGTGCGCCCGTGAGGGACAGCGGCACCATCAAGTTGAATCATGCTCTGCACTTGCGTTTGATCCGGCGCGGTCCGAGCGGACCGATGGTGCAACTTGATTGTATTAATTGTCATGCCGCTGGCGCAGCCGATCCGGATTTGACTTACTCGGATGCGAGATATCGCGCGGCAAGTGTCAGTTACAAAGAGCGTGATCTAGTTCTGCAAATAGATCGCGAAACGCTGAAGCAAGCGCGGCCGATTACTGGCCGCGAATTGATGCCGCCGCCAAAGTTTGCCAATGCTTGCGCCGGATGCCATCTGCTGACGTTTGACGCGCGATTTGACGATGGCGTGCCGCACGATACGCCAGAAGTGATTCATGTTTTTCTGGTGAAGAAATTTTCAGGGTACATCGCATCGCACGCTGCGGAACTTCAGGAAGTTCAGGACCCGCGCAGGAGTCTAACCGGACGAGCGAATGGACCGGCGAGCCGGTCGCTTTCACAGACGCAGTGGGTCGCAGAGCATGTAGCGGTCTCCGAAGAGTTGTTGTGGCACAAAACTTGTTCGCAATGCCACACGGTCTCGGGCACAACTCTTCAGGATGTAAGAATCGCGCGATGGAACGCGGCGGATTCGCGCGAAAGTTTGCGTACCGGTTCGACCGGTTCGAACAAATTAGAGATGCTACCAGCGAGTTCGCTGCCGAAAATAGCGCCGGCGAATATCACGCTGCAATGGCTGCCGCATGCGCGATTCGATCACGATGCGCACCGAGGGTTTTCCTGCGCGGCATGTCATCAGAACGCTCTGACCAGTGCAGAACAGTCGGATATTCTGATTCCGGGAATCGCAACCTGCCAGAAGTGCCATGCGCAAGGCCCGGATCACGCCGAGTCGCGCTGCTTCGAATGCCACACGTATCACGACTGGGCAAAACGCAAAGAAGTGAAGCCGACGTTTACGTTGCCGGAATTGCGTTCGACAGGCAAATAATCTGCACTACCAACTACGAGTACGAGAAATTATGCGCGTTGGACGAGCGCCATCATCTGCGGAGTGTAGCGCTCCCCAACGATTTCGAATTCGGCCAAACGCGCTGCAATCTTCTTGAGGTCGGCTTTGCTTAAGCGAACATTAAGAGCGCCCATGTTGTCTTCCAGGTAGCGAACGCGTTTTGTTCCAGGGATCGGCACAACATCTTTGCCTTGCGCAAGCACCCACGCGAGGGCCAGTTGTGCCGGGGTAATTCCCTTTTCGCTGGCCAGCTCTTTCACCGCCGCTGCAAGTTTCAAGTTAGCCTGCAGGGCTTCCCCCTGGAAGCGGGGATAATTCGTGCGTCGCCAGTCGTTGGAATCGAGGTCATCCAACTTTTGGATGGTTCCCGTGAGGAACCCGCGGCCGAGCGGACTATACGGAACAAATGTAATGCCTAGCTCGCGGCACGTGGCCAGCACGCGATTCGTTTCGACGTCGCGCGTCCAAAGCGAATATTCACTTTGCAGTGCCGCTATCGGGTGAACCGTGGCTGCGCGGCGTAGGGTTTCCGGTGCAGCTTCCGATAGTCCCAACGTGCGCACTTTTCCTTGCGACACAAGCTCAGCCATTGCGCCGACGGTGTCTTCGATCGGAATGTTGGGATCGACGCGATGCTGGTAAAAGAGATCGATCGTTTCGATGCCAAGCCGCCCGAGACTCGCCTCGCAGGCACGGCGAACATTTTCCGGTGAACTATCCACGCCCTGGATCCCGCTGGAACCAATCCGAAAGCCGAACTTGGTGGCGACGACGACGCTCTCGCGCGGAACGTCGCGCAAGAAACGTCCAAGCAATTCTTCGTTTTTATACGGGCCGTAGACTTCGGCGGTGTCGAGGAAATTGCCGCCAAGCTCCAGGTAGCGATGCAGAACTTGAAGTGATTCGTTTTCGTCGGCTGGCCCATAGGCATAGGACATGCCCATACAGCCGAGTCCCAGCGCCGAAACTTGTATTCCATTCTTCCCCAATTGTCTAAATTCCATTTTGCCTCCACAAAACAGGTTCAACACCTAAGATGTAAGAAATTTGCCGAATGTTACGTCATCGAGCAAAAAAAATGCGATAACTCGAAGTTTTTCGACTAAGTGCAGTACATGCGATAGATTTATTGCCCACGGTTGCGGCTGCCCGGATGATTGACAGGCCAGGGCGAGCGCGGTCCTGATCCTAGATGGCTTCTTCTCCTCCAACGACAACGACGATCGGCAAAGCGACAGCGCCGGAAAATCAACACGTGAGCGCGATAAAGGCTCTGTGGCGCATTGTCACGCACATCGATCGCTCGAAAATTAATCCGTGGCAGGCGCTGCGGAACACCGTGGGAGTTGTCGCGCCATTAATTGTGGGCTATGCATTGGGAATGCCGCGTGGCGGATTGGCGATGGCGAGCGGTGCGCTGAACGTTTCGTATTCGGATGGCAGCGATCCATACGCGCGGCGAGCGAAACGTATGTTGACATCCACCGTGTGGTGCTCGATCGCAGTGCTGTTGGGAGGGCTGAGCGCACACAGCAACACCGCCGCAGTGATCGTGGCGACGGTATGGGCGTTCACAGCGGGAATGCTGGTGGCGTTAGGGAGCACGGCGGGAGATGTTGGAGTGATCAGCACGGTGGTGCTGTTGGTGTATTCGGCGCAGGCGCTAACACCGATGCAGGCGCTGCAGGCAGCTGGACTCGCCCTTTCCGGAGGGCTGCTGCAAATTGCGTTGTCACCAGAGCGGCGGTCGCTGGCTCAATTGTATTTTGAGTTGGCAAGCATTGCGACGCGCCCGAGCGAGGCAACGTTGTCCCCGCCCGCGACGAAAGAAATCGCGCAGGCGCACGATTCACTGTCGAATCTGACCACCGCTATGTCGCTTACCGCTTTGCGTCTCCGGTCGTTATTGTCACAAGCGGAGCGCATTCGGCTCAGTCTGTCAACACTGGCGCGGCTGCAGTCTCGGTTAGCGCGTGAAGATGCGTTTCATCCGGCGGTGGCGACGCTGGATCAATTTCGCGCAAACGCCGCAATACTCCTGAACGCGGTTGCCACAAGCCTGGTATCCGGAAAAGAAATCAATCTGGAGGCAGACCGCCTGGTCCTGGGAATCGCGCTGGCGGAACAGCTTGGCCGCGCGGAAACCGAGGGCCATCGGAGTTTTTCGAATGCGGTGTCGCGCGACGTAAAATTTCAAGCCGATGCGCTGGGCGGGCAACTGCGTGCTGCAATCGAACTGGCGCGCAACACCACTCCCGCAGGCGAAGCGGAATTCGATAAACGAGAGGCCTCGCAACCGCTGTGGATGCGGTTTACAAGCCGGATAGCGACGCTGCGCGCGAATCTAAATTTGCGGTCGGGCGCGTTTCGTCACGCAGTGCGGCTGATGATCTGCGTGGCGCTCGGCGACGCCTTTGGACGCGTGATTCATCCTTATCGCGCTTACTGGATTCCCATGACCATCGTGCTGGTGTTGAAACCGGAATTTGCGGTGACTTTCAGCCGCGGTGTTCTGCGGATATTTGGCACGCTCGCGGGATTGCTGCTGGCGACCGCGCTTTTTCACTTTCTTCCGATTTACACTGCGACCGAGATCGTTCTGATTGCAGTGTTTACGTTTCTGACGCGCTGGATCGGTCCAGCAAATTATGGGATTTTCGGAGTGTCCATCAGCGCACTGATCGTGCTGCTCATTTCCATCACCGGGCTCTCTCCAAAAGAGGTGATTGCCGCGCGCGGCATCAATACGATCATTGGCGGAGCGCTCGCTCTAGTGGCGTACCTGGTATGGCCGACATGGGAGCGAAGCCGCCTGCCGGATTTGTTTGCAACGCTGTTGGATGGCTATCGGAATTCTTTTCGTTCGGTCTTCAGGAAGTTACTTGATCCGGCGTCGGCATCCGCAAGCGAACGCGAACGCACGCGGCAAGCTTCGCGAATCGCGCGGTCCAACCTTGAAACGTCCATCGAAAGATTGGCGGCCGAACCCGGAATTTCCGCGGAACAACTGGCCCAGGCGAATGCCATGGTCGCCTCTTCGCATCGCTTCGCGCATGCCCTGATCGCGCTGGAAGCCGGAATCCCTGAGACTGCAGCACAAACGCCACAACCGCAATTCAAACAATTCGCCGAAGCGATAGAACAGACTCTTAAACTACTCGCTGCATGCTTGCGGGGCCAGCGTGTCGCTGAGCGCGAATTCCCCGACCTGCGGGAGATTTATTCGCGCATGACCCATCTGGGTGAGACGGAAGATGGCCGCTACGCATTCGTCGCGACAGAAGCAGACCGCATGGTGAACAGCTTGAACACGCTGCGTGAGCAAGTGTTCGCGTGGAAGCGCGGTCTAGCTGCCAAGAACTAGTGCAGGTAATCGAGGATACCGCCGGCCGAGAGAGAAAAATGAAAGAATGATTTCCGAATGGAGACTCGCACCGCGTACGGAAATCCGGAACAATGGGAGGGACGCAATGAGACAGCCACGGCGAGAGTTCCTAGTTTTCGGAGGGGTCGTATTGTCCGGAGTCGTGTGTGGCGGTCAGATGGATGCGCTGGACCAATCACGAAAAATGCCGTCTCCACCGGAAGCCGCCGAAACAACACCGACAGCATCCGGCAACGCGGGTAGCCGGGCATCGCAGCGCGCGCTTTTGCAGAGCACGAAAAGGGCTTCCGGGAATCGCTGGCAAAACCCTCGGAGCGGGTACAGGAATTAAAAGCAGAAATAGAACAACTTCACTCTTCCGACATTTTTTCCGTTAAGATTTACAAGCAGGCCAGTGATATCGAACGCCTCGCAAAGCAGCTGAAGACTGTGGCAAAAGGTTAGACGGGGCCCAGATGGCAAATACCCTTCCAACGTGTGAATTCGAAAGCAAAGATTTGATCCTCAAACTGCAAAAAACATTGGAGGGAAGGATCGAAGCGATTCCGCCGTTTGTTGACGGCGTGATGAGCGTCGTCCAGTCCATGGGATGCGCAGCAGGCAAGGAACGCGAAGTGGAAGTGGCACTGATCGAGGCCCTGGCAAACGCTGTGAAGCATGGCTGCCAGAATGATCCAAGCAAGCTGGTGGAAGTTTGCGTGGCTTGCGATGATTCGCGGGGATTATTGATCGTGATTCGAGATCCGGGACCGGGATTCGATCCTTCCTCAATTCCCAACCCGGTCGTGGGTCAGAATCTTTTCTCGACGCATGGACGCGGCATCTTCCTGATCAACCAGCTTGTGGACGAGGTTCACTATGAAAAGGGCGGAACCGAAATTCACATGAAGATTTCATAGAAAGACGCCGCAAGAATTCTATGGTTCAATCTTTGTGCCAAGCACAATCAGAAATTTCGCCAGCCAGGAATGCAAGGCCGGCCAAGCCGGTCCGGTGACCAGATTTCCATCCACCACTGCTTCCGCCATTCCAACATCCACATAAGTGCCTCCGGCGAGAGTCACGTCAGGACTGGTGGCGGGATAGGAGCTGCACTTTCGCCCCTTGAGCACTCCCGCTGCTGCAAGCACCTGCGGCGCGTGGCAGATGGCGGCGACCGGCTTATTTTCCTTCATGAAGTAGCGCACGATATCGAGCACGCGAGGGTTCATGCGGATATATTCCGGCGCACGCCCGCCCGGAATCATGAGCGCGTCGTAGTCTTCGGGCTTTACCTGATCGAACGTCGCGTTCAAGGCAAAATTGTGGCCGCGTTTTTCGGTGTAGGTCTGATCGCCTTCAAAATCGTGAATCGAGGTAGGCACAAACTCACCGGATTTCTTTCCGGGGCAGACTGCGTGAATCGTGTGGCCGACCATCTGCAAGGCATGAAACGGCACAATGATTTCGTAGTCTTCGACGTAATCGCCCGCCAGCATTAAAATCTTTTTCTTCGCCATTTCAATCCTCCCGAAAAGACTTCGGAACGCTGCGCAATCTACGTTTGCAACTTCATTCTCCGCCAGGAGCGAGTGCAAACACAACGGGCACGGCCATTTTCGTTTTCGCGAAAATATTCCGTGCCCGATTAAGATTCAGTCAGGATCCTATCTTAGTGCGTGGTTACAGGCGATTGAACCTGCGCAGTCTCCGGTGCCGCCGGAACCTCCGCCGATTCCTCGATGGTGAGATGGTCGGTACGCATTTTGCCCCATTCGCGCAGCATCAATCCTTGCGTGGCGAAGTAGCGGCGAATCTTCGAAGAATCCCAGCGCAGCACTTCCTCGAGCACCGGCACAAGTACGCTCATGGCGTTATCGCTGAGCACCGTCCGCCGCGCGATACGCGTGATATATTCAGCTTCGCTGACCGCGATCGTCAAGCCGTCATACTGATTGACGTGCATCATTACCGGCAAATCGGAACTGCCGTCGCCCATGTAAACAATATGGTCGTGGCTGATGCCCAGTTGCGCGCGGATTTCTTCCAGCACCGTGACTTTGCCCCAGCCGGCGGAAGCACGCACAATGGCTTTGACTTCGCCGTTGCTCGGCTCGTAATAAAACTTTGTGCCGTGAATATTCTCCGGCGCCACGATGCCTTCGAGCGCCGACTGAATAATTTCCTGTGGCGCAGCCGATATCACG
>WNFP01002128.1_pt1 | contig 15721 bp, 13 predicted proteins | sample 5400201 | NCBI WGS metagenome assembly WNFP01 (sample SAMN13153355, study PRJNA577476) | soil metagenome | isolation source: 115 cm saprolite under Madrone tree | place: USA:California | collected 2016-06-14
TCGATGATTTCGGCGATGATTGCCCAGTCACCGCCGGCGAGGCCTGCGCCGATGCGGGGCATGTGGACTGACGCGTTATGGTCGAGCGCGAGTTTGCAGACTCGCGCGAGACCGCACTGGAGGGCATCGTAGCGAATGGATCGGGAGTTAGAGCTAGATCGGATCCCATGCTGGCCGATGATGTTAGCGACACAGAGTCCACTCTTCACCTTGGTAAAAAGAACTTGCCCAAGGTTGAATGGAACGGGCGCGTCGGTTTGCGCCCAGCGCCGGTAGGCGTCTTCGGGCTGATGAAAGCGCGCGGATAGAGCGAGCACAAAGCCCGCGTTCCAGTAGCCCGCATCATTGCAGCAATGCGCGATAATGCGGTTCCCTGGGGCGACGGGATTGGTGGCGTCCCCTACAACGTAGTTAATTTGGGTCGGAGTTAGCATCATGTTTTTGCGATCGTGCAAAAACCTATCTCAGAGAGCGATAGATTGTAACTACGAGACTGGATGCGGTTGAGGGAAATAATACCGTTGAATCGATGATTCAAACGATAAAAAAAGTCGCCGGCCACGGTGATTCTTAGCCATGTGGTGACTCGAATGAGGCGTAACTTTTTGAAGTGGGAGTGTTCTTTTGTCAGTTACGTGCGGCGCTCGGCCGGAGAGCTGCTGCTTTCTTCTGCCTTTTCGTGGAGGCAGCTTTAGTGTTGTATCCGTCCTTTTCGGCGGATAGGTGCTCTTCGAATTACGCGTCCGAAATTTGGCACTGTGTATGAGGCCTGAAACCTTGGTTGGAAGACGTGCCGCGTTGGCATTAAGGCCTCTGGCGCTTCAGCCCTTTCCTGGATCGTTCCGATTGGAAGGGTTGCTTGAATTCTTGCCTTGGCATGGTGGCCGTCACCGTGCGCGGCTCTGGCGGACAGAATCGAAGTGATGAAAAGGGCGACGAGGACTAACAACGCGATTCGAGAAATGGAATTCTTTGTCATTGGTTTCCTTTCGGTTTGGATCTCGTTTGGGTGGAAAAACTCAGAGAATTGCTGCGAGTGACGGGTTGAAGGCGTTCAGCTGTCTTTGGTAGCGGAGCAGTAGCCGGCGCCCTGACGCCACGTCTCGGGGAGATAGAAATGACTTTGAAGCAAGGGTGTGGCCGAAGTCCGCGTCAAACTTACTGAAGCCGATGCCGTCGCGATCTCGCGCTCCGTCGCAATTGCTGGCTAGGTATCTCAAGCCGCTGCTAACAGCTTCTCTTAATGCTGGCGTGTAGTTGTTTTCGAGACGCGCGACGGCTTCAGACAGGACGAGTGGGTTTAGCTCGCCGACCTTGGCAGTCGATCGCGCGATTTTGTCTGCGGCTTCCTGTTCAGGGTTTCCGTTGTGGCCGCGAATCCATTGGTAGCTGACTTCGTGTTGCGCGGCGGCTTTGTCGAGACGGTCCCAGAGCTCGAGATTTGATTTTCGTTTGAAGGTGCCGTTCATTGTCTCGACGACGTATTGTGAGTCCGTTCGGAGGATGACCTGGCACGGTTCTTTTAATGATTCGAGCGCGAAGGCTGCAGCGATCATTTCGGCGCGTTGGTTAGTTGAAGCTCCGATATAGCAAGCGACGGCGCGGCGGCGTCCGCTGTATTCAAGAATCGCTGCGGCGGCTGCACGGGTGTTCTCGCGTCCGTTGCCGAGGCAGGCGCCGTCGGCGGTAATGATGACGAGTTTTGCTGGATTGGTGTCGCTCATGATTTTAACCTCACAAAAAAATAAGCTCGCGCGTCGAGCGATCTGGGACCGGTCAGCGCGCGAGCTGGAGTCATTCGATTGTGGTTTGATGGAGGGCGCGTTATCCCAAAACGGGTCGCACCTAAAACGGGATCTCGTCGTCTGTGAGATCACCTCCGGGGGCAGCTTCGCCTGCGTTTGCTTGCGCGTTGGCCGGGGCTGCGGCGGATCCGTCGCCGCCGTTAGGCTTCGTGACGAATTGGAAGCTGTTCGTAGTGAGCTTGCGCGAAACGCCCTTCGTGCCGTCACGCTTGTCCCAGAGCTCGACCTGTTCGCGGCCTTCGAGGTAGATCGTGTGGCCCTTGAGCAGGTACTGAGACGCGATCTCGGCGCTGTTGCCGAAGATGCTGACGTCAAACCAGTTCTGGATCTTTTCGTCGCGGCGCTTTTCATTAGAGCAAAGCGGGAAAGACGCGACCGGCGTTCCCTGTGGCGTGTAGCGCAACACTGGGTCTTTGCCGAGGTTACCCATGACGATGTGCTTGTCGAAACTCATAGAATCAGTTCTCCTTTTGTGACTTTTGTTTTAAGTAAATGAGCGATCTACGCTTAATGCGAGACGCTCCGGTTCTGGTCTGTCCACCGGGAGGTGAACTGACTCGTTGCTTGTCATGTTGTCAGCCTATTTTTCGGAGTGGTGAGTGAGCTGAAGCATGAGATTGAAATTTAGTGAGAGCAAATGATTGCAATCCGGTCTATAACCTGGTTTTGTTTTAAGTCGCGGGTTATGAAACGCTGATGGTCGTAAGGACAGTTAGCACATCCTTTAATCCGATAATGAGAACTTCTTTTCCCTCAAGCTTGAGACGTTTGCCGTTACCCTGGATCTGGATCACTCTTCTCGTGGTGGTGTAGCTGTAGGTACCGTTCTTTACGCGGCACCGTATGAGGCTTCCTACTTTGGGTTGGACTGAAGTTTTTGCCGGCATGATGAACTCCTGGGTAGTGGGCTAAATCTGTGTTGTTGAATCAAATCTGTGGCATGGCATTTAGCCTAGGCACAAACTCCGGCCTCAGATAGAGTCCTTAGAACGGGCAGTTGGAACACCGAAAGGCATCTGTAGTCAAACCAGCGGCACCCGACCAATTGACCTCTCAAATACTTGCTTTGATTAAATAACAAATCCAAACTCTCTTTCTATTGTTCCTACAGGGCAGTTGGGGCGACCGCAACCGAACTACCAAACTACAGCCTCTTTATCCTCGGCAGATATGACGGACGCCCTCTCTTCTTTGAGGAAACCACTCATCAGCCATCGCCTTTACTTGCCTTTTTACCCAGTCATCAATGAAAATCACAAACGCCTTGGTCAACTCACCCTTTGACGCCCGACAGTCCTTGGCCTGCCGGCTCGACCAATCAAGGCATTAATCCAATTTAATAGGGGAGCACATATGCGTCTGGCCGACTTTATCCGGCATAACTCTGAAACCATTCTTGCGGAATGGGAGGCCTTTGCTGCCACTCTGCTTCCAGCCGCATCGGGCATGACATCGCTGGCACTTCGTGATCACGCGAAACCGATTCTGGAGGCCGTGGCGAAAGATCTGTCGATGCCTCAGACAAAGGAAGCTCAATCCGAAAAATCCAAGGGCAGAGCGACCAAACTTCTGGGAGCTCCAGAGACAGCGGCAGAAACGCACGCTGTGCTGCGGGCGCGAAGCGGCTTTGACATCAACCAACTGGCCGCTGAGTACCGCGCTTTACGCTCCAGTGTCCTTACCCTCTGGATGGACGAGTGTGAACCTAGTGAGATTAGCCTTGATGATGTGGTCCGTTTCAACGAAGCCATCGACCAGGGGATCGCCGAATCGGTCGGCTTTTTCAGTGCCCAGGTAGATCAGGCCCGCAACCTGTTGCTTGGGATGCTGGGGCACGACATGCGCAGCCCGCTAAACACCATCCTGATGACAGCGCAGTACCTGGCGGCGCTGAACGCCGGTGCCAGCGTATCGGAGGCGGCGTCGCGTCTGATCCGCAGCGGCGCTTCAATGAAGGCGCTCCTGGATGACTTAATCGACTTCAATCGGACGAAGTTCGGCTTGGGTATCAATGTCGCCATGACCGATCTCGACTTAGCGGCGCTGTTTTCCGACGAGTTGGAACAGTTGCGTGGAGCGCATCCAAGCCGGCAAATCGAACTGGAGATAGTAGGTGACACGCGCGGCGTTTGGGACGGGATACGCTTGCAGCAACTGCTCCGCAACCTCGTTGTGAATGCGATCGTTCACGGAGCGGCAGATACACCGATCCACGTGGTGCTTACCGGCGACGAGGCTGACGTTACCATTGAGGTAAAGAACAGTGGCCCAACCATTGAGAAAGCGATCTTGGACCAGATCTTTGATCCGCTTAAACGGGGAGTCGTTCAAGGTAACGGCGATGACAGCGGGATAGGCCTCGGGCTCGGATTGTATATCGTGCGGGAGGTTGCGCGGGCCCATGAGGGCGAGGTGACCGTGCGCTCCGACAACCGGGAAACCGTATTCGCCGTACGCCTGCCTCGCCGCAATAAGAACGCCGACGGCCTCGTTCAAGCAAATCAAACATGGTCATAGCTCAGCCAATCTCATATGAGAGCGCCGTAGCGCCGCAGCCTCGAGGTACGAATGACCATTTGGGCCAATGAAGACCACTTTTAATAAATTGCCTGTAAATTAATCGCGCTGCATTAGAGTAGAACGCCAAAATCGCAGCCGACAACCCAGTTTAGGCAAAAAATGCCTCAGTAACGACAATGGCACATCCGTTGCCCGATTCTATCCCGTGAAAGATGACTACCAAGACGCGGAAGATTTTCTGTCCGAACTGCGGTGATCGGGTCAGCCGCTCAGCGCGGCGATGCCACCACTGCGGTCGCCTCCTCTTCACGCTTCGCGTTCTTCTAGTTTATGCCATCGTCGCCGTGAGTATATCTATCCTTCTCCTTCTTGCGTTGCACTACCTGCGGTTCTAGACGATAACTGGTACACAAGGCTTTCGGGTCACGCGCCACCCAACTACGCAATTACCAATCGTGACTCTTTAGGCGTATATCCCTGAGGCGAGCGCTGCCTAATAAAATATTCTCTCGCTCACCATAGATCGGTGATATAACCAACCTGCTGAGCGGCTCTCCCAAGTTATGCTCTGCGGAAGGTCGCTTTCCAGCGGGGAAGCCCCTGGGGGTATCGAGACTCGCCGACTTCCCCGCCTTAAACACCTTTCAAAACACTCCCAAATTTTATTTTCAGCCAGGTGACGATTTGCCCTTGTAACGTAAAACAGCGAAATCCTGTTGTTAGCGAAATCGTTGTTAGCGAAATCCTTGAGGTTTGCTCACATCGGTGATATAAGCCTGCCTGTTCTTAATAGTCTCGCTTCTGCGCACGTTTTACAGTTACAGCGTCTCAATGTTGAGCGCACTAGTTAAAGCTGTATTTACACAACTTAACAAATGTCAGAGGAGAAATCCGAAGAGTCTTCAACATCTAAGGATCCCTTTAATGACTATTGAGGAGAGATCATGCCAACAGAAGACGAATTTTATAGAGTCCAGGCAAAGTACCAAGACGAACTGTTGGCCCGCCCGGAGGTACACGCGGTCGGTATCGGTTTAAAGCGGCGTGGCGGTGTATGGACGAAGGAACTCGCTATCGTGTGTCTCGTCAAAAAGAAGCTTGAACTGTCGGAGCTGGACTCTAAGGATGTCATACCACCCTCGCTCGACGGTATTCCCACCGACGTTCAACAAGCGCCCGTGCCCACACCGTTCGGAACAGATCCGAGCGACCTTAAACAGCAGATTCGACCGCTTGCCGGTGGCTTACAAATACAGGTTGGCGAGTTCAATGGAACCTTGGGGTTTATCGGTGTACTCCTTGACGACGGTACGGTGGTAGCCGTGTCGAATCAACACGTACTGGATCCTGATCCACCCCCGATTAAAGTTGGACAGACCGTCTATCAACCGAGCGAGGGTAAACATGAAGATATCGGAACGACCACTAAAGTCGTGTTGTCACCAACTCTTGACGGCGGCTATACAAGTCTCACAACGCCGGCTGCTCCAGGAATCTTAAAGTGGGACGAGCAACTGCAGTCGTACGAGACGAGGACGGTCGGTGAAGTGATCATACATCCAGTGGATCTACCGTATCCAGTGTGGAAAACTGGTCGCACCACTGGAACGACTTTCGGTGAGATTAAACTTATGAATATTATCGGTCACCGCGATGACGATTGGCACTACGAGCAGCAGATGCGTATCCTCTCCAATGATAGCGACCCATTTTCTGAGAAAGGCGATTCCGGGTCGGCGGTCGTGAGTGACGATTATAGGATTGCTGCTCTATTATGGGGGGGCGACGATCCTGCTAAGAATCCACCCCCACTTTCTTCATATGCCAGCCCGATCAGTTTTGTAAACGAGGAACTAGGGGTAGAGGTCGCGCGTGGCGATATGGAGCAACTTCAAGAGCCCGTAGTCGTTCCGTCATTCGAAGAGCTTTTGGCGAGACTCAAAAGCGACCAGGGAAAAAGAGTCGCCAGCTTTCTCATAGAGCACGTCCCGGTCATTAGCGATCTTATCTACAACGACCATCGTGTAGGGGTGATCTGGAACCGCCACCCTTTCCACAGGATGTGCAACGCCATCATCGAAAACGTAGCTACCAAAGCGACTCCACTGCCTGCGGAAATGAACGGTATGGCGACAAAACCTGCCCTGGAAGAGTTGGGCGCCATTCTGGTCAAGCGAGGTAGTTCCGAATTAAGCTCCGCGATCGAGGCGGTCCGCAGTGACATCGTGTGGATAATCGGCCGCCCGTACGCAGATGTCGCCGGCAAAGGCCGACGTGGTGGCCACAAGCCAGTGGCAGCTTGAAGTGCAGTGCCGGAACCGTGGCGTCGTCATTGTTCCGGATAGCGCGAATCGCTTGAGCCTTTTGAGACTCTTCCGCTTAAAGTTTCAAATCTTTCCTCAGTATCTGTCGCGGTTGCAAATCCTAATCAACCGATATGATCGGAATCTGGAAAGACTTTTGAGGCAGAAACCTACTTTGGCGCAACAACGCTTTCGAGGCAAAGCCCCAGCACCACAGATGTAGCCCACTACCCACTCCTGGAGTGAGTGGGCATCAGCACCTTACTTTCCGCTTGATGCGGTTTGGCTTCGTGGGACCCGTCGCCAATAGTCCGATTCAGGTGCCTTCAGGTGTTTTCGGATCCGAAACATCCTCGCGGTTTAAGCGTTTTGAGGTTCCGGAAGTCTTGATTTCTTTTTGAGCAGTTCCCAGACTTCGGCTCTGTCTTCCTGTGTCAGGAGATGGACCATGTTGTGCGGTTCGTTCGGGGCTCCCGTCTTGCGGTCCTCGTAAAAGGCGAACCGGAGGTACATGAGTTTCTTCGCTGAGGCAGAGTTCACGATCCCCGCAAGCCCATCTTTGATGCGTTTATACAAGCCTTGTCGGACTTCGCGAAGGCTGTTACGGACACGCTCTCTTTCTTGGAGCGGGAGAGTGTGAATGCGAATCGCTAGCTTGCGCAGCTGCTTAGTTGGGATTGCGCTCGCTTCATTTAGAAGGCAGGTACTGATGGTAAATAGGCGATCGTCTTGTAGTTCTCTGCAAAACGGTTGGCTTTCGAGTAATGCCCTTTTAGTTTCGTAGATCGTGTTGAGAGCATCGAACATTTTGGTGGTGAGGTTTCCTGCCAATTTGGATTCGTGCGCAGTTCGAACTGCGTTTGTGAGCAACTCGATATCCGAGGTGATTTCGAGCGTTCGCAAAGCCGATCGAAAGGCTGGAGATGCCTGCGGGTTCATGCGGGCAATATTTCGGGCCATGTTTTGCACGATAAGGTTCAAGGTTTCCTCGGCGAATTGTCGTTCCTCGAAGGCGTTTCTCCGGAGTGGAATGCTTTCAAGCTCAGCGCGCTTCACACCGTAGATCGTGCTCAGAGCAGTAAAAAGCTTGAGCGACAGCTTTCCGGTTTTACGAGCGTCGTACGCGGCCTGGATGCAAGCGATCAGCGCTCGAGTGTCGGTTGCGGCTTGAAGGGCCTGGAAGAATCTGCGAAATCGAGGAGACCGGTTGAGACTGTTCAAGATAAAGTCGCGGGCCATGTTTTGGATGATCTGATTGAGAACTTCCTCGACATAGCGACGCACTTCAGCGTTGGAATAGACCGACGTGGTTTCTTCGAATTCAAGGAGACCGGCGTTGTCGACAGTCAGGGTTCCCTTGGCGATTGACGGGAGCATGCGATTGACTGTTGTGCAAGACGTGTTGATGAGCTGAATCTGTCGGGCGCGAAGTACGACGACTTTGGCTTCGTCCGAGAGGGCGTCCAGTCCGCGTATTGCGATGGTCTCTCGCAGATCGTTGTAGATTTGAAGAGCTACGTTTATCTGCTGAGGCGTGCAATTGTTAAGGCTCTCCGTGCGATCCGCCAAGCGTGATCTAACTTCTTCGTTGATGAATTTACGAGCGGTGTTGAAGTTTTGGGTCGTGGATAGGAGACGCTCGATTTCCGGAATGAGAACTTTGAGTTCCTGTGGAAGATACGCAACGCTTCGAGAGGTTCGAACAGTGCGAGCTTCGCGATCGGATTTACTGCCATAGATTCGATCGAGCTGGTGTTCGATGAACGTGCTGATCGTGTATTCGTCTTCGTTTTCCGAAGAAACTTTTGTTCCGTTCGTGAAAAGGTCGCGGAGTTCTGGAACGATTTCTCTGACCTGAAACGGCAAGTAATCCTGGTCAATGTCTTCTTCGAGCGTGCCGTCGACGATGAATCGTTCGCCGTCGCTCATGTGCAGGGAGGTCGCACCGTCTTCGGTGTACTGCTCCGTTACTCGTTCGAAGTCTTCGACGAGAGTTTCCAGCTCTTCTTCTTTGATTCCTTCATCCTGCAAGTAAGATTCGAAAACTTCTGCTTCCGATCTTCGACTGGAGCTTGCGTGGCTGCGTGAAAGCTTCTTAGTTATCGTTCGCAGCTCCGCGGTAAAAGGATCCGTAGTGTCCTGCTTGTCGAGCAGTTCTCGGCAGCGGAGGTCAAACAAGTTCTGGCGTTCACGCTCGTCATCACCGTCCGTGTAGCAGTGCTCCTGGCCGAAGTATTCGTAGACTTCAGGTTCGGCGAGGAGTTGTTCTTCGCTCGTCGCGGTGACTGCGGTCAGTTCCATGGCCATGCGGCCAAGCTTGGTAAGAACCTGCGTTACAACTTGGGCCTTATGTTCGGCGGCAGAGACTCCCGACGCTTCTGAATAGCTATCCAATCCAGTCTTGATCTCGTCGTAGGCCCAGGAAGCCCAGACCTGGAGTGATCGAGGATCTGTGTCGCCGCCGCATTCTTTGATGACGCGAACGAACTCCACAGCGTCGGGGTTTGAGTCGAGGCGTTTTTCGGCATAGGAGATCGTGAGGATACGATGTTGGAGCTCGGCTTCGTCGGCCGGGCCAAGGTCATGTTCTATATGGCCGATCACACGTCCGCCGATCAGTTGCGTTTCTTCAATGTCGGTCCGGCGGGTTTTGAAGCGGCTGATGTGCTCGCTCATATCATGGCCAGGGTTCCCGGTGTCCACTGGGCGGTAGAGCAGCGCCAGGGAATTAGGAGCATATTTCTCAAGCAAGTGTGTCTGTAACATGCGTGTCCTCCGTTGGAAAAAAGCGACCGTGGTGACCTTCCAGGCTTCAGCTCCGCGATATCACCGATGCGGAGTTAAATAGTCATGTGCTGCGGTCGTTCTAAAACCCAGCTTTGTTTTGGTGGTTGTCTGGAACAGACAACTTTGAAAGCCGCAAAACGGCGTAGCCGGCGGTCAATGCTGAGGGGTATGTGGGAGGGCTTGAGTTTTTTACGTGGGAGTCTTTTGTCTGCTGGGTGACGTGCCTACCCGGCCTGAGTTATTGAGAGGAACTCTATTGCTTTTTTAGTTACCTCGCCGGTGGCATGCTCTGGGTACAGTTTTGCGTACTGCCAGGCGTTAATTATTTCGATCTGTTTACGCTGTGCGTAGTCGATGCAGTTCTTGGTCCCTCCGGTGCTTCCATCCCAGAGAGCGATAACCAGGGCGTTGCTCGGACCGTCTTTTAGAGCCATATCGATCATGTTCTCGTTTCGTATTTGCATTTTCTGCGCAGAGTATTCGCCCGGCGAGCAAACGACGACCTTGGCGGCTCGTTCCACATATTGTCGGTAACGAAATTGAGCGGCGCGCGGCCATTTACTTTCCTGACCTTTAAAAGGTGCGCAGGCGACATAAGGAAGGCCTAGCGCCCAGCAGGCCTCGATGAGGGCGCTATCCCATCCCAGGGCAAGGCCCGAGATGACGCCCCTGGGTGCTAGATGCCGAAGCCATTCGATGGCGATGCGATTCAAGAGAGTTCTGGTCAACTCTCCGTAACCGCCGAGCTTCTGTGGCCGGTGTCCGGTCCCGACGATGATGCGACGGCGGTACGAGGACGGAACTTGTGATGGGTGCTGAAACGGAAGAAAGGTATTCATAGTATCTTCCTGCGATCGCTCCTAAAATCCAGTTGTTGGGTTGTTAAAGACTTGACGTGAGCGTGAACGTGAGACAGATCTCGCCGGTCGAGGCTCCGACTGTGACTTTAAGTCCTAAGTTAACGTCCGCTTCTAAGTTGAGATTGTAGTTGGCCTGGGAATTCAGGGTCGCTTTTGGCTGCTGTAATCAGGCACGGACTTTGCTCTTGGTACTAGCCGGAGGGTTGCTTTTGTGAGGCCTGTAGCTGACTGCAAAGCTGCTGCGATCTGGCGGGCGAATACGTTGTGTGAGAGGCAGGAATTATCAAGCCGAGGATTACTTACAATCTGAGAGGAACCGATGCGGGTCAGGCGTTCTTAGAGCAGAATCGGATTGATTTGAACTTGCTTCTCTTTAGGGAGAATTTTGAAGACGGGATTCAAAATACGATACCGCATGAAATCGCCCATCTCGAAGCTTATCGTCGAGGGCTCCGTCGCGGAGACTTTCATGGTGAGCGTTGGAAAAAGTTAATGAGACAGTTCGGAGCGGTTCCTGATGCTTGTCATAACTTGGAGGTGGACGCGGTATCTTCGCGGACAGGCTACTTCACGTACCGTTGCAAGTGTAATCCGGCGTACATGGTTTCGTTGGAAATGCATCGGCGTATTCAAGCTAGTTGGGAATTGTTTCGCTGTCGGAAGTGTCGGCAGTTGCCGATTTCTATCGAGTCGTAGCGTTAGCGGTTGCGGTGATGATCTCTTGAGCAGTTTCCAGTGCCGTTTTATTTCCGCGGTTTCGGAATAACTCGTAGTGGTCTTTGAGAATCGTGAGGGCGTCGGCGCGCGGGAAGTCATAGTGCCATTGCGAGAGGATGTTAACGACGGTGCTCGGTCGTTCAGCAGGCGTGAGACAAAGCGCATGATTGTGTCTAGGCATAAAGCTCCTTTTGATTGGCGGGAGAGGGCGTCTGCATAAGATTGGGGTTCCGGGCTCTGCAGCGGCAGTGCGGGTTGGTGCCGTGGCAGCTATTGCACTCAGTGAAGGAAAAGGCAGGAGCTGCGGCAGTGGCGTAAGGTCGAGCCATCTCGAGGTAACGGTCGGGCAATTCATCGTTATGCCAATGCTGCTTTTCTTTTTTGATTGTAGCCAGGTGGGTGGTGTTTCGATTGAGATCGATGAAGGGTTCGCCTCTTAGATTAAAGTGCAGCGTTGCTCGATAAATAGAATAGTAGGTCGTCGTGCCTTCAGTGGTGGCCATACTGGCGCATGTGATTCTGCGGGTGCTCATTTTTACAGTCCTGGGTCTGCGTCGCTCGTTGAAGTTGAATCGAAGTTTTCGAAGGTAGCTCCCTGCGCGGCGAGTTCTTCATCGTGACAGGATAGGCAATCGGTCTCGAATGGCTCAGTACAGTTATCGTCGTAATGGGTACGGACGCGTGGTCCTGAATGGAACTGAGAATTGCAAACGTGGCGGTGCATGACTAAGCGTCGAGCTGAAGCGCGGCCGGGCCGTGGGCTGCAAGTTGGATTGATAAGGCGAGGGATTCTGTTGACTTGAATTCGCTGATATCTACCGCGTCATAGCTAGTGCCGAGGGAAAGGGCTTTTGAGAGCCGGAAGATTCGTTTGGGAGGACGGTCTTTGTTTATGGCAAGGTCACAGCGAAGGATGTCCTCGCGGTCGTAACCTTGAAGATTGTTGTTGTCGTCCTGAACAAGAAATAGTGGCGCGTCCATTGGATGGATTCCTTCTGTTATCTCAGTTGTTGGCGCATGTAGTTGTAAACGCTCTCAACAATCGTGAATCTGCGCCTCGGCGTCGTCTGGCAAATCGATTTCGAGTTCATGTTCGAGGTGCGCCGCGATGTAGGAAATCTCCTCTTCGCCGGCGCCGAGGTCGTCGAGCCGAGCTGAGGGTCTGAGGTCTTCGTCTCGTTGGATGTCCAGCTCTTCGATCAAGATATCGTTGATCGTTTACTCGATGTCTTTGGTCTTGCGTTTTGCCATCACAGTCCTCAGTGGTCTCAGTTAGACGTTTGCATAAAAAGCTCGCCGCTCGTTCGTTCTTTGGTGTGATTGATGGCGGTCTTGGTGTGGTATAGCGGCCGTGGTAAGACGGACGCTGCTTGCCGGCAAACGAAGTTGGACGGTTACGGACAAGTAATTGTACTTATCGAACGGGGCTAATTTCTCGCTGGTGGCGTTAGTTCTTTAGTGGAAGGAGGGCCACGCGGCCTGAGTCATTGAAGTTCTTAACTCGACTTAGATTGGCAGTCGTTTCAGTAATCTCGTCGAGTCTAAGCGAGCGCGTACTCGAATTGAATGTTTCGCGTGGGGATATGGTGCTCGATGGCGAGTTCGCGAGCTGTTCGTCGGGCTAGTCTTTTGAGTTCGGTGATTCTGATGCGGTACGGATCGCTTAGTGGCACTACTTGAATTGAATCGTGCGGGGAGTTGCCAGCGGAATATTCATCGATGATTGTGGAGCCCTGGGAAACGAAGATTTGGTAGCCATGATTGTCGGCTGTCCAAATGATTATCTTTGTTGAGTTGGGTTTGGGCATGGCTTCTGTTCTTGGTGATTCGGATGTCATGCAAAGCAGAATCCTAATTGCAGGGCTTCGGTCGGGTCTGGCGCTGCGTAGTTTCTAGATAGCAGGGATCCCTCAACCTGCTTGGTTCCGAGGCTTCGAGTCGCAGCGATAATCTTTTGAAAGAAGGTGACAATAACTCCCTGTCCTATGAGTTCGCCGGCGAGAGTAGTTGATTCGGACTCAGCCCACAGGCGATATGCGCTGGGGATTCCATGCAACTTACGAGCTTCGCGGAGAGTCAGCCAACGCCATGTCCCGTTCTTAGATCTGTCTTTGACGACTGCGCCGGTCCCTTGTCCCGCAAAATAACGCTTGGACAGACAGGGAACTGAAGTGCTTTGATCATCGAGTTGGGTTGATGTGAACCCATTTCCTTTAGCGGTCTGGTTGGCCCAGTGATTCGTAAGCCACGGTTTTGTTTCTGCGGTAAAATATCGATCTTCGAGAAGTGATTCGTCGTCTCTGATTTCAGCGAAGGTGCGGGTGTTTGGAGCGGGCTCTGGCCATCGGAAGTCTGATCCTGAGTGCGCGACGATCACTGTACGAACTCGGGCTGTTATTTCACCGTATTCACGAGGATCAATTACTCGTGCCTCGACGGTATAGCCGGCTCTTTCCAGAAACAGTCTCATCATGAATCCGGCTCCGCTGTTCAGATAGCCGGGCGCTTCTTCGATTACGACAGTGGCGGGATTTAGAGCCCTAATAACCAATGCCGCCCAGACGGTTAGGTCTCCAAGCGGATGGGCCTCTGGAGGCAGTGTCTTGTCGCGTTTCTTTCCTGTTCCTTTTTGAACACGCCTCGCCATGCTGAACGGTTCGCAAGGTAGTCCGATGGAAAGAAGTTCAACGGCCGGCAGCATCTCGACGGGTACGTCTTCTATGCTGAGGTTGAACATTCTAGCCTCGTGGTGGTTTGCTTCGAATACTTTTGCGTACTGCTCGTTCACTTCGATCGCAAACGCGGGCAGGTAACCTGCGAGCCTTGCAGCTTCGGTAAGCAAGCCGCCTCCGGCGAAGAGGCTTCCTTCTTTACCGTTGCGGCAGCGAGTAGCTCGTAATCGTTCGGTCTGCGTGGGAGTCAGAACGATGGTGCCGTTGTTTATCTGAACCTGGAGGGTTGTGATTGGCCCAAAACTATCGGCAAGAGCAGAGGTATTGAGATCCAGAACCGGGATCGATTGGTTGTGTCGGGTCTTGCTTGAAACTACGCGAGTGCCTTCAGGGGCGAGCTTTATTTCAACTCGCTGTTCTGAGAAGTGAACCTGGATTCGATGGGCCGGAACGAAGCCTGCTTTCAGAAGATAGAGGCCTTCGAGCCAGACTCGTGGGGCATCCTTGTTCCGGCCGATCTTGGTGGTTGAAAACCGTGGAAAGAGATTCATGGTGCGAGCCTGTTTTGATCTATTTCGGGGGTTGAATCGCGCGTAGGTAATCTGTGAGAAGCTTGTCCAGGCGGTCCACGTAAGGTTCGGCGATTTGCTTAACGGGTTTCCCGGTTTTGGCAGGCTTTGCTCTGCGGAGCCTGGTGGCAGATGGATCTGATCGCTGCGGGTAGACTTGCCTCGGGCGGGACTGTGCTGCGGTATTCGATGTTGCAAGGGACAGACTGAGGGCGAGAAGAATTAGAGCAAAGGTGAGCGAAAGCATTTTGTGTGACATGGCGCCGGTTATTGACCGCTTGATTCCCCCGGGGCTTGGTTGTCCGCCAACCGAAGTTTCGGAATATTAAGACGGCGCTGCTTGCGTGGCCAGCGAGGGTCGCTTTCCCTCGATAGGGAAATAGATATGCGCTGCATAGGTGAAGAGAACCAGCAGCGCGTTTCCGTTTTTAGAGGAAGTTCGCTCGAAGATCTTTCGGCAGACCGAACTCTTTAAGGCAAGCGCGGCATTCGAGCCGATCGTTCTTTTCATGATCTTCGTTGTACTTGTTGGCGCGTCCTTCTACGATTAGCGTTCGGGGTTGCTCTTTCTTCGCCGGCCGCAAACGCACGATTTCGCGCCAGATGGTCGTGTCACTTAGATAGCGAAACGTACCGCCATGTTCGGAAGGCTCTTTCCCGTCATAACCGCAGTAGGGACATTTTAGCTTGAAGGTTCGCGGTGTGGGATTGATGAGCTGACCGTCTTTGACCGTGTATTCAACTTGATCGTCAGGTTCTGGCTTGCGCACGTCGCACGTGTAGGGACCTTCGCGATCATCGCCGCGTTCAAACTCGAGCATTGTAAGCTCGCCTCGGTGGAGCATCTCGCTGATAGTGTCTTCGGCGTCGCTTGCGCTTTCGGCGAATACGCGGACGAAGCGTATTCGGAGAGATCGTTTGCAACTCCGACGATAAAAGGCTTCTGAGTCGGTTGGCGGCGTTTGCGAGTTGGGTTGGCCATGGTGTTTATAGTGCGGGCCGCTTCTTTCCAGCTCAGTCAACCATTGCTGCTCGGAGCCGGTGTTTGAATCGAGAGTGCAGCCAGGGTGTAGCCAATCTATTATCAATCGAGGATGGTTGAGTTGGCGGGAAGCTCGATACGTTTCGATTTGCCACTCGTGTTCAAATTTACGGCCGTGAGTTGCACGGGGCTTTAGTGTCCCAGGAAAGCCGTCAATTCGGCGGTTGATGCGATCATGCAGTCCGCGACGAAATTCGCGCAGGACTTCCTTTCGTGATTCTGGGTACCAATTGAAGCCGTTTTGAAAGGTTGAGTCTTCGGGCGCGGCAAGGACTGTCTTCCAGGCGGCGACATAAGCGCCCAAAGTCACCGTGCGGTTCTCAGGCAAGTGAACGACGCGTTGCATGTATTTAATTGGTCTGCGATTTGAAGAGTTCGCCGGCTGGAGAGGTCCCTGCTTTTCCAGGTCTGAATATGATTGGTGGGCCAACGAGCACGTGCGGTTT
>WNFP01002129.1_pt1 | contig 15721 bp, 12 predicted proteins | sample 5400201 | NCBI WGS metagenome assembly WNFP01 (sample SAMN13153355, study PRJNA577476) | soil metagenome | isolation source: 115 cm saprolite under Madrone tree | place: USA:California | collected 2016-06-14
GCCGTGCGGCAGCAGGCTTCAGTCGAAGGTGTGGCGCTGGCGGTATAGACAGCGCCGTCGCTGCGGAAGACAAAATAACAACCGTGTGGAACCTGGAATGTGAGGAAAGGCATTGGGACCGACAAAAAATAGAGCCCTACTATGAACGACATCGCTCAATTTCTTATCCATTACGGTCTGCCATTCCTATTCATGGTCGTATTTGTGGAGCAACTCGGCTTTCCAATTCCGGCGCTGCCCTGGTTGCTGATCGCTGGGGCTCTATCTGCATCCGGACAATTCAATCTGCCACTTGGGATTCTCGTCACCGTCCTGGCTTGCCTGTTCTCTGATGCGATGTGGTTCGGGCTCGGCCGTCGCCGTGGCAATCAAGTCATCCGTTTCCTTAGCCGCTTCTCGCTGGAGCTGAAATCGTGCGTTCGCCGCGCCGACGAGGACTTGAGCAACCGGCGGCTGATCGGCGTGCTTCTTTCGAAGTTCATCCCCGGCATAGGCACCGTCGCCCCGCCTCTGGCCGGGATGTCCAGGATTAACCCGGCGCGATTTCTTTTCGTGGATGCAGTCGGTTCCTTCCTGTACGCGGTTTGCTGGTTGAGTGTTGGGTACGTCTTTAGCCCGCAAATTGCCCGAATCGAGGCCGTTGTCGCTCGAATCGGTTTCAGCCTCTTCCTCCTGGTCGTCACTGCGGTGATTGTTTACCTGGTTTACAAACACCTCCGTCACGCGCAGACGTGCAAACAGCCGAGACGTTCTCGAGTCTTCTGGCTGGATCCTGGAATGTCAGCCGCCGCAAAATGCGCGAACCAGCCGAAATGCGCCTTCGCTTCGTCGGGAGTCTTGCTGACGACTGGAACGTTAAGATCGCGGCCGATCACAGAAGCAATCTCCCGAAAGGGTATGCCTTCTTCCGCTACCGCATGGTATCGGACTCCAGCATTGCGCTTTTCGAGGGCAAGCCGATAAACAACGGCGGCATCTAGTCGGTGTACGGAACCCGTCGGCCATCTATGCCGAGACGCCTTTCTCACGCGCGAAGCGGATGCGGATCGGACGAAGCCGTGATCACCATCGCCATGACCGATGCAGGAAGGCGTACCGATGCGCGCGCGGCACGTTTCAGCAGCATCCCGGACGTGTTCCTCAGTTGGCCGGGAAGCGAATTTCCGTGTTTTGATCAAAGTATTCGACCAAAGAGAAGGTCCGTTCATTGATTTGTTTCATCGCATCAAGCAGGATGTTATAAGGCTCGTAGCGATTGCTCAGATCGCTTTCATTTTCGTTCTCTTTCCTTCTCGTTCTTCTCACGAATCACGCGCACAAGTTTCCACCCGTTGGTCCCTTCACCTAATACCCTATTGCTTGCGCAGTCATGCTTTTCAGGCATAATGGCGTGGAGATATGGGGCCAGCGGCATCTGCGGTATTTCGTAGCCGTCTTTGAAGCGCTGAACTTCACCAAGGCCGCAGCGTAATGCCGACCCAGAATGTCAGCGGTCCAATCTGAGAACGGTGCTGCGCCAAGCGCGAACCATCAATTTACGAAATTTTACCTCGGGATTGTACATCAGGATTTCCAGAATCTGGCGATCTCTTCGAGGCTGCGGCCTTTCGTTTCCGGTACTTTGCTCAACACAAACAAAAGGCCAACCAGACTGAAAAAAGCATAAATCCAGAATGCTTTTGCTGGCCCAATCGACGGGCTGTCGTTTAGCAAAGGAAACGTTTGGGCCACGATGTAACAGGCGGTCCAAATCGTAAATGTAGCAACGGACATTGCCCGTCCGCGCACTGACGTGGGAAAGATCTCCGAACACAGAATCCATGGAATCGGACCGAGCGCCATGGCAAACGCCGCAATGAAAATCACGATTCCGCCCAACAATGCCACGCCCTTGACGTCAGTTTGGAACATCCACCCCAGCGCCGCCAAAGCCAGCACCTGCGTGGTCAATCCGATTAATAAAAGCGGGCGTCTTCCCGCCCGATCCACGAACGCGATGGCAACGAACGTGAACAAGAGATTCACCAGGCCTATGGCCGCGGAAGCCGAGAACGAATTCTTTACACCCACGCCAGCCGTCGTAAAAATTTTTGTAGAGTAATACATGATCGCATTGATGCCGCTGAATTGGGAGAAAACCATCAACAGGACAGCTATCACGAGCGGGCGTCGAAAGCCGGCGTGGAACAACTCCATGAATCCGGCCTCAACCTGACCAACCGCATCGCGCGCGGAAACAATCTCTGCTTGCGCATGCGTAGCGCCGCTAATGCTTTCCAGGATTCGTCTTGCCTCGTTTTCGCAACCCCGATGGATCAGCCAACGCGGACTCTCCGGCACGAAGAACAGGAGGACTAACAGTACCGCTGCCGGCACGATTTCAGCCCCAAGCATCCAACGCCAGCCACGCGCAATGTTCCAATTCTCGTCGCCAAAGCCTTGGATACGCGCATTGATAAACAGAGTAACGAAAATGCCGGTCACAATTCCCAATTGAAACAGCGAACCCAGGCGGCCACGCCAGTTCTTAGAGGCCATTTCTGCGATATAAACGGGGCAAATCATGGAGGAGGCCCCGATGCCTAAACCGCTAATGAATCGCGCAATCAAAAACTCGACGAATGTCCGTGGCACAGCTGATAGGACGCCGGAAACCGCATAAAGTACGGCACAGATAAAAAGCACCCTGCGCCGTCCGAAGCGGTCGCTTACGAATCCTGCGAGCATTGCCCCGGGGATACACCCAAGAATCGCGCTGGCACCCGCAACACCTTCCTGCCATGGGCTGAGCGCGAAGTGAAGTTTGAGATACCGGTTTGCACCATTGATCACCGCCGTGTCATACCCGAACAGAAATCCTCCCGTCGCCGCCACGAGTGCCACCAGTAACAAGACGCTCCGATGATTGACACCGGAGCGTGCTGCGTCGCCAATGGCAAAATCAGCTTGCATTAAATTATTCGACCTCGGCTCGAAGAGTCACCAGACCAAAACCGGGAATGTTGGCAGTTCGGGAGATTTTTCGGCCGGCTTCTTCGCTCGTGCCGCTCAGATGAACACTTTTGGGAGATTTCTGTCCCCAGCGAAGGGTGGCCGATCGATCTTTGCCCGACGCGCCGAACAGGCGCACTATCCACGCCTTGCCATCATCACTTGGTTTTAATGCGGTTACGATGACATCAGCGGGTGTTACCTCGAGAAATGGTTTGGCTGGACGTCCTGCATTGCTTCGACGCACCAGCAGCGGTTGGCTGAACCCGGTTGCGAAACGCGAAGCTTCCGCATGGTCGGCCTTCGGGTGCGGTCGCAGGACGAAACGGAACCTGGTTGGACCTTCCTGGTAGGCCCGGTAATTGGTACCCCAATGGTTGTTCATGGCCCACGAATAAAGCGTCTGCGTGCGCTCGACCTTTTTGCGCCAAACTTCCGGGTCGGTCTGGGAATTGAGCAGCGTCGCGGTGATTCCGCCGATTTCGACCAGGGGCGCGTCCAGTGTCACCCAGGTAATTCCCATTTGATCGTTTGAGACGTCGGCCCAGCGGCCAACTGTGAACCAGTTTTTGCAGGCGCTGGGTATCTGGTCAACTTCCGGCTGCATCCCTCCCAACGGAGTATCGAGAAATATCTCTCCTCCCGGAACGTTGAATGGAAAGGTGAAGTGAATGCTCTCCTTCCCTTCCTTGGCGTGATAGCTCTTTGCCACCAGACGCTCCTTCTCGACACGGTTGACGATCTCGACGAAATCCTGCCCCGCGACGACGCGCAATTCGCGTTTCAAACTGCGGCACCCCGGCGCTGTGGATTCCACAATAAGTGACGCGACCAACGGACCCTGATCGCCTGCGGAGATCCACGCGTCCCCATTTTGCTTCACATCCTTCACGTCGTCGCCAGGTAAATACAGATAGTCATTCAAGGACTCGCCGTTCCTATTCTCTGCAAAATTGTTTTTGAGCCCGGAAGATTGCAGTTCCACGATACCTCCTGTTTTGCCATCCACTTTCATGCGAATAGCACCACTATCGAGAACCAGGTTCTCCGCCGAAGCGCGGCCTTTGCAAATTGCAGCACCAGCAACCACCTGATAACGGCGGGTGCCAAAGCCCGGAATCTCTTCCGCGAGAAGAACTAATTCGCCTGACGCAAGGCGTTGCGACGAGACCGGGGCGCCTTTCTCATCAATGACTCGGTCTCCCGCCATTGCAAAACGTCTGGGTACCTGCACGAGTTCGGTCCTTTTCCACGAGAGCGTATTCACGACTTCGAACCGAGACTGATCGTCGTCGCTCTCTTCGCCCAATTGCATCGCCCTGTCCAGTAGCTCGCGCGACTGTCGGTCGGCTTGCTCCGCGTAAGATCGCTTAATCGCCCATTGTTCCTTGGTTTCCTTGCGTTCAGGTTCGCTGATGCTGCACCACGCACCCCACGTGTGCTCGGAATACAGCAGGATGTTTCTCCAGGCGGCCTCGAAGGCGCTAGCGGGATACTTCGAATCGTTCGACATCGCGAACAGAGTCTGAGCCTGCACCAGACGCTCGGAACTTTGGCGATTCATCGCAGTTTCAAGGGCCGAAGATCCAGCCCCATCCTCCCAATAGGGTGTCCAGTCACCGCGGACTTTTGGCAGTTTGTCTCCATAACGCTCCTCGAAAGCCCGAAACGCATCTCTGGCGCTGGAGATGATGAATTTCGGGTAAGTGTACTTCGCGTTCCAGTCTTTGATGAAATCGCAGATCTCTGGATCCGGGGCTGCGTTGTCGCCGTGGCCGCTCCAACGCACGTACGCAATGTCATACGGAAAATGCCGACTCTCCAGGCCATTGACCAAATCTGCGACGAGATTGAGCGAGAAATGGTGATAGACGTGTGACATGGCGTAACCCCAAAACGGAATCCAGACCAGGACCTTAGATTTCTCGTCCGGACCGATCCAGTAGAATGGCTTATTTTCCCATTCTCGCAGAATCGTGCCGATTCGATCGAAGTGGTTGGGCGCCGTGGAAAAGTACTTGATGCCTGCTTGATTCATGGCGGTCACCGTGCCCCACGTGTAACCCGGTACGTCTGAAATCATCGCCGCTTCCAGCGGCACTCCAGTCAGTTTTGTTAACCTGGTGCCGAAACGGAATAACTGGATCAACTCTTCAGGCCGGCAAAGACCGGTAAGCTCGTTCAAATACATTCCATTCAGCGCCACTTGCCCTTTTTTCACGGCCGCAATGAAGTCCTCGCGCTGCGCCTGATTCAGCCGGTTCAAGTAGAGGTCCGCCGCCCACAAGACTTCCACGTTCCAGACGAACCGGGCGCCTTCGGGATAGTTCGCCGTGCGTCTGGCGGCACCGATCCCATCGAGCAAGTTCTGGACTTGCTTGGCCTCAACGGCGGGCTGGATTTCTGTGTAGCCGATATCCGTATGTGAGTGGGGCAACACATACACTGTCAACTTTCTCACAGGTTTGAATAATACTGTGCGTTTTGCGAGCGATCTGCCGCCAGTCTCAACACTGATCTCGTGCTCCGCAGCAGTACTGACTGCGGGCACGTTTATCTCAATGGTCTGGTCGCCGTGTTGAAGGCTCACGGGCTGGACGACATCGGGAGCGCGAATCGTTCCCTCCATCGGCGAGCCAAGGTTGCGAACGGTGACGAGCAGCGGTTGAGTTCCCCGGCCGTTTTGCTCGCGGAGCGCGGGCACCTGCTGAATTTCGGCAATCACCGTCCGCGAGGAAACCGTGCCTAACTCGGCGGGCGGCGTGGCAAGCGCGAGGGAATCATAGAGTATCCAACTCCCCGAGGCTGTCGTGATCTGGATGTCATTATCTCCAACGCGCAATACATTGGCTGGGAAGATAATTTCGAACTCAAAACGTCGGCCTTTGGCGGCCTCCCCATAGAGGGAATCGTCACCTGCCCCCGCAGGCAGACTCTTCTCTGATTCATGGTCATTGATTTGGATGTTCAGTTTTGGCGGACTTGCGGAGTGGGTGTCCAGTAACTGGACCGTCAACCTGCAGTCACCCGTGGTGGGCACTCGCTTGAGGTTGAACAAAATGGTGAAGGTGTGCCGGCGCTCCCCAGCCCACTGATCGGATGGCCCCGGATGCACATATGGCCAGTTTGTTTCGGCATTGAGATCACCAACTACGAAAAAGCCGTCCTCCTTGAACTTCTCGTACGATTTTGGAGCAAGGGCAAACTCGAGATTCGACTTGTCCGGCTTCCCAATTCTCCAAAGCACCTGGCCTTCATTGGCGGCTCGGAGGGCTTCGACAAAACCGGTACATAACAAGAGCAGCAAAATTGTGTGGAGCAAGACTGATGACCGATAACGGATTGCCAGAAGTAATCGAATCTTCATTGTTGCTGGTTGAGTACGGACCATTCAAACTTACCCGCCGCCGGATCGATCGCACAACCGGTCACTCGGTTCCAGTTGATAACGGTTGGTCTGACCTCTGGTATCATGACAATGGGAAGACTGCCGTAATGTACATGAAGAAGGTCCACCGTCAGAAGAAACAATTCCTCATATCGGTTCCTGGAGCGAGACCTACCAGAACTTATAGTTGGGATCCGGCGGAGTCCCATCGTTCATTTCCGCGTCAGGCGGAAACTTGTAAAATTCGACGTGAATATCGCCAAACAGTATCGCCTCGGCACGCCGGCCGCGCACATTATGCCACTCGCTCCGCGGGTCGGTAATGCTGCGGTTGCCATGCCACGGCCAGTCGCCCTGGATGATCTTTGTAACGGGTCGGCGCGCGATCTCTGAGGCTTTGATAGGTGTTCCCACGGGATAAAACTTTCCGGCGCTTGCCGTGACATGTTTTACGCGAAAACCGTCGCCCCACGCGACCAGATAACTGTTACCCCAGGCATCCCAGCAACTATTCACGCCGGGATTGATTGCGTCACCCTTGTCCGCCGGACAGTGAAAGGTCTGAACGTTGCCGACATAACGATTAAGCGGCCGGTTCGTTTCCCACTCGCGCCCGCCATAATCTGCGGCAAAACCGGATGTGTACGCGTTGGTGGGCCGTTGGCCGCCCACGGCAGCCCAGCCATCGTGCAACGGGTAATTATCGTTCGCATCATCCGAGTACATTCGAAACGCCATGCCAATCTGCCGCTGATTGTTTACGCATGCTGTGCGATAGGCCTTTGCTTTGGCACGCGCCAGCGCAGGGAGCAACATTGCCGCGAGAATTGCAATGATTGCGATGACTACCAGCAGCTCAATCAGGGTGAAGGCCCAATCTTCTCGACAACTGGACTGATTCGTTCGACTCATGCTGATGGCGAATTGCTGAAGATAATTCAGTCTTCGTTGTTCATTCCCTCGTACCCGGAACTAGTACTGCAACCGGAAGAATTTTTTGGGCTGGGACGCGGGGATCGGGACGCCGGAGGTTACTCCAACCGCTGGCTGCCAGGGGCCTGCCACGCTGTCAGCTTGCAACAACGTACCCGATGACCAGTAGAGAGTCAGGCTACTGGCGGTTGCCGACCAACGCAACGGTTGCGCGGTCTGCAGCACTCCCAGCCGCAGCTCATTTCCACCAATGTTACTGAACTGAACCGTCGGATTCTGCTCCACTTTTATCAAAAAATATTTTCCAGTCGAAGTGGAGGGCAAGACGTAGCGGTGCCACACGGCGGCATCCAAATCGGGCACAGCGACGATTGCATCCGCGGGATCGGCCGTTGGATTCAGCGGATCAAATGCCGCGATCTGGCTCGCCCAAATACTCATGCCGGTAATTTTATCCGTCGCACCCCCGAACGCTCCGGAGCGTTGCGCATAGTAGATTGCGCGAACGGTGTAGCTCTGGTCCACTTGGAACGCCAGGTATGCAGGTCCGAGCCCGGCAGACACGCCGTCATCCGCCCAATCCCCACCGGTGAGCTGAGTCCCAAGTGGAACGCCAGTCACATCCGTCGTGAACAAGTTGCCCGGTCCGTAACCGCCTCCAGGAAATTCGCTGCTGGCACTGATGCCTGTGTAAAGAGCACCGTTCGGACTTAACACATTAACGACTTCAGTGGAAACGGTCACATGGGCGACCACGCTGGTCACCGAGCCTACCTGATTTGAAGCGATCAGGTAATAGTCACCCGCATCGTTTGTTGTCACCTGAGCGACCGAGTAAATCCGGTTTGTCGCCGCTGGAATCGAATTAATTGACTTGTACCATTGATACTGAATCGGCCCCGTCCCCGTAAGCACAGGCGACAACTGCAGCAACTCGCCTGCAAACAAAACCTGATCCGAAGGTTGGGTTGTGATCTCCAGCGGCGCCGGGATGATCGTTCCAGTGCCGACCGCATAGATCGCCAGCATTTCCTCGGGTGTGAGCGCCCGATTAAAGATGGCAACATCATCAATTCTTCCGTTGAACGTCCGAGCCGATCCACCCACATCGGTATCCAATCCAATGTACGTGGTGCCGGCGAATGCCTGGATCCCAGGCCCAAAGGCATCCTGACGCGATCTCAGCACGTTGGTAACTCCCGCATAAAGCGTTGTTCCCGTAGGTGTCACGACCATTCCAACCATCACCCATTCATCTGATGGGATTAGCAATTGAGAATCGAAATCATAGCGCTGACCATTCCATTGATACGCTAGCTGGGTGCCATCGCCCGAGAAAATCAGGCCAGCAGCCGTTCCCGGTGAACGATTAAACACAATCCCCGTGTACGGTTGCTGTCCCCCTTCCGGATAAATCCAGGCAATAATGGTTACCGTATTGGTGCTCAGATTAAGCGCTGGCAGTGCAACCGCCGAGGGTATCGTAAAGCCCGTAGTCTCCACCGCAACATTGGTGGAAGAAAATCCTGGAAATAGCGGCGGGCGCGGCCCGTCGGCTGAGAGAGAGGACGCGCCGTACGTACCGTCAAAACTCCCGAAATTGTCAACCGCCGTCGAACTACTCCCAGCTTCATTCAGCCGCCAAAAGCCCACGGGCGAATTTGATACGATGGCGCTTGCCACGTCGCCAGTCGGTAAGGTCAATACAGTTACGATGGCGGTATCCGTGTTTGTGGTCCCAGCGCTGTTCGTGATCGTGCAGGAGTAATTCCCCGCATCTCCAGGCGCCACACCCGCGATCACGAGCTTGGGTGACGTCGCCCCGGAAATCCCGCCCCCGTTCTGCAGCGGTGTGCTGCCTTTCTTCCATTGGTAATTAAGCGGGACGCTCCCGGTGGCTTGCACGTTCAAGCGGAGCACCCCACCCTGGAAAAGAGTTCGCGATGCAGGTTGTTGCGAAATCCCAGGCGGCACGGAAAAGACGAAACGCCCCAACCGCAATTCGCGACCCCCAATGTTATTGGGTTGCGCCACAATCGGGTTCTGCTCGGCTTTGATCAGAAAATATCGGCCGGTAACCACGTTGGTGAGCAGGTACTCCGTCCAGACAGCGCCAGCGTTTTGAGTTACGGCGACCACACTCGCGGGCGCCGTGCCAGGATCCGCCGCCGTGAACGGCGTTGACGAACTGGCCCAAACACTGATTTGGGTGATCTTGTCGGACGTCGCATTGGCCCCTGCGCGTTGCGCGTAGTAGATCGAACCAACGTCGTAAACCTGGCCGACCTCGAAGGCGACAAACCCCGGGCTGCCACCGACACGAGCCCATTCACCGCCGGTTGTAATGGTCGTATCAACAGGGAATCCGGTCATGTCCGTGTCGAATAATTTGGATGCCGCGTAATCGCTGTTGTACTCGCTGTTGGCGCTTATGCCTGTGTAACTCACCCCGGAGGGGTCGATCACTTCCAAGCCGACTGCGGAACGCGCGACGAACACGACGGCGACTGCCGGCAGAACGAACCGGTTCAGATTTCGAATCAGGGCGGAGACTTGCATAAACAAGTTGTTTGGTTTGCGGTTGATGTCGTACTGCCCGAAGCCGAATTCCGGAGCCGGGCAAAATGTAGTTGTATTTGTATAAACATTTACATCATTTGAAGAACCTCTGTCAACAGTTTTTTTAACCTTGCGACCCGAATTGTTCCTTGACTCGGAGCGGCACTTTGTCTAGACAATAAGGCATTATATGTTGCAGCTCGATCATCAGAGTCCGATGCCTCTGCGCGCCCAGGTTGAGCAGCTATTGCGAGATCTCATCCGCCTGCCCGAGTATCAGAAAGGCGCACTGTTGCCGGATGAGGTGGCGTTGGCGGCGCAACTGGGCGTGAGCCGTGGCACCGTGCGCTCGGGCCTTGGCAAACTGGTCTTCGAAGGCGTCCTCGAGCGCAAAGCAGGTGTGGGGACCCGCGTTTCTTTGCGCAATTTGGAATCAGGCATCCGGGCCTGGCGCAGTTTCACGCGCGAAATGGCTTCCAAGGGCATCACCGTTGAGAACTTTCGCCTCGACTACCGGTTCGTTGAAGCCAGCCCCGATGCAGCGCAGGCCTTGCAGGTTGATCCCGGTACCAACCTGTGGCGGTTGGATCGCGTGCGCGGTTGGAACGGCAAACCAGTCCTGCAAACCACATCGTGGTTTCACCCGCGCCTGGGATTGAAGGGCTCCGAGGACTTCAACCATCCCCTCTACGCCACCCTCGAAAAAGCCAGCGCGGTCCGGCCACATCATGCCCGTGAAGAATTCCTTGCTGTAACCGCCGACGCGCGCACCGCGCGCCTCCTTCAGGTGACCAAAGGAACACCCCTGTTACTGCGGCGCCACACTGTCTTCGATCCTGGCAAGCGTCCGTTTGAGTTTGCCGACGTCTATTACGTTAGTTCGCGATTTACGCTTACGTTGGATCTGCGTCGGGGGGAACAATGATCGTACTTGCAGCGGACCTCGGGGGTACCACCATTAAACTCGGGTTGGTGCAGGGGGAAAAACTGCTCGCGTTTGATCGCATTCCGGCCCAGGCCGACCAGCCAATGTCCGGTTGCTTGGAAAGAATCGGCGCACGTTGGGAAGCGATGCTATCAGCCGCAGGATCGAAGTGGGAGGATTGTGTTGCCGCTGCACTGGCTGTGCCGTTCGTTGTTGCTCCCGATAATAAAGGTGTCCTTGGCGACTTCGGAAAATTTCCCGGGGCGGAGCACGTTGACTTTGCGGCGTGGGGCCGGGCGCGCCTGGCTGGGCTGCCGGTTTTATTGGAAAACGATCTCCGGATGGCGCTGCTCGGCGAAGCGGAAGCCGGCGCCGCCAAAGGCTGCGACAGCGCCGTAATGCTGGCGCTCGGAACTGGAATCGGTTGCGCGGTCTTAAGTGGCGGACACTTGCTCCGCGGAGCGCGCAATCGGGCTGGCACGTTGATGGGCCATTGCAGCGTTGCATTCGATGGATTGGTCGGGAGGTGCGGCAATCCCGGCTGCGCCGAAGACCAAGCTTCCACAGCCGTGCTTGCCGAACAGGCACGACGGCGGCCCGATTTTTCGCGTAGCCGCCTAAGCCAGGCAGAAAGTCTCGATTACGAAACACTGTTTCGGTGCGCAGATGAGGGCGATGATTGCAGTCGCTCCCTTCTTGAGCATAGCTTGCGCGTTTGGGCAAGCTTACTTCTGACGACCGTCCTGGCTTACGACCCGGAAATCGTGATAGTCGGCGGCGGAGTCATGCGCCGTCAAGAATTCGTCTTGCCGGTTTTCCGCGCGCATCTCAACCGTCATTTGCCTGCCATTCGCGCCGACATCCAGGTGGTGGCTGGGAAATTGGGCGATCAAGCAGCTCTGCTCGGGTGCGAACGATTTGCGGCCGCAACGCGTCCCGGAGTGCTGGCATGATGGCGCCTCGCAACTATTGCAAACATCCAGTCGTGCCTGTTCCCAACGGAGCGGGGCGCTGTGTCTCCGGTTGGGATGCCATTGAGCGACGACTGACAACTGCTATTCGTGAACGCTCTGCGCGCAAAACCGTGGTCGTAGTCGAGCTCTACCCGGGTGTGAACGAGCGACAAGTTGCTGAAGCACTTTCCACCCGATTGCGTCCCGAAAAGACCGTCTTCGCCGCTGATGCTCTGCTTCCTCCCGAGCAAATCGAACGTTTGGTGTCGCCCTTCCTGGGCGGAAATGATCCCGTATTCGGATTTCTCTCAGGATTGACCCTGCCGGAGTTTTTCGATTCGGATCGCGTTCAACACATTCGGGAACTTATTCACAAAGTGAGCGACGGCCTCGTCCTGGTCTGCGGGTGCGGCGCGCAGTTGCTAACCACAGGTGATATCCTTGTTTACGCAGACTTGGCGCGCTGGGAAATTCAGCAACGCTTTCGCCGCAATGACATTGGAAATCTCGGCATCAATAACGCCTCCGCCTCTGCCTCGGAGAAATACAAGCGCGCTTTCTTTGTAGATTGGCGCGTGGCGGATCGCTGGAAGCGTCCCCTTATTTGCAAATGGGACTTCGTCCTCGATACCAATAACCCGCTCCAACCGAAGCTCGCCGATGGCGAAGCCGTCCGGGAAGGATTACGGCATGCAGTAACTCGACCATTTCGCGTGGTTCCGTTCTTCGATCCTGCGCCCTGGGGTGGCCAATGGCTGCGCCAAACCTGCGGCCTCAATGGCGAGTCACCGAACTACGGCTGGTGCTTCGATTGCGTGCCGGAGGAAAACAGTCTATTGCTGGAATTCGGCGATACCCGACTGGAAATTCCCGCAATCAATCTCGTCTTTGATCAACCTCGCGCCCTTCTGGGTGAATCCGTCCGCGCCCGTTTCGGTGACGAATTTCCGATTCGGTTCGATATGCTCGATACCATGTGTGGCGGCAACTTGTCTTTCCAAGTACATCCTTTGACCGAATATATCCGGAATCGCTTCGGCATGCATTACACTCAGGATGAAAGCTATTATCTGCTCGATGCGGAACCGGACGCGAGCGTTTTCCTCGGATTGCGTGACGGAGTCGATGCGGAGAACATGCGCCGGGACTTGGAAATCACACAGTCGGGAGTCACCGCTTTTCCCGCCGAGAAATACGCCCTCCGCTGGCCTGCCCGAAAGCACGACCACTTTCTCATTCCCGCCGGTACAGTGCATTGTGCGGGCGCCAATTCCATGGTGCTCGAAATCAGCGCCACTCCTTATATCTTCACTTTCAAAATGTGGGATTGGGGGCGCTTGGGTCTCGACGGCAAGCCGCGTCCGATTCACTTGGATCACGGCATTGTCAACATTAAGTGGGATCGGACCACCGATTGGGTCAGACAGAACCTGATCAATCGCGTGCAACCGATGGGCGACGGGACGGGTTGGCGTGAGGAACGAACCGGCCTGCACGAATTCGAGTTCATCGAAACGCGCCGTCACTGGTTTCACCAAGCCGTACCTCACGACACACGCGGAACGTTCAACGTCCTCAACCTCGTGCAGGGAGCCGCGGCCATAGTCGAAAGCCCCGACGGAGCCTTCTCACCATTCGAGCTTCACTACGCGGAGACCTTCATTGTTCCTGCCGCCGTGGGCGCGTACCGCATTCGACCGCTCGGCTTCGATCAAGGAACACCTTGGGCCACGGTAAAAGCATTCGTTCGTTCGTAATCGTCGGGGAGGTGGAACGAGAACCCGACCGGCTAGATTCTGGGGACACGCAGAACATTACCGAACGCGGCTGCTTGGGGTCGAACACATCCGCCATGAAGTTGGTCTCTCCAAGCTCAACAACACGACCTTCAACTGGTGTTCTATCTATTTTGTCGACTCGATTCGTCATTGCATTTCTGATTGATGCACAGGCTTTGCCAGATGCTCACTGACTGCATAAGGTGTTGACGATGAACGACCATCAAGTGACTTGGCGATGGCAATGGTGTTGACAGTGTCGAAATATCGTTGATCCGAAAAAACCGACCGCTAATAGCCGTCCTTTGTCGGGACCGGTACAGGCATTGCACTTGGTGGAGAGGCTGAAGACCACTGGGAAGGCAGCGCTTGGCGGCAGCTGGGAATGAAAACCAATTCGCCCGATGTTGGATTCTGATGTCCGTGACCCGCAAAAGGTTTCCCTTTAATGGAGGCGAGCCTCAAAGGACTCGATGAAATGCCATGTCTTCTTCTGCCTCGGTCCCTACGGCGACGTGTGTAGACATTTCTCTCGGGGTTCCCGCACGCAGTCGATTCAGTCGCTTGTGATTTCCGAAGACCAGCCAATTGTGCATGTGGTCAGGCCAGTTCTCAGAACGCCTGCCAGGAAAAGCGCGTCCAGTAACCAACTTAGTAACGAGTCGCCGGTTTTTACCTTCCTAAGAACTTCACCACTGCCTCCGTCCGCGAACTGACCTGCAGCTTTTCGTAAATATGGTGGCAATGTTTTCGAACGGTTTCGATGTTCACTCCGAGGACACCGGCTATCTCTTTGTAAGGAAGACCCTTGGAAAGAAGTTCCAGCACTTCCTGTTCTCGCGTTGAAAGCGGTTGCTCTGAGCCACGATGGCTAGGTTGATGGTGAAAGTATTGAACAATCTTTCGCGCGATTAGGCTGTTTAGCGGGGAACCTCCGCGGGCGGCGTCGCGCACGGCTTCAAGCACTTGCGCTCCCAAACCGGACCGGCCTTTCAGCAGGTAGCCGACGGCCCCAGCCAACAACGATTTGAAAATGACGTCAGCATCTTCGTACACAGTGAGCATTACGAATTGGGTTGCAGGCAGCTGCCCTTTGAGTTGACGAACGCAATCAATGCCGCTCATCTTTGGAAGGTTGATGTCCATCAGAACGACATCGGGCCGATGTTTCGGAATCTCCTGGAGGGCGGCCTCGGCTGAACGGTGGTTGCTCACGCAAGTAAAACCGTGGGCGCGGTTCAATTGATGGACCAGCTCTTCGCGAACCAGGTTATCGTCTTCGACAATCGAAACGCGGGTATTGCGCAAATTTTGCGAATCAACGTTCTCCGTTGGAGCGTTTGCTCGTGTCATCAATCAGAGCCTCCTTACGTCGGCTGCTACACCTTCAATTCCATGAACGCGTAATCGTCCGCGCGGCATACTGAATTTTACCGTGGCTCCCTTGCCGAGCACACTCGTTATTTCAAGTTTGCCTCCAATTTCCTCGAGCCGCTTGCGCATATTCGACAAACCGTTTCCTTCGTCGGCAGATCTCTGCGGATCGAAGCCACGCCCGTTATCCAAGATCCGAATTTCCAGCGCATCGTTGTTGAGTTCGAGGGCCACGCGCACCTCCGTTGCGGCTGCGTGTGAGACTGCATTTTGCAATGCTTCACGCGCTGCCAATAAAAGGTTGTGCCGCACTTCCGCATTCAAAGCGAGCGGAGGCAATACTGTCAGAACATCCAGCACGCAACGAATTCCTGCCAGTTCAAGATGATCCTGCGCAAATCGGCTCAGATAATTAGCGAGACTTTCCAGCGTGTCATGCTTGGGACTCACGGCCCAGACAATCTCATCTAGTGTAGTGTATCACAATTGACTAGACATATTCTATTTCTCATGCAAAATCGTGGCCGATGCCAAAAATTGCGTGTCCCGTGGTTCTGTCCGAAGCGGATCGAAGCCAGTTGGAGCGTTGGGTCCGAGCGCAGTTCACCCCTCAGCAGGTAGCGCTTCGTTCGCGCATTTTGCTCATGGCCGCCGACGGCAAACAAGACTTGGAAATCGCCGATGAGCTGAACATTAACCGCCATACTCCGGCACTCTGGCGCAAGCGCTTCCAGACGGAGGGACTGGATGGTGTATGGGAAATTCAACCCGGTCGGGGTCGTAAACCCTTGTTCGAAGAGCAAAAGGTAACTGGCATAAT
>WNFP01003411.1_pt1 | contig 15710 bp, 12 predicted proteins | sample 5400201 | NCBI WGS metagenome assembly WNFP01 (sample SAMN13153355, study PRJNA577476) | soil metagenome | isolation source: 115 cm saprolite under Madrone tree | place: USA:California | collected 2016-06-14
GCGTTGTCGGGCGCGTAAGCGCGACCATCGGCAGCAATCACACTCACTCGGGCCGGCACTTTTTGGCCATGCTCGTCACGCACACTCAACTGGAGGCGACCGACCTCTTTTAGGTAATGCCGTTGCGCTGCAGTGATGCGAGTCCGCGCGCCGCCGAGGACTTCCTGGATCCAGAGCGAGGTATTGCCGTCCTCGTTACTGATATAACCAATCCGAGTGCCGTCTGGCGAAAAGCGCGCTTGAGTCCTATCGAAGTCACCGAAGGTCAATGGGAACGGTGCGGCACCCTGCATGGTCGTCAGCCAGAGCTGTTGCCACTGGCGACCGTGATAACTGCTGAACAGAACCCGCCTGCCATCCGGTGCGACTTGCGGTTGCGTGCGCCACGCTGTTTCTTCACTAAAGATTTTTTTCAGATCTTGTGGCGCGTTCACAGCCACGCACCAGATATCACCTGTTCCATAAGCGACTTCCCGATTCGAGACGAACAACAGGCGTTGACCATCGGGAGTCCAAGAAGGATTGATCGCATGGTCGGTTGTGGCGTAGTAATAGCGATAGACGTTGCTGGTGTGTTCAGGCACCAAACGTCTCGCGCCGCTCAACCGATCGTCAGCAACCTCTGCGAGATAGAGATTGAAATGGCCACTGTCAGCGGTGGAAACGAAAGCGATCTGGTGGTCATTCGGCGAATAGCGCGGTTCGAGATTGATATCGCCATGCGAGGTTAGCGCGACTTCCGTGCCGGTTTGCAGATCGAGCTGCCACAACTCGATGGCGTCCTTCTGGTAGCGGGTGAATATAATATGTCGACCATCATGTGACCAATTGCCGATGGGCCGCTCGTTAGCTGCGGCAGATACATCTCGCGGTAGTAATAATTGTGCGGCAACTGGATTTGCGCCGCTACAGGCTTGCGCTCCGCCAGCGCCGAGAAGGGAGAGAGTAACAACAGGCCAGCCAGCAGAATCTTGGGCTGGCGCATTGTCATTCCCATTATTGAGCCATTGCTTCGACCAGGGCAGCCTCTAGCAAAGTCATTGCCTCGTCTACCTCCGCCACCGACACCATCAGCGGCGGCATGAAGCGCACTGTACTCTGCCCACAAGAGAGCAAGAGCAGGCCTCGATGAAATGCGCGCGTGATCACGGTATGACACGAAAATTTGCAAGGGTTGCGGCTGGCTCGATCGCTAACCAGCTCCATGCCGATCATTAGTCCTTTGCCGCGAACTTCTCCGATCACTTGGTGCCGCGACTGCAATTCGCGCAAGCGGTCCATAAAATAAGCGCCCACTTTCTCGGCATTAGCCGCGTACTCGCGTTCGATCAGGTCGAGTGTCACCAACGCGGCGGCGCAACATAGCGGATTTCCACCGTAAGTGTTCGCATGCGCGCCAGACTTCCATTGTTGCATGATGCTTTTCTTAGCTACTACCAGACCGATCGGCAGGCCCGAGCCCAGGCCCTTGGCCAGCGTCATGATATCCGGCTGCACGTTCCAGTGCTGGCAGGCAAACATTTTGCCGGTGCGCCCTATGCCTGATTGCACTTCATCGAAAATCAACAGAATGCCGTGGCGATTGCAGAGTTGGCGCAAGCCCGCCAGAAATCCATCGGGCGGTACCAGGTAGCCGCCTTCGCCCTGAATCGGCTCGACCAGGATGGCGGCGACTTCGCTGGCTGGCACGTTGCTGACGAACAAGCCGTTCTCTATATAGTTAAGGACGGCCTGACCTTGATCCTCGCCCGCGAACAGCGGTCGGTAAGTATTCGGAAACGGCACGTGGGTGACACCCGGCATGGTCGCGCAACCTTGCTGCTGGGTTTGCTTACTGGCAGTGAAAGCCAGCGAACCCATCGTGCGCCCGTGGAAACCACCGAGAAAGCCGATGAATCGCGAGCGTCCACTGACATAGCGCGCCAGTTTCAATGCGCCTTCCACCGCTTCGGTGCCGGACTGGCAGAAAAAACTCTGCACCGGCTCCCCCATCGGTGCCAGTGCATTGATCTTTTCGGCGAGGGCGACTTGCCCTTCGTGCCAGTAATCAGAAGAAATGTGCAGAAACCGATCTGCAGCGTCTTTGATCGCTTGAACCACCTGCGGGTGTGAATGGCCCGTGCTGCAGACGGCAATGCCTGCGGCAAAATCCAGGAACCGATTGCCATCTACGTCCCAAACTTCGACACCGCGACCATGCGACATCACAAACGGGTGCTCGCGCGGATACGAGGGTGACACCACTTTGGCATCGCGGGCCAGCACAGCCCGCGCTTTGGGGCCGGGCAATTCCGTCCGGATAGCGGGACGGCTATCGGAACTCTTGTTCATGCTATTGACCTCGCTTGCTCGAGCGATGGACGCGGAGTTTTCCTGAATCGACGCGCATCGCCAGCATGCGCGATATCCGTTCGCTTGTGCAGGTCGCGAAGAACGCGCAGCTCGTCTGCGGTGGGCGGTGCGACAACGTCGATGATATCGGCAACTGCCAGTGGCCAGCCTGTTGCCGCACGGACCTTGTCCACACTGACGTTCTCATAGCGGGCCACTAGCGTGAGCTCCTGCGACCCGGCCGCTGGCTTGAGCACACCCAAATCAGTGATCACTCCTTGCGGTCCCGCACCGGGGATACCACGCCGCGCTCGCTCGCCATTTCCATTTAAAAAGCCTGCGCTCGTGCAAATTCCGGCGCACCACCAGCACCCGGCATCCTCGTCTTTGGCTTTCCGTAGCCGCCAATGACAGTGGTATTGAGATTCCCAAAGCGATCGATCTGCGCCGCGCCAAGAAACCCGACATCGATGCGACCAGCCTGCAGCCAGTAGGAAAAAATTTCCGGTAAGGGCACCACGGCGTCTGCCGTTTCGGCCAACTCGCCATCGCCAATCGATAACGGCAATACCCTCGGCTGCGTGCCGATGGCGCCAGATTCGTAGATGAGTACGATGTCCGGCGCGTGAGTTAGACGTGCGAGATTCGCTGCCGCGGAAGGAACACCGATGCCAACGAAACAAACGCAGCCAGGCCAAATCAAACGCGCGGCCGCGATCGTCATCATTTCGTCCGGCGTATATTTATTTAGAGAAGAGGAATCGACGTTCATGCGGCCTCCGCCAAGCTGTCGAGAAATTCTGCGTGGTCTCGGCTACTGATCACGTGACGATCGATCCACTCAGAAAACCGTTCGCGGTCGCGAGCGATTTCATCCCAAGCCAGATAAAACGCGTTGTCTCGCGCGTAGTAGCCGAGCGCGTAGGACGGATAAGCACCGGTTGGCACTTCCGCAATCGCTGTCACCACCCAGTGAGGCAAAACAATTGCATTCATCGGCGCGTCCAACGACTCGACGACTTCTTCAACTGTGACGATCAGCGTCGTCGCGGCCAACGCCGATTCTTTCTGTGCGCCAACGATGCCGCGAATAAAAACGTTGCCCTGTCGATCGGCGGCTTGCGCATGTAAGACGGTGACGTCAGGATTAATCGCGGGCACGGTCGCGATCTTCTCGTTTGTGTAAGGGCAGCGTACTTCGCGCACTTCCGAGTTAACGCCGGGAAGATCGGTTCCGACGTAGCCGCGTAACATTCCAAATGGCATCCGAGCCGCGCCTGCGATGTAAGCCGCCGCCATTCCCGCGTGCGAATGTTCGTGAATCTCCAGCGGTCGCGGCCAATCATTTTCGACCGCATCGCGCAGCCGATGCAGCGAGCCGACGCCGGGATTGCCACCCCAGGAAAACGTCAGTGCACGGGCACAACCAACACCAATCAATTGATCGTAAATCAAGTCCGGCGTCATCCGGATCAGATGCAGATCGCGTTTTTTCTGGCGCAGAATTTCGTGCCCGGCTGCGAACGGAATCAGATGGGTAAAACCCTCTAGCGCCACGCTCTGACCATCATGGATATATTGATCGATGATTTCTTGTAAGCTGCCGAGTTGCATCGCCTATTCCACTTTCGTCTGCGATTGTTCGCGCAGGTATTGCGCCAGATAATAAAACGAGGCGATCCCTTTGCCCGACGAACCCGACCCTTTCCAGCCACCGAACGGTTGATAGCCCGGCCACGCACCAGTGGTGGCACCTTGGGGACGATTCACATAGGTGACTCCGGCCTCAATGTTGTCGAAAAAGTAGGCTGCATCGTCATCGTTGCCGTAGAGACCGGCGGTTAGTCCGAAACGTGAATCGTTGGCCAGCCGGATCGCTTCAGCGCAGTCGCGTACGCGACAAACCATCGTGATCGGGACGAACATTTCCTCTTTGAACAGCGGATGCGTGGCCGGCGCTTCAGCCAGCGTCGGCGCGACAAAATAGCCGTGCGTCAGTTCACCTTCGGCCAGACGCTTGCCGCCGGACAAAATTCGCCCGCCGTTTTCGGTAAGTTCTTTACTGTAACGCTCGTAGTTTTTCAGCGCGCTGGCTGTGGTCACCGGCCCGAGCCAATTTTCCTTTCGCGAAGGATCGCCAATCGTAATCGCGTTGATTTTTTCCTGGAGCTTCTTGATCAACGGATCCGCGACTTTGTCATCAACGTAGATTCGCGACACCGCCGAACATTTCTGTCCGCTCAATCCAAACGCTGAACGCACAATCCCGTCTGCCGCGCGATCGAGATCTGCATTCGCAGTCACAATGCAAGCGTTCTTGCCGCCCATTTCGGCGATGCACGGTCGCGGATATACGCCACTGGCCATGGTGCGGTAGATATGCATGCCGACGTCAACCGATCCGGTGAAGGTAATTCCGGCGGTATTGGGATGGTTTAGCAATGCCTCACCAACTACGCTGCCGCCACCATTGAGATAATTGAAGACTCCGCGCGGAAGGCCGGCATCGCGGATACAGTCTGCGAGCAAACGTCCGGACCACGGCGTATCAGTCGCAGTTTTCAACACGACTGTGTTTCCTGTAATTAAAGCCGCCGCCACCGGCCCGCCGGCAAGTGCAAACGGAAAGTTATACGGTGCGATGACCACCCAGACACCGTAAGGCTTCATCACGCTGCGATTGTGCGAACGGAAATCCGGAAGCGGATCATCGGGCAAAGGATTATCGAATCCGTTGTGTCCGGCATAATCATCCGCGTAAAGATTGAAAAAGTCCGCTGTCTCCTGCACTTCTCCCAGCGCTTCCATTCGGTTCTTTCCAACTTCCAACGACATCGCTGCGCCGATGTCGTAAACGCGTTCTTCGATGAGCGCAGCAACGCGTTTGAGCGAACGGACGCGCTCTTCCATCGGTGTCGCGCGCCATCCTGAAAGGGCAGCTTGAGCCGCGGCCATGGCATCGTTTACATCATCAACAGTCGCGAGCGAGAAGTGCCCCAGGACGCGGCGCTGATCGATTGGGCTGCGTCGAGTGTCGTGCTTCGCGGTGACGCGGTCCTCGCCATTAATGTAGAGAGGATGGGTCGCGCCTAACGAGCGATTGAGTTCAGCGAGTGCAGCGTCAAAACGCGTATGCATCTCCGCCGGCGGATTAAACATGGTTGCGTAAGTCAGTTTGAAATTCATGCAGCCTCCATTTCGCTTAACAGGCGATCGAGCAAAGCCAAGGCATCGCTCAATTCGCGTTCTTCAATTACCAGCGGCGGTGCTAGGATTATCAGGTTTCCGCGGACAGCAAAAGACACACCGAGACCGCGTGCTTTTCGCACGAGCGTCGTCAGTTGCGGAGGCGTTTGCGGCCAAGGTGCCAGCGCCGCGCGACTAGTTTGATCGCTGACTAGTTCAACGATCGCAAACAAACCTTGCCCGCCGCGAACATCACCAATTAACCGATGCTTTTGCTGAAGGCGTTTTAATTCAAGGAACATCTCGCCACCCAAGCGGCTCGAGCGCTCGATCAATTTTTCATTTTCATAAGCGCGAACCGCCGCCAATCCGGCGGCGCAAGCAAGGGGATGACCGCAGTAAGTTAAGCCAGTGAAGAGCATCTGCGTTTCTAAACGCCGGGCGACATTTTCGTTCATCACCACGGCCCCGAGCGGCAAATGTGCACCGGTCAGTCCTTTCGCGAGTGTCATCAGATCTGGCTTGCCGGCGTCACCGTATCGTTGCCACGCAAACCATTCGCCACAGCGGCCAAACGCGCTCATGACTTCATCGGCGATCAGGCATACGTCGCGCGAACGCGTCACCTCGCGCAAGCCAGGCCAGTAGTTATCCGGTGCCACGATGCCATTAGTTCCAGCATTCGGCTCCATCAAGACAGCGGCCACGGATTGTGCGCCCTTGCGGTCGATTTCGCCAGTCACGGCGTCAACCGCAAGACGGCCACAATCCATTTCGCTGCTGCTACCAAATGGGCAACGATATGCGTACGGCGGTGGAACATGCGTTACCGCGAACTGCTCCGGATCAATTTGGTGACTCGTGCGCGCATCTCCGGACAAGGCCATACAGGCATAAGTGGTCCCATGATATGAGCGATCTCGAGTGATAACCCACCCTTGCTTCAGCCCGCGGGTCAACCGCGCAAATTTGACGGCGTGTTCGTTGGCATCTGCACCGGCCAACGTAAAAAAAACCCGGCCTCGCTCAAAACCCGCCTTCTCCAACAAGACCTTTGCAAGTTCTGCCCGTGGCTCCGCGCCCCAAGCGGAAGTAACGAAACATGAACGCTCAGCCTGCTCACAAATCGCTTTCACTACAGCAGGGTGTTGATGCCCGAGATTGCTGCATTCGGACAAACTGCTCATGTCCAAATAATCATGGCCGTCCGCATCCCAGAAATGGGCGCCACGTCCGCCGACAATGGTGGGGGCCTGCCATTGGGCCGGCACACACCAACTGTGCAAAACGGTATCGCGCTCGCTCACCATCGGCAAAACCATTCGCGAGCCGGCTGGGTCATAGTTCGATAATCGAACATCAATTCGCATTGCGCACTCCATAAAACCCGTTAACCTGCCGCTGTCAATCAATTCGTTTAAGGCTCTTTATAATGTTGCGTCCGTCGTTCACCAATAGTCCCGATTACATTCAATCGCTGGACCGTGGGCTGCAGGTATTGCGCGCGTTCAACCGAGAACGGCCCCGTTGTACCCTGTCCGAAATCGCCACGCAGATCGGTTTGTCGCGCGCGGTCGCCCGGCGCAGTTTGTTAACCCTGCAACACCTCGGCTATGTGGCCGCGCAAGGCAGGCAGTTTTTTCTGACACCGCGCGTGCTCGAGCTCGGCTATAGCTATCTTTCTTCGCTGGACCTGACTGACTTGGCGCACGAGCCGATGGAAAAGTTGTCGCAGCGGGTCGGCGAATCGTGCTCGATGGCTGTGCTCGATGGCAGCGAGATCGTTTATGTAGCGCGCGTGGCGGTTCGTCGCCTGATGAGTGTCGCGCTCGGCGTAGGCGCGCGATTGCCGGCATTCGCCGCCTCGATGGGGCGGGTATTGTTAGGGGACAAATCGGACGACGAGCTCACCGCCTGGTTACGCGAAAATACGTTTCGCTCGATTACCGCGCACACGGTCTACAAGACACGAGCGCTTCAAGCAGAGATCCTCAAGGTGCGCCGTCAAGGCTACGCGTTCGTCTCGCAGGAGCTGGAGCTGGGACTGTGCTCGATTGCGGTACCGGTTCGTTCCGCTACAGGACAGGCGGTGTATGGTCTCAACGTCAGCATGCGTTACAGCGACGATGTGCAGGCGTTGGCGCGGAAAAAAATGTTGCCTGCTTTGCATCGCGCGCGTGAGGCGATTGAAAGCGCTATGGCACGAGATGGTTGGGGGCCGTTGACGATTTCCCGGAACGCATGATGGTTGATGTTTTCATCGCGGCGGCAACTCGAACACCGTTCGGTCGATATGGCGGTCGGCTGGCCGCATTGCGCTGCGACGATCTGGCGGCGGCGCCGATCACCTCATTGATGGCGCGTTATCCTACTGTGGACTGGGGCGCGGTGGACGAAGTCGTGCTCGGTTGCGCCAATCAGGCCGGCGAAGACAACCGCAATGTTGCGCGCATGGCCACGTTGCTGTCCGGTCTGCCGGAAACAGTGCCGGCGGTGACGGTGAATCGACTGTGCGCTTCTGGTCTGGAAGCAATTGGTCAAGCCGCTCGCGCGATCGCCGGTGGCGACGCGGAGTTTGTGATTGCTGGGGGCGTCGAAAGTATGTCTCGCGCGCCGTTCGTCATGCCTAAAGCTGAAGCTGCATTTACTCGCGAGCAAAAACTGGAGGACAGTACGCTCGGATGGCATTGCATTAATCCGGTGATGCAGTCGCGGTACGGCGTCGATTCGATGACGCAAACCGCGGACAACCTCGCTCGCGAACGCGGCATTACACGCGACTGCCAGGACGCATATGCATTGCGCAGCCAGCAGCGCACTGCGCGCGCACGGGCGGAAGGTTGGCTGGCCGAAGAGATCACTGCAGTGCAAATCAGCAATGGCAGCGACAGCATCATCGTTGATGAGGACGAACATCCGCGCCCTAAGATCACGCTTGAGCAACTGGCTAAACTAAAACCACTTTTGGGCACGGATAGCACCATCACCGCAGGCAATGCCTCCGGCATAAACGATGGTGCCTGTGCATTACTACTGGCGTCGGCCGCAGCGCTGAACACACACCGCTTGCAACCCTTAGCGCGCATCATCAGCGCGGCGGCGGTCGGAGTTGCTCCGCGGATCATGGGCATCGGACCAGTGCCAGCGATCCACAAATTGCTAACCAAGATTGGGCGGCGCCTCGACGAGTTCGACCGCATCGAAATCAATGAAGCCTTCGCCGCCCAGGTGCTCGCTTGTACGCGTAGCCTCGGTCTGGCCGATGATGCTGATTATGTCAACGGTAACGGTGGCGCGATCGCGCTCGGGCATCCGCTTGGCGCGAGCGGTGCGCGTTTGGTGATGACTGCCGCTTATGCTTTGCGCAGACAGCAACAGTCGCGTGCCTTAGTGAGTCTTTGCGTCGGTGTTGGCCAAGGCGTTGCATTGGCCCTCGAGCGGGTGTGACCAAATGAAGATGACTTCACTTGCGCTTTCCATCACACAAGAGTTGCAATGAAAACTAAATACGACGTGGTTGTCCTCGGTGCCGGACACAATGGTCTCGTGGCCGCGGCTTATCTCGCGCGGGCCGGTTTGAGTGTCCTGGTGTTGGAGAAAAATGACTACATCGGCGGAGCCACCACCTCGCAAAAAGTTTTCCCGGACTACGATGCATATCTGTCGCGCTACTCTTACCTGGTCAGCCTGTTCCCGGAGAAAATTATTCGCGATCTTGGCCTGAAACTCGAGCTGCGCAGACGCGCGACCAGGTCGTTCACGCCGTATTTGAAAAATGGTCGCCACGACGGCTTGCTCTTGAGCAACGTCTCCGAGGAAGCGAGTCGTCAATCCATCTTCGAGCTTACTGGAAGTTTTGCGGAGGCGGAGCAGCTCAAGAAATTTTACGGCTTGGTTCGTGTCTTTGCCGAAAATGTCTGGGACACAATGCTGGAGCCGCTCGTGGCGAAAGAAGATTTCCGGCGTTGCTTCGACGCAGACGATACACACCGCGAGGCCTGGCGCAGTTTGGTTGAAGAACCACTCGGTTGCGTAGTGGAACGCTATTTGCAAGACGATTTCCTTCGCGGTCTGGTTTTCACGGACGCGAAGGTTGGCCTCTTCACTCATCCCTACGATGAGACGCTGCTGCAGAACCGCTGTTTCCTCTACCACGTGATAGGGAACAAAACCGGCGAATGGAAGGTGCCCGTTGGTGGAATGGGTGGTGTCGTGCGCGAGTTGGAGAAGGCCGCACGAAACAGCGGGGCGGAGATGTTAACGCGAGTCCATCTTCACTCGCTGAATGTGACCGGGAAAAAGCGAGGCGCTGAATTTGACTGCGATGGAAAAACGCACGCAATCGAGGCGCGCTTCGTTCTTGTAAACTTTGGCAGGAACGTGCTGGCGAACTTGCTGGGCAGACCGTATCAGCCGGATCGGACAGATGAGGGCTCGGTGTTCAAGATCAACATGCTCCTCCGCCGGTTGCCGAAACTAAAAACGAAGCGTCACCCCGAAGCGGACGCTTTCTGCGGCACGTTTCGTATTAACGAAGGCTACGGCGAAATGAACCTCAGCTATCAACAGGCCTTGCAGGGGCAGCTGCCCGACAAAGTTCCTTCCGAGATCTATTGTCACACGCTCACCGATAACAGTATTCTATCGACAGACCTGCGCGCGCAGGGATTCCACACCATGACAGTCTTCGGTCTCGATACGCCATGGCGTTTGTTTACCCAGAACAATGATGCGATGCGTCAGCGCGCGGAACAACAATTCGTCGAAGAACTAAATGGCTGGTTGGCGGAGCCGCTGGAAGATTGCCTTGCTATTGCACGCGATGGGAGTTTCTGCATCGAAAGCAAAAGTCCAGTCGACATCGAGGAAGCACTCGGCCTCTACCATGGCAATATCTTCCAGAACGCACTGACGTTTCCTTTTGCCGAGACAAAAGAACAAGTGGGTGGGTGGGGAGTTGAGACGGAATTTGAGAAGGTCTTTCTCTGCGGCTCAAGCGCACACCGCGGCGGCGCAGTCAGCGGCATTCCTGGTCACAATGCCGCGATGAAGGTGCTGGAAACAATCAAGGTGAGGAAGCTCGCGCCGCGCACGAAGATCTCGAGTCGACCCGCGCCGTCGGCAAGATTGTCCTAAGGTTCTCCTAGCGTTTGATCCACTTCGCGTACCAATCGAGATAGCGTTTGTAGCGATCAATGATATAGCTCGGCTTTTTCAAATCGTGGAATTGGCCGGGATAAATCACGAGCTCGGTGGAGATACCAAGGCTGCGCAATGCTTGATACATTTGTTCGGTGTTAAGAAGCGGCACGTTGAAGTCGCTTTCGCCGCAGAGAAATAATGTCGGCGTTTTGATGCGGTCGGCATGCAGGAACGGATAGGAAAGTCGCAACCATAATTCCGGATTTTTCCACGGCAGGCCGAGTTCGTTTTCGTAATCGCGAATGTATTCATCGGTGCCGTAGCCGGCGAGCACGTTGGAAGCTGACGCGCCGCTGACCGCGGCTTTGAAGCGCGTAGTCGTCGCGATAATGTAGTTCGTGAAAATTCCACCGTAGCTCCAACCGCCCACCACCAGACGGTCGGGATCGGCGAGACCACGCGCGACTGCATCATCCACCGCGGCCAGACCGTCCTCGACATCGACGCTGCCCCAGGCAGCGTAAATTCCCATCGCGTATTTTTCGCCGCGGCCAGTCGAGCCGCGCGGATTTGGCATGATGACGGCGTACCCGTTGGCTGCGAAGAGCTGCTTCTCGAAATCGAATTCGTTCGTGTATTGCGATGCCGGTCCGCCATGCAACCGCAGCAGCGTCGGAATCTTTCCCACCACCCCATTTGGCCTAACGAGGAATCCGTCTACTTCGGTCCCGTCCTTGCTCTTGAATTTTGTCTCGCTCACCGGCGCCAGTTTGATCTGCGAAAGAAAGGCATCGTTTTGTTTCGTTAAACAACGCAAACTATTCTTTTCCGCGGCGAAAATTTCGTACGGCCGTTCCGGCGTACTCGCTCGCACGATGACGTTGCCGTTTTTGCTTACATCGTATGCGGTGACGGTGCGTCGACCGCCCACCACGGTTTCCGTGGCATTACCCGCCGCAGAAACGCGGACGAGCGTCTGGACGCCATCATCTTCCAGCACAACGAAGACAGACTTCCCATCCGGCGACCAGTGCGGGTGAACAACGTTGCGATCAAGATCCTGCGTCAGCACTTTCGCTTCGCCGCCGCTTGCGGGAATGATGGCGAGCGAATGCACTGCATACTCAACCTTTTTTGGATCGCCGCCGTGAATATAAGCCACGGTCTTCCCATCAGGACTCCAGACCGGCGCACTTTCCCAATACGGGTCGGCATCGGATTCGGGAGAAGTGGTGAGCTGACGTTCCTTAGCTCCCGGCATTGCACCGATGATCCAGACATCCCAGTTCTCGCTGCGATCGGGATCGTTGCCACGCTTTGTGACAAAGGCGATCTCCTTTCCCTGGGGCGACCACGCCGGTAACACATCATCGTGTTTACCGGAAGTAAGCTGCTCCAGTTTACGGCTCGTTAGGTCAAGCAACTCTAGATGTGAGTAGCGATTCGTTAAGTAACCATCGATGTCCTGTTTGAATTGAAACCGATCGATCACAATCGGTGGTACCGTCTTCTTTTCTTTCTCCTTCTTCTCTGCCTCACGCGGATCCGGATCTTTCATGACAAGAACGATGCGTTTCGAATCCGGCGCCCATGCAAAATCTTCCACTCCACCTTTTGTCTCGGTGAACTTCTGAGCTTCACCTCCGCCCATCGGCAAAATCCACAGTTGATCGATCTCGTTTTCGTCTTCGCGTCCGGAAAGAAATGCGATCCATTTCCCGTCTGGGCTCCAGCGCGGATGGGCCGCGTCTTTACTTCCGAAAGTAAGCGCGCGATTTTCCGAGCCGTCCCACTTCGCCAGCCAAAGATTTCCTGCAAGTTTGTCCTTCTCCATGTCCGCCGTTCTCACGACGTAGGCGACGAGATTTCCGTCTTTCGAAATGTTTGGCTCGTCCACATCGCGGACCTGCGCGAAATCTTCCGGCTTCAATAAACGCGGCACAGCGGGGGTGGAATTGGCAGCGCATGTTACGGAAGCAGTTGCAAGCACAAAGAGGATGTCGCCCAAAAATCGAACAAGATTCATATGCGGAATGGCGATGCCCGGGCGGCGCGCCTCCATACCCAATAGCGGGAATCAATTTTGGCAAGGACACACCGCAATCGAGCGAGAACCGGTTGTAAAGATAAAGAAGCCCAGCACCGCCAGCACGAAAAGGAAGCCGAAGAGCTACCTCGCATCATCTGCAGCGAATCGTTGCTGTGATGCAATTTTCGGCAACGGCTGCTTCCCGCACTATGCCTTTGAACTTCTTTGTCTTCATGTGTTACTCCCGGTTCTTTGCGGAACCCTGCAACCGTGCGGGCTTTCCGCTGTATCCGGGGGAACAGCCACCCAAGCCATAATGCGGCGTCGACAATTTCCACGATGAACTCCCAGAGCTGAGAGCGGTAGTCCGAAACTTCAAACAATTACGATACTATTCTGTTGTGAAATTCGTCGTTCCAGAATCGATATTTTCCAGGCCACGTGGGCAAGTCGATGCACGGTCATGGGATGCTGCGCTTGACGTGGTTCAGCAGAGCCTTCTTGGAATGATCGTTGCGAACGACGTGAACGATGAGCAAGATTTTGTGCTGACCGAGGTTTTCAAGCAGTGCGAAGAACTGCGGGCCAAAAAATATTTGGAGATTGCTCGGACGAACCAGGAGCTTGCAAAGAAATACGCAATTAGCCCGCGCACAGTGACAAACTGGCGTAAAGAAGGCTGTCCGTTTGAGGGCGGACAATGGGCAGTGCTTGATTGGCTTGCAGGACGTCGTTACGCCCCAGTGGGTGCGAATGCGAAGTTTGTTAAACAATTGAGCGACCGCAGAGAAAAGGCGAAATGGGCAGGCATTATGGGGAAACTCCACCACGCCGTTACTGAGGCGAGGCAACTGAAAGCCTCTTATCAATCGCAGGGTTTGAAGCCTCCGGATTGGCTCCGCGGTTTTAGGGCAACTCGGTAGCAAACCCATTGTGCAATCAAATCGCGTCGTCACGGGCCGACGCTAGGCAAAAAGCTTGACACAGCTGTCAAAAAGCCTCCAAAAACCGGGGCGGAAAGGAGCTCTTACAAAAACAGTTTTAGCGCGAAGCCACGCAAAGTGCTTGCAGTGGTTTTCACGGTCGGGTTCTACGTCGTGAAAAATCTTTGCTGTAAAACTGCGCAATTCTGCGCAAGGCGCTGCGAATGGTATTGGTCGCGATCACCTAGCGTCCGCAACGTTGCGCAAGGCAGTGAAAACGTGCGCCAAAACTCTCTCTTGAATTACAAATCAGCCGCTCTGAACCAACTGAGCTATGCCGGCGTTCCAATACGAAAGCTGTTTTCAGCGAGTTGATCAACTGGTTACACCTCTTCATGGCCCAGAACCACGAGCGAATAAACCAGACGATAAACTCTTTCATCGCGTGTCTGCGCTCCGGGCGGCGCATATTGGAAGACTGCACCGCCGAAATTCTGCTGGTTGAGCTAGGGAAAATTTTGGATGGTGCCGTGGAGCGGGTAGACGGAACGAACCTGCTTCGAATTCGAGGTGACCGCCAGCGTGTCTCCCTGCGAGGCCTTGAAGTCCACGGTGCCGGCCAAGGTGTAGCTGTCGATGACGAACGGCAGGCTACGTCCGGTGAAGATGTCTGGGCGGTTCAAGAGACCGAAGTGCAGGTGGGGACCGAAAGACGGGCCGGTGTTCCCGATCTTGGCCAGAGGCGCGCCGACCTTTACGGTGTCGCCGACCTTCACCCGCAGACTTCCCGGCTGCAGGTGCCCGTAGACCGCGAAGACGTTCGGGGCGATCTCCAGCATGACCTGGTTGCCGCCGAAGTCCGACAACGTTTTCGGGGTCATCGCCTTGTTCGGGGTCGTGTCCGGCTTGCCGTCCTGGACCGAGACGACGGTCCCATCGGCGACCGCGAGCACATCCGCTCCGTAGGCGTAGAACTGCTCGTTCGTGGCGCCCTCCCCCTCATAGACCCTGTCGCCGTTGAGGAGGGCCCAGTCGACAGCGAACGTCTCCGCGGTCTCGATGCGGCGACCGTCGACGACGATTCGAAGATCCCGATGGAGGTTGGGTGTGCAGCAGGCGGTGGTGGCGAGCCAACCATCCCCCTTGAGGGGAGGCTTGATCACGGTGGCGGGGCGGCGGTTGATCGCGACCTCGGGGCCGTCGATCACGGGCGGGTCCACGAACACCGCAGTCGATGTGCCCGCCGGAACGCTGTAGGCGAGCCGATGCGTCACCCGTTCCGGCGCAGTGCCGGGCGGCACGATCAGATCGACGTCGACCGAGACCGCCGCCGACGCGGGGATCTCCGCCACCGGCTTTTTGTCCAAGAGGGTCTGGGTCGCGGCGACGAGCACCGGCCCGTCGATCCGCGTGAGCTCCTTCGCGGCGGGATCGAGTACCGTCAGGCTCATCAGCGTGACCGGTTGCTCGACCGCGTTGACGACGAGCAGCTCGTACTCGACATGGTCCTTGCCGTCGTCGCCGCGGACAACCTGGGCTTCGTGAATCGGACTGACCAAGATCGCAGTCGGCCGGCCACGCTCCTGCGGCGGATCCACCGCTTGCGCGATTCATCGTTTTCCCTTTATTTTCCCCGCCTAGATTGAATTCCATTGCGCGTCCAAAATGGGGCGAAGGACGAAGCGGGGAAAGGAATCCTGCGCCTCATTCAGATCCGCTTTGATGATGCAGGTCCATGTTTTGGACATCTATTGGACCTTAGTCGTATGAGTCTATTGAACCATGATCGTGCACTTATATGTCAACAGGTCATCAAAGTGTTGATTCGCGCATGACGATCGGTGCTGCCCAACGATAGACGCAAGATTGCAGTGAAGCCAAAAAACGAGGCATGGACCATTCCGCGCGCACGTGAGGCAACGCTGGCGGCTGGACAAGATTTTTCATGGTCTGTTCTACGGTCGAGCGAAATTTTGCTGCAAAACAATGCAACGCTACGAAATGCAGCGGAAATCGGATTCGTTCCGTTACCTATGAAAAACAAGCTGTGCAACGCAGCGAAAACATACGCAACTCGTTAGGCTCGAATTACAAATCAG
>WNFP01002135.1_pt1 | contig 15690 bp, 15 predicted proteins | sample 5400201 | NCBI WGS metagenome assembly WNFP01 (sample SAMN13153355, study PRJNA577476) | soil metagenome | isolation source: 115 cm saprolite under Madrone tree | place: USA:California | collected 2016-06-14
CAATAACTGAGAAAAAATGCTGCATACTCGGTTCAAGGCGGAATCTCCTGTCCTTAAAGTTGGTTCTTGTCACGGAACCCAACTCAAGGTAACAGGTCTTTCCGCCCTTTCCCGAAAACCTAATTTGGACAAGCTTGCGGCACGCCGTGCCCCTACGAGTAGAATTTTCGATTTGGTTGCGTCGCCGTACTCAGCCAACACGCCGTAACGTCAACAAAGTGACGTCGTCGTCAAGCTCCGGGCTTCCCCTGTGAGATTGCACTCCGTCCAACAGTGCCGCGGAAAAGTCAGGAAGCCGCACCGGCCCCGGCAATTTTGCCAGGGTCGATTCTGCCAAACGCAGGAACCCGCGTGGAGTCAGTTGGTCGCCGTTAGGAGACTGCACTTCCGTCGCTCCATCCGAAAACGCCAGAATCATGTCCCCCGGTCGAAGCTGGATGCTTTGCTCGCTGTACATTTCTCCCGTAACGAAGCCGAGCGGCAAATTTTCCATTCCCTCTCCCAACTCAAAAAACTTCCCCTCTCGCGCCCGCCAAAGCAGCAACCGCGGATGCGCCGCATACGCAAAATTAAACTCACCCGTCCCGCCATCAAATGTCCCGGTCACCACGGTCGTCAACCGCAACGCCCCGCTCGACTTCTCCGAATCCAGCGTGAATTCATCATTCAGCGAAGCCAACAGCCCCGCGGTATCGCGAACATCTTGAAATTTGTGCAGCAAGTGATGGACGTGCCGCGCCACTTTGCTGGCCACATACCCATGCCCCACACAATCCGCGAGCACCACCCGTGCAATATTGTCGCTGCATGAAAACACAGCAGAAAGGTCCCCGCCGCTCTCTGCACCCGACGGCACCGCGATAACGTCCGCCTCCAGCCCAGCCAACTCCAGCGAGCGATGCGCCCTCTCGTTTCCCGCCCACAATTCCATGCACCCAAACGGCCGCGCCGCCGATGTCGTGCAGGCAAAAACTTCCGGTTCGATCTTCTTAAACTTCATAACGATATTGATGCGCGTCCACGCCAAACCGCTACGTGAATGAAACGGCCAACCTTGTCTAAGGTTTAGTCTTCCCGGGACCTAGCTCGCGAAGCACTCCTTGAGCTGTGGACGCGAGCATCGTAGGCAGACAGATGCTAGTCCGATAGACACCGTCATGACCTCTTCTAGCAAAGACGAGAAGGTCATTCCCGACCTTCAGATCGTCAGGCCAAAAGCCGTAGCAATCTCCCCTGTCTCCTCGACGCCACTCTACTTTGACCTTGTTTCCCAGGTTTCCCTCCCATTCCTCGTGTACGCGGAAGACGGCCACACCGCCTCTGTGGGCGATTAACTCGCCGTGAAAAACTATGTCAGAAGCTTTTAAGGTCCTCCTGAGTTTTGACGCCTTCCTCACGTGGTACCGGCGGAGCGCACGTGCACGCTGTCCCAATCCCGGGCAAAGAAAGCGCAAGGACGAAGAGAACGGTTTGCCGCGGCGTGATCCTGCAGCGTTAGTCCTCCTGAGGCTTAGAGCTTAAACTAAATTCATAAATAACGATTTTTTTTCTTACGCCCATTTTCGGCCCGGGCCGTTCAGCGCCTCTTCCATGTTCGTGTGCTGATCCCCAGGCAAAACCGGCCGCATCGAATTGCATGTGGTACTTCGCGAGGTTCGCGCCGCATTGCTTAAACCGTTGCAAGCTGGATACGCCGTCACTCGCCCTCTCCGCGTCTTGTTAGACTATTTGAGAGGAATTGCATTCCCGCGCATGAGCCCCTACGAAACGGATCGCCGCCATCTCGAGCGGCAAATCGTCTACGCGCGTCCGATTGTCGTTCTGCTTTCTATCTTGGCTTTGCTCGAGCAGCCGGATCCCAGAGCAGTCAAGCGCACTATTTCTTTCCTCGTCGCCTATCTAATCGTTTCTCTCGCGGTTATTCCCCTCGAGCGTTTCCTCCGCAAACGTTCCTGGCATCTGCCAATCGCCTGCGATCTCCTCGCGCTCGGCTTTTTCATGTACATCAGCCCGCTGTCCGTTCCCGTCTGGTTTCCGTATCTCTTCACCTGCTGGGTCGCGGGCATGCGCTGGGGACTTCGCGCAGCCATCCCTCTCGCCGGCGCCCTCGCCCTCATTCTCGTTCTGCTCACCGCCGTAAAAGGCGAAATAGGCTGGATGCGCGTTATAGCTTGGGTCGGTCTCGTCGGCGGTACCTTCGCAGGCGGCGCCGCACTTGCCTTCTTGGCCGATCGCAGCCGCCATTTCGCCTCGCAAAACGATTTCTTCTCCCGCATCACAGCCACCCTTCAAGTCGACCAGGGCCTCGCCGAATCCCTGCGCCTGCTCCTCGACGAACTAGCCCGTGCTTTTCAAGTCGAGGCCGCCCTCCTCGCCTACCGCGACACCGATCTCGAGCGCATCTACCTTTGGCGCCTCAAGGTCGGCGAGAGCGAGCGTCTGGCCCCAGAAAGCTACCCTCTCGCCCGCGCCGACGGCTTCCTCCTGGACGACATGGACGCCACCGTCTGCTGGAATAGCCTCCAAGACGCAGGCAGCGGCTTCGGATGGGATCGCCGCGACGGCCGCCGCCTCCACACTCTTCCGCGCCTTCCCGGCCCCACACAGCAGGAACTCAGCATGCGTTCCATGATCTCCGTGACCTTCGACCAACTCGGCCAGCCTGCCGGCCGCCTTTTCTTAATCAACGGCCGCAAGCCCTTCGAGCGCTCCGACCTAGCCTGGCTCGAACGCATCTCCCGCCACGTCGGCCCCCCGCTCGAGAACATCTTCCTCCTCCGCCACCTCCGCGCCCGCGCCATTGAAGGCGAGCGTAGCCGCATCTCTCGCGACCTCCACGACGGCATACTCCAAACCCTCCTCAGCATCGAAATCCAGCTCGACGTCCTCCGCCGCAAGGTCGCTGCGTCCCCCGACCAGGCCGAAGCCAGCCTCGGCAACCTCCAGCAGACCGTCAAAAACGAGTCCGCCGAGCTCCGCCGAATGGTCACCGACCTGCGCCCCCTCCGCGTCCAGAGTGCCGATCTTGTCGATTTAATGCATGGTTTCGCCGAGCGCTACCGCAACGAATCCACGCTGGCATTGGACGTTATGATCGAATCCGCCGACCTCCATGCCCCCGACCGCGTCTGCCGCGAGATCTTCCAGATTTACCGTGAAGCACTCAACAACATAAAAAAGCATGCGAAGGCTTCCCATGTCGTGGTAAAACTGACGCAGGATGACAGTCGCATCGTCCTGGTAGTGGACGACAACGGTGAAGGTTTCAGTTTTGCTGGCAGATTTACTGGGGATGAACTCGATCGCCTGCGACTGGGTCCGATTTCCATCAAGGAGCGTACGCGTACTGTGGGAGGAGTTTTGACCGTTGAGTCGAACCCTGGCCATGGAGCGCGACTGACCATCGAAGTCCCGCTCGGTTGACATGGCCAAAACTAAACAGCAAATTCGCGTCCTACTAGCGGACGACCACGCAATCTTTCGCGATGGCCTCCGCAAACTCCTCGATTCCGACGAGGACATCACGATCGTCGGCGAAGCTCAGAATGGCGCCGAGTGTATTAAACTTCTCGCCAAGCTCAAGCCGGAAATCCTCCTGCTCGATCTCCGCATGCCCGATAAAGACGGGCTCGCGGTCCTCGAGGAAGTTAATTTCGATACGCTGCCCACGCGCGTCATCGTTCTCACCGCCGCCGAAGACGATCGCGACGTCGTCCGCGCCATGCGCCTAGGCGCTCGCGGCGTCGTCCTCAAGCAGTCCGCCACGGATCTGCTCGTAAAGAGCATCCATCGTGTTCACGCCGGCGAAATCTGGCTCGACAACCGCATGACCGCCGAGGTCATGAAAGCCTTCTCGAAATCCTCGGAATCCGGCCCGCGCCGCGAAAAGCCTCTCCTTAGCGACCGCGAAAAAGAAATCGTTCAACTCGTCGCCCAAGGTTTCCGCAACAAGGAAATCGGCGAAAAACTCTTCATCAGCGAGCAAACCGTCAAGAATCACCTGCATAACATCTTCGACAAACTAGGCGTCTCCGACCGCCTCGAACTCGCCCTCTACGCCATCCACCATCGCCTAATCGACCAGACATAATCTTCTTTTGTAGAGGCGCGATTCGTCGTGCCCAGTCGCACCGCTTAATCTCGCAATCGCGTTCTCTCGCGCCGGTTCCCATTCCTGATCGTCCCCAACGCACCGTAGAATACTAGCCACGAAAATGTCGGTCCGGTAATCGTCTGGCATCCCGCCTGATAGTTGGGAGTTTTGCGACTTGACAACAATCCATGTCTTCGTATATAACCAAGTGGTTGTACAACCTGTGAGTTATGCAATGACCTCGTCCGATCGCCTCGATGCCACCTTCGCCGCTCTCGCCGATCCCACCCGCCGAGCCATCCTCGCCCGCCTCGCCTCCGGCGAAGCTTCGGTCCTGGAACTGGCCGAGCCCTTCGAGATGACGCAGCCTGCCATCTCCAAACACCTCAAAGTGCTCGAGCGCGCAGGCCTAATATCGCGCAGTCGCGACGCACAGCGCCGCCCTCGGCGCCTCGAAGCCAAGTCCCTCGCCGAGGCCACCGAATGGCTCGAGAAATGCCGCCGCATCTGGGCGGGCAACTTCCAGCGCCTTGACGCCCTTCTCGACCAGATGAAGATGGATGAGTTGAAAGCCAAGGAAAAGAAACAAGACCGCTGAAAACGATAAAGGAGATCACCGATGACCAACCCTGGAAATCTCAAACTGACGACGCAGGGCGACCGAGAGATTGTAATGACGCGGGAGTTTAAGGCGCCTCGCCGCCTGGTCTTCGACGCCTTCACAAAGCCCGAACTGGTGAAGCAGTGGTTGCTCGGGCCACCTGGCTGGTCGATGCCGGTCTGCGAAATCGACCTAAAGGTTGCAGGCTCTTACCGTTACGTGTGGCGGCAGGACTCCGACGAAAGCGAGATGGGAATGCGTGGTGTTTTTCGCGAGATCGTCCCGCAAGAACGACTTGTCTGCACGGAGGTGTTCGACAAGGCTTGGTATCCAGGCGAGGCTGTAGCCACACTCGTCCTATCCGAGCAGCGCGGAATCACCACAGTCACCCAAACAGTCCTTTACCAGTCGCGCGAAGCACGTGACGGCGTCCTCAAGAGCGGAATGGAGAAGGGTGTTGCTATGAGCTACGACCGGCTCGCAGAGTTGCTGGCATCGTCCGACACCGCCGGGATGGAGAAAGGGGCTGGCAAGGCATGACTGAACAGGAGATAAACGCTGGGGACAACAGCGAAATTGGCCCTCCCCGCCGTATTGGTCGAAGCATGGGCGTCGTTCTCGCTGGCATGTGCGCGGGCATCATTCTCTCCCTCGCCAGCGACGAGCTGCTGCATCTTGCGCGCGTCTTTCCGCCGTGGGGCGACTCGATGGTCGGTTTTGACGGCCCGCTTCTGCTCGCCACAATCTATCGCACGATCTACATCATCGCTTCCAGCTACCTCACGGCGAGGCTCGCGCCGAATCGCCCCATGCTGCACGCCTTGGCGGGCGGCGTCGCGGGCCGCATTGGTATCCGCTCGCGCTCGTCGTACCCGCCTTACCATCAGCTTGGGCCGGCGGCAAGCTCCGCGTAATGCAGTTGGCCGCACTGGTTGCTGGCTGAACAACGAATTTCGTTAGGAAAAGCCAAAAAGGAGAACCATATGCAAAAAATCACACCCTTCTTGTGGTTCGACAATAATGCCGAAGAAGCAATGAAGTTTTATGTTTCCATTTTTAAGGATTCAAAGATTCTGAGTTCGACGACTTTCCAACTCAATGGACAAGAATTCTTTGCTTTTAATGGCGGCCCACATTTCACCTTCACTCCAGCCATCTCGCTCTTCGTCAACTGCGAGACCCAGCAAGAAGTCGACGAACTCTGGGAAAAGCTCTCCGAAGGCGGAGTAAAAGAGAGATGCGGCTGGATAAAAGACAAGTTTGGCCTCTCGTGGCAGATCATCCCCTCTATTTTGGGCAAGCTCATGAACGACAAAGATCCCGAGAAATCAGCTCGCGTCCGCAAGGCGATGCTTCAAATGACTAAAATTGATATCAGAGGCCTGAAGCAAGCTTATGACCAAGCGTAATTCAGCGCTCTGCGAATCCAGAAGAACCGCGCTTGATTGACCTGCGACGCTATCTCTGCTATCAACAACAAACGAGCATTGAGGTGCCCCATGTCCATCACACGACGAAATTTCTTCCGCAACGCCGCAGTCGGCACTGCCGTCGCCGCGGGTCTCCCAACATTCGCGGATCTAGCCTTCAGCGAACTCGTGCCCGCATCCCGCGCCAGCGAACCCGGCGGCCCCATCATTCTCAGCCGCAACGAAAACGCCTACGGTCCTTCGCAAAAAGTAATCGCTTCCATGCAAGACTCTCTGCGCTTTGCGAATCGTTATCCCGACCCGGCAGTAAGCGCTCTTCATGAACGAATCGCCAAATCTCATTCCATCAAGCCGGAACAACTAGTCCTCGGCTGCGGCTCCGGAGAAATTCTAAGCATCACCGCCTCTTCATTTCTCGGCCCTGGCAAGACCCTCATCACCGCTGTGCCCACTTTCGAATCCATTGGACGCTGCGCCAAAGCTCTTGGATCGCAAGTTGTCGAGCTTCCTCTCACTGCGACCTACTCGCATGACTTGCCCGCCATGCTTGCGCGCACCGACGCCACAACCGGTCTCGTCTACATCTGCAATCCCAACAACCCCACCGCCAGCCTCACTCCGCGTAGGGATCTCGAAGATTTCATCCGCAGACTTCCGCCCTCCACCACCGTCCTCATCGACGAGGCCTACCATCACTATGTCTCAACCACAGCGGATTACATCTCCTTCATCGACAAGCCCATGAACGACGATCGCATCATCGTCGCCCGGACTTTTTCAAAAGTTTTCGGCCTTGCAGGAATCCGCGTTGGCTATGCCGTCGGCGCACCCGCCAAAATCCAAGCTCTCGCAGCGCGCCGTCTCCCCGAAGGCCTGAATGCCGTCGGCGCCCGAGCCGCCCTGGTGGCCTACGATGATCTCGATTACGTCCAGATGAGCGCGAAGCGCAACGCCGACGATCGCCAGGAATTCTTCAATCAAGCCAATGCCCGCATGGTTCGCGGAATCGATTCCCACACGAATTTCGCCATGTTGAAAACCAGGCGCCCCGCCGTCGAAGTCATCGACCACTTCAAAAAGAACAACGTCCTCATCGCCCGCCTCTTCCCCTCCATGAACACCCACGTCCGCGTCTCCTTCGGCACGCCCCCCGAAATGAAAGAATTCTGGCGGGTCTGGGATCTCCTGCCCGGCGGCAAGATGGAAATGTAAAGGATTCAGCGGTCAGCGGCTTGATTTGAAACAGCAGTAAGGGAGCAAAGGAGAAGGCAAATAGAGATCAGACAACCACGATTATTCCCTTGACAAAAGTTTTAGGCCGATATACTATTCTGTTCATGGGACATAGCTATTTTGACTTGTTGGACTTAGGGGCGGAACTAATGGCCCGCCGCAAGTCCCTTTTGATGGAAGCGACCAGTTTCCGGGTCGGCACCTTCTTTAACAGTTTGTTCCTCGCGTCTTTCTCCATTGGAGGCTCCCTGTGAATCTAATTGACATCAATACCATGTTCTCGACGGATGCCAAGTGTCGCGAACTGCTCACCCGGCTGCGCTTCCCCGAAGGTCCGCGCTGCTTGCGCTGCAAAGGGCCAGTCGCCCTGCTCGAAACCGAAAAGCATCTCTTCTACTGCAAGGACTGCGACTATCAATTTTCTGTCACGGCAGGCAGCGTGTTCAACGATTCTCACCTGCCGCTCACGATATGGTTTACGGCGACTCTTCTCCTCTGCGAAGCGAAGAAAGGAATCTCCGCTTGCCAGATTCAACGCACCCTCGGAATCGGGAGTTACAAGACAGCATGGTATCTCTGCCATCGGATTCGCGCTGCGATGATTGAAGCCAGCAGGAGGATGCTCAGTGGGACCGTCGAGATGGACGAAACCTACATCGGCGGAAAGATGAAGGGACGGGGAGTCAAGGCGGCAAAGGATGCAAAAGAAATCGTGATCGTGCTCCGCGAGCGCGGCGGCGAAATGCGATTCTTCCATGCCCAAGATGTTAAGTCCGGAACGCTGGCGAAGTACATCAAGGACAACGTGAGTGCAGATGTGGACGTGATGGTCACGGATGACTTCGCTTCGTACCCATTCGCAATGGACAGGGCCGGAGTGGACCGCGAGAAGCATAAAGTCATCCGGCATAAATCCGGCGTCTATGTCGTGGGAAAGGTCCACACAAATACCGCCGAGAACGCTTTCTCGCTCTTGAAGCGCGGCATCATGGGAACGTGGCATAAAATCTCGGCAAAGCATCTCGCGTCCTACCTGCAAGAAATGGAGTTTCGATTCAATCGGCGTAATCGCTCCGATTTGTTCATCGATACACTGCGGCACATGATTACGGCTCCAGTTCTCACGTTTGAAAAACTAACTGCCTAAAGTAATTTCGCATCAGCCCTCATATCTGAATACTTTTTGCGAAGGTTGATTAGAGCATCTTTGTAAGAGTTGAGCACAGAATCGATGTTTGTCGGTGCGTGATCTTGTGTGTCGGAAATAAATGTCAATATATGCCTAGCGACAAATTCATCGCATTCGTCAACTAGATGTTCAATCTCATCGATTTTGAAAGTTCCCGACCATGTGATAAAGCCCTTATGTCCCAAAAAGATGGTTTCAGTTTTCCCTCCGCAACCTGGTACAAGCCGTTTAACGGTTTGCATTATGCGGATGGCAAAAAAAAGTGTCTGATTGTACGGAAGGTCACCCTGAATTTCACTTATGAGTCGTTGGGACTGGATGGTTCCAATTCCAATAGATGTGTTCTGGGGTGGCACGACAAGATGCAGATGATTGCGTTGCCACTGAAAGAGATGCGCCCTGTCATCCATCGAAATGGCAATCAGGAATTCAGCGGATGGGACAAACTGTACTGGGAATCCAGACCATGGACGGACGTATTCTCTAAATATTTTACGTGCATATTCCTTTAATTCATTTTCAATCGTTCCCCACTGGCGAGGGGACGAGTTTAGATATTTCACAAGGTCTTGCGTGACGTAATCAATTAAAACGGCGTCTCCGGCTCCGCCAATTGCGACCACCATTTTCCCGATGCGAAAATAGGGGACTTTTCGTACCTGAGACTTAGACGTTTCTGAAATGCTCTCTTCGGTGTCCGAACACAGTAAAATGCCTTCTTGGCATTGGAATCCAGCGATTATAGTCACGCGCTTCCACCTCTGAAGCCGTGCATCGAATGGCGGCCTCCAGAGCATTTAAACACCCCGCCATTCTTTTGTGAAGTGAATAATCGTGCAGACAACTCTTTTATTTTCAACAGCTTACAATAAAATCCTTGTAATTCCTTTCGATTCATGCGCTTACGCGGCCCTTGCGTTATGTACGAGCGTGCTTGTCTCGGTTTCCCAGAGCGCCGCCGAACAAAACACCGCCACCGGAGGCCGAACTCACGGATCACCGAATACTCCTGGTCTGCGGGGAATCGCCCCTCGTCCACTACCAATTGCCTTTTCCACAGCCGTCCTAGTACATCGGTACTTTCTAATATTCAAGAGATTTTGTACCCGCAGTCCTATTGTTCCCTAGGCCGCTCCCGGATACACTCTCCTTTCAATCAGGAGGTATGCCTTGACCGGTTCCGAACGCCGCACAACTCAACGCTTCCAAATGCGGCTGCCGCTCACCGTCCGGTGGACCACGGGCGCCGCGGTTGGCGAGACCAGCACCGAGTCCCGCGACGTCAGCTCTCGCGGTGTTTACTTCTTTCTTTCCAAAGACGTACGGGAAGGCTCGCCCGTCGAGATTCTTCTGACCCTGCCGAACGAAATCACTTTGGCTGGTCCGGTGCGCGTGCGCTGCCTCGGCCGCGTCCAGCGAACCGAGCCGCGCGACGAAGGCGCCATTGGCGTCGTCGCCGCGATCGAGCGCTACGAATTTCTCCGCGGGGACGAAGACTCGAAGTCCTAACTTCTCGCCGCCCTGGGTCGCCTTCCGGTTGGCTGATGCAGCAGCCGGGTCGCAAAAAGTTGAACCGCGATCCAACTGGAAATTACAACTCGCTGACCGCGGTGTAGCAGCACTTCTTAAAACTTTTTTGAAGCAACCGCATCGCTGTAGAATCCGCGAATGCGGCCAGAGGCGCGGTAGAAGAAGTCGCGAAAGCGGCCCACGCGGAACGCGAAGATTCTTCGCAGGTTTTTCACAAGTTTCTTGCTCGCTCACTGCGGAGGCGGGCAGGATAAGCCGGGGTACCTCGACCCCTCAGCGGAGCGCCCCGGCTCTAATTTTTTCACTTTTCTGCCCCTATTTTTTACTCTTTTTCTTTGCTGAGATATTTTTGCCCTGCCGAAAGTTTTTCTCGCGCAGCGCTCCGCTTCGTCGAAAATTGCTAGCAAGAACCAAGCATTGCTTTGTCAAGAGTTACTCTCGCGATCCGCTTCGCCGAAAATTTCGTTCAACTCTTGGTCCTCACTTCACCGGCAAGAAACGAATAATCAGTCCTGCTAGGTGGTAATGTCAGGCGTGCGTCATGATTCCCGGCCGCAGATTTCTTCGCGCTTCCGCGAGAATGGCGAACATGAGGCCATACAGGCCGATGGCGACCGTAGCCCTTGCGCCTTGATAGACGTGGCCGGCGTCAAACAGCGCCGCCGACAGAAGCACGCCAATAGGAGCGCTTCGAGTCCAAGCCAATTGGCGTCGCAAGTAGCCACGAAAAATGGTCTCTTCGCAAATGCCGGCGGTGACAGAGAGAGTGATCCAAAGGAGGGATTCGAACAGTCCCTGTGGAGCAAGTCGGCGCGCGGTCTCGGCCATTCCGGTCGCGTGAACGAGCCGGGATACGATGCCGAGAACGAAGATTGCGGCAATCCAAAAGCCGAAAGCAATGGCGATATCGATGAAGAAATCGAAGGCGCTTTTCAATCTTAGGCCGGCGATGTTTCGAATGGATTTTCCGCGGCGCCGGAGGCCCCCATAAATGTAGGCGACAAGAAGCGATTCCCAGGCCATCGTGGCGAGATAAAAGAACAAGCGATTCGCCCCATGCACGGCGCCCGGGCGATGAGTGGAGAAATATCCGAGAACGGCAACCACGGCCAAAACTAGAAGAAGGAAGAGCGTGTAGGCCGGACTAGCAACTTTTTCAAACCGTTGAATGGGCGATTCCGGACTAGTTTCGATCGAATCGTCGGCCACAGGCTAGCTCGCTCGCGTTTGCGTGGCGCGAATTCTCTCACAAGTTTCGCCCGAAAGAGCAGAAACTGGGAAGCGGCGGCTGGTCCGAGGAAGAACGAGGGGAAGCCGATGCGCGGGTGGAAATCCACAGGGAGGGCCGTTACCTCTGCGCGTCCTGTACTTTTGGGCAGGCGCTTTTCGTGCGTGTTGTAGGAGATGATGGATTTCGCCCAGCAGTGAATCAGCGCAAGTAATCCGGTGATTCGAACCGGTCACTTTCAGCTATAGTGGGGCTTGGTGTGGGCGCCATGAACAGAAGAATGGCTACCATCCTTTCGAGTGGGGGAAAGTTTCCAGATGCTCGCGGAAATCGAAGATACGCAGAATCACATCTCTGCTGAAGAGGCGACCGGATCGATTTCGCTACTTGATCTGGCGGAAATTCTCGATCAGCATAAAATTTGGGTGGAATCCGGAGGAGAGTCCGGCGTCAAAGCGGACCTTTGCGGAGTAAATCTTTCGCGCTCGGACCTCACGGGAGTCAACCTCGAGGGCGCTTTTATCCAGCGCGCGAATTTGATTGGCGCGGATTTGTCGATGGCGAATCTGCGCGGTGCGAGTCTAGTACAGGCGGATTTGCGCGACGCGAATCTGCTGGGAACCGAGCTGCGCGGCGCGAATCTAATGGGGGCGAATCTCTACGGAGCGGAAGGCGTGTGGGTCGGCCGGCTGGGGGGAACGAATCTTTTCGATGCGATTCTGCCAGAGACGATCGCGTCTTTCGACAGCACGAAAGCAATCTCGGATGCCTCCAAGGTGGCGCGCTGGTTTTATTTTTTGCTCCTGGGTGCGAGTCTTGCCTGTATTGCGCTGATTGGATTGACGACGGATGTGCGGCTGATCGTCGATGCTTCAGCAATTCCCGTTGCGAAGCTGCCCAAAATCATTTCGATGACGAGTTTTTACATGGGCGCGCCGTTGGTGCTCTTCATTTTGTATTTACGCTTTCATTTTTTGCTTCTGCGTCTGTGGGGAAGCATGGCGGGGCTGCCCGCGGTTTTCAAAGATGGGCAGACGCTGGAAAAAGACGGGCCGTGGTATTTGATGGGATTGGTGAGACGGCATTTTCGATGGATGCGCGAGGGGCGGTCGCCATTTTGGGTGCTGGAGACAGTCGTGGCGACGGTGCTGGCCTACTGGGTCGTACCGGGCACGCTATTTATGTTTTGGCTGAGGTACCTGGTGAGGCAGGATTTTCGCGGGACGCTGCTGCACGCATTTCTATTGACGCTTTCGGTGGCGGCGGCGACGTGTGTTCCGACCATTGTGGCGCGAGTTCTGCAACCCGGAGACCTGTTGCGGCAGAAATCAAAGAATCTATTGCGGCTGAGCATTGCCACGGGGCGAGCGGCGCTGCTGACGGGGTGCGCGTTGCTGATTTTCTCGCTCGGAGTGAACCGCGGATTGCCTTCCGACCCGAACGTTGCGACGCAGCACTCGCCGTCGAGTGTGCTGAGGTGGGCCTCGGAAGCAATGCAGTCGATCGGGTACAGGCCGTATGCGGAGCTGACGGAGGCGACGCTATCCGGGCCGCCACCGCATGGGAATTGGAGCGAGGAAGCTCTGGCATCCGTGCCAGGAGCAAAGCTGAACGAGATGAATTTGCGGTTTGCGCGAGCTTACAAAGCATATCTCGTGAACGCAAAACTTTGGCGGGCAAACCTCGAGGGCGCCTATCTTTCTGAAGCCGATATGCGCGGAGCAAACCTTCGCGAAGCGGTGCTGCGGGATGCGATTCTCGACCGCGTGCGGGCGTCAAAGACCGTGATGGTGTCCGCGGACGCGAGCCGAGTGAACTTCACGGGAGCCGATTTGCGGGGCACTGACATGTCCTTCGCAACGCTCGAGAATGCGCTCATGTCCAATGCCAAGCTGGGAGGTGCGTCCCTTTACGCAGTAAATCTGCGCAACGCGCAGATGTTGCGCTCCGATTTGTCGCGCGCCGACATGCGAGATACGAAAATGGAGCATGCAGTTTTGTCGTTTGCGAATTTGGAGCAGACGGATTTCTCCTCGGCAAAACTGGTCGAGGCCAACATGACAGGCGCTCAGTTCAAGGGAACGATCTTGATGGATGCCGACCTGCGAAACGCTGATTTACGCGGCGCGTTTTTCGGGGACGCAATTTTTCGCGGGACGGAAATTAGCGGAGCGCGTGTCGCAGGCGCGGACCTGCGCGGAGCGCTGGGATTGACCGCAGACCAAGTTTGCTCGGCAATAGGATGGCAGGTCGCCCAGCTCGATGCAGACGTACTAGCGCAAACGCAAAGCCTCTGCGGAGCGCGTCATTAGTTTCGCATTGGGTGTCCGTTTCCGATATTGCGAATATGCATCCGATTGAAGATACTCAGGCGCACCGCGACTTCCGCTTTCGGGGATTTCCACTTTCAGGAAGGTAGCCTACTAAATGTGTGGCCACCTGTTCAGACTGCGAAGCTCCTACCGCTGAACGCTCCGCCGGACGGCTTGGCCCGATCGGCGAGGCACGCACCATGTAACGAAGTGGAGAACGCGGGCTGCTCCCGAAGGGGTAGCACGTGACGAGCGTAAGCGCGTCTTGCGAAGTCGGCTCCAACAAAGTCACATCCTTTGGTTCCACCACCTGAATCAAGTCTACGGTGTAAGTCCTCTCGTAAAGCTTGCCCCGGCGTGTATCAAACCAGGCGATCTGAATTTTGTCGCCCCCGGCAATCTTCTCGAGAGGCCGGAACCAGCTTGTTCGATGTCCTGCCAGTACCACGTTGCCCGGCTTCCCTATTGCGGCTCCGCTGAGCAGTAGCGCCGGACCAAATGCCAGCGCACGCGGACTTGCGGCGTCCAAAACAATTTCGTCGTAGTCTAATCTTGGAATTCGGAGCCGCGCAACCGGATGTGTGTCTGCCCAGGGCCATGGCGCGTGAGGCTCTCCCGAATGCGCGCTTTGTTCCCACGCACGGCGAATCAGTACGCCCGCAAGTTCGGCCTTCACGTGTAAGTATGCGGCGCGACCGGTGAGGCACGTTCCGGCCACCAGGATTAGCGCGATCAAATGCCGCAAGACCTTCACGAGAGTGCTCCTCGTCTTCGCACGAAGCAGAACAATACGATACCGGCTAATAGAAGCGAGAGCCCCAAAGTCTCGAGAAAAGCGTCGGCCGTGCCCGTGGCCGGAGCGCCAAAGACTTTCTCCGTTTGCCAACCGGCCGGTAACTCGGTCGGCACCGGAACCGTCTTGGATTGCCTACCCGCGTTCACTACGGCCTCCTCGACTGCAACCAAGGAAGTAAACCGAGTAACAAGCCGATAGCGAATCGCGTGGGCAATCACGCTGGCACGAATCTCCGCTTGCCCGTTCTCGTCCGACTCCCGCCAATGGTCCATCAGCTCTTCAACGCACTGCCGCGCCCAAAGAGTCGTAATGCCGGGATGGAAAGTTGCCTTCGAAGCGTCAAATGCGATGCTCGTTTCGTAAAGGTCATTCCCCTCGCGAGCAGTCAGTCGTAGCTTGCCTACACCACCTTTCGAAATGTTCCCGAAGATCAGCAGCGGCTGCTGCCGGAAGAGGTCCGGCGGAATAGCCGGATACACGTTCGCAACTTCCACACCTTCAAAGGACAATTTCAGGTCCGTCAACACGGGACTTTCGATGCTCTCGAAGAGCCGCGTCATTTGCGACTGAATTTCCTGGATATCCGCGACATGCGTGAAGGTCCCTCGTCCGTATTGCGCCATCTTGGTCGCGAGAAAGAGATTCGGCGCGCTCCCAATGGCTACTGTGTACAAACGCGCTCCGCCCAAGTCGTGGCGAAGCGCGGCGAAAATTTGTTCTTCATTGCCGAGGTCACCGTCTGTTAGCAGGACAATATGGCGAAGAGTTCCTGGAATTTGCGGTTTTCTCATCAGGTGAAGAAGGGCGGGCAGCATCTCGGTGCCGCCACCAGCCTCGAGATTTCGCACAAAGTCGCGCGCTCGCGCGACATTGTCCGGAGAGGCAAACAACGGCTCTGCCGAGAATTCTTTGTAACTGTGACAGAACGCGAGAATGCCAAAACGGTCGCTCGGCCTAAGCCGATCCAGCGCCTGGAGCAACGCTTCGCGAGCTTGCTCGATGGAGGTGCCAGACATGGAACCAGACACGTCGATCATGTAGAGCATTTCTACAGGCATGCGTTCCTTGGGCTGCACAGTCGGAGGAAAAGCAGCCAGCAAGAAGTGTGTTTCGCCGGAGTCGTTTCCAGGAGAGAGGAAAAGAGCGGCCTTTGGCTGCGTGCTTTCCGCTTGCTGCACTTCTAAGATGAAATCCTTATTAGGGAGAGTGACCCCTGCGGCGAGTTCCACGCGGTGCCGGCCATCCGCCAAACGATGCACATTTACGGCATGCGAAATG
>WNFP01004298.1_pt1 | contig 15683 bp, 13 predicted proteins | sample 5400201 | NCBI WGS metagenome assembly WNFP01 (sample SAMN13153355, study PRJNA577476) | soil metagenome | isolation source: 115 cm saprolite under Madrone tree | place: USA:California | collected 2016-06-14
GATAATGCGTCGCGAATAACGTACGCGCTTTGATTTTGTCATGGAGAAATTCCGCGACGCTCCATGCGATGGAAAGTCCATCGAAGGTAGACGTGCCTCGGCCGATTTCATCGAGGATCACCAGGCTTCGTTGGGTGGCGTTATTGACGATGTTTGAGGTCTCGTTCATCTCCACCATGAACGTTGACTGTCCCCGTGCAAGATCGTCGTTTGCGCCGACGCGCGTGAAGATGCGATCGACCAGACCAATCTCTGCGCTCTCTGCCGGGACAAAGCTGCCGATCTGGGCCATCAACACAATCAACGCGACCTGACGGATGTAAGTTGACTTTCCCGCCATGTTCGGTCCCGTGATGATCGCGAGCCGTAGATTCTCTCCGTCGAGCGATGTATCGTTCGGCACGAACTTCTCTTCTACGAGAGTCTGATCAAGGACCGGGTGCCGGCCGTCTTTAATTTGTAGCCGCAATGTTTCATTCAACGTCGGCCGGCCATAGCGGAAGAGCCGCGCGGTTTCCGCGAGCGCGCAGATTACGTCGAGCACGGCGATTGCCTCGGCGGTTTGCTGGATTGGGCCGAGCTCACGGAGAGTTTCGTCGCGCAGTTTTTGAAAGAGCTGGTATTCGACCTGGCGAGCGCGTTCGTCTGCGCCGAGGATTTTTGCCTCCATTTCCTTCAACTCGGGAGTGACGAAGCGTTCGCCGCCGACGGTTGTTTGCTTGCGCGTGTAGTGCGCCGGCACATTCGCGAGGTTCGATTTTGTCACCTCGATGAAATAGCCGAACACGGAGTTGTAACGCACCTTGAGCGACTTGATTGCAACTCGTCCAGATCGGCATCATACCCATCCCGGAAAATTCCGCCTTCTTTCAGCGCGAGCGGCGGATCTTCGACAAGCGCTTTTGCCAGCTTTTCCGCTAGTTCCGGCATTTCGTGGATTTGATTTTGGAGCTGTAGTGGCAGGCGTGTCGCCTGCTCTGTTGAACATTTTGCAGCCGACACGGCTGCCTCTACAGGAGCCGCGCCAAATGCCAGCCGATCAAGCAGCTTTTGCAGATCGGCTTTCAACGCCGGAATCTCTTGAAGCGAAGTTTTCAGCGCGACCAGGTCGCGCGCGTTTCCTGAGGCCTGGCTCAAGCGACCGGTGGCGCGTTCGATGTCGCGAATTAATTTCAATTCACCGCGAACAGCCGCGAGCAGGTCGGGTTCCTGCAGTAAATCAGCAATCATCTGCTGGCGACGTTGCAGCTCAACCAGATTGCGCAGCGGCTGCAAAATCCAGTCGCGCAGTTTGCGTCCGCCCATAGGTGTCAACGTGCGATCGAGGACGGCGAGCAGACTGGTATCACGCGCGTTGCGGGATTCCACCAGCTCGAGATTTGTCTGCGTGGCGGCGTCGAGCAGGACGTAATGCGTGGGCGCATCGCTGCGCAAGGAGGTCAAATGATCGATTTTGCGCCGGAGCTGGTGTTTGAGGTAGTGAACGATTGCACCGGCTGCGGCTACTGCCTGGGGCATTTGCGAGCAGCCAAATCCGTCGAGCGATTTGACTTTGAAATGTTCGCACAACGTGAAGACTGCTTGTTCTGGCAGAAACGCGTAGCTGTCATACTCAAGTGCCTGATCGATTTGACCGATCTGTTCCTTCTGTTCCGAGCTGATCAATAATTCGGCAGGCGAAACGCGGGCAAGCTGGTCGAGCAACGATTGTCGATTCTCCAACTGAGTGATTCGGAACTCGCCTGTGCTGAGGTCCGCGTAAGCAAAGCCAAAAATGCCCGAATCTGCGTACACGGCGCCGACATAATTTGCACGCTTCGCCTCGAGCAGATCGAGATCGCTTACCGTGCCTGCGCTGACGATCTGAGTGATATCTCGCGAAACGATCTTTCCGGGTTGCGGCTCGCTTGTTTGATCGCAGATGGCCACGCGCCGCCCAGCCCTGATCAGCTTCGCGATGTAAGTTTGCGCAGCATGATACGGCACGCCGCACATCGGCACGCCATTGCGCTTCGTCAGCGCGACATTGAGCAGGCCGGACGCTTCCTTCGCGTCTTCAAAAAACAGCTCGTAGAAATCGCCCAGCCGAAAAAGCAGGAGCGTATCGGCGGGAATGCTTCCCCGCAGCCGCCGGTATTGCTGCATCATTGGCGTAAGCGCGTCCCGCATCATTTTGAGTTTGCAATTAGCGCAGGCCAATTGCGAGTTCGGAATGTTCAGCGCGGAATTCCTTGCTTCATTCAAGTTACCTGACTGAATTGGGCCAAATGCCGATGAATTTTATCCGGAACTTGGAGGCCGGGCGGTACGCGACAATCGCCTTGCTCTTTGCACCAGCGACTCTTCTTGGCGTCGACCTTGTGCAGAAGAATCCGCCGGTTCGGCCTGCTGACGCGGCAGTGGCGATCTGGGACATTGATCTGAATATGGCGAACCAACTGCCACGCAACTTCCGCACGACCGATGATCCGCTCGAGACGAACAAAGGTGAAAAGCCTGCGACAACTGGTTTGAGCGATCTGCGCGCTTCGGGCAGCGGCGAGTTTACGCCTGGTAGTCTAAAGCTTGTATTGGGTCGAACGCGCGGACCCGTAACCGTTTTCGATTTACGGCAGGAAACGCACATATTCGTGAACGATCTGCCTGTCAGCTGGTATGCGCCACGCGATTGGGCAAACGTCGGTCGAAGTCAGAGCGACATTGAAGCCGATGAAGCTGCGCGGGTGACGTCGCTTAAGGGTGACAACAAAATTGATGTTCGACCGGGCCCCCCGGTCAAACACGGCAACGCGAATTCCGTCCCACCGCAACCGGTGACTGTCGAGCGCGCGAGCGTTGAGCGCGATGTGGTCCAACCAGCCGGCGCGAGTTATGTCCGCATCACCGTCACCGACCACACGCGACCGCTCGATGATGAGGTGGACCGATTTATTCTCGCCGTCCGCAGTCTTTCAGAAAATGCATGGGCGCATTTTCACTGCGAAGCGGGTCTCGGTCGCACGACAACCTTGATGGTGCTTTACGACATGCTGCGAAACGCCAATCGAGTGTCGCTCGACGACATTGTCGGGCGCCAAAAAATTCTGAGTAAGGGCTACGACGTGCTTCAGCCTGATGAACCCGGAAACTGGAAGGCGCCTTACGCCGCAGACCGCGCCGCGTTTGTCCGCGCGTTTTACGAGTATGCGCGTGCAAATCCTAACGGCCGACCGCAGCTTTGGAGCGAATGGCTGAAATCCGCGGCGCGATGATTGCGCGAGTTTGAAGCTTTAGAAGTGACGCCGAGCAAATTCACGTCCTGATCCCGTCTTCAGGTAGCGCTCGAAACGGCGAGCTTTCGCTTCAGATCGGAATGCGACTGCGACTTCGATATACCACGGCCGATATTTTGCCGTGTGAAGAGAGCCACCCGTGTTGTGCTTTCGAAGCCGCGCCTTCAAATCACGCGTGATCCCGCGATACCGAATAGATTCATCACGCTGGCTGACAAGCTCATACACATAGAAGAAGTGCGGCATGTGCTGGCCTGCCAGCCGTAGCCTTTGGAGCGGCACAACGCAAATACAACTCAGCCCGCCTTCGCAGATTCCGGCGGGCAGCCTTCGCTTTTCCACTACGCTCCAAAGCGAAGGCTGGAGGCGAGGGGAGTTGAACCCCTGTCCTCGTCGCTATCGACGCAAGCATCTACATGTGTATCCGGCGATAAATTCTGAGGAGCCAAGCCATGCACCGGCACACTGCCGGCTCCCGAGCGTCCACGAATTTCCTTCACCATCCGGCGCGGTCGCTCCGCCGTTTGATTAGCCTGCTGTCCACGTTTGGCGCCGTAGCAGGCGTCCAACTCCAAACGTCACGGTCAATTAAGCCGCGAGAGCGAGAAATCACATCTGAATCTTTGGCCGGAGCCCAGCCGGAGGGAGTGTCGGCTCACAAGGAGAATCGCCGCCCGCCGGCGTCATCGGATAAGGCTGCGTGGCTTTTTCAATGGTGGCGACCATCGCTGCGATGGACTCGTCGCAATTTCAGCAGTCGTGCGTCCGAATTGTCGGGTGGGGATGCAATTATCGTTTCGGTCCCGAAAAGTGGACGCACCTGGCTCCGCGCGTTCGTTTGCGCTTACTTCTGCAAGCGCTTCGGCCTTGAATTCACTCTCCGGCCGGAACGTTATCGCGACCCGCGTGTTCCCCGCCTGATATTTTCTCACGATCTGTTCGAACACCGGACCAAAGGCGGTCTCTGGGATAGACTGAGAGGCAAATATCTCGTGCCGCGAACGGAGCTTCGCCGGGCAAAGATCGTTCTGCTGGTGCGGGACCCGCGCGATTGTTTCGTTTCTCTGTATTTGCAGATAACGAGGCGCGATCCCAATGCTCCAGTTGACCTTAAGCAAAAAGGTGTCAGCGACCTGCTGCGCGATGAAAGATTCGGGGTGCGTGCAATCGTCAATGCGATGAACGATTGGCTCAATGAATTCTCGCGCCGCGACAATTTCACCCTGATCCGATACGAAGCCGTTCGCGCTTCGCCGGCAGAACATTTCCGAGACTTGCTCGCCCTGCTCGCCGAATCGACGCCTGATATCACGATCTTTGAGGAGGCGCTTAAGTTTGCCGGTTTCGAAAACATGCAAAAACTCGAGGCGGCGGGTGCTTTTGATTCAAAGATCCTGCGTCCGGGCGACGTGCGCGATCCTGAGTCGTTCAAGGTGCGCCGCGGAAAGGTCGGCGGATACCGTGAATATCTTTCCTGCGAAGATCAGAAATACGCCGCGGACGCGTTGGCGGAACTTGATGTTCGGTTTGGCTACTGACCTGCGCGCCGGCTGTGCAGGCTGATTGAAACGCAAGCGTTGCCTGCCGCAGAAGCGTGCTCCCAGGCGAATGCTTATGTTCTGCCGGTGCCCCAACGCCGATGCAAGAAGCGTTCCCAGGGCGAGAATAAGATTTTGTCCGCCAGCAAACCAATGACCACGATCACCAGCATAATGCCGATGACCTGGTCCATCGCGTTTAATTCGCGACCATAATGAAGCAAATGGCCGAGACCAAAGCCGGTCAGGATCGTGACGTAAATTTCCGCGGCCATCAGTGAGCGCCAGGCAAATGCCCAGCCCTGTTTCATTCCGCTGATCAAATGCGGCAGTGATGCCGGTAAAATCACGTGGATCCACCGATGCAATGGCCCCGAGCCCATCGTTCGCGCTGCGCGCGCAAAGATCGGTGAAATCGTGCGTACTCCGGTATCAGTGGCGATCACTACTGACCAGACCGTTCCCATGATAACGACGAAGAGCATCGCGCCCTCGGTTTGTCCGAACCACAGCAACGCCAGGGGGACCCAGCAAACGCTCGGCAATGTTTGCAGGCCGAGGGCGAGCACGCCCACCGTGTCTTCGGCAAATGTCAAAGATGCAGTCAGCAGCCCAAGCGGGAGCCCGATTGCGAGCCCGATGAAATATCCGACGAGCAAACGCCGCAATGTGACGCCCGATGCGCTGAAGAGCGTGCCATCACGTGCGGAGCTAGTGAGGTAATCCATAACGCTGCGCGGGGAAGGCAGCAAAACTGGCGACCAAATCTTTGCGTGCACCAAGGCCGCCCAAATCGCGACTAGCGCGACGAAAAATAAAACTGCGAGCAAGGTTCTTCTCATTCCACGCCTAATGCCGGTTCCGGCGCAAGGTAACCTTTCAGCGCTGCCGTCAATTGCGACGCGTGCCGGGCAATTTCGATGCTGTTGAAATCGCGCGGTCGCGGCAGATTCACTTCAAAGATTTCCCGAATGCGTCCCGGCGTGGGCGACATGATCACGACCCGATCCGCCAAGCATGCGGCCTCACGGACGTTGTGAGTGACGAAGATGATCGTCTTACGCCGTTTTTGCCAAATCTGTTGGATGTCGCCGTAAAGTTGTTCGCGTGTCATGGCATCGAGCGCGGCAAACGGTTCGTCCATCAGCAGCACGCGCGGGTTTGGCGCGAGTGCTCGCGCGAGGGCGACCCGCTGTTTCATGCCGCCGGAGAGCTGGTGCACGTTAGCTTCCATGAACTTCTCAAGGCCCACCAGATGAAGAAAAAATTTCGCGACCTCGCGCCGTTCCCGGTTCCGTAAACCGGGTTTCAACTTCAAACCGAACATGACGTTGCCGAACGTATTCAGCCACGGAAATAGCGCGGATTCCTGAAACATGACCAGTCGGTGCCGCCCTGGTCCGATCACCGGTTGATTGTCTGCCAGCACTCGTCCTTTGTCCGGTCTTTCCAAACCGGCGATGATATCGAGCAGCGTCGATTTTCCGCAGCCGCTCGGCCCGACGATAACGATGAATTCGCCTTCCTCGACTTCCAGCGAGACATCATCCAGCGCGTGCACAGTCTGTCGTTTTTGGCGAAACCATTTCGAAATATGATCGACAATGAGTTTCGCCGGCGGCGGACCCTGCAGCTCTTCTTGGAGGGACATCAGGGAGTTTCAAATAGCTTGGAAAGATCAGGCGCTGTTTTGATGAAACCGGCTCTGACCGAGTTCTGCATAAATTTTTCCACCGAGGCACGTGGTGTTTCCGCCGTAAGCACAATGCGCTTCCATGCCGCGGCGATCAGTTGTGGGCTCATGTCGCTCTTCGTCTCTTCGAGCAGTTCGGCCTTAATCAATCGTTGCGCTTCTTCCGGATTTTTTGAAATCCAGTCCGTCAATTCCGCATGTGCTTGCGCGAATTTTTTCGCCAGGTCGCGCTTTTCCTTCAGAAATTTCACACTTGAAACCAGGATTGTCGTTGCCACATCCTTTTCTTCGACGATCACTTTGCCGGATGCCTCCTGCTCAAGGCGACCTAGCCAAGGTTCCACGGTCCAAACTCCGTCGATCCTTTTCGCTTTAAAAAGCCCCAACTGATCCGGATTTTGTGTTGGAATCACCTGTGCATCCCCGCCGAGTTGAGTAATTTTTAGTCCGCCGTCTGTCAGCCATGCCCGGCAGGAAATGTCCTGCGTATTCCCTAATTGCGGCGTGGCGATTTTCTTGCCTCGAAAATCGGCGGCTGCCTTCAAATTTGCATCCGGCTGAACAACCAAGCCCGCTCCGCCGTTGGCCGCGCCGGCGATTAGCCGAATCTCTTCCCCGTTGGATTTCGTATAAGCATTGAGCGCCGGTCCGGGACCGACATATGTTAGATCAATCGAACTCGCAAAGATCGCCTCCATCGCGCTCGGGCCGGCGTTGTAGATAAACCATTCGATCTTGGTTCCCGGTCCAAGCCGTTGTTCGAACCAACCCTTGCCCTGGCGGGATAGCGCATGTGCAACCACGCCTTGCGCGTGCGTGATGTTTGGAAAATGGCCAACGCGAATCTTCGTTTCGGCAAAAGCAAAGGCAGCTCCTGCAAACCACAGCGAGATCGATAACAAGAGCTTGCAGATTCTCATTGTGCGAGTGTTGATCTTGCCGGTGGCTCGGCGCAACAATCAAGCCTCGAAGCAAAAAACAAATTGAGACTATCGCTGTGGTCGCCCGACCAAGATCCCGCTATCGGAGCGGTAGCGATACAGATACTTCGAGAGCTCGTCGTCGATGACGACGCGGCCGTAATTGCTGGGGGAGGAAGCGTGCATGAAATGCAGCACGCCGTCACTCGTGCGCAATGCCAGGCCGACATGCGCGGTCGAATAAAGTCCATTTCGCTCCCGCGAAATGACGCCGATGATATCGCCGCTTCGGAGTTTCGGCTCAATGGCTGCGACCTGGCTTTTTGGAATTTGATAGAGCGGCAGCGATGAAACATTCGCTTCCATTCGTCCAAGCGGACCGAGCAACGACCGGTTCGCGGCCAGATAACGGTAATGCCGCCAGCCAGTGCTCATCTCGCGCGCCGAATGTGGGACGCTGCGCCCGCCGAGGTCGCGAGTCAGATCCTCTACCAGACCGCGGCGATTGTTGTCGCGCAGCCAGTCTTCCAAATAATGCAGGCGCGAGAGATATTCGCCTGTGCATTGACCGCCGCGATATCGGTCCAACTCGATGTAATAAAGCAGGCGCCCCGGCGTCCAGTTCGATTCGGGCTCGTTAAGCATTCGGGCGAAGCCAAGTGCAATCTCGAAAAAGGTCCAGCAATCCATCCCCTGAAAATTCACAGATGGCGACTCGATTCGGTTATCAATTTCCAGAGTAAAATGTTTGTACCGCGTTCCAACCAATGCTTGCCCAACTGCAGCGGTTCGTTCCCCAATCGGCAAACCTTTCCAATTGCCCGCTTTGGCTTTTGCAACCAGACGATTGAATTGCTCCTGACCCTTAAAAACCGTGTTAAATGGCAATCGCGATTCGGATCCAAATGCCATTGAACAGATCAAATAGAGCGGAACAAGAGCTCTCCACATTCGCATGATAGGAGTAACTCAACGCCAGATGGAGAAGGTTACAAGGTCAAAAAGGTTACAAAGCTAGAACGTTAAAAAGGTCGCACCGCGAATAGATTTTTGAACTTTTTTAACGCTTTTAACCGTTTTAACTGTCTCATATCCTTTTAAGACTGTGCCAATTCGATTTCCGAAAAAGAGCCGGCGAAACATTGTTCGGCAGACGTCACGAGACGGCGCACCTGTAAAACGTTCCACGCGCGTCCGGCTGCGTCCGCGAGCGGACTGGCACAAACGCAATTTTCTCACGAGCGTGTTGATCCCGTCGCTTTTCGTGAAGCGCTCTGGAGGTCCCGCGGCTCCGCAATTCCCAAAGATTCGAGAGGGCGAGATCTGCATTACGTGGATCGGCCACGCGTCGTTTCTCATCCAAACCCACGAGGTCAACATTTTGATCGACCCGATTTGGTCGAAATGGCTCAAGGTCATCAAGCGGTTGAAACAACCAGGTTTCGAAATTCATCATTTGCCTTCGATTGATTTTGTCCTCGTCACGCATGCCCACTTCGATCACCTCGACCGGCGCACACTGCGACGCGTTGCGGCGGATCAACCGATTGTTGTACCGATGGGCGTAGGAAACCTCGTCCATGATCTGGGCTTTCATATTGTGCACGAGCTCGATTACTGGCAGACGGTCGAACTCGGGCCGCTTAAGATTTCTCTCACCCCCTGTCACCACTGGGGCGCCCGTTTCCTGGCGGATTTGCATCGCGATTTCGGCGGGTTCGTGATCGCTTCAAACGGTCGCACGATTTTTCATTGCGGCGACAGCGCTTACTTTCCCGGGTTCAAGGAAATCGGCGACCGCCACAAGATCGATGTCGCGCTGCTCCCCATTGGCGCTTACGAAGCGCCCACAGGCCGCGAAGTTCACATGAACCCTGAGGAAGCGGTTAAGGCATTCCTAGAGCTTCGTGCCGACACTTTGATCCCGATGCATTACGGGACATTTCGCCTCGGCTTCGAACCGCTTCACGAGCCGCCGCAACGTTTGCTCGCCGCCGCTCGCGAACATGGCGTCCAGGAAAAGGTACTAGTCATGACCGAGGGAAAGCCGGTCGTCCTTTAGACAAAACCTTTCTAGCCACAGATGAACACAGATAAAACACAGATTTGCAGAATTCTTTTCCTGCATCTGTGAAGATCCGTGTTAATCAGTGGCCGGATTATCTTGGCGCGTTCTCAGCCGGGTTTATCGTCGTCGCGTTCTGCCTGCTTCTTCTTTGGAACAATCCGCTCGTTTTTTGGAATGACGATTATGAATTGTCCGTGCTGCCAGTATTTGCCGACGTGGCGCGCAGTTGGTCGGAGGGCCATTGGCCGATCCTGAGCCCGTACTCGTGGGTGTGCGGCAATCTCGCCGGTGAATTTCAATACGGAACGTTCTCGCTTTTTGTAAACGCGGCCGTCGTTTTCATTTGGAAATTTCCGCTCACGTTTCCACAACAGGCCGCCGCTCTTTCGATCGCCCATCTTTTCGTTTTGGCGATGGGCGCATTTTTGCTCGCGCGCGACCGGCAACTTTCAATTCCATTGTCGATCTTTGTCGCGCTCGTTGCTGCCCTGAACGGCTGGATCATTTGCTGGGGCGCGACCGATTGGTTCGGCGCGCTGGGCGCGTTCACGTGGCTCCCTTGGGCTTGGTGGGGGGCGGAACGCGCGCTGGACCTGCGGCGAAGCAAATGGCGATTCCTGTGGCCCGCGCCCTTCGTTTATCTGCTCGTTACTGGCGGTTTTCCTTACACTGTTTTGATGTTGCTGCTCTTGATCGCATGGCTCGTGATCAAGACCTTGGTTCAAACCCGAAGCGTCTTCTCCGTCTTGCCGATGCTTTTAGGTGTGGCGCTCGGCTTCGGATTGTCTGCGCCGGCCTGGCTCGCGCTCCTCGATCACGTTCAGGGTTCAGCACGCGAACTGCAGTCGCCTGCGGCACACTGGCAATGGCTTGTTCCGCCCGCGGCGTTACCCGGTTTCATCTTGCCATGTTGGACTCTCAAATGGGCTGATTTTTCCAGCCGTTATCTACCGCACACAGCAACCGAACTAGCGTGTGGACTCGTCGCGCCTGCAGCGCTGATTGGTGGATTCATCTGGCGTGGGCGTATGCTCGTTAGGCAAATAAAGTGGGAGCTGGTTTTGCTCTTGCTAGTGCTGGTGCTCTGCATGATTCCAACGGCGGGTCTTTTCAGGTGGAGTTTTCGCTGGCTGCCCTTTTTTCATTTGGTCCTCGCAATATGTGCGGCGGAGGCGCTGCATGGTGAGCTTGGATCAACGATCCCGGCTACAGCGGCGCTCGCTCTGACTGCACTCACAGCACTCCTGATGTTAGTCATGCGCGCGACTGGCTCCTACGCTTTCCCACTGACGGGGATCTTTCTCGGGCTCGCGGCGATTTGGTTATTTTCAGAGCTTTGGTTGCGTGACTCTCCATTTCAAAAGTGGCCGCCCGTTGTGATTACGTTTTTGGCATTCCTCGCCACGTATTTCTACATTCCAACAAACTGCGGCGTGCCGAGATACAATTTTTCTCAAGAGCTACTAAAGACATCGCCGCTTGATTCGCGCCGGCTTTATCTCAGCATCTATCCCTGGGCCGAGCTGACCTACTGTGAGGCAAACAAACCGCAACCAGTCGGCCAAACTCTGCGCCCGGGAAGCACCCCAATGTGGGCCGGCTTGCGCTTCATCAATGGCTACAGTCCGATCCGCGCGGCAGGCGTGGCGCGCGAATTCGCAACCAGCATTCACGGTGAAATTAATCCTGACGTGGGAAGCTATTTGCTGAGTCACCAAGCTGGAACAGAGGGCGAACTGGAGTTGATGGGAGTGGATGGAATCGTCGTTGCGCGGGAAGTGGATATCGCGCCGCAGCCGAGTTCCGAATGGGAACTGGTGCTTTCAACTAACGAAGGCAACGTCTTTCATCGGCGCGACGCGCAGTCCGCGCCAGTGCGCTCGGTGACCTCAATCAAGTCACGGCCCAACGAACAATTTGTTCCTGCGACGATCTCGCGGATTAATGACTCGCGAAATTTTGTTGAAGCGGATGTTGATGTCCCGAGCGGTAATGGGTCTGCGTTGCTGATGTTTTCACGCCCGTATTTCCGCGGGTACGAAGCGCGCCTCGCGAATCAAAAACTCGCTGTCACCTCGTATCGTGGATTATTTCCAGTGGTGGAAGTCCCAGCGGGTGCGCATGGGCGCCTTATGCTTGCGTATCGGCCATATTGGCTCGTCTGGGGAGGCGCGGTAGGCGTGGTTTGTACGTTGGTGGTGGTTTCGGGGTTTCTTGCTGCGATGAAACGGCGCGTAGAACCGCGCGCGGTTACTTCTGGTTAATCCTGGAAACATTCTGCGTGGACGCCATCTGGGTCGTGCCTTGCATCTCGGAGCCTGCCTTCAGAGTTCCTTGGGATTTTCCAGCAGTTCGATCACGCGTTTGAGCAGACGACCGGCACCGCCGCCGTCAATACTGCGATGATCAAAACTCAACGTGATTTGGGCTTCGGTCCTGGGAACAAATTCCTTTTTCTCTTCATCCCAGGAAGGAACTTTCTTCCCGACCCCAAGACCGAGCAGCAGTGTCTGGTCCGGCAAGGGAATCGGCGTGCCCCATTCCATTCCAAACGTGCCGAAGTTGGAAACGGTCGCGATACCGCCCGCTTGCATATCCGGAGAAATCCGCCGTTGTCGCGCGAGCTCGACGAGTTCTTTGTATTTTGTCGCGAGATCGGCGAGCGAAGTTTTATCTGCGCTCCGAATCACCGGCACCATGATTCCGTCCTCGGCTTCAACGGCGATTCCAACGTCAATAGATTTTGATTGCACAACACGATTGCCGATCAGTTTTGCCGCTGCACCGGGATTTTCCGAAAGCGCCACCGCGAGCGCGCGCGACGCGTAAAGGCCGGGTCCGGGTTTTGGATCGCGCGACTGCCGGTCCTGCAGTACCGGGTCGAGATTCACTGACGACCCAATGGTCGAGAGCGGGCGCGTCCAACTGCGCCGCATCGCGTCCGCGACGCCGGCGCGAATGGCGGAAGCTTCATGCGCCGTTTGATTCTCGATCTTGTGCAGAAAGCTTTCGAGATCTTTGATGGTGACGCGATTGCCTGCGCCCGTTCCCATGATCCCAGCGAGGTCAGCATTTGTTAACTGCAATTCGGCCATGCGCGCGCGTACACGCGGCGACATGAAAGTGGCGCCTTTCGTGACCGCGGGAACGGGCAGGTCTCCTATGCGTGCGCCTTCACCATCCCGACCACGTGTCGGGATTTTTTTCTCGCGCGCGGGAGCGACTTCCTGATCAGCGCGCGCGGGAATTTCCTCCGCGACCTCCCCCTGCGGAGGAGGAGGCGCTCGCTTTGCGAATCGCGCGGCGTCTGCCTCGCTCGCTTCTACGTAGCCAAGAACTGCGCCCACCGGATAAGTCTCTTTCAATTGGACGGTGATCCTGTCGATTTTGCCTTTGCATGGCGTGGTCACACCCATGACAGCTTTGTTTGTCTCGACGTCGATGATTTCCTGATCATTGACCACTTCGTCGCCGGGTTTGACCTTGATATCCACAATCGTGGCTTCGGCGATCGATTCGCCCAACTGCGGCATGATGATCGGGACTTGCGGCATAAATTATTCTCGAAGCAGTTGTCTCGCTTTTGCTGCAACGTTCTTTGCGTTTGGGCGATGCGTGCTCCAGAGGTTTGGATGATACGGAATCGGAGTGTCTTTTGCATTCAGGCGTTGCGGGGCCGCATCCAGCAAATGAAAGCCCTGGCTTGTGACACGCGCGATGACTTCCGCCGTAGCGCCGCCCCACGGAAATGACTCGCCGACGCAAAGCAAACGTCCGGTGCGCGCGACGGATGCCAGTACCGTATCAGTGTCGAGCGGTTTAACGGTCCGCAGATCGACAACTTCGATTTCGAAACCATCACGCTCGAGTTCCTCGGCCGCCGCGAGAGATTCCTGCATCATTGCGCTGTAGCTCACGATGGTGAGATCGCGTCCCTCCCGCGCAATTCGTGCGCGACCAGTCGGCAAGCCTTTCTCCGGCAGCTTGTCGGCCTTGAGGTGATAATAGAGATATTTGTGTTCGCAGTAGATGACAGGATCATCGATCGCCACCGCTTCTATCAACATGGTGTAGGCGTCTTCCACCGTCGCGGGCGTCATCACGATCAGTCCGGGATAATGCGCGTAAATCGATTCCATCGATTGACTGTGAAACGGTCCGCTGCCTTTTGTCCCTCCGGAAGGTAGACGGACAGTTATCGGAATCGGCATATTCGTTCGCCAATAGTGGGTGCCGGCTTGATTTAGAATTTGATTGAGCGCGATGCTGGAAAAATCGGCGAACTGCATTTCGACGATCGGACGCATGCCCTGCATAGCGGCGCCAATAGCGGTGCCAACAATCGCGTCTTCGCTGATGGGCGTGTTCAACACGCGACCGGGAAATTCTTTTGCCAGACCTTTCGTCGCTTTGAATGCGCCGCCGAACGTGCCGCCGACATCCTGCCCGTAAATGAAAACGCGTTCATCATCACGGAGCAGTTTCGCCTGTGCTTCCCGGATTGCTTCGAGATATGTGATGCTCACGGTGTGGCGGTCGTTAAAGCGTTGAAGCGTTAAGCGGTGTCGTCATTCAGGCGATTCAGGTTGATCGGCCAAACCGCGATTCGATAACGCGCACCAATCTTCTTTGTCGCCTTCGGGTGCGGGCTCTTGTTGCGCGGCGGCAATCGCCTCTTCCACCTGCGCGATCGCGTCTTTGCGCCATTTGCCCAGCGTCTCAGCGTCCACAAGATTAAGGTCGACAATTGTCTGCTCGGCGACTTTCAGGCAATCACGGGCAAACGGCTGACGCTTCACCTCCTCTGGCACGTAGCTCGCATCGTCGTGCTCGCCGTGACCGGACAGCCGCAACACAGAAGCGACGACCAACTGCGGCGGACGACCTGCGCGCACGCGTTTCACTGCACTGCCAATCACATCCAGGCATGCGCCGAGATCCGTTCCATCGAGACTGTAACCTTCGAACCCGTAGCCGATCGCCCGATCAACCAGATCACGACAGGCAAATTCGCGGTCGTTGGGCGTTGAGTAAGCATAATGATTATTTGTCGCGACGACCACGAGCGGCACTTGTTCGACCGCGGCTAGGTTCATCCCCTCGTGAAACGAGCCGGTCTGCATCCCGCCTTCGCCGATGCACGCCAGGCCGACGAAGTTTTTGTCACCTTTCAATCGCTTTGCCATCAATGTGCCGACGGTTACCGAAATCATCGCGCCCAGATGGCTGACCATGGCGAGTTCGTTGTTGCGCGGATGACCTCGATGAATGTTGCCGTCGCGCCCGCGCATTGGTCCCAGACGCGACCCAAGATACGTGCGCGTCACGTCAAGCAGCGGTTCGCCGAATGCGGATCGACCTGCCTGATCGCGAATCAATGGCGCGAAGATATCGCCTTTTTGCAAAAACAAACCGCACGCGACACTGACTGCCTCCTGGCCTTTGCCGATATAAACTCCGCCTGTGATCAGGCCACCGCGATAGAGACTAACGAGCTTTTCCTCAAGCGTACGCGTGAGAAGCATCCAGCGAAACGCCGCCAGTTTTGTGCGACGGCGCGGACGCGGCCTTTTTCGTTTTTGATTTTGCGGTCCGCTGCGCCGTCTGAAGCATCCCGCAATGTTACCTAAGATCACCGATGCCGCGCAAAAAATTTTGTGGCACGTCCGTTTTGGCCGTGGGGCAGGCGGGCGTCTCGCCTGCCGGGTAAACAAGGAGGGGCGGTCTCCAATCCGCCCTCGCTAAAGCGGCGGACTAGAGACCGCCGCTCCTTGATGTGCCTGTGCTTCCCAGAAAAAAATTACCGCATCGCCAGAGCGAGGCGCTGTTGTCTTGGCTTCTGTTCGCCTCCGTTGGAGGTTACTTCAGGCGAAGCTTGCACAGACGGAGTCAGCTTCATTCCCACCAGCCTGCTCACGCCGCGCTCTTCCATTGTTACTCCGTAGAGAACGTCGGCTTTGGCAATGGTGCGTTTGTTGTGCGTGATGATGATGAACTGGCTCTGTTCTACAAAACGCTCCAGCATGCGGATAAAACGGTTGATGTTGCCTTCGTCCATTGCCGCATCGACTTCATCGAGAATACAGAACGGACTCGGCCGCACCATGTAAATGGCGAACAACAGCGCTACCGCGACCATGGACCGTTCGCCTCCGCTCAGCAGGGAGATGCTTTGCAACTGTTTGCCGGGCG
>WNFP01012002.1_pt1 | contig 15683 bp, 15 predicted proteins | sample 5400201 | NCBI WGS metagenome assembly WNFP01 (sample SAMN13153355, study PRJNA577476) | soil metagenome | isolation source: 115 cm saprolite under Madrone tree | place: USA:California | collected 2016-06-14
GAAAGACGTAGCGGATTCTTTCTCGCGACCACAGGATTCACCCCGGCATGTTGAGCACCGGGGTCTGGCCCGGCGCGTAGGGTTATCCCTGCTCCACTCCCGGGAAGCGAGCATCGCCATCGCCGGTATTGTTTTGGTAGTCTACTTCCAAACCACCGCGCCTGCATTCCTTTCGCCGGGAAACATTGCTAACCTTGCGGGGTATGCAGCGACGACCGCGATCATCGCGGCCGGCGAGGTGATGGTACTCATTTCCGGTGAGGTAGATTTGTCCGTGGGTCAAGTTTACGCGTTGTCACCCTTTGTGATGTATTACGCGCACGAGGCGGGCGTCCCGTTCGTGCTGGCGATTCTGCTCGGACTCATGGTCGCCTCGATTGTCGGCATCATTAACGGGCTCTTAACAGTCGTACTCCGGATACCCTCTTTCATCGCAACTCTCGGGACATTCTACTTGATCAACGGCTTCACCCTGACCATTTCGGGCGGTTTTCCGGTCCAGCCGAAAGCGGGGCCGACCATCACAACTACTTTTGGTGGTAATGCGGTTTCGCAAAGTCTGTGGGCCATCGGTATTGCGCTGGTTTTCCAATTTGTGCTGAGGAAAATGCGTTGGGGACTACACACAATAGCTACCGGCGGCAACCTCCTTGGTGCCTCAGAAGTAGGAGTCAAGGTAGGCGTTATCAAGGTGGGAAATTTCATCCTTTGCAGCATTCTGGGCGGTCTGGCTGGAACCTTGGACGCGTTTCGCATCGGCTCAATCGATCCGTTGGCGGGCGGTTCTGAGATTATGTTTATGGCGATTGCCTCCGCCGTCATCGGTGGAACACTTCTAACCGGGGGTTCCGGTACGATTATCGGAGCGTTTTTTGGTGCGATCGTTCTCGGCATTTTGAAGGACGGTTTCACGCTCTCTGGCGTCAGTGCCTACACTTTTGACATGATCCTGGGCGGCGCGATCCTTATTACCATGCTGATAAACGTGCGCCTGAGTCTTCTACGCGCGGCGGGAGGTGGGCAATGAGCAAGGAAGTGTTGCGTACAGAACACGTGGCAAAGTCATTTGGAGCGGTGACGGCACTGGAAGATGTTTCGATCCATCTCAGTAAAGGCGAAGTTCTGGGCCTTCTCGGTGATAATGGAGCCGGCAAATCTACGCTGATGAAGATTCTTACCGGGTTTCATCGACCAAGTGGCGGGAAGATCTATTTCGAAGGTATTGAGATCGAACTCAAAAGCGTCAGTCACGCCCGATCGTTGGGTATCGAGCCCGTCTACCAGGATCTGGCTCTGGTTAACGGGCTCAACGTGTACCACAACATGTTCCTGCAACGAGAAATCATGTACGGAGGAATCTTTCGGATTCTTAATGATGGTGCGATGCGTGAGCGGGCAAAAAAGCAGCTGAAAGAGATGGGAGTCCACATTCCTTCGGTGGACGTCGAGATCGCCAAGCTATCCGGGGGTCAACGACAGGCTATCGCTGTAGCGCGCTCCGTATATGCCAATGCCAAGGTACTCCTGCTGGACGAACCAACGGCGGCAATGGGCGTGAAAGAGAGTACGATGATCCTGGACTTGGTCCGGCGCCTCAAGGAAAAGGGCGAAGTCTCGATTATTATCGTCGCTCACAATTACGCTCAAATTTTCGATTTCTGCGACCGGATCAACCTTTTGCAAAACGGCAAGATCACGTTCGATCAGCGGACCAAGGATACTTCCGTGGAACAGCTGACGAGCCTCGTGGTGAATGAGTATCGTGCAGCCCGGGAAAGCATTATCCGTCCTTGATCTGAAATCCCTACCGTTGCGACGAAAAGTGGGAGGCAAACCAGGAAGCAACGCGACATGCTGTTTTTGAACGCCAAGCCGAAGCGGGTAATATGGAGCTTATCACTGTCAAGATCGAGAAACCGGAGCCAATTAACTTCGTCTTCGGCCAAACGCACTTCATCAAAACGGTTGAGGACGTCCATGAGACGCTGGTCGCGGCGGTACCGGGAATAAAGTTTGGGCTGGCGTTTTGTGAGGCGTCCGGCAAATGCCTGATTCGCTGGAGTGGCACCGATCTGGCGATGATCGACTTGGCAAAGAAGAACGCACGGGCCATCGGCGCAGGCCACAGTTTTATCATTTTTTTTGCCGAAGGTTTCTACCCGATCAACGTGCTGAACGCGCTTAAGATGGTGCCCGAAGTGTGCACGATCTTCTGTGCGACCGCGAACCCAGCAGAAGTGGTCATAGCCGTGACTGAACAGGGACGCGGCGTTCTCGGAGTGGTTGATGGCGCCTCACCGAAGGGTGTCGAAGGTGACAAGGACATCGCGTGGAGGAAACGGCTGCTCCGGCAAATCGGCTATAAGCTTTAGCGGCGGACCGAGCCTAAACCACCGATAATCCATTCGCGTCAATTAGCGTCAATCCGCGGTTCTCGAATCCGCGGTCGGCGATTGGGTACAGGCCGTCGGCTATTACGAAGCGGTGTCGATGCGGCACCACTTGTTAGCGTCAATTCGCAGCCTTTCTGCCGTAGCTTTGTTAATCAGAACTTGTTTGCTATCGGCCTGGCAAAGGCGGACCCATTCGTGGTTTACAAAATCTTCGCGGTCGTCCGCGTCTTCGAAACCCCGACTTAGTACCTCATGTCCCAAGCATTTCAGCCGACCATGTCGCGGCAGGCGGTCGCTAACATGCCGGCGAGCTTTCTGGCCGCGCCTCGAACGACTTCTGCCAGCGCAGGATGGATATAAATGAGGTCGGCTAACAATTGGATGTCGTTGCGCCATTTCATCACGGGGAGCACGATATGGAGTAGAACGGAAGCTTGTTGACCGACAATATGGCAGCCCAGGATTTGGCGGTCAGGCGCGATTAAGAGCTTGCAGAGCCCATATTCCTCCTTAATTGCCCTACCCTTCGTCGTGCCGGAATACGGGACTGCCGCAGCAAAGTACCTGCTTCCTTTCGCCTTGAGTTCATCTTCCGTTTTCCCCACTCCAGCGGTTTCAGGTGAGGTAAACACCGCGTGGGGCATCGGTCCGTAGTCGATCGGGTCCTGGGAGCCGCCACAAATCTGTTTTGCCAGATATTCGCTCTCGAAGTTGGCTGCGTGCGTATACATGAAACGGCCACCGATGTCCCCCATTACCCAGACGTTGGGAACCGAGGCGCGCAGCCGATTATCGGTCTCGATGAAACCTTTGGCGTTCCGCTGCAAATCAGTCTTTTCCAAACCGATCTGATCGGTATTCGGAATTCGACCGATGCAGAACAGCAAAGCTTCGCTGATTCGCTCAGATGATTTGCCTTCCTTGCCGGCTAACTCGATCCGGAACTTTGAACCGTCGTGCTTAGCCGCGCTTACCGCCGTTTCGAATCGGACCGGAACTCGAGCGGTATAACCTCGCTGAAAGAGAGCTTGGATTTCCGCGTCTTCGCGCTCCAGCAACTTAGTCCCGCGAACCACTTGCAAGGTTTCGACGCCGATTCCCGAAAAGAAATGGCCCAACTCACAAGCGATGTAACCGCCGCCGACGATCGTGATCGATCGCGGCATCTTTTGCAGAGTGAACACATCGTCGCTCGTCCAATACGGTCCTTCAAAGTTGGGGCGCTTTGGCCGACTTCCGGTCGCGAGAACCACTTTATCTGCCGAAATTTCGCTGCCGTTAACCGACAAAGAGTAGTTACCGGTCAATACTCCGGTTCCGCGAAACAGTGTCACATTCTCGCCGAGGGCGTCCTGTAGGATGGAATCATACTTTCGAGTAAACTCGAATGTTTCGACCAGAATTTTGTCCGGATCTCGGATATTTATCGTTGTCTCAAATCCGAATTTAACCGCCTGCCGGACAGACTCAGCCGCATCGGCATAGCCGATCAACAACTTCGAAGGTATACATCCGCGGTGTGGACAGGTACCGCCCAGCGGTCCGCGCTCGACGAGCGCGACTTTCATTCCTGCCTTGCCACATTCGATGGCGGTTGTGATCGCGTTTCCGCCGCCGAGAACAATCAAATCAAAGTGTGTTTTGCTCATCAGATAGGAAATGACAGATAACAAATGACAAATAGCAAACGCCCAGAAGCTGGAAGCCGGACTCAGAATCTAGAAGCTAGAATTTAGAATTTAGAAGGAGAACATGAGATTGTCTCAACGCGTCGGCAGGGCGCGTTGCTCTGCGACCGTCGAAGGGACATGATCCGACCCAGTCATGGCGAAAACCGTTAGGGAAGTTCGGGGAAGCCACCTGACCAGGCCTAACCGGGCAATGGCTAATCAATGATTTGGCCTTCGCCACCGTGCCTGCCAAAGACTTAACCATGTCGAAGGCTTCCGACTTCGTCAACCACTAGTCAAAGTTTTCACGACATCGGAAAGGGCTTCCGACTTCGCCGGGGGGCGCCATGGTTCGATCATCGGGCGAGGCTTCGTCGGACGGGTCGGCGGTCGCGGAGCGACCCGCCCTACCCAGGTTCTCCTTCTAACTTCTAGATTCTGGATTCTGCTTTCCAGCTTCCGCTCTCGCCTGTCGGCCTCCGTTCCAACGATCGGCGACTTTGCGAACGCGATCGCCACTGGAACGGGACTGCAACTCGACGGAGCGGCCGGCGCTTTATTTGATGTCGCGGGCCACCCGGTTCAATTCGACAAACCGAAGAACGCTTGGTATTGCGACATCATTTTGGATGAATCGGCGACCTACGCGCCGTTCATTCGTCTAGCCCTGGCTCGCTATCAGCCGCACTCGGTTCCTGGAGCGGAGCTTTCCCGTGTCGTCTTAGCGGACTTTGCCCAATTGACGCCCGATCGCTCGGTCGTCGTGACACGGGAGCCATTTGACGTGCGCACATTGCGAGTCGTCGTTGCTGGTTTGGCACCCGAGGCACCAAACCGCAATCGAATCGACATTCGCGTGCAAAAGCGGATCGTGACGTCGCCGAGTGGAGAACTGGGTTGGCAAGACGCCGCCACGGCTGATGTCACTATCACGCCGCAAGGTCCAGCGCCAAGTGGGGCGGATGCAGCTCTATGGTACGGAACGGTCACTTTCTCAAACGATCCGCAACCGAATGAGTATCGGCTCTTAATTGCCGAGTACGAATTGATCCCCAAAGACTTCGATTTGATCCTGCCAGCGCAGCGCGAAAAAAGTTACCGTTCAAGAAATCCATGCCCGATTGGAAGTCCCAGGCCTGGTCACCCAGAACTTCGGTAGCCAGGAAACGGTGATTGACTTTCCGCAGGGAACCGGCGAATCGGAAGTACCCGCATCGACCCGAAATCGCTAATTAGGAAATAGGAGATGACAGAGGTTACTAGCGACAACGATAGACTTAGGATCGCCAACAAGTTTTTAGCACTCGGCTATTTCATTTACGCAGCAGCGATCATTCTCTTCATCATTGCCTGGCTGGCCTCAATTGCGACCCGTCTCCCGCAGATGCATGCTGGATTACCTTCTCTCGTCCCGATGGTAGCGCTTCTGCTTACCGGCATTTTGTTCGCTACTTTGAATATCGTAGTCGGTAGACGATTGCTAATGAACAATCGAACGCGATTTACCTGGATTTTAGTGACAGTTTCCCTCTTGGAGATTCCGATTGGAACCGGCCTCGCGTTTCTAACGTTGCTCTGGCTGTTCGCTAGGAGAAGTAGCAGTTAGGGCGAGGCTGCCTATTCTACGATCCGCCGAACGATTTCTCTTTCGGCAGTTCGCGCAAGAACATCGAAGCCGATTCTGATATTACTGTTTTTGTTTTCGACCAGATGGGTGAGTCCTTCCCTTCTACCTTCAGCGACAATTTCGACGTCCCAGGTTTCAAATATGAAGAGATCAGGACGCACCATGGCCAGCGCGGCTAACGGATCGTGAGGATGATTTTCTGTAATCTGCCACAGCGCCCACCATCTCAAGATCTGATCCTGTAACAGGGGACCGAGTCCCCCTCCAATCTGCCCGATCCTTTGGACATCTTTTTTGCCCAGCCGTACCCTTAACGTTAAGTCGAGGCCAATTGCGGTGATCGGAATGCCCGATGCAAAAACTATCTTCGCGGCTTCAGGATCGCATCTAATGTTGTGCTCGTATCGGTCCATCCAAAATGCGCCACCCATCAAGTACAGGTGCTTAATCCGAGAAAGCGCTTTCGGACTCTTCGCAATCGCCGAGGCTATGTTCGTTAGAGGTCCGGTTGCGAGGATCTCAAGGTCGTTTCCGTAACGTTGAGCGTTTTCGACCAAGTACTGCACAGCCCCGACTGATTCGGAGATTTTGACCTGATCAAGACCAGGCATGCCGTATCCTTCTTGACCCGCCCAAAAGATCTGGCGTCCCATCAAAGTTCGCGATTCACCTGGAACCACTGCTATTTCTTTACGCTGGAGAAGATCACAAGTGACCTGCGCAATTCTGGCACGAAGCAATGTATCACCGTAAACAGTAGTGACGCCGATCAACTGAAGTTCGGGGGCCTTCGCCAATAGAACAAGCGCGAGGATATCGTCTACATCAGTGCCAATATCTGTATCGAAGATTACAGGACGCATATCCGGGAATAAGAAATGACAGATAACAGATGACAAATGACAAATTGGAGAAAGGAGTCAGGAGACTGGAGTCAGTAGGGCTGCGTTCTTCGACTGCATCGCCTCCCAAGTGTCACCTCTGTCCTGGAGTTTCACGCTAAACGACACGGGTAGAAGCACAGCCCTACTGACTCCTGGCTCCAGCCTCCCGTCTCCTGACTGTCATTTCTTCCTAGCTGTTAGTTGTTGTCCTTGGCAGGATTTGAGTTAACGGTTTCTCCATTGACTTCCTCCTATGACATTCTTCAATCCATTGTTCGCGACGCAGCCGAGGTTCACCCTATTCCTTTTACGGCTCGTACTCGGGTTTCTGTTTTTCGTACACGGTTCGCAACTCGTGTTTGGTTGGTTTGGCGGGGGTTTCATGACTCGCATCGCTGCTCTTGGAATTGCCGTCGACATGATCGTTGCCATCTTTCTGGTTCATCTGCCGAACGGTCTATTCATGAATTGGTACGGCAATCAAAAGGGCGAAGGGTTTGAATACCACCTTCTGGCGGTTGCGACAGCACTGACGTTGGTCATCGCCGGCGGAGGTATTCTTTCAATCGACCGATCGATGGCGGCGCCCAGGGAGGGATATCGATAGCGGAGATGGCGGCGATGCGCGACTCTTTACTGCAGAAAACAGCCGTAGCAGAGAAAGTCACAAAAACTCACGTGATCTTTGAAGATTCGGCTTGACCGGATGCTCGAAGCACATTGCTACTGTTGTTCCTTACTAAATCATAGTTCGATTCATCTGGCATAAATCCGGTCAATGCTGGTGAAGGATCATTGTGCCGTAACATTAAACAACACTGTTTTTGCAGGCGACACGTTCTTTTCCCACGGTCGTCGATATTCGAATTTCAGTGTCTCCCTTCCGACTTTTGTCGCTCGTAATTTCCAAGTTTCAAATCCGCCGACTCCCGGCAATGCGCTGCTGATTTTGTAGGTAGGCTTGCCCAGACTGGTCAAAATCGGATTCTCACTTTCAGTCAGAGACCAGCTGTATCCAGTCGATCGATTGCTTTCCAGTTTCACCATCAGATCCTGCCCAATTCCCAACGCGATCTTATGATTGGCGTCCGCCTCCGTTAGTGCTTGCGGAGTCGCGGCCAGGGTGCGTTGAACGAAGCTGGACACCAACGCGGTGATCAAAAGAACTGAAAGTTTCACCATTTTCCGTCAGCAATAACGTGTGCGCTCGTCATATACGAGTTTTATCTCTTTTCATTCAATTGGTTGTCGAAGGAGAAAGGAAACTAGCAGGGTGAATTGGACGAAGGAGTTCTTTAATGAAAATCCGCCAGCTATGGATTCTTCCTTTAGGCATTGCACAGGCTCGCGCTGGAATTATTGCTTTCCTCGATTCGGACAATATCTGGGCACCCGAAAAACTGGATCGTCATGTCGCGCACTTGCGCAGGCGCCGTGACGTCGGTGTCAACTACGCGGGTTCAAAGTGAGGGAAGCCGACCCTTAATCCACCACAATTGCCGACGACCACCAATCGAAGGGCCTCATCGGTCACCGGCACGGCTATCGGCTCTCTCCGCTAAACTTTCTGCTCCTCTACCTAGGAGGAATAGGATAGAAATCTCAATCATGAAGAAAGCCTTGGTAACCGGAGCACTTGGCGTGACTGGCCGAGCGTTAGTTAATCATCTGGTAGCACTGGGCGACTGGGAAGTGATCGGGCTATCGCGGCGCAGTCCTGAATTTCCAACTACCGCTCAATATATATCGGTGGATCTTCTGAATCGATCAGAGGTTGCAGCGCGACTAAGCGGGATCGGAGATGTAACGCATATCTTTTACGCGGCACTCCAACCGGCAGCGGACTTCTTTGCGGAAGTCGCTCCTAACCTAGCGATGCTCGTTCACACCGTCGAAACAGTGGAACGATCCTCGAAGAAATTTCGCAAGATAGTTCTGCTCGAAGGCGCAAAGTTTTACGGTGCTCACCTCGGTCCATACCAGACGCCGGCCAGAGAGACGGATCGGCGGCACATGCCACCAAACTTCTATTACAACCAAGAAGATTATTTGCAGGAACGTTCTAAAGAAAAAGGTTGGTCATGGTCAGCTTTGCGACCATCGAGCATCTGCGGTTTTGCGGTTGGGAATCCGATGAATATGGCCACCGTCATCGCCGTGTACGCGGCCCTTTGTAAAGAAATCGGATTGCCCCTTCGCTTTCCGGGATCGACCACTGCCTACCGCGCGGTGATGGAGATGACCGATGCCGAGCTTCTGGCCAAAGCCGTTGTTTGGGCAGGAGGAAACGATCGATGTGATGGACAGGCCTTTAACATCACTAACGGGGACTTCAATCGTTGGGAGAATATCTGGCCAAAGCTGGCGGAGTTTTTCAAAATGGAGTACGCACCACCGCAACACCTCCCACTCACGCAATTCATGTCGGACAAAGAACCTCTCTGGAAGGCGCTGGTTAAGAAGCACCGTCTTCTCGACTACTCGTTCCAGGACGCCGCCGCGCCGCCTGGCCGTTCGGACAAGCGATTTTCAATCTCGAATACGATATCATGTCGGATACGAACAAATCCCGGCAATTTGGCTTTCACGAGTGGGTCGATACGGAAGAAATGCTGTTTCGGCTCTTTCGTCAGTTCCAAAGGATGCGTTTTATTCCCGCGTGATACGGACTGCCGGGAGCGCCGGTAACGCCGGAAGCGCCGGGAGAGGTGATCGGTGAGGTAACACCTTAGAGTTGCTTATCACGAATCACCGATCACCTCTCCCGGCGCTTCCGGCGTTAATTTTCCGGCGCTATCCGTCAGTGATTTGCTATTTGCTATTTCCCCTCACCCCGACATTTAGTTCTTTCTATGCTCTCTTGTGTCATTCACGCCGCACACGACCTAAGGGTTGAGGAACGGAAAACACCTGAGCCGAAAACCGGTGAGGTACTCGTCCGGTTGGGTGCGGGTGGAATATGCGGATCGGATTTACATTATTACCACGACGGCGGCGTTGCCGATTTTCGTTTGCGCGAGCCAATGATCCTCGGTCACGAGGTCGCCGGCGAAATCGTCGCGATCGGGCCAGGCGTCACTGCGCTGAAGGCGGGTGATCGTGTCGCCGTCAATCCTGCCCGTTATTGTGGTGTCTGTTACCAGTGCCGCAGCGGCCGCGCAAATCTTTGTCCCGAGGTGCGTTTCTTCGGCAGCGCTTCCCGATTTCCGCACGTACAAGGTGGTTTCGCCGAGTTTTTCTGTGCGGCCGAACCCCAATGTATCCGGTTAACCACCGATATCTCTTTCCCAGTAATCGCCTGTGCCGAACCGTTATCTGTGACCCTTCATGCGGCGAATCAAGCTGGCAAATTGACCGGTAAACGCGTGCTCATTACCGGCGCTGGTCCGATCGGGCTCCTTTTGGCAGTGGTCGCCCGGTACGCCGGAGCGCGTGAAATTGCTATCACCGACCGGGTTCAAGCTCCGCTGGAAGTCGCCTTAAGGATTGGAGCGGACCGGGCTATCAACGTCGCCGAAACGGCAGATGCTTTAGCAGAGATCGATAGGGAGATCGGCGGATTCGATGTAGCGCTCGAGGCTTCTGGGGCTCCTCCGGCCCTAGTCGACTGCGTGGAGTCGGTCAAACCTGGAAGCCGCATCGTTCAGGTTGGTATGCTCTCTAACGCAACAGTGCCGCTCGGCCGGTTGGTTGCGCGTGAGCTCGAGTTGGTCGGCACTTTTCGGTTTGGTGACGAGTTTGCCGAAGCCGTCGAGCTTTTGGAAAGGGGCCGGATAAAGGTGGACACGCTGATCACGGAAAAAGTGCCTTTGGCTCGAGCCCAGGAGGCATTTGAGTTCGCCTCAGATCGGCGGCGTTCGATCAAGGTAAGCTTGGTAGGAGGTGCGAGATAGCAGATAGCAAAGAACGGCGGGAACACGGTGAAACGTGATTGGTGATGAGTGAGAGACGCTGCCGGCGCTAAAAGAACAAGAAGTGACGCTTCTTTTTCTCGTCAGTCGGCTGGGTTCCGGTCGCTTGCTTCGGCTTGCTTTTGAACAGGTTGAAGAAGCCCCGCAGGGGGTTATGAGAGGCCCGGCCGCTGTCGATATCAGGACGAATATCGGGTTCGGCCTGTCGCGTTTGAGCCAGTTTTTTTGTATTCTGCGCGGTATCGGTTGGTTCGGAACTATCCGGACCAACATCGTCAGTGGAAGCGACCTCCGCACCGCCGTTCTTAGGAAAACTGACGGAGTCTACCAGTTTGTAATTTCCGATCGCAGGATCTAATCGCTTGAGGCCGGGATCGTATCCGTTATCCAGAGCGAGGACCTGTTTAATAATCTCAGCTGCCATCGGTGCGGCAACACCACCGCCGGACTTGCCACCTTCGATCATCACAGCCAATGCGATCTTGGGATGATCATAGGGAGTAAAGGCCAAAAACCAGGTATGATTGTCCTTCTTTCCGCCGCGCCAAAATTGGGCGGTCCCGGTCTTTCCCGCGACCTGGACACCAGGAACGGCGCCTTGTTTGCCGGTCCCATCATCAGCGTTGACTACCCCCCACATTCCTTTTCGAACAAGTTCAATCTGTTCTTTCGTGAGCTTGTTGTCTCTAGTGAGATCGCCCCGAATTTTGGTCGGTCGGCGGATGATCGTGCCGTCCGACTGTTGGATTTGGTGGATCAAGGTGGGCTGGTAATAAACTCCGCCGTTTGCGACCGTGGCCGCGACCATCGCCATCTGCAACGGACTGGCCAGTACGTAACCTTGACCAATCGATGCATTGGCGGTTTGCCCCTGCGACCAACGCTCGTTCTTGGTCGTGCGCAACCAATCCGCCGACGGAAGCAGACCTGGGTCCTCGTCGGTTAGCTCAATCTCGCTGGGCTGGCCCAGCCCGAGTGTTTTGCCAACGCTATCAATTGCATCAATTCCTGCCGCGTTCCCGAATTGATAGAAATAGGCGTCACACGAATGTCTAATCGCCTCGACCAGATCCTGATTCCCATGCACGCCCCAGCAATGCATGTAGGTGTTGCCATACGATACGCCGCCATAACACGAAAATCTTGCTTTGGCGAGGTTCTTGGTTAATCCGGCGAGGGCAGTAATGATTTTGTAGGTGGAACCAGGTGCGTACGCGCCGGTTGCCCGATTGGTGAGCGGATCGGCCTCCGCATCTTTGATCGTCTGCCAATCGTGGGCCGAAATCGATGGAATGAACTTATTCGGATCAAATGAGGGCACCGAGGCCATCGCGAGCACTTCGCCGTTATTTGGATCCACGACTACGCAAGCGGCTCGGCCGACAAATCGGAGCGTTTTTTCAACGATAAATTGTATCCTCGCATCGATCGAGAGGTACACGTTGGCACCAGGGGTCGGCTGAACAATTTCCTTCACGCCCTCGAACTGCCCCTTAGCATTCTTGGTTACAATGCGTTTCCCGGGTTTTCCCCGCAGAACGTCATCCATCGTGTATTCGATGTTCGTCCGTCCTTGCACATCCGGCTGATAAAAATCAAAGTCCTTAATGTCTGTCAAATGACTGATGTCCTTCTGGGCACCAACATAGCCAAGGATTTGCGAGCCGAGCGCACCATACGCATACTGGCGAACCGGTATAACGTTCATCTGAACTCCAGGAACGCCGAAATCCTTCTCGGCAAACCTGGAGAATGTCGCAAAATCCAGATCCTGACGATAGGCAAACGGAACGAGATAGTTGTTTTGAAAATGCGTGCGAAGTTTTTCCGGGTTGAGTGAGCCAGAGAGCTTAAAAGCGTGTAATTTCGGAATAATGGTGCGGTTGACGATCTCGACGATGTCTGGCTGGTTACGGTCGTGTAGCATACCATGGTTGTCTCTGGTCCTGGCTTCAGTCATCGGGACTTGGCCATATTTTTGCTTGTAGCCGTTTACGATATCCGGGAAATAAAAATCGACCTCGTAACTTGGGCGGTTAGTAACTAGCGGAATGCCATTGCGATCCCGAATTTCGCCACGCACGCTCGGCATTCGCACCGTGACCTCAGAGCTTCCTCGAATCCGTTGGCGGTAGTAGTCGGCCAATACTACCTGAACATACCAGAGACGCACGCCGATCAAACTCATGCTCAGTAGGATCACTCCCGCGAGAAAGAGGATTCGGAAGTCCAGGCCAGCCGCTTTCTCCGGTCGGACCGCGGTTCTGGAATCTGCGCTTTGCCTCTCGGGCGGGTCCAATTTGCTCTCTGCGCTTATTTGGCAAACTAGTCCGCCGCATCTCGTCGCGCAACGACCAGAGAAATCAACAGCCGATAGCCGAATGAGGCAAAGTAGCCTGATGCATCGGGTTCAGCGATCGGTAATCGATAGTCAGTAGTCAGCGAGACCTAAATTGACCGGTAGCGGCGACTGTCCTGAATAGACCTTTGGGCACGGCAGAGTTTGAAAATTGACGCGGGGCCCCGAAATTGACCCGAACGCAGGGGACTTTCCAGAGACCGAGGAATGTGTGCTTCTACCGTGATGGGATGGATCGAGGCTCGTTCTCCTCTCACGTTTCTCGTCTCGCTACCGGCGTTATCGGCGATACTCATTCCCCAGCATGGGCTCCAGGTATCGGTACAGGACGGTTTTCAATTCCTGAATGCCTTGTTTCTGTTGCTTGGGGGTACCGTTCAAGGCGGAACGAAGCAGTGCCTTAAACAATTGTACACAAGTGCTCGCTGCCCGTTTGAGCTCTACGCGGTTGCCCTTAGGACAGCGAGAGACAAATAGATTTTCGAGACCGATTTCGACATGCCGGTCTAGCACTTGAATGCTCGAGCTTAGCTCGTCCGAGATCACCGAACCAGTGAGCAGTGCTTCAAGACCTGATCCCTGGCGATGCAACTCGATAAATGGGTCGACCACGTGTGCGATCAGCTCTGGCAGCGGGCCGTTCACCGCGGCAACGGCGAAAGCAGTTCGGTGGATCTCTTGCCAGCGCTCCACATAGCGCGCAGCCAAAGCCTCTGCCACCGCCTGTTTATTAGGGAAAAACTGATAAAACGTGCCCGGTGACACACCCGCGTATTTCGAAATGGCGTTGGTGGTCGCACGCTCGTAGCCGATCTCGGCGAATACTGTATCGGCGGCGTCGAGCAATTGGTTGACGCGGCGCTGGCCTCGTTGCTGGAGACGTCGGGGACGGGCCTGGGAGGTTGGCTGAATTGGACCTTTACTTTTCACGAGTCAGGTCACGCAGCAAAGCAGAAAAACAATTTCCCACCCTCTCGATTGAACTGGTCGAAGGGGACATCAACGATACCCAAACGTTCGCGGAGCGGTTAGCCGGCGCAGATACGGTCTTTCACACAGCCGCTTACTTTCGCGATAACTACAAAGGCGGCAAGCATTGGCCACAATTGTATACCACCAATGTCGTCGGTACGGCGAGACTTCTGGAAACAAGTTATCAAGCTGGAATACGACGGTTTGTTCATACCAGCTCGACGGCAACGTTACGCGGGAAACCAGGGGAATCGACCGATGAGACGATGCTGCGCGATGAGCGGGAGGCCGATGATTATCAGCGGAGCAAGATCCTGGCAGATCGAGAAGTCCTGAAATTCCTGGAAACACACCTCGATTTCTGGGCAGCCTTGGTTTTGCCCGGGTGGATTCACGGGCCTGGCGCGGCGCTCGAGGAGAACGGTACATCACCGCCGGTCGACCCATGACGATGGCCGAGGTGTTCAAAACATTGGAAAAAATCTCAGGAATTCCGGCGCCGCGCAGCAAGGTGCCGATGGCGGCACTCTATGCAATCGGTGGACTCGGTGAATTGCAGGCTCGATTCTTTCGAAAACCGGCTCTGATCAGCTGGGCCATGGTTCAATTGATCGCTCACGAGGGCAATCGCAACAAGTACGATCATAGTAAGAGCGAAAGAGAGCTAGGAATTCGATTCCGCAACGTTGAACAGACCTTGCAGGACGAGATTGAGTGGTTCAGGGAGCAAGGAATGGTGGCGGGGATAGCAGACAGCAAATAGCTGGTAGGGCAATGCTCCCCGCAGAACGGCTTAATACTGAGCCAGGTTTCGCTGCGACCGATTGAACGGGAAAACTGATTGGGGACGCATTTGCGAACTCAAGGCATGAATGAATCGATTCCAGATCCTGAAGACCTTCAATCGGAAGATGAAGATGAGGAAATAACCGGCGCTGTTACCGATCCGCTGGCAGATCCACCTGGTAGTCGCGGCCACAAAGCGACGAATCCCTATGAAGGTACCGAAGCTAACGATGATCCAGGTCCATCCCTTGCTGACCAGCTAGAAGATGATACCCCAGCCAATGATGAAGAGTTGGGCGGAGGCGAAGGAGATATATAGCCCGAATAATGACTCTGTGATGGGGAAAGGGCACTCGACACCCGATCTATTCGGGTCTCCGAGTCCGTTTTCTCATTGGCGGCGAACACTTAACCTATGGCTGACAAAAGTATCACAAAAGTTAGTTCTCTCCATGCGCCCAGTGGTCACGGCGGACAAAAGTATCTCGCCTCCGGCATTCATGTTTCAATGTGACTTTGGGAGCGTGAGAAACCGACGGAAGCGAAACCAAAAACATCTCGTGATTACGAGACTGTCGGCTTCGTCATCGAAGGAAAGGCGGAGCTGCATATTGAAAACCAACTTGTTCTGCTGGAAAAGGGCGACTCATGGGTCGTACCAAAGGGCGCGAACCACGCTTATAAAATAATCGAAACCTTTACCGCCGTCGAAGCGACCAGCCCGCCCGCGGAAGTACACGGAAGAGACGCGTGAGAGCATTGGGAGGGCAAGGCTTCCGACTTCGCCCAAAGTTGTCCGCGAGCGCTGACCACGGTAAGGGCTTCGTCGGACAAGCCCGCCGAGCCGCGGTTGTCGACTAGCTGCTGACTGTTAACGGCCTTTCGGGTCTGGCGGATGGATCGGTTCTGGAGCGTTGGGCGGCACAGGCTCCGGCGGCCTGGGCGGCCCTGGCGACGGCTCGGTCGGCTTCGGAGGCGGCATCGGTTCTCCGGGAATCGGCCGAATAGGTATCTCTGGCGGTATTTCCGGTGTCATAGGGCTTCGATGCTGAACCTACCGTAGGAATTGATATAGCTGGCA
>WNFP01018914.1_pt1 | contig 15683 bp, 13 predicted proteins | sample 5400201 | NCBI WGS metagenome assembly WNFP01 (sample SAMN13153355, study PRJNA577476) | soil metagenome | isolation source: 115 cm saprolite under Madrone tree | place: USA:California | collected 2016-06-14
CGTGCACCTTCGAGATTCCAACAGAAGATCCCAGGTTCGCCGGTTTCACGAAGACGGGATAAGGGAGATCCTTGAGTCTGTTCTCCACAAACGTTTCGATTTCCGATTTCCGCAAGCTCCAGTAATCGACAATCGGCAAACCCGCGTCACGGAGAAGCCGCTTCATGACATCCTTGTCCATGCCGACCGCGGAACCCAGGACGCCGGCCCCGACGTACGGGACGTTCGCCAGTTCGAGCAAACCTTGAATCGTACCGTCCTCTCCATAAGTGCCGTGAAGCACCGGAAAGATCACATCCACAATTCCCTGAGCGACCGGCTCGGCGGGCAGAGTAATCGGCTCGCCCGTTGTGAGGGTCTTCTGAATGGCGTCTTTCGCCGGCAGCAGAGCGAGCGCATTCCTGGCAGCGAGCCAATGGCCTTCGGCAGTGATTCCGATCGGCACGACGTCGTATTTTGAACGATCGATGGATTTGAGGATCGACTCCGCAGATCGTAACGAGACCTCGTGCTCTCCGGACCTTCCGCCAAAAATCACGCCGACTCGAGTCTTCTTCATCGCTTGAGCACTTCCCTCACCGAGTTCGCCGCCGTCTCGACGCCGGTGCGATCGACATCGAGGTGGGCCACCATACGAACTCTTTCATTGTCGACAGGAACAGCCAGAACGTTTCGCTTCGCAAGGGCTTGAAGGAAGTCCGCTGAAGACGATCCCGACTTCTTCAAATCAAAGATGACGATGTTTGTCTGCACTTTCGCCGGGTCCAGTGTAATACCGGGAATCCCGGCGAGCTGAGTCGCCAGAAACTTCGCATTGTCGTGATCGATCTGGAGACGCCTGGGCCCCTTTTCCAGCGCCACAAGACCGGCTGCAGCAAGCACACCAGCCTGGCGCATGCCACCGCCGAGCATTTTGCGAATGCTCCGGCATCGCTCGATGAAAACGCGGGACCCCACGATGAGCGAGCCAACCGGAGCGCCCAGCCCCTTGCTGAGGCAGAACTGAACCGAATCGAACTTCTTCGTCATCTCGGCTACGTCCTCGCCGAGATAAGTCGCGGCGTTGAAGATGCGCGCGCCGTCCAAGTGAACCGGGATCCCCAGGTCGTGAGCTTTGTCGCAGATCTCGAGCGCGAGCTTCGTTGGATAAACGGTGCCGCCGGCCATGTTGTGAGTATTTTCCAGGGAGATGAGCGCGGTCTGCGGCCGATAGTAGATTTTGGGACGGATCGCTTTTGAAATCGTCTCCCAGCTCAGGATTCCATCCTGGCCGGTAACGATGCGAGGAAGCACGCCGGCTATGGCGGACATGGAAGCCATTTCATAGTTGTAGATATGACCGGCTTCTTCGCAAATGATCTCCTGGCCGGGACGCGTCTGCGCGATGATGCACGTCAGGTTTCCCATCGAGCCGGAAGGCACAAAGAGCGCGGCTTCCCGCCCGAAAATATGCGCGGCGCGGTCCTGGAGGCGATTGATTGTCGGATCTTCGAGAAAGACGTCGTCCCCAACTTCCGCTTCGGCCATCGCCCGTCGCATTTCCGGCGAGGGTTTTGTTACGGTGTCGCTTCGGAGGTCGATAACAGTGTCGGCCATAGCAATTCCTCGGTCACGCCATTGGCGAGCAGCCAGCCGGCTGGAGTCAGCTTTAGAACCTTACCATCAAACCGGATCCAGCCCGCATCTTCCAGTTCGCAGATTCGCTCAAACCACTCGGGAGGATATCGAACATCCAGATCACGCGCTACACTCCAGACGTCGAACCCGCACGTTCGCCGCAGTCCGAGCAGGAAAGCTTCTTCAAGCCGCATGTCTCGCGTCAACATTTCTTCTCCGGATATCGGAAGCTTTCCGGAGTCCAGCATCTCCGCGTATTCCTTCATGGAAGTCACGTTCCAGAACCTGCGCAATCCGGAAAATGAGTGGGCGCTGACACCGAAACCCCGGTAGGGCACGCCGGTCCAATATTTGAGGTTGTGGCAGCACTCGAAACCAGGAAGCGCCCAATTCGAGATCTCATAATGAACGTACCCGGCGCTGGCCAGCCGTTCGGCTGCTTCAAGATAGCAGGAGGCGAACACTTCCTCGGCCGGGATGTTCGCGAGATTCTTACCCCAGGCGCTGCGCTCTTCGAGCTCCAGCATATAGACGGAAACGTGCTCGGGACGGAGCCGATCAATCCAATCGAGATTCTGCTTCCACACTTCGAGACGCTGGTTGGGAAGGCCGGCGATCAGATCCACGTTGATGTTTTCAAAAGAGTGGTTTCGAAGAGATTGGATGTCGCGGAAAACATCTTCGGCATTGTGGAGCCGGCCGGCGTTGCGGAGATCTTCGTCGTGAAACGACTGGACGCCAAGACTGATGCGGTTCACGCCGCTGTCGCGGTAACGATCCAGCTTCGAATCACTCAGGGTTCCGGGGTTCGTTTCGATGGTTATTTCCCCAGTGCACGGGGGAAGGGCGCGAAGGATTCCTTCGATCAGCGCAGCATCGACAATGGATGGCGTTCCGCCGCCGAAGAATATCGTCTCCGGCTGCTCCTTGAATCCGGAAAGCTCGATTTCCCGGATCAGGCGGCGAACATACGGCTCATATGTTTCCTCTGGAGAGACAGCGACTGTAAACGCGCAGTAGTAGCAACGCTGCTCACAGAATGGAATGTGAACGTAAACGCCGGGTTTCATAGGTGGAAATCAGCCAAAGCGCCCACAGCGCTCCTAAACAATCGTATCCCACATCGACGATCGACGCCTGTCGTGTCAGCGTGAGACTCTGGTGGAACTCGTCGGAAAGCGCGGCCAGCAGAACCAACACGCCGGTCCAGACTTTCGCGTCCAGGAGATCACGTTTTTCATACCTGAGCGTCCTGTAAGCGAGAAGGGCAAGAATGAAATACTCCGTGATGTGGGCGAGTTTTCGAATCACAGCGTGGCCTATGTCAAGCTGCTGCAGAGACCAGTTCGGGAAAAGGAACGTCAGCACTGGAACAATGAAGTGAGACGTCTCCCCAGCAGAAAATGACTCCGTGGAAAAAAGAAAAATCGACACTAACCAGACAACGAGAGGCAACCAATAACCAAACATTACGTGGGGTCAGTACTGGGCGATTCGAACGACGACGTTATTCTCGAACGTGACGAACTTGGCACGCAGGCCGCGCTCGAAGTAGATCCAGTCCTCAGACTCGATACCGTCCTTCTTTTCGCGAATCTTCTTGTCGGGACGCCCCAACGCCATGATGACCGTGCTGCGGTCCATACCGATCCTGGCTTCTTTCGCCTTCACCGCTTCCTGGTACTCTGGTGGAAGGGCATCGATCCCTGTCTTCAGGAAGTTGCGCTTGTTGAAATCGAGAATCGGTGTAAGCAGTTCCTTCAGTCGTGCTGGCGTCAGCTCGGGAGGAACTTTCTTGGCAAACCGAAGAATGATTTTGGAGCCTTTGGCTTTCTTGGTCTGATCGTCTCTTCCGACAGGAACAGTCGAGTTCCCCGAACCGACACCAACCTGAATGCGGTCGAAGAAACTCTTTTTGTTCTTGCCGCCGCCATCGAGCTCGACCTCGATTTTGTTGTCGTCGAAAGCGAGATCGGTGATCGTTACAACCTTGCCCGTTTCAATCGACTGACCGTTCTTCTTCATGTCCTTTTCCAGCTTGTCTTTGTTGACATCTCCTGCTTCCGAGAGATCAACGCCATCGTTGCCAAAAGGCAGTGCGATGCGCGCGGATGCCTGGTCGGCAATCACAGTTCGAAGAATCTCAAACTTGGCATCCCGGGAGATCTGCGCCGGCAGTGAGGCAGAAACACTCAGACAAAGAATTGCCGCCAGAAAGGATCGGTACATCATGGTGTGATTTTACCACTGAGACGGGCAAAAAGAGCCGCGGCTTGTGCACAAAAGTAATCCGCTGTAGCGGCGCTCTAAGAAGGTGTGAATGAATCGCAGGAAAGGGTGTTCCCCTCCTGGAACAGGAGGGGTGGCTGCGCCAGTAATAAAAAGGCGCGAAGCCTCCGAAGCGGCGCAGACGGGGTGGTCATTATGGAAAATGCTGACCTTGTAACGTTATCCGGGACTGACCACCCCGTCTGCGCCTTCATAAGGAGGCTTCGCAGCATCTTCTTGTTGATGGCGCAGCCACCCCTCCTCTCCGAGGAGGGGAACACCCTGTCCTGGCAATTCGTTCACACCTTCTACGACCGCCGGCTTTTCGGCGGTCATAGACCGCCGCTACAGTTCTCTAGTTTACGTTTTCGATGCTGACCAGATTGGCGAAGAGCCTGTAGGCGCCCTTTACCCCAGCGGGTAGCTGGCGGAAGAAGGAATAGCCGGCGTAGACGTAGGAGCCCTTTCCGTATTTGGCGACAACCAGGCCACCCTGCCGGGCTTCTTCACCGGGGTCGTGGCTTTCCAGGAGCGGAACGTATCGGGGATCCCAGGTGCGGAGGAAGAACGTACCGCGTTCGTCGACCCAGTTGTCGAAGTCCTTCTCCGTAATCTTGTTGGGAACATTCAGGAGAGAATTGTTCGGTTCCAGGATCTTTACGGGAGCGTCCTCCCTGGTCACGCGCTCCTGGTTGTTCTGGTTCACATTTGGCGCTGTGAACGGATATGGACCGATCTGAAGATTTCCCAGTTCATTGCCTCGATTGTACTGGGCGACCAGGGTGCCGCCGTTCGATACGTAGTCCAGCAATTTCTTGTTGTAGGCGCGAAGGTCATCACGCACCGCGTAGGCCCGGACGCCGAGAACAATCGCAGGAAACCTGGAAAGATCGGAGGTCGCGACGTCCTGCGGGGAAAGAACTGTCACATTCATTCCCAATTGCCGGAGCGCATCGGGAATAGCGTCGCCGGTTCCTTCGATATAGCCGACGGACGTAACCCTGGTCTTCACGTCCAGAACCTCTACTTTGGATTCCGCCGGGGAGTAGATATACCGGGTCTCGATATGTGGATAGGAAACCACGGTGTATCCATTCCTGATCTCTGTATTTCCCGCCTTCGCAACGGCGCGCACGACAAAGTCGCCGGCAGTTGCGGGAACGGAGACCGTGAACTGCAGCGACGCCTTTTCTCCCTGTTGAGTAAAGTTGACGGTCCGCGTGGCGGGAGTAGCCGTCCAGCCGGACGGTGTCACGAGAGACACGTCCGTGTTGACCGGCGTTGTTCCGCCGGTTGCCGGTTAGAGGAACAATCGCGATCTCCGGATTTATGGTCACAGACAATGCAGGAACAACCTTCAGTGCAACGCGATGTTCGCCGTACATTCGATCGACACGACGGAACTCCGCAGGCTGCTTCATCGAGATCGTCGTGCCCTGGTAGTCCACTTCCGCGCGAGTCACGAATAGAGGTGTCTCCATCGGAAGTGTCGATGATGCGGGCCAGACGAAACGGTCGCCACGTCGTGGTTCACGAAGCCAGTAGGGCTGGGTGAATTCGGCGTTGGGGGAAACCTTCACTTTGAATTTTTGATCCAGGCGTTGGCCCGGCCGGAGGCTTCCCGTGGAGTTGTCGTAAACGGCGTCCCACCCCTGCGGAAGGTCGGTTGTTGCGCGGAGGCTGGAAAACTCGTACGGCCCTCCATTGATCACGCTGACCGTGAGGTTGAACTCCTGCCCAGGCACGAGCGTATCGTCGGATGCCAGAACATCAATAACCAGGCCCGACGCCAACCGAAACGCTTCCTGAAAATCCTCTTCCTTCTGCTCGAGCAGAAAACGAACGTGTTCGTGGGTAGCTCTTGCCTTGATCTGTTGTAGCTGTTTCAGCGCAGCCGCCAGGTCCGGCATGATCTCGGCCGGGCGCAGCAGGTTGACCTTCTGACGAATGGCGGTAATCCGCTGCTCGAGAGTTGTGAGGTCGGAGGAGATTGCGGAATCCAGCTGTGCGAGATCCGTCAATTTGTAGAGCACTCCGGAAAAAAGCGGCGCCAGATCAGAAACATTGACAGTCTTCTGCACCAACTGGACTCGCGTCGGGCGAGGCCCCCGCTCCTGCGCGCCGCCCTGGGCCTGAGAGCGATGAAGGCTCCGGCCTTCGGTTGCAATCTCGCTATAGGAACGACCTAGGGCTGGATCGAATTCTCCGGTGTTGATGTCCAAACCTGGAGGAGGCGTTTGGGGCTGGTCGTTGCCGCCAGGTCCGCCCGGTCCGCCGCCGACGTTCAGATAGAGTTTTTTCGCCTGCCAGGGTTTTCCGTATTCGGGAAAGCGATTGGGATCGGCTGCCGCCTTGAAGGCTTCCTGCGTGATGATGCCTGCCACCTGGTGATGTCCGTGTCCATCCCGGGGTGTACCGGTAAATCGTGAAATGATAATTTCGGGACGGAAATATCGAATCACGCGCACGAAATCGCCAAGTATTTGTTCTCGCCCCCACTTTCCAAACGTGTCTTCAGCACTCTTGGAAAACCCGAACTCATAGTTGGGTGTGAAAAACTGCTGCGCATGATCCAGACGTCGCGCGCCGTAGAGTTCTTCGGTGCGGATTACTCCGAGAGCTTCAAACAACTCTGGACCCACGAGGTTCACACCGCCTTCTCCGCGAGTGGCGGAAAGGTAGGCGGTACGAACACCCTGTCCACGGGCGAGCCAGGCGAGCAACGCGCTGTTTTCATCATCCGGATGGGCACCCGTATGAAGAACGCTGCCGATGACATCCAGACGTTTCAACACCTGCGACAGCCCCATGGCTCCGCGGTCTTCGGGAATATTCGATCCGGGCGCCACCAGGGCGGAAGTGATGGTCAGAAAAGCGATCACGGGCAGCAGTAACAGCTTTGCTTTCATCAGTCTCATAGCGAAATCCCATGAACAAATTTCCTCGAATTGTACTAGTATCTCCACGAACAAAGCCACGGGTAATAGCGCGTGGTGGTAATTCGGGGACAGACGTATAAATCACCTAATTAGCATGCAAACTCATGTCATTCGCTAATTAGGTGATTTATACGTCTGTCCCCGAATTACCACCGGGTAAATGTTACATGTCGACGCCGCGACTATATTGGGTCGGACCAGACGGACAGGAAAGCGTATTCCTGATTGCGTCCAGTGAAGTCCTGATTGGAAGAAAGGGCGACGCGGATGTCGTCCTCAGCAATCAGCACGTCTCCCGGCACCATGCCAAGATCGTAATGATGCCGGAGGGATATTTCCTTCAGGATCTCGGCAGCACGCACGGCACATTCGTCAACGACCAGCTGATCGAACAACACATTCTCAAGAATGGCGACAGAATCGCCCTCGGGAAAGACCGCGTTGAGCTGCAGTATCTGGTCAGCGATGATCTCTCAACAAGGGCGCCGGCCAAGGCCGACACTACTCGGATTTTCGAAAAATCATTAATGAACCTGGGCGTGGTCTTGCCGCCCGAATATTCCGACCTCGAAAAGATTTCGTGCCTTCTCGATTTTCAGTACCAGTGGGAACAACTTTTCACGCCTAACGCCGCGTTCCAGAAGATCCTGGAATTTGCGCTCAAGATCAGCGGCGCCGAACGCGGATTCATCCTGGTGCGAGAAGGCACGGCCTTCGGTTACGCCGCGGGCCTGGACGGCATGGGACGAACGCTTACGCCTTCGCACTTTCAGACGAGCCAGACGGTTGTGAACGACGTGGTCGCCAAAGGTTCGCCGGTCTTCATGGTTGAGGGCCTCGACAAGAAATACATCGAGCAAGCCAGCATTGTAGCGATGAACCTGCGAGCGATCGCATGCCTTCCCCTCATGGGACTTCCGTCGCAGGCGGATACTCCCTCGATCCTCGGGATTCTCTACCTCGACAGCACCAAGAGGATGCATTCCCTGTCCGGTCTCGACGAGAGAATTATCAACAAACTCGCTGTCGAAGCAGGCAATGTTCTTGAACGCGTGGAGATGATCAAGAGCATCGAGCAGCGAAAGAAGCTCGAACAGGAGCTGGCCCTCGCCGAGGAAACGCAACGCAGCCTCCTTCCGCAGACCTTACCGAAAATCGAAAACCTGAGCATCCACGCCTTCTCGAAGCCCACGCGGTACGTTGGCGGTGATTTTTACGACTTCCTCAAGCTGGAGACGGGAGAACTGTTCGGCGTGCTGGCAGACGTGTCGGGCAAAGGAATCTCGGCTTCCCTGCTGAGTTCGATGCTCCTGGGCTGCCTCCAGATGCAGCTCCGGGCCGGCCTGCGGGTCGACGAGGCTGTCAACCGATTAAATCGGTTTCTTTGCGAAAAATCCTCCTCGGGGCGATTTGTAACAATGTTTTTGCTTACAGTGAGCTCGGAAGGTCGGGGAAAATATATCAGTGCGGGACACAATCCCAGTTACTTGTTCCGGGCTGCAAAGCAAGAAATCGAAGAACTGGGATCCAATAACATGATCGTCGGGGCATTCTCCTATGCCTCGTACCAACCGGATAGTCTCCAACTCGAAAAGGGTGATGTTCTCGTGGTCTACTCCGACGGACTGACCGAAGCGGAGAATCCCCACGGCGAAATGTTGGGAGAAGAGCGCGTAAAAGACGTGATTCGACGGGAGGCGCCATCCGGGTCCAAGCATCTGGAGCAGAAATTGCTGGAGACCATTCAGCGTTTTACTGGTGGACGGTCTCAGACCGACGATATCACTCTAATGATCATCGAAAGGGTTTGACAGCGAGTATCCCCGTGGTAAAAATATTAATATAGGTAGAGGATGACAGATTAACTTATGGATACGAGAGTAACCTGTTCGGCCAGCGCGCTCCTTGATACGTGGTCGGCACACGATTGGACCGAAGGCTTACAACTCGAAACCCGGGAGGACATGGACCGGCTTGTCGTCCGAACCGAAAACAGTACTTATGAGATCACAGTCATCTCGGCCCGCGCCGGTGAAATCCTCATTCGGGGCGGCCGTTTCTTCCCGGAATTTACTCCCGCGCGGCTCGCCGGGAGCTCGCTCGGTGGCAGCTTCCTGAAGCTTCGAGGCATCTACGTCGGATTCAATCTCGAAGTCCATTTCGATCGCCGCTTGATCATCACCAGCCGCGTCCGCCAGATTTCGATCGCCGCATAATCGCAACCAATAAAAAAGCCGCGAATCACGCTGATGCAGTGCCGTAATTCGCGGCTGTCAATACTTTCCGGGACCCTGGTCATCCCTCTCTCCCCTCACCCCCTGTGAGAACGAGACATCAATGAACGCCGAGTCCCGGAAACTTGTAAGAAACCAATAATATGCAATAAGGGGACCACTACGCCGGCGTGTTGAATCAATACGTTAGAAGGGGAAAAACATCGAGAAATTCCGAAATCAGAATTGTATTTACGAATCTTCGGAAAAATGGGTGTGCAGACCTATTCTTTTCTTCCCGCGACGCGCTCGTAGACCTCCAAGTATTTCTTAGCTGATTCCGTCCAGCTGAAATCCTCGCGCATTCCATTCAGCATCAGCCGCCGCCATTGTTCGCGGTCGGGCCATAGGGCGAGAGCGCGATTGACGGCTTCCTTGAACTCGTCGGGATCGTAAGCCCGAAAGCGGAAGCCTGTGCCCTGGCCGGTCGCCGGGTCGTATTCACGCACGGTATCCGCCAGGCCTCCAGTGGCGCGAACGATGGGGACCGTCCCGTAACGCAGACTGTACATCTGGTTCAGGCCGCAGGGCTCGTACTTTGACGGCATGAGGAACATATCCGCTCCGGCCTCGGTAAGGTGGGCGCTTCCATTGTCGAATTCGAATCGAATGCCGGCCTTGCCGCGATGGCGTTCGATGATGCTGCGGAGATACGCTTCCGTCTCCTTGTTTCCGCTTCCGAGCAGGGCGAAATAGAGATCCTTTGAAAGCAGATGGTCCAGGATACTGACGAGAAGGTCGAAGCCTTTTTGGACATCGATGCGGGAAATCATCGCCAGGACCGGCCAATCCAGATGGGTCGCATCCAATTCAAATTTCTTCAGCAGCGCCTTTTTGTTTTCGAGCTTTCCCGACAGGTCGGCAGGGCTGTACGTGGCGGCGATCAGGTTGTCCGTCTGCGGATTCCAGAGCGAATCGTCGATACCATTGAGAATACCGATCAGGCTGCTCGATCGAGCGCGAAGGACGCCTTCGAGACCATAGCCGAATTCTCTGCTTTCCTGGATCTCGCGAGCGTAGGTCGGGCTGACGGTTGTAATGAGATCGGAATAGGTGATCCCTACCTTCATGAAGTTCAACAAGCCGTAAAACTCAAACGGGCTGGTCGGATAAAACTCGGCGTCGTTGAATCCGGTGCGGGTCATCGCCTCTCTTGGGAACAGTCCCTGGTACCCCATGTTGTGGATCGTGAAGATGGAACGTGTGTTTGTGAATGCGCTGTCACTACGGTACAGCTTCGAAAGGTAGGCAGGCATCAGACCCGTTTGATGATCGTGGCAGTGAAGAATATCCAACAAGGGAAATCGGGCCTTCAGGAATTCCATGGCGGCGCGCTGGAAGAAGATCCAGCGATCGGCCTGATCGGGATAGTCCCTGGCGGTCGCGACGTCGACATAGATCCCATCGCGATCGAAGAACCGGTCGTTCCCGATGAGAAAGACCTCAATGGAAGAGCGCGGCATCTTTCCCCGATGCACGTCGTACGGAATCCGCTCGAGTCCCAGCGGAATGGAGTCTTCGGCGCGAGCCGGATAACGTTCGAACCCATACTTGTGAAGGTCGATGACACGATGAGAGGAGGCACTCGGGCGTTGCTCCTGATTGCAGGAAAACTGAAAGAGAAACCACGAGAAGCTTAGCGCAGGAGAGCCGCAACCAAATTTCTCGAAATGGTCTCAGGCGAGGGTGTTCCCCTCCTGGGACAGGAGGGGTGGACGCGCCATCAAGAAAATGCCGCGAAGCCTCCTTTGAGGCGCGGCCGGGGTGGTCAGTTCGGCGAAAGATTTTGTGTGAGCGACCACCCCGTCTGCGCCGCTTCGGAACGGGATCTTTTTTCTTGATGGCGCAGCCACCCCTCCTGTTCCAGGAGGGGAATACCCTCGCCTCACAATTCTTACTTCAAAAAGGACTCCTTACCCATTAACCAGTTCCCTGGCGCGTTGCGTAGCCCGGACCACGGCCTTGATCAACGTAACGCGCAGGCCACCGTCCTCTAATTCGAGTATCCCGTCGATCGTGCAGCCTGCAGGAGTCGTGACAAGGTCCTTCAGTTTCGCCGGATGTTCTCCGGTCTGGAGGACCATGCTTGAAGCGCCGAGAGCCATTTGTGCGGCCAGTTCCGTGGCAACCTCGCGGGGAAGACCGACCTTCACGCCCGCTTCGGCAAATGACTCGATAATGATGTACATAAAGGCCGGGCCGCTGGCACTCAAGGCGGTTACCGCATCCATGTGTTTCTCGTCGAGAATCAGGGAACGTCCGATGGCATCGAAGATCTTTTTTGTCTGGGCCACGTGATCGGCCGTTGCGTATTTGCCCGGCGCAATTGCAGTCATGCCTTGTTTGATGAGGCATGGAGTATTGGGCATCGTTCGAATGACGGGAATCGGTTTATTCAGGATGTCTTCGATGAACCGAATGGTGACGGAGGCCGCCACGGATATGACAAGATGATTGGGGGTGATATCGTTCACCACCTGACGCAGAACTTCTGCCACCGTCTGAGGCTTCAGGCACACGAGAACCAGGTCCGCCTTCCGAACCGCCTCTCCGTTCGAGAGGGTGGTCTCGATTTCCAGTTTCGTCCGCACTTGTTCGAGACGCTCGCGATGAGCGGCAGTCGCAATGAATTGTTTCTTCGAAGCAATCCCCGCATCGATCATGCCGGTGATCAAGGCTTCTCCGAGCTTGCCGGCCCCCAATACAGCGATCCTTTTGTTCTCAAACATGCAGTTTCCTTCCCCGTCAAAAAGGATTCATAGTATCGTAAGGCGTCGAATGTTAATAGGACTTACTGGCAGAAACGCTGCGGGCAAAGGGGAAGTTGCCCGCTATCTCGCGAAGAAAAGCTTCTACTACTACTCGCTTTCCGACGTCATTCGCGACGAAATACGCTCGCGCGGGCTCCCGCTCACCCGTGAGTGTCTGATTCTGATCGGAAACGAACTGCGCCAGAGATACGGCGCCCAGGTCCTCGCTGAACGAGTGCTGGCGAAGATCGAAGACGACAAGCACTACATCATCGACTCCATTCGAAATCCGTCCGAAGTGAACGCATTTCGCGCCGCCAAACACTTCCGCCTCATCAGGGTCGAGGCTCCGCTGGAGGTTCGTTTTCAGCGGATCCTGTCGCGACGGCGCGAAAGCGATCCCCAAACGCTCGAAGAATTCAAAGAGCTCGAAATTCGAGAGGCTGAAGGGGACGATACATCTCAGAACCTCGTCAAGGTCGAACTGATGGCCGAACACACGTTGATCAATGACAGCACCCTCGAAAAGCTTTATCCGCAAATCGACGAACTGTTGGTGCGATTGCTCAAGGAGGTTCAGAGGCCGAACTGGGACGAATATTTCATGAGCATCGCGAAGGTTGTTGCGTCACGCTCGAACTGCATGAAGCGGAAAGTGGCCGCGATCATCGTCCGCGACAAGCGCGTGGTTTCGACCGGTTACAACGGTACGCCGCGAGGCACCCGTAACTGCAACGAGGGCGGGTGCCCCCGGTGCAATCGCCTGGCCACATCCGGAACGGACCTCGAAGAATGCTTCTGCTCGCATGGCGAGGAAAACGCGATCGTGCAGGCGTCTTATCACGGCGTGTCCCTCAAGGATGGAGTCATCTACTCGACGTTTGCTCCCTGCCTCATGTGCGCGAAGATGATCATCAACTCCGGAATCCGCGAGGTCATTTACAACATGGACTATCCGCTGAACGAAAGCGCCTTCCGGTTGTTCAGCCAGGCCGGGATCTTTGTCCGGAAGCTAAGAGTAGATTAGAACTACGAAGGCCCTGTAGCGGCGGTCTGTGACCGCCGACGATGTCGCAATTGAGAGATCGTCGGCGGTCACAGACCGCCGCTACAGGGTCTTTGTGGTTATTTCTGGGCTGTTGTTCGCGGTGCGTAATACCCGTTGCGGGTCTTGGCCTTGAAGCGTTTGTCCGATACGTCGACTCGAACTTTTCTATACGTGCCGTCGGCCCGCGCGTTGCTGGACCTGTAGGCAATCCGGTATTGGGACCGCAACTCCTCGCTGATGTCCTGGAAACTGATCGCAAGGTCCTGAACCTTGAATGGGAAGAACGGCTTGCCGCCCGTCTCTTCCGAGAACTTCTTCAGCGTCTTGTCGCCGCGATCCTGTTCCTTGGAACCAAAATAGGCAGCGGAATTCGTGCTGATGCCGTAAATCGTGACGAAGTTCTTCTGCGCCACTTCCAGAGTTTCTGTCAGCGATGTCCGGCTGGAATTATCGTCGCCGTCGCTGATAAGAATCAGCACACGTCGTCCCGGCTGATTGGTCAGCTTTTCGTTCACGCCAAGATAGATTGCATCGTAAAGCGAGGTACCGCCTCCGGCGCGAATCTTGCGGACGGCGTCGGAAAGTTTTTCGGGATCATCCGTAAAATCCTGAAGGAGGTCCACACCGGAATCGAAGCTGATGACGAGCGCCTTGTCTTTTCCTCGCCGGAGCGTGGAATAGAAGAATTCGATCGCGGCTTCCTGCTCGAATCGCAGCTTGTCCCGGATACTACCGCTCGTGTCCACCAGAAGCGCAATCGTCAGTGGAAGGTCGGTCTCGCTGCTGAAATTCGTGATGGATTGTATTTTGTCGTCTTCGAAGATCTTGAAGTCGTCTTTCTTTAGGCTCGTGTTGAACTTTCCCTTCTTGTCGGCGACGCTGACGAGAAGATCCACCAGATCGACGTTGATCGAAATCGTCTGGTCCCTTTCCGGCTTCGGGGGCTGCTGGCCCTGCGGTGTTGGGACCGCCGGGGCTGTTCCTCTCTGGGCCGCCATGGGGACGACAAGCGCGAACATCAAAATTACGATCCAAAGCCTGTTCATAGAGCCTCGATTATAACATCGCGCGGAATGCTTGCTCATCAAGGATTTGCACGCCAAGATCCCGCGCCTTTTCAAGCTTGGAACCTGGATCGCGGCCGGCAAGCACAAAACTCGTTTTCTTGCTGACAGACGAACTGACTCTCCCGCCTCTTTGCTCGATCAGAGCCGTTGCCTCGTCCCGGGTCATGCCATCGAGCGTACCGGTCAAAACAAAGGTTTTTCCGGCGAAAATCTGTTCCGGTTGCTCGTCTTCGACGGTTTCCGACTTCATCGGTAAGCGCGCATCCCGTAATCTTTTGATAAGCTCGCGGTTTTCCGGCTGCTTCAAAAACTTGTAGATGCTCTCGGCAAGTTTTGGGCCGACCTCATGAACCTGCTCCAGTTCCTCCTGGGAGGTCTTTTCCAATCGCTCGATCGACCGGAAATGTTTCGCCAGGATCTGGGCCGTTCGTTCGCCGACATGACGAATTCCGAGCCCGAAAAGAAGCCTCCAGAATTCCAGAGAGCGACTCGCCTCAATTTCCTTCAAAAGGTTCGCAGCCGATTTGGTGCCCATCCGCTCCAGGGCCTCGAGCTGCTCCTGCGTGAGGCTGTACAATCCCGACACGTCGCGAACGAGGTCCTTTTCGACGAGTTGATCCACGAGACGCTCTCCGAGCCCATCGATCTTCATGGCCTTCCGGCTTGCCCAGTGCAGCAGCGACTCCTTCAATTTCGCGGGACAAGTCTGCGAAAGGCAGCGGCGAACCGCTTCCCCTTCTTCGCGGTAAACTTCGCTGCCGCAAACCGGGCATTGTGAAGGCATTTCAAACGGCCGCCGGTCCGCTGCCTGCTCGACGACACTCATGATTTTGGGTATGACGTCACCACCGCGCTCCAGCAGCACACGGTCATTGATCTGCACGCCGAGGCGCTCAATTTCATCTTCGTTGTGAAGCGTGGCGTTGCGGATGGTGGTTCCCCCCAGCTGCACAGGCTCCAGCACGGCAACCGGCGTGAGCGCGCCGGTGCGGCCGACCTGAACGCGTATGTCCAATAGTTTTGTCGTTGCCTGCCGGGCCTTGAACTTGACCGCAATCGCCCAACGCGGCGACTTCGACGTACTGCCGAGCCGCTCCTGCAGCTCAATCGAGTTGACTTTCACAACCACTCCGTCGATTTCATAGTCGAGATCGTCGCGATGTTCTTCCCAATGCCGGCAGAAATCGATGATTTCCTGGAGCGAATGGCAGAGCTTGCGATGGGGATTCACCTTCAACCCAAGGTCTGTAATCCATTTCAGGTTTTCCGACTGGGAAGGTCTGGTGGGCAGGATTGAATAACCATAAAAGGCCAGCGGCCGTTTCGCCGCCATGCTCGGGTCGAGCTGGCGCAGCGAGCCGGCAGCCGAGTTGCGGGGGTTGGCGAAACGGGGTTCTCCGGCCTGCTCGCGTTCATCATTGAGTTGCCGGAACGCTTTGAGGCCGAGAAAAATCTCACCGCGGATCTCCACCGAAACGTCTTCGCTCAGCCGAAGCGGAATGGAGCGGATGGTTCGCACGTTTCCCGTCACCACTTCGCCCGTTCTGCCGTCACCTCGCGTGACGCCCTTCGTCAGAAGGCCATTTTCATAAATGAGCGCCACGCTGAGACCGTCGATCTTGAGCTCCACCACGTAATCGACGGCATCGGTTTCCGCCAGCTGCACCACGCGGCGGCCCCAATCGTGAAGCTCTTCTTCGGAATATGCGTTCTCGAGGCTG
>WNFP01011172.1_pt1 | contig 15675 bp, 23 predicted proteins | sample 5400201 | NCBI WGS metagenome assembly WNFP01 (sample SAMN13153355, study PRJNA577476) | soil metagenome | isolation source: 115 cm saprolite under Madrone tree | place: USA:California | collected 2016-06-14
ATAGGACGTGCACGTGGGGTTGGCTCCCCCCATCTGCGGCGGGCGGATCATGCAGCGCCCAGACATAGGGATGCCTGTCGCCAAACGCGGCCTGGAGCACATCACGGGCGGCGTCCACGTGCTGGCCACGACTCAGCTCCCGTGGCAGACTGAAGCGCCACTCCGTATAGGCGATGCGGTTGGCCCCTTCGTGGGTCTCCGCGGCACGGAAGTAGCGGACCGGATCATCCGTGGCCCAGGTGGGAAGATTCGCGTACTCCCACTGCACCAGATCTTCTCGCCGGCGCGCTGTTCCTGCTTCCAGCCCTTGGTGCCGAATGTGGGCCTCGGCAGGGCTGTATGGGCCGGTACGCGTGATGTACTGAATCCGCTGTGCCGCGCAGCCCTGCCCACCACTCTTGTACACGGTCCGGGTAAAATGTGCGGTCGCCATGGCGGCCCTTGCTGTGCCAAAGAGGGGGGACTTGGCGGGTATCTCACAGAGATACCCCTATTGCACCCTTACCCCACTGGCACCGCAGGGGCCACACCAGGATGCGCCTGGTGTGGCCTGGGACAGACGTACAGGCAGGACTGGCATTGGCGCTGAGTAGGGCGTCCAGGATGGCGACAGGATCAGGCGCAGTGCACAGGGGGGCGAGCCGCGCAAAGAGCCCCGCCAGCGTCGCGTCATCGAAGCAGAACAGCCCCGCCTCTTCCACCAGCTTCCCCACCAGCACCCGCCTCCGGTGCACAGCCTGCCGCTCCGCGTCGCGTTGTTGCGCCTGCACCTGCTTCAGGCGGGTGCGATCCGCGTCGAGCTTGGCACGGGCGCGCGCTTCCGTCTGGGCCAATCGTTCCGCTCGCGTCATGCGACCTCCTTGGCGGTAGGGCGCCTGCTCACCAACACGGGCGCCATTATAGCGCGTTGCCACGGACACCACCAGTCAGCACGCGCCTGTCCATGGAGCAGGGCCTGGGCACTCCTGAGAACATGGTGGGGCTTCGAGAGGTCCTGGCGAGGCACACTGATGCCCACGTCGCCACGCTCCTCCAGCACGTGACTCTGGCACTGGAGGAGTCGCCCTGCACGCGGCATCTGACACCCTCGGGCGCGGTCAATCGGCGGCCGCAGAGCGGACCTCCTCCGTCCAGGTGTGCAGCGTGCGACGTGCCGCCCGGCGGCGCATGCGGAAGGCATGCGGGTGCATCCCCACGGTCGCGGCCTGTGCGATGGCGCTGGTCTCGTCCATGGCGGTCAGGAGCGCGGTGCGTGCGAGCGGGGACAGGGGGGCCTCAACATACCCCAGCACTGCATGCAGGAAGGTCGAGACGTCCTGCAGGCGTTCCCCTGGAGAGGGTGACAGCTTTCTCGTGGAATACACACTCCTGGGAACGCCTGGGACCTACGAGATGTTGCTTGGACGAGCCCACAACGGCCCTGGGTCCGATAGGGAGACGGCATCGCCAGAGGAGGGCGCGCCCTCCCTTAGGCCCTCTCCCCACCACCGCGGTCACGCCTCCGGGCCTGGAGGCGTGCCACCTCCTGCTCGACCCGCGCGAGTGCCGCGCGGTCCTGCCGCAGTGCGAGCACCTCCGCGGCCTGCGGCGTCACGATGCCCTGGCGCAGCAGGGCGGTCTGCTCCGGGCCGAGCTTTGGTTCCGGAGTGCGGTCGATACCCTGCGCCGCCAGGCTCCGATGATCTATCCGGACCTCCAGGCCCGCCTGCGCCAGGGCCCGATTGGCCGTCTCCGCCCACGCCACGCGTAGGGCCAGGACTTTCTCCCGGTGGTTCCAGGCCGGATCTTTGGCGGCGCCCCCGCGCGTCGGGTCGGTGGGATCGGCGCGTGTGAAAAACTGTGCGGGCCCCCGCGCCACCCCATCGTGGGTGCGCTCGCTGACCATGACGAGCATGTAGGGATACTCCCCACCATCGAGGGCGCGCCGGACGCGGACCGCCCAGGAGCAGGGGTGGGCCGTGCCAATTTCGCGGTCGAGAAAGGCCCGAGCCAGCGCCACCTGGGCCGGGCGCGTGAGCTCCCGCGGCAGGGTGATGTCGATCTCGGTATACAGGCGGCCGTTGGCCCGTTCATACGTATCGGCCGCGGCCCAGAAGGCTCGGGGGGCGTCCTGCGCCCAGGGGGGCATATTGCGGTGCTCCACATACACGCACTGGTCGCCCCCGCGGCCGCGGCCCGACGCGCCGGCCCGCGCCAGATGTTTGACATGGACGAGCGCCCGGCGGCCCGTGCGTCGATTGCCATGGCGCACGGCCAGATGACAGATCGCCATCGCTCACCACCTCCTCCGCCCATCCCCACGCCAGCACCGCCCGTGCGCTCGGCACATCCCCCAGCGTGCGGCACGGGTCTGCGCGCCATCGTGCGGCTTCCCATCCCACGCGCCCGTTCCCGCTCCCGCGCGGGTGCGACATGGGCACACCGAGGCCACGGCCCACGCCGCGCGGTCCTGAGGGGCCGCGCCCGGCCGTATGGGCGAGAGCATACCACGGGGCACGCCAGCCCGGCCAGGTGGGGAGCATTGGGCTCGCGCTGGCCAGCGGTGCTCCTGACGCTGTACATAGCGCCCTGCGGGCGGACTCGAAGAGTGGATATCTGTGGCCCTGTCCACGGTCTCCATATGAGCGGTAACTGCTTTCATCTCAATCACAAAAAATGAAAATTCCTATACGATGCACATATGGCTGGACAGCGGGTAGGGGAACTCCGGTGGCGCGTCGCTGCGAGTCACTCCCGAGGGATACAGGCCTTCATACGGCAACCAGCCAGAAAAATGCCCTAGGACGCGATTTAAGGGGGGCATCACTTTTGGGCTCCCTATCCATGCCCCCGCCGTGTTTCCCTCCTCTACGGGCTTCCTAGGGGCATTGGCGTACCCGTGTTGCGATGTCCCTGTGAGAGGGTCCCGTCTTCCCCCACTGATTCCCCTGGTGAGACGGGGGTATTCCGACATCCCCCCGGAGCCGACACTTTCAGCAGAGCACCACGCGCAGCGCAGGGCAAGGGCGCGTGAGCGGGAACGGAGCCACGCGCAGCGACGGAGGAGCGAGCATGGCGAGTACCCACCCCTTGCCCAAGCGAGCATGGTGCTAGGCTCTTCGTCGGCTGAGGGGAGGGTGAGAGGGGATTATCCACAGGAATTTCTCACGCGCGCGGGTACAGGGATTTTTATCCATACAGGGAATCCAATACAGGGAATCCAATACAGGAGGGCGTAAACGATGTATACGGGGGGCGTAAACGATGTATACGGGGGGCGTAAACGATGTATACGGGGGGGCGTAAACGATGTATACACCCCTCTCCTACTTATCCACAGGGCTGAATTTTAAGGCTTTATAGCGAGCGTAACACTTGTATACACCCCTCGATGACAATCCGCCTAGACGGTTTCGCCGTGGCGCTGCCGGTGGGTCTTGATGAAGTCGAGAAAATGGGCGTGGGGATCTTGGGGCGCGATGCCTTCCCGCTCTATCCACTCAAAATACTGCCCGGTGAGGTAGGGCACGTCCCATTGCCCGGCCAACTGGCGGGCCTTGCGCCGCGTGGCCTCGTCAAAGCTGCGGCTCTCCAGTATGCGCCGCGCTGCCTCCTGCGCCGGGGTCGGCTTGGCGTTCACGAGAAGAGGGCTGCTGTAAAGTATCAGTTGGGTCGGCTCGAACTCGTAATTGAGCGGCTGCTTTTCGCCGGTGGGGGAGAGCCAATAATTGGCGACTTTCGCAAAGGCAAGTTTGAGTTCTTGACGGAACTGGCGGTAGTTCTCTTCGGCAATGCCGGTGCCGAACTGCTCCTGCAACCGGCCGTAGCCAAGGCTGATAGCCTCCTGCCCGGTGGACTGCATGACGAACAGGCGATAGCTCACCCACATATACACATCAAGCGCCAGCGGGCTTTTCCTGTGGGCTTTCAGTATGTCCGTGCGTAGTGGCACCGGGGCGCGCAAGATAGCCTGCCGGAACTCCTCGGAAATATCAATGTAACTGCCCCACAGGCTGTCCTGTTCCGGGTTCTTGAAGTCCCACCACAAGTCATACTTGGTGGCAACGTGCATATTAATGCCCGCCATGTGCCCCTGTTCTTCTGTCCCTGCACGGCCTTCAAACTTGATGCTTGCCATCAGGAGGCGTAGCAACTGGTTATGAACGCTTCTTGCCTGTCTGCTGTTCCCTCTGAGGTTGCCGGTGTAGCCTATCTCTCTCATGAAGCCGCTGAAGTGCGAAGAGAGATCTGTGCGCCGCTCGCCTGTTTCGATAACGCGGGTGATGATATAGGCCAGCACAAGGCGGGGGAGTGAGCCGTAAGGAATGCCGTAGGGCTTGCCGTCGCGGTCAAAGCCGCTCGATACAATCAGCGAAAAATCCCCGTTGGTCTTCGCATAGCTCGGCGTTTTCGGGTCGCTGTGGGGCAAGGTGCACTGTATCAAAATCGGCGCGTAGTAGCGGAGGGGCATGCGCGGTTGCGGTGCTCCCTGAATCAGCGTAGCGAGGGCATTTAATCCCTCGATCCGGCCCCGGTCGTCGGGGTGGACCCGTGCCGACAGCTGCGGCGTCTGGCCAGTCGACTGATGGGTCATGCCTCGTCCCCCTCTGGCTGTTGCAGCCCATGGCAGCGCATGGTGGCAAGCCGGGCTGATGATGTTTCGACAGGCCCAAGGAAGGCTGCAAACTGCATGGTGCTGCCTCGGTGCTTCTCTACGCCTCCTACGCCCCTGGGTCAAGAGGGGACAGGCCTTCAGCAGTGTGCAACCCGAGGCGACCAGGTGACGTACGCTTCCCCTGGCGCCGCTTCCCCTGGCGCTCAGCGACACAGCGCACGCACTCCCCGCTGTTCTTGTTCCGGAGGCTCTGGCCCGTGCGGCCATGGGTATGGCCATGCGCACAGCGCGTGCAGGCTGTAGCATATCAGGCTTGCGCGCTGAGGAAGCCTTTTTTCATGTCAGATCAGATATATTTTAGGCTGTCACTGCATTGAGGCCCAAATATAGCGAGGCTGTCATTTGGGGCAATAGCCGGCGCTTTCCCATCCAAGTTACTTTGCCGAAAGCACCTTTTTTAGGCAAAGTTGGAAGAGACAAATTAAGACAAAACAATGAGTTATTCTAAGACAGGCATCTCGCGTCAGAGATCATTTTCGGCAATGTTGTCACCGGACAGTATCGTGCCATGGCGCTGTAAAACCCTGCGGGTCTCGTAGAAGCAAGAGCAAAAACATATCGATAAAACAACGGGTTGAAACGATGTTGCCCCTTACGGTAGCTTCGCTATATTTGGGCCATTGATGTCTGACACGAGAGCGTGCCGGGTAGAGCCGATGGTTACCCATCCAGCCCTCCCACAGACCCGTACGTGCGCAATTAACGCATACGGTTCCTCAAGCAGAGCCTCTGCTACCCGCCGCAGTCCATTAGCGTACTGGTGTCAGGGTTGGTGAGCTCGGAGTCTCTCCCCTGGTTCCCGCCATGGGACACTCTGCTCGACGACGCCTTCCCTCCCGTGGGTCGCTTGGGCCTCACTTCCCCACTTTCCCCGGTACTATGCGCCGCTACGACTGCCACCTGCCCCTCTCGGGGTCCTTCGCTTGTCGCTCGTTCCCCGATACCTTGCCTGCTTCCATGGTTCGTGGTATCCCCTCAGGGCTCGTTGCCTGGTCGAAGCGCCCAGACAGCGCCAGGGCCTTTGGTCACCCGGTCCCCCAGTCCGGGAATGACATCAAGGAGACCGGTGGCTCTCCCAAGTTCCCGAGTTCCCCCTCTGAAGACATGCCCCGCTCTCAGACCCCGGTGGTGTCCTGCGCACTCGCCAAAACGCACCCAGGACTGCTGCCTTCCAGCCACTGGAAACCGTCGGCTTACCACGACTATACCCATTTCGGGGCTCAATCACGCGGCCTGTCTCCTCGCTACACCCGGCTTCGTACGGCCCCTTACGGGGAGGCACGCGGGGTCACTACTGACCTGCTGGCTAGGCTTTAATCAGGTAGGACTTGCACCCTGAGGTGCTCACCCACTGGGGAACAACAACCCATTTCATGGGCTTTCGCCCAATTCCAAGGTTTCGGGCTTCCCTTGGCGCGACCAGCGCTGGGTTCGGCGTCTCAGCTGGCGATACATTCCTGTCAGACACGATCTCATCCCGTTCTATTCTATTCCTGTCAGACACGATCTCAGCTTCGGCCATCCCCTCACTTTCTTCCCCTTTCGTGTCTGACACGCTTTTTGGCTGCACCGCGGTGCTCTCTGCCAGCAGCCCGGGGGGAGCGCTGTGCTGTCTGGCCTTATACCAACATTCGTGTCATGAAGTGCAAAGTATCTGCAATGTATTGTCAGCAAATGAGTTGTAGCCACATTCTGCGGTTGGCTTGATGCCTCAGAGGAGGATTAAATCCATCAGTGCCACATAGGGTGTAGCCTTTTTGACACGGTGTTGTGGATGTTCCGTGCATTGATTTTATAGCAATTACGGCCTCATAAAATTGGGAACCCTATTTGGCACTGATGCCGGTCACAGCCACGTAGGGTGACTTGGCGGCTGGTGACACGAGTGTTGGGTTTGGGCCTGCAGGGCCGTCAACGGGGTGGCATGCTCCTGCCACGGTTGCTCCGCCAGCGGCCAGCGCCGGAGCTGTATCAGTATCTTATGTAACCTCGCGGGATGTTTCATGACGCGATGGGTACGTAAGAACACTGGGTTGTCAACGGGAGAGTGACCATCCGACTCCTCGGGACCCTCCGCGACGTTGCGCTGCGTTCTGGGCGTGCTCAGGGCACGCAACGCCGAGTGACAGGCAGCAACGCCCCCACAATGTGGGGGGCCAAGGCACTGCGCCTTGGGTCAGAGCAACGACGGCATGCCTGTTCCCCCAGAAGGCTATGCTACCGCACACTGCGTGGGATCTACTCATGATGGACCCACAGGAGGGAAAGTGTGATGAGACGCCATAGGAGGTGTCTCGGATGAACATGATTTCCCTTTGTATGGTTGGCGCTGGCACTTTGTCATCAAAATGGTACGTACAACCCTCTTTTGCGCCCTCAAAACCGGGCAATAATGCCGGAACCTTGGCAAGTGGGACATTCTTGTATAAGACCCTCTCCAAGACGTCATACCTCTAAAGACACCCTAACTATATGTTAGTAAAAGAGATAGGGTCTATGGCGTCCTATCGCAGCGTCCCTCCTGTGGGTCCATGGCGAGCGCGAGCAGGACGAGGCGGGCGTGTGGGCTCGGGGTTTGGTCTGTGGGGAATGGCTGGGAGAGGTACGAGATCACCTCATCCAGGAGGGTGCTGACGTGTTCCATCGGTGCTCTCCTCCCGTGTCAACCTGCTTGGATTTACTGACCACGTTTTTTCCTCAGGTGAAGTCTTCGATGCCTCTGACTTCGCCGGTGCCGACGAGGATAGGGCCTCCCCTGAGGCCCCCCCTGTTCGGCGTACACACTAAAAAAGCGTTGGATTCAAGAATGGCCAGCACTTCTTCATGGTTGACATTGCTTCTTTTCCCAACTTCCGCTTGCTCTGCTTTGCCGTCGTGGACATAGGCGATCCTGAAGATTTTCCGGTCGGATATCTGCCATTGGAGTGTGTCCTTCGCGAAGGCTTTGATGGCTTCATAGAGCTGCTCGGCACTCTCCGGTGTGGTTGTGGTGGGCACAAAGAATTTCATGGATTTCGTCCCTCAGTTTTTGGTGGAGTGGGTGGGGATTCCTCCGGGGCCAGAGCACTGCACTGGGCATGATGCCTTGCCCTGGTCCCTGGTTTCCGACTATCCTAGAGACCTCTTCCGGGCTTTTTTCTTCCTCTTGGGATCCCTCTTAAGATCTATGCTCACTCTGAGCAACCCAATGTTGCTCAGAGTGAGCAACCCCTAGTCGAAAATGACCGTAAGTTTTCCACAGGGTAAATAGATACTTAGCTATATCTCTCCAATTTTCCACAGGGTCAGTTAGTCCCTCGCCACCGGATGGCATATTCGTAGGACCCCCCCCGCTCGGCGTCGCAAAAGGTAGCCCTTCTTGACGGCCTCTGTGATACCGCGCCGTGCAGCACCATGCGCCATCAGCGTTGCGTCAGCCAGGGCATGGGTCGAGAGTTGCACCCACTCTTTGCGTCCGTAGGGGCCATCGCCAGGGGCGCCCATCGTCCGGCGCAACACGGCCAGCACGACTGACGCTACGGCCTTCTTTTCCAGCGCTTGGATCACATCGTACTCGGGTGGGAGCATGAGGAAATGCCCATTGCTGGGATGCGTGAACCCGTGCTTTTGAATGTGAGGCAGGGTCACCGAGGCTTCGATTTGACGTTTGACGGTATGACGGTGGACGCGGGCTCGTTCTCTCTCTCGACTGCGACGTGGCGGTTGCGTGGCGGTGTCGGCCGGCTGCGACGTGTTGACGGTCTCCCAAAGGTCCGCGTAGAAATCAGGTCGCAGGTCGTGTGGAATATGTTCGAGGAAAGCCTTGAGTACTGCGCGGGGCATTGCTATGCTTGTGTCCGACATCGCAATTCCTTTGCACGGGATTGTGTCACACGGGCGAGCGGTTTTTCCAGGCCAGCTCGCCTGTGCTATTTCTGGACCACGGTTCGCATTCTGCCTCTTTTTGTCCCCCCAAGCAAGGCACATCAGCCCCTCGCCAGAACCCCCGCCAGGGCCTCCAGGACGCCCGACGTGCGGCGGTCCCCTCCCGCTGCGCAGCCTCAGTAACGGCGTAGGGGGCATCGCTCTCGTCCAGGAGTGGCGGGTGGGCCTCAGCGCTCGTCCTTCGTGGTCTCCCGTGCGAGACCCTCACGTTGTTTCCCCTGGTGGACCTCTGGTACACTCTCTGGCATCTGATCACGCGAGCACCCAGAGAGGAACCGCACCATGCCCCGTACAAATGCCCAGACCAAGCGAAAGACCCCAGACCCAGCTCCGACCCCGACCCGCGCCACTCCCCGGCGCCGGGCACCGCACGCCCAGCACAAGACCCTACCCCCGGCTATAAGTGTACCTGAGGTCCACCAGGGTCTCCCGGCGATCCTCCCGGCCCCTGAACTCCCGGAGCCTCCCCTAGAGCCGGAGGTGGCGCCGCGCGTCCCGTCCCCGCCAGCCGCCCTCAGCCCGGCCCTGGCGGCGGAGCTCACGGCCGTCTGGCCAGACCTGCAGGCCCTCGCGTCTTGGTGGCAGGAGCGGCAACACCTGGCTCAGCAGGATGATGACCCCGACCGCAAGCTAGCCCGGCAGACGTACCATGTCGAACAGCGCTACATCGACGCTGTGAAGCGGGAGGCGGACCGCACGGGCGAAAGCTATGCGGCGGTCGTCAACCGGGCGTTTGCCCGGTATTTTGCGGGAAGGTAACCTTGGGTATACCTTGGTGGATATCGCTCGACGTCGTGGAGGGCCATGTATGGCCAAGCTCACCATCAGTGACGCGTCGCGTGTAGCAGGTGTAGCGCGCTCCACCCTGCACCGCGCCATCCGTACAGGCCGCTTGAGCGTTGACCCGGACGGCCATATCGACACTGCGGAACTGTTGCGTGCAGGCTACACGCTCCAGCGGAGCACGCAACAGCCAGCCCCTGGAGCGCTCCAGGATGCTACACCCCGCTCCAGTGACGCGCTCCAGGTCCCGCTTCCCCTGGAAACACAGGCGCAGACCGCCGTACACCAGGAACGTGACCTGTTGCGGTTGGAGCGTGACCTGTTGCGCCGCGAGCTGGAAGCCGCGCACCTCCGCGAACAGGCGGCCCTAGAGCGCGAGCCGGCCGCGCCCTCCGCCAGCACCGTCCGCAGCAGCAGGGTGAGGCCTGCGTACTGGACGAAACCCTGGCCGGAAGCCTAGGAGTTGCCGCCCTGGCTGATGTCCAGTTGGAGGCCTGCGTCTGCCGCGTCCTGGGGCGACTCGTCACCCACACTCGCCAGGAGCTCGTGCATCTTCTGCTGGGCAGCCGCGAGCGCGAAGAAGGTCCACCCATCCCGCCCCCAGCTCCCCGACCCCGGATACGCCTCCTTCTCCGGCGTGGTCACCCCCGTGGGCCAGGTATGCTCCGGCTGAATCCTGATCTTGATGACTTCGTACCGCACATGGCCGGACGCCTTGTGTGTTTGCGTGTAGAGCACCGGGACCCTGCCCCATCCCAACACCCTCCCCTAGGGACGATCTCTCAAAATAGGCGCTCCCAGGCACCCTCTCTGGGGCCTGTGGGAGAGGGACAGCCCTGGTCATGCGATTCAGCAATGCTCTGTGACAGGAAAGACGCCCTAGGCACGGTGGGCGAGGTACCGCTGAATCGGTGCGTATCCATCCTGGGGTCGGTGCCCTTGCCCACGGATTCGCTTCTGCGTGTGCTTCGCCTCAGCGGCTTGATCGAGCATTTTGTGCCGCTCAAGCATGTCGCGTGTGGTCTGTTCGACCAAGTCCTTCTTCATGCTCTCAAGGAGTTGCTGGGTCTCTGGTTTGCGGAATGTTTTGGCGATGGTATTCCTGTGCAGACCCAGGTGATGAGCAATCCGCCCGAGCTTCATGCCACGCAGGATCAAATTAAGAATTTGCAGGTCTCGCAACTGCTTTTGAGGACTCAAGGGACTCTCCCAGGCTATGGGCCAAAGTGAGCAATTCTGTGCGTACACCAAGGAAACTATAGCAAAAGTTCCCTTCTCACGGCTGCTGCATGGGGTGTGTGGGCTGGAGGGGTGTGGAGAGGTTGAGTGTGCGTCGTTCAAGGGGCCTTGGATGAGGCACGTGTCCTGCGGGAGCGATGAGAACATAGTATCCTAATCCAAGACAGATACCCCCTCTACAAGACAGATCAAGACAGATGCAAAAAACCATCTGTCTCACTATAACTAGTTGATTTTCCTTTCTTTCATTCTACAAGACAGATCAAGACAGATGTTTCTGACTTGCCAGAGATAAAAAAATCTCTATAGGGGGTAATAAGTGCCAGACATCTGTCTTATCTGTCTTATAATAAAATAACTCTTTTTCACTCAAAGGCTTGTAGTAAGACAGATGCGAAAAATGATCTGTCTTGATCTGTCTCATCTGTCTTGTGCCTGACGCTATACGTTATTGGCACTACAGAAGCAGCCTGAGCCCTCTCCGACCACGGTCTTGCTTCCCGTTGGGCAAATAGCTGTAACGGCTCGATAAGCTAACGGGCTCGGCGTGACAACAAAGGCATCCGCTGGCTCAGATTGCGAGATAATAGCCACTCTGGCTGGCACACATTGGGAGATAATGAGCGCACACTGTGTGATAACGGCGCGATAACGAACCCACGCGACGCACACGCGGCGATCGCTGCCTGCAGTGTGTCAGCAAAGCTCGCTGCACGCGGGGCAAGCTTGCATTGATTTTCTGTTGGGTTTTCTGACACCGCACCTCGATGAAATCTTTGGGTATCTGCCCCACCAGGAAAACAGACGTTTTCCTGGTGCCGAGAACACGTGGTCTGTCACACAGAACCATTATCTGCCCCATGGCGTCCACCGCAATATTATCTGCGCTGTTGTCGGTCAATGTGCGCTCATTATCAGAGACTGTGAGCCTGGAGAGGTCGTTATTATCCCGGAAAGTGCGCCCGCGACCGGTGTTGTTATCGCGCCGAGCCCGTTAGCTTATCGAGCCGTTACAAATAGCCCCTGTCGGGAGTATAGCCCTTCGTGGTGAGCACGCGGCCAAATTCCGTTCCACCACACGGCGTCTCGCCATTGTCCTTGCACCAGTCTTTGTACAGCCCGTAGAGTGTTTTATGGGCCTCAAACCCCCCATCAACCCGCTCCGTACAGAGGTCCAGCCACTGTTGCACGGTATCTTGCTCAGCCCGCACGGTCTCAAGCGCGGACTGCAGCACGGCTGGCACCTGCAACCCTCCACTGGCGTACCACTGCTTTGCCCCTTCCACAGCCCAGGCGAGCACACCCCGAAGGTTCTCTGGCCGCTTCAGCCGCTCTTTAAGCGTTCTGTCTTCCTGCCCAAGAAAGGAATGGGGGAATGCAATCCTGATGATCCTTCCCCACGCAGCGTCATCGTCTGGATCGGCCTGAATATCATGATTCGACACCAGCCAGATCTTGTACTGCGGTCGGTATTCAAAGTGATCCCGATGCTTGAAGCAGCAGCGGACATCGTTGCCTCCTGTAAGGAGTTTCACGCGTGCCGTATTGAGCTGATCGTACCTGCTCGACTCGCTGGCTACGAGCAGGCGTGCAGGGCGGAGGGGAGCCAGATCGAAATTCGAGGAATCGTTATCGCGCCGTGCCGTGAAGGTGCGAAAGTCCACCTCGGCACTCAGCGGTTTTCCAAGGAGCCGCAAAAGGACTTCCGTGAAAGTGCCCTTGCCTGCACGTGTCGGACCGTGCAGATAAAAAAGCTTCTCCTCTCGCGTGTGCCCAGTGAGGGAGTAGCCCACAGCTTGTTGGAGCATCGCAAGCACCTCGTCTCCCCCATCGACAACCTGCGCAAGGAACGTGAGCCACTCTGTGGCGTCTGCTTCCGGGTCATAGGGGATAGGCAGGCAATAGGTAAACTGCTGGTGTGGTGCATGCGGCTCTAACGCTCCTGTGCGCAAGTTGAGCACACCATTGGCCACATTCAAGTGATCGGGCGAGGCATCGAAGTCCTCAACACGTGCCTGCACCAGTGGACGGAACAATTCGATGGCGTTCTTGATCGTGCGTGCCTGGGGCCTGGCACATTGCTTAATCGCCGCATTCTTGCGCTGCACCGCACGTTTATACCGGGCGTGTAACACTTCGGTCGCTGCCCGCTGGGCCTCTAATGCGGCCCCTTCTCGCTCCCAGTGGCTCTCTGTGCGAAAGAACTATCCTAGCGCTTCAGAGTAACGAAAATGCGCAAAAACCACGCTGTAGAGCGCATGGGCATTTCCTTCGTCATGGGCTTCGTAGCCTAACAAGGGCAGGTTGCCATGCTTGAGGGCGTCATAGAGGGCTGCCAGGGTCTGCGCTGCGGGCTGCGGAGTGAGCGGGGCCTGGCCATTGAGTGCTACGGCCTGTGCGGAAAAGGACGTTGTTTCTTGCCTGGACATGGTCTATAATCTCCTTCACATGGGTGACGTATTTTGTGGGGCAATAAGCTTGAAGGGCCACTCTCCGTAGGCGTTCACTTCGCTGGCGAGAGTGGCTTTTTCTTTGTGAAGGCAGTAGAACTCCCACCTGTGTCTTTCCTCAAAGTCAACACTGAGCTTACCACTCTCTTACCACTGAGACGTCACTTGCTCGTGCTGCATCTCCTCCCCCTGTATTTCCTGAGTCGCCTCTGCTTTCAATCGCGTCGCAATCCCACTCTGAGCAAGCTTCGCTGGTGTTCTGAGGGCAAGCAGTAGTGCCCGCGCGCTGTACGGATCACTCATGAAGCGCGCCAAGGTCACCGGCGCGAATTGCACCTCCCCAGCACGCTCTCCTTGGAGAGGAGCCCGCAGGGCGTTATGTGCACATGCCGCGTCGCAGTGTACAGAAGGACAGGAATCGTGTCTTAAGAAGGTCCCTCAGAGCAGAGAGAAAAGGGATGGCTACGCTCTCGACGAAAAAACCTCAGGATACCCAGGGATGGGTGGTACGGTCGCTGAGGGGGAACCGGCATCCAGAACTGAAGGATCGAGGACAAAAAAGATGGTACCCAAAACGGGTAACACGATGTTACCCAATAGGGGTAACACAATTCTTCAGAAGGTCCCTAAAAAGAGAGAGGAGGGATAACGACACAAGCACGTGCAAAACCCAGGACACCCAGGGAAGGAAAAGGCTGGAGGTCCTCAAAGAGGACCCACAGGAGGGAAAGTGTGATGAGACGCCATAGGAGGTGTCTCGGATGAACATGATTTCCCTTTGTATGGTTGGCGCTGGCACTTTGTCATCACAATGGTACGTACAACCCTCTTTTGCGCCCTCAAAACCGGGCAATAATGCCGGAACCTTGGCAAGTGGGACATTCTTGTATAAGACCCTCTCCAAGACGTCATACCTCTAAAGACATCCTAACTATATGTTAGTAAAAGAGATAGGGTCTATGGCGTCCTATCGCAGCGTCCCTCCTGTGGGTCCTTCTTGGACCGGAAGTCTGAGATCGTCGAAAATAGCGCGTTATACGATGGATTCCGTGGGCGTCTCGCGAGGGCCGTGTGACCGATGTGCAGGGCAGAATACCGCGTATCGCCGGCCATCGTGACCCGCCGTGTCCAGCAGCGCGCCAGTCTCGTGGCCAGAAAGCATACGCCCGCGCTACTCGACGCGCAGCGAAGGGCAATTCGACGTGAGGCCAAAATACTCTCCCGACGCAATTCGTCGTGACGCAGACGGCTGCTCTCTCGCACGCGCTTGCTAGGTGTGGTTTGTCTTATATCGTGGCGGATTCCCGCCAGATAATATGGCGCGAATCCCTCCGAAGTCTCTGTAAACACAGCACAAGGGCGCCAACGGTCCTGCCACATAACGTGGCGTGGCCTTTTTTACCCTTTTTGCCCTGGTGTGGCCGCCATGTGTCTGCCGCCATGATATGTGGCAGAAAAAGGCCTCTGACTTTGAACCTGGCTTCAATGCTGAGGAAAATGGTTCTGCCAGATAATGTGGCGCTACAGATTTTTCCGCAGATTTTTCTCGGACTAACCCGAAAATCTGTGGCAAAAAAATCTTTGGGAGGTCTCGCCATATTATGCGTCAGAAATGGCATGTGCGCGCGGGGCAAACCATGACATTTACATGCGTATTTGCTTGATGACTTCCACATGCTCAATGCCCATAACTACAGTAAATCATGTTCATTATCTCAGAATATAGTCCGAAGGAGTCTCAAGCGTTCAGCGCCAGATTATGAGGCGCCGATCCGCCACGAATCCTGTCAAACCACACTAGGGGGGGGATGTGAGGCCAGGGGAAAAAAAACCAAGACCGAGCGGGGGGTGATTTGTAAGAATTCAGGGGTTTGTGTAGCAATGGAGCGAAAACCTGGGATGTTTCTCTAGAGGCCCTATAAACAAGGGGTTCTAGAGTTCTTTTGCCTCAGCGTTGCCACAACACTGCGGCGGATGCTGCCCTCGCGTACATCCGTATCGTATGACGTAGGGCGTCTGATCGGCAGCGGCTTCTCAAAAACCCTCGTGGCAGTCTGGAGTGAGAAGAGGGTTTCGAGTAGGGGTTTCGAGAACGGTACACCCTTGAATTTTCGTTGCGCATGCCACGGCCGCTCTCCTGCTCACAACCGCTCGATATCGAGAAACGAGCGCCCCTCATCTAACGTCACAATCCAACTTCCCAGTTTTCCGTTCGGCTGCTACACAAACCCCACTCACAAACATCGGCGCGGGACCACATTGTGTGCAAACAGCCAAAGACCCTTATCTATCAATAGGTTTACTCCACACAGGCTGGTGCACGAGCCAGGCAGTACGCTGTCAGAAGCTGCTATGTGAAGTGAACTGTCCCAAAAAGGATGGGTGGCGTTCCATCCTAAGACCCCAGCAGGTCGTGGGATGACGGGGGATTCCCCATACAACTGTCCCTTTCATGTACCAAAATAGGACAGTTGGTCTTGCCGGGAGGGTCCGGTTGGCAATGATTGTGGGCCAGAGCCGATGTTTGTGGGCTGTTTGCATAGATTGTGGGCCCCTTTGCAATAAATGTGGGCTGAAATCGGCGATGTTTGTGGGCCCACACGTTTAGCTTTGTGAGCCGCTACA
>WNFP01002140.1_pt1 | contig 15665 bp, 8 predicted proteins | sample 5400201 | NCBI WGS metagenome assembly WNFP01 (sample SAMN13153355, study PRJNA577476) | soil metagenome | isolation source: 115 cm saprolite under Madrone tree | place: USA:California | collected 2016-06-14
CGCGATTTCAGCGCCAATGATTTGACCGTGCCGCCTCCCCATCGCGGAACCTACCTGGCTTTTGCCGACCATGGCACCAACGGCACGAAACATCTCAAAGCGCTCGCCGACGCGGGGTTAAAAGCCGTGCATCTGCTGCCCAGCTTTCATTTCGCCAGCATTAACGAGGATAAGTCCACTTGGCTGACCACTCCGGACCTTAGCGTCTTCCCACCTGATGGCACGCAGCAACAGGCCGCAGTCGCCGCGATCCAGAACGCCGATGCATTCAACTGGGGCTACGACCCGGTGCACTTTTTTGCGCCGGAAGGCGGCTATGCACTGAACCCGGATAGCCGAGTGTTCGAGTACCGCGAGATGGTCCAGGGCCTCCACCAATCCGGACTTCGCGTGATCCAAGATGTTGTCTTCAACCACACCAACGCAGTCGGCGAGACCGCCAACTCCGTGCTCGACAAGGTCGTTCCCGGCTATTACAACCGCCTAGACGCTGACGGCAACCAGCTCTCCGGCAGCTGCTGCCCGGACACGGCCCCGGAACACAAAATGATGGGCAAGCTCATTACCGACGCCGTCGTCCTAAACGCCAGGCAGTACAAGATCGACGGTTTCCGGTTCGATCTGATGAGCTTCCTCTTTGTTTCGAACATGCAGCAAACTCAAAACGCGCTCGCCAAGCTCACCCTCGAAAAGGACGGCGTGGACGGCAGCAAGGTTTATCTCTACGGTGAAGGTTTCGATTTCGGTGAGGTAGCCAACAATTCCCTGGGAGTCAATGCCAGCCAGAAGAATCTCTTCGGCAATGGCATCGGCACGTTCAACGACCGCATTCGTGACGGCATCCGCGGCGGCAGCCCGTTCACTGACGAGCGTGTCCAAGGCTTTGCCACCGGCCTCTTCACCGACTCCAGTAACTTCACCAGTCAAAGCACCACATCTTCCTCTCAGCTAAGCACATTGCTTGAATACACCGACTGGATCGAAGTCGGCCTCGCCGGGAATCTCCGCGACTGGACCTTCACCGATCACACCGGCACAACCGTCACGGGCGCTCGGGTCAATTACAATGGCCAGGCGGCCGGCTACACCGCCATCCCCGTCGAGTCCATCAACTACGCCTCCGTGCACGACAACCAAACGCTGTTCGACGCCGTACAACTCAAATCTTCCGCTGCCGACGATGTGCACGCTCGCGAGCGTCGCCAGGTCCTCGCCATGAGCTTGGTCGCGCTCGGTCAGGGCGTGCCGTTTTTCCTCGCTGGCGACGACCTCCTTCGCTCGAAGGACATGGACGGCAACAGCTTCGACTCTGGAGACTGGTTCAACAAGCTCGACTTCAGCTATCAGTCCGATAACTGGGGCACGGGCTTACCGATCGCCAGCCAGAACCAGGGCAACTGGTCCATCATGCAACCGCTACTCGCCAATCCCGCGCTAACTCCGCAGCCCACGGACATCGCCCGCGCCCGCGACGCCTTCCGCGAGTTCTTGCAGATCCGCGGAACCTCCGGCCTGTTCCACATGCACACTCTCGCCGAAGTGCAAAGCAACCTGCATTTTCTGAACGTAGGCCCCAGCCAGACGCCCGGCCTCATCGTCATGAAACTCGACGCCCACGGCGGCGACTTCGGCCGCTATCAGCACATCGTCGTGGTCTTCAATGCCACAACCGCTCAAGTGTCGTTTCAGAGTTCCGCATTGGCCGGATTGGGATTGCATCTGCATCCGGTTCAAAAGCATTCCGTGGATCCGATGGTCGGGCAATCATCGTTCAACACCCAGACGGGCACCTTGGTAGTGCCTTCCCTAACGACAGCCGTCTTTGTGACGGAGCAGCCCTAGACGCCTGAATTCCAGTTAGACGACAAACGTGGGGCAGCGATATCGACTTATCCAGTGTTGGCCGTTACCCAGAAGCTCTCGCGTCCGCCATCGTCACCTTCTCTTGCGCTCGAAGGGCTGCGACGCCAGGCCCGAAAAACCGGATGCAGCTTTCTGCACGTCGGCAGGACAGTCGGACATTTCCTGTACTTGACGAACCTCAATCACTTCGCTTTCAGAACCCGGGCATCGCGAGGCTCATTCGATCGCCTCGGCCTTCGACGTCACCTCGATCATCCAGTAGCCACCGATTACCTCCTTGGCCTCAGGGAATGGGCCGTCCGTGACCTTGAATTGGCCTCCAGGGAAAGAGACGCGCACCTCCATTGACGGCGCAGGCCTTCGAGGGCGAGAAGCACACCGGCCTTTTGCAGGTCTTCGTTAAACTTCATCATGGCTTCGACGATCTTCGCGTCCGGCATGGCACCTGGTTGGCATGCTCGTATCCCTTCGGAATCATCAACATCATGAATCGCATCGTGGCATCTCCTACTTGGTCTCAAACTCGGAGCCATTCTTCCGGACTGCTACTTACACCTGCGGCTTAGGCTCTATGCTTGCCAACAGTACTTCGTAGGTACGCATCTCTTCGATGTTTTTTACGAAAGGCTGTACAACTGCGAAGAAGGCCCTGAATTCCGAACTGGATCGAAACCCCTGCAGGTGTCCTTCTTCGGAATCCCACTCAATTCGAAGAGTGTAGTGATCTGGATCTTCCGTGCAGCGAGCGAGTTCGTAATCCAAACAATGGCTGGACGCTTCGAGCGAACTCACGGCCTTCTTGTAGGCCATTTCGAACGCTTCGCGTCGCGTCGAATCAATCTTGTACCGCGTATATTCAACAATCATCGTTTCTAGCTCCAGGCGTTTCGGAAATCGAGTGCCCCGAAGGATTGCGGCTCTCGGTTCTTCGAGTGGAAATCTCGTTCGAACAGTCTCAACCGAGATGCGCTATCCTCATCTTCAAGCAAACTCTTTTTTACACGAGCGGGTTGGCGAGTCCAGTAGGCACAATTTTGTAACGGGAGTTTGATATGCGCCTTTCAGAGTGCCCCGTCAGGGCGACCATCGACGTAGTCGAGGGCAAATGGAAACCGATCGTCGTAAATGCCTTGAAGCCAGCGACATTGCGATTTGGTCAATTACGACGCCATGTTCCGGAGGTCACGAGAAAAGTGCTTACTGAGCAATTGCGCGAGCTGGAGAGAGATCAAATCATTATCAGGAAAGTCCTAGGGCAAAGATGGGAGCGAGTGGAATACGCCCTTACCGCGTACGGGCGGACTCTCGTACCGGTTCTGACACTAATGGCAAAATGGGGCAAGAAGCACAAGAAGTATAGCCACTCGAAAAACGAGGCCGCATCCCTGCTCCAAGCAGTCTCTTAAACACACGTAGAATGTCACTTGGCCTTGGAACACGGACAGACCCGAAGAGTCCTTCCATCTCGACAATCATAGCGTTGCGAACGCCAGGAGACCGGCCTCTATTCAAGCTCAAGAACCCGCAGGTGATAGACCCTTCGTGAGTCCTGGCCAGTTCCCCACTCTTCGACTTTGTGCGAAGATGCCTTTTGGGTCAAACGATCCATTTGGGGCCTGATGTCATTCTCTCGATCCAGCCAACCTGGGTGCCTTCTCCGCGCAACCGCAGTACAAGCCATTTGTGCGACGCTGCTTCTGAGCCCCAGTCTTGCCCAGCAAGACCCCGGGGAAAAGAAGCCCGTCCAGAGCCAACAGAGCGGTATGAGCACGGGCGGGGCGCACGCTCCAGTGAAGGACGCACTTTCGCGGCCGATCACAGCCGGGGGCTTCGTTGACGACGCCCCGGTCATTTTTGTGGATGTGACGCATGCGGCCGGCATTGACATATTCCGTCATCGCTCAGGAACGCCCGAGAAGAGGACGATTTTAGAGACACCGGGATCCGGCGTGGCGCTGCTCGATTACGACAACGATGGCTGGCTGGACATTTACCTGCTGAATGGCTCGACCTTCCCGGCGCTAAAGGGTAAGGAAGCGCCTCCGCGCGCCATGCTTCTGCACAACAACCATGACGGCACATTCACTGACGTTACGGAAAAGGCCGGCGTCGCGAACGAACGTTGGGGCTTCGGCGTAGCCGTGGGGGACTACGACAATGACGGTTGGCCAGACATTTTTATATCGAACTTCGGCAAAAACCGGCTCTACCACAACAATCACGATGGCACATTCACCGATGTCGCGGAGAAAGCCGGCGTCACGCTCGGGGGGTGGTCGACCGGAGCGACGTGGGGAGACTACGATCGCGACGGCTTTCTCGATCTCTTCGTTCCGGGCTATGCAAAGTTTGATCCTGATCATCCGCCGATCTCCGGGAAGGGCGGGCTCCCGCCGGGCTTCTGTAATTTTCGCGGAATTGAAGTGATGTGTGGGCCGCGCGGCCTACCGGGCGAAGGCGATCACCTATTCCATAACAACGGAGACGGCACGTTCACTGACGTGAGCGTAAAGGCTGGAGTCTCGGACCCTAAGGGTTACTATGGTTTCGCTTCGGCATTCGTTGACGTGGACGATGATGGCTGGCTCGACTTAGCTGTTGCCAACGACTCCGTCCCCAAGTACCTCTACAGAAACAAACACGATGGCACGTTCGAGGACGTGAGCTATATCTCGGGGTTCGCGCTGAATGACGAAGGACGCGAGCAGGCTTCCATGGGCATCGCGGTGGGCGACTACAACCGCGACGGGAAAGTCGATTTCTATATCACCAATTTCTCCGACGATTACAACACTTTGTATCGTAATGACGGCGATGGCAATTTTTCCGATGTGACCGCTCGCGCGGGAATCGCCACCGTCACTCTTCCATTTCTGGGGTGGGGAACTGGATTCCTCGACTTCGACAACGACGGCCTGCTCGATATTTTCGCCGCCAATGGCCACGTCTATCCCGGCGTAGACAAGCAGGATTGGGGAACGACCTGGGCGCAGCGTCCGCTGCTTTTTCGGAATCTTGATGGAGCGAAATTTCAAGAAGTTCCGCCGGCAACCGGCAGCGGGCTGGCCACCGTAATGACGGCGCGCGGAGCCGCATTCGGAGACCTGTTCAACGATGGCCGCATCGATGTAGTGATCAACAATGTGGATTCGACGCCCGCCCTCTTGCGAAACGTGGTCAAGAATTCGAACCACTGGGTAACGCTGAGATTGGTTGGCGGCCCGAAAAGCCCGCGCGATGCGATCGGAGCAAAAGCGTTTGTTACCGCAGGTGGAGTTCGCCAGCGCGCTGACGTGTTCAGCGGCGGAAGTTACGCCTCTAGTTCCGATCAACGATTGCATTTTGGTTTGGGAGCCGCGACGAAAGTGGACAAAGTGGAAATCCACTGGCCCAGCGGAGCGAAGGAACAGGTCACCCTGCCTGCGGTGGACCGCATCTACACTGTTGTAGAAGGAAAAGGGATCGTCTAACGGTGAAACACTCTTTCGGAAACTGGTCCCAACTTGGGAGCGCTGCGCTCCACGTATTCATCGTTCTTTGTGCGATTGTTTTTTTTGCTTCTGCTTCCTTGATCGGTGGAGCGGAAAATTCACAAAGGACAAACACTCTGGATTCCGGAGCTCTTGGTAGGTTCGTGGACCTAAGCCAGAGTCTCGGCGTCAATTTTCAACATCAGGCCTCCCACACGTCCAAGAAATATTTGCCAGAGACGATGGGGTCGGGTGTCGCGCTTTTTGACTACGATAATGATGGACGGCTGGATATTTTTTTCGTCAACGGCGCGCCTCTGAGCGATCCCACACCAAAAGGAACCATTCCGCAGAAAACGGGACCAAAATACTGGAACCGCCTGTATCACCAAAAAGCCGACGGCACGTTCGAAGATGTGACCGAGAAGGCGGGCTTAGAAGGAACCTGCTACGGCATGGGCGTGGCCGTGGGCGACTACGATAACGACGGGTACGAAGATCTTTACGTAACCGCCTATGGAGGCAACAAGCTGTACCACAACAACGGCGACGGGACATTTTCCGACGTAACTGCAAGAGCTGGGGTTGGCGGCAGCGGATGGTCCACCAGTGTAGCGTGGGTGGATTTGGATGGAGATGGCTTTCTTGACCTCGTGGTATTGCGGTACGTCGAGTGGGACTTCGACGACATCTGGTGCGGCGAGCACAAAGAAGGCTACCGCGCCTATTGCCATCCGGACTATTTCAAACCCGCGCGGCCGCTGGTCTATCACAACAACCGAGATGGAACGTTCACGGAAGTGGCGGAAAAGCTCGGTCTTTCCAAACCCGGCAAAGGTCTTGGAGTGGCTCTGGCGGACTACGACCGCGACGGTCATATCGATTTGTTTTTTGCGAATGACTCGATGCCGGAATTTTTGTATCACAATAAAGGTGACGGAACTTTTGAAGAAGTCGGATTGGTGTCCGAAGTGGCCGTGGATATTGACGGCCGCACCTTTGCCGGCATGGGAGTTGACTTCGCCGACTACAATAATGATGGATGGCCAGATATCGTTGTCACGAACCTGGCCAATCAGCGGTATGCGCTTTATCAGAACAACGGCGACGGCACATTTACCTACGTGAGTACGCGATCCGGGCTTGCGGGGATGACGCTGGCACACTCGGGATGGGGTGTGCGGCTTTTTGATTTCGACAATGACGGCTGGAAAGACTTGCTGGTCGCGCAGGGCCACGATCTCGACACCATCGAACTCACGAATCCTAATCTGCGCTATCGCGAGCCAATGTTGCTGGCGCGCAACACCGGCAAGGGTTTCGTGGACGTGACACGGGGATCCGGCGAAGTTTTTAAGCAGTCCTGGGTCGCGCGCGGAATGGCCATCGGAGATCTGGACAACGATGGGCGGCTGGATGCCGTCGTGACGACGAATGACGGGCCGGCATACGTCTTGTACAACGAGACGTCCACAGCGAATCATTGGTTGCTGCTCAGACTAGTGGGACACAAGAGCAATCGCGATGCGGTTGGCGCCAACGTAAAGGTGGTTGCCGCAAGCGGGCAACAGTTCGCTACGGTTACAACGGCGAGCAGTTATCTTTCTTCCAGCGATAAGCGCATTCATTTCGGGCTGGGAAAAGAAAAGAATGTCGAGTCCATCGAGATTCGGTGGCCGAGCGGGATGGTGCAAACGCTCAACAACATTCCGGCTGATCAGATCCTGCAAATTGACGAACCGGTCGCACCTCGAAACGCCAAACCCGCGGTGAAATAATGCGCAAGGTCTCCCGTTACCAGCCGCGAAAGATCCCCTGGGCATTGCTCCTGCTCTCATTGATGGGGGTTCGATGCACCGCACAAACGGAGGGCGAATATGCGCGAGGCATGGCCGCCTTTCGAGCGAGAGAGTATCCCGACGCCGCCAGTCTTTTCGCAAAAGCTGAGACGGCTGCTCCGGGAACAACCGACGCGCTTATTTACGAAGCGAAGTCGCTCGTGCATCTGCAAGAGTTCAGCGGAGCGGAAACCGCACTTCGCCGCTATATTGGACTGCATACAGATTCCGATGAAGCCCTCTATTTGCTCGGTTTTGTGTTACACCGCGAGAACAAAGCCAGCGAATCGCTGGAAATCTATACGAAGGCCGCGGCGCTGAAACCTCCGACGGGAGACGATTTGAAAATCGTTGGGCTGGACTACGTTCTCCTGAACGATTACGCGAACGCGATCAAATGGTTCGAGAAAGCGGTGGAACTCGATCCGAAAAACAAGGATGCTTGGTATTACCTGGGCCGCGCGTATTACTCGAAAAGTCTGCTGCCGGAGTCCCGAAGAGCGTTTCAGACTGTGTTGGATTTGGACCCGCGCGATGCGAGAGCAGAGAACAATCTCGGGTTGATTCTGGAGTCGGAAGCCAAACCAAATGAGGCGCTGGATGCCTATCGAAAAGCGATCGAATGGCAGGAAGCGAGTCCACACCAAAGCGAACAGGCGTACTTAAATCTCGGAAGCCTCCTGCTGGAACTGGACCGCAGTGCCGAAGCCATCAGGCCACTGGAGAAAGCAGCGGAACTGGGAGCAACCAACGCGACCTGCCACCTGAAACTTGGGACGGCTTACCTGCGGACGAACCGGCTGCCGGAGACGCAGCGCGAATTGGAAGAAGCTGAGCGGCTGGAGCCAGAGAACGCGGCGATTCACTACCAATTGGCAAGGTTTTACAAGCAAACGCATCAGACGGAGAAGGCCAAAGTCGAGTTTCAGCGCACCGAGGAACTACATGACCGGGCAGCGCGAACGCAGCCGTCGGGCACTCCGCGACCCTGACGCGACGACCTCGTGGTCAAAGCTTCTGATTAGTGAGCCTTTGCTTGTGAGGACCAGCGAAAGGTTGCGACCGCGGCAGGATCGAGACGGTAGGACGCATACTGATCCTTCCAACTCAAACTAAAAGTGACGGCCGTGGCGCCGCCGTTTAACACTATCAGAACGATGGATCCATCCGGATTGCGAAATGCCACCGACTCCAGCCGATCCTGCTCAAATGTGCTTGAGTCGATTCGGAACGCTCCCGGGGTGACAAACTTACTCGCGTGTCCGAGGGCCGTGAAATCTACGGTGGGTATGATTCGTGAAGGCGAGACAGAATCATCAATCGTAACGACACCTCGGCAGGTCTTGCAGCCACCGAGAAAAGGTTCGTGATTTTGGTTCAGAGCCAGGTTCCACAGGATCACGCTCTTCGCCCAATTCCGGGTCGTCGAAATGATCAGGCGAACCTGCTCCTCGAGCAGCCTGCCTTTTTGCCACTCGCCGCCGGAACATTCCGTGAGCCATATGTCCTTGTCGGGAAAACGATTGTGAAGTTCGGTCTGCGCCCTGGGACTTCCCCCGTAGCAATGAATGGCGATGCCTCGAATGAAAGCCGCTGCTTGTGTGTCGCTCAACACTTTGATAGGAAAATCGATCAAATCCCAGTTGTGGTCGAACGCCAGGATCTTGGCTTTGATCCTCGCGGCACGGAAGGCCGGTCCCAAATTATCGCGAATAAACTTTGTTTGCTCATCCGCGGACATACCCATCCCGGGATAGTCGTCGGGAATGTTGAGCGGCTCGTTCTGCGGGGTTACAGCAAAGATGGGAACGCCGGAAGCCCCATAGGCCTGGATGTAGCGCACAAAGTATTTGGCAAGCGAAGCGTATGCCGACGGCAGGAGAGTCCCCTGAATCATTGAACCCGATGTCTTCATCCATCCTGGCGGGCTCCAGGGGCTCCCCATAATTTTTAGATCAGGATTGATCGCCAGCGTCTCGCGCAGAATCGGAATGATGTACGCCTTGTCGTGATCAATGGAAAAGTGTTCTAGCTGCGGATCCTCTTGTCCTTGCGGCATGTCATCGTACGAGTAGGGTTCGAGAGCAAAGTCGCTTGCGCCCATGGGCTGGCGCAGAATCTTCAGCCCGATTCCTTTCTTGGGGTCGAAGAGCATCTGCAAGAGTTCGTGGCGCTGCGGAGCCGTGAGCTTTTCTGAAATGAGCCATGCGGAGGAATCGGTGAGAGAGGCGCCAAAGCCATCGATTTGCTGGTATTTGACGGAGTCGTTGACTTCGATGGTTAGCCCCGCGTCGCGAGACGAGCCGAAATGGAGAGGAGACTTGTCTTGCAACGATTCGCGCAAGTCTTCAGAGGACTCGACGACATCAATGCGTTCCGGGAGCTGAACTCGCGGTGCTGATGTGCTCTTTTTGGTTTGTGGCGACAGCGCGGAAGTGGCGAATGCACCTAGCATGAAAAGCAACCATGCACGCCGGAAGACCAAGTTTGGAAACTCTGCCGCTAAGCCCATTGCGCCCCTATTCATCGGTCACCGAGGATTCTGTGGCGGGGCAGGTGGTTCGGTCGAATTAGGATTCTGCTGGGATTCGTATCGTTTCAACGCCTTTTGCGAATTCTCCGCCTCTTCATCCTTGAGCTTCTGGAATGTGGCCATAGCTTTTTGCGCGTCGTCCATGCGGCGAAGGTGGCGGTAGACGATTCCGAGCTGATACCAAGCTTGCTGAATAACTTCCGGATCGGAGCCCGGGGCTGAAGTGGCGCGCTCCAGAAGCCGCGCTGCGGCGGTGTCATTGCCGAGGAGCATTTCCGCACGGCCAAGATTATAGTCGGAATGGAGAAGGCCGGGCTTTTCCTTCAAAGCGGCTTCGATGAGCTCCTTGCCCCTTGCGGCATCGCCCTTTTCGACGGTGAGCACGCCTAATTTGTACTTGGCGAGAACATTGTTGGGGTCGATTTCCAGCTCGCGGAGATAGGCATCCTCGGCTTCCTGAATCTTTCCCAGGCTGCGGTATTCCGAGCCTAACTCTTCGTGCAGGCCGGGCTGTGTAGGAGCAAGTTTGATGGCGGTTTGGTATTCGGTAACGGCATCCACGTGGCGGTCGGCTTCTGCATTGGCCTGGGCCATGACCTGATGTACGCGCCAGGAACGCGGATCGACTCTGAACATCCGTCCGTAGCTGTTCTTGGAAACCAGCAAGTGCGCGCGGCCGCGGTGGTAGAGAATATCCATATCATCCGGCGCGAGCTTTGCGGCTTTGTCGAGGGCCTGGGCGGCTTCTTCGGGCTCATCCTGCGCGAGCCGAACCACGCCGAGCCACATCCAGGCGGGCGCATCCTTTGCGTAGGCGGCCGTCTCTTTCTCGATCGCGGCGATGGCTTTATCCAACTGGTTGATGCGGAAGTAGGCGACACCGAGGAATAGGTTTGCGCCATGGAGTCGTGGCTTTAACGCGAGGGCTTTTTGAAAGCTCGCAATAGCCTCGTCGAAGCGGCCCTGCTCTTCGCGGACCAGGGCGAGATTGAAATGGGCTTCGGCGAAAGCGGGCGATGCCTGGGCGACCGAAGCAAATCCGGCGGCCGCTTCGCCGAGGTTTCCTTGGCGCATGGCGGCGGAGGCTTGGCGGAAAGTTTCGTTGACGTCGGAGGCGGCTTGTGCGGACGCCATAGTTACCGCACAAGAAAACAAGAATGAGAAAAAGAGAATCGGAGAGATCAAGAATAGTGCGCGAAAAGGAGAGCAACCGAACAGGAGCGCTTTGAGCTCGCGAGGGCAGGAGATTTGCAGCCGACATTGCATAGCTTGATTCTATACCTTGGTGCGAAACGGAGAAAAACTTGCTGTTAATGAAAGGCCTCCTGACTCGGCACGAGTCAGGAGGCCTCTAGAGCTACGGTCCGTCAGAATTGGTAGCGCAGCGTCAACTGAATCTGGCGTGGCGGATTTAGAACACTGTGCCCACTACCTCCGGGCGCGCCGAACGTGCCGCTGAAGATATTTCCGTCCAGAGTGCCGAAGCTGTGACGATTGAATCCGTTTGGGATATCTACCTTGAAAATCAGGGCATGGCCCTCCGAGAGAGTCGTCTTCTTGATGACCGAAAAGTCTTCGTTGATGTAGCCCGGGCCTCGGATATTGCTAAAGTTCACTGGGGCGTTTCCAAAAGCATAGCCACGCTGGGCAACCAGGGGCGCCGCCTCGGGATCAAGAAACGCGGCGCAATTGAAGAAGTTATTCGTGCTCTTGGCATGGAAGGTTCCATCAGGGTTCTCTACGCAGCTACTGTCTGCTCCGAAGGCGTTGTAGGAAGAATGGTTCGCGCTCAACAGCGGGACGCCGGGTAGCAAAGTATAGCGGAAGTTACCGCCCGTGAAAGGAGGCGAGTCTTGAATCGTTTGTAGTAGGAACGGCGACCCCTTTTGGTAGCGGTGAACCGCCCCAACTTCCCATCCTCCGAGGATCTTGCTGGCAGGACCGTGGTTCAGGTATTTCTTGCCCGGGCCAGCAGGCAATTCGTACAGATAGCTGAGAACGAATGCATGCGGGACGTCCTGGTAGCTAACGCTCTTCTCCGCTTTCAAGTTCTGAGGGTTCTGGGCCCCGAAAACATTGGAGTTAAATCCGGTGAACACCGGAAAAGTGCTGTCGGCATCGGTCAGCGTCTTGGAAAATGTGTAGGAAGCAAGAAGGTTCAACCCGTTACGGAAGCGCCGCTCGACTTTGGCCTGCAAAGCGTTGTAAGTGGCCTGGCCGAGATTCTCGAGGCAGCAACTACTGCTGATGCTTTGGTATTGAGGAAAGGGCAAGAGCAACTGGCCGACCGGAGCACTGTTCCCGTACAACTTCGTGAACCAGCTTGGGACGGTCACGCCAAGGCCCGCCAACGTGGCCTGCCCGGCGGCACTCGTGACTGGATTATTCAGCTGGGTTCCGAGAGATAAGAATTTCGGATCAATGCTGTCAACCTGAGCAAGGTTGGAATGCAAGTGCGTGGAATGCATTCCAATGTAGCCGACGCTGAGGATGAGGTCGGGAGCCAACTGATGCTGCACCTCAAGGCTCCAGTTCTGCACCATGCCTGGTCGACCATAGGTAGAATCAACGAACGCAATGCTGCCTTGACCATTCAGCAGCGCGGGATCCCGATTGTTTGAGGGCAGCGCGTAGCTGGGAAAGCCCTTATCCGGGGACTGCTGGGCCGTAAACTTATCCGTGGACAGGAAGTCCGGCGTGGCCGTGGCCCCGCTCGTCAGGGAATTTCCGAAGTCAGAATAGGTGAGAGCCGCATAATAAATACTGTAGCCGCCACGAAGCACCGTTTGATTTAGCAAGCCAAACAATTTCCCCGGGGCATAGGCGAAGCCAACACGCGGCCCGAAGTCTTTGTAAAAGGTCTTAGCGCCGGAGGCGCCGGCTCCGTAGATCAGGGCTCCTGGTATTGCTGGGGAAATTGGAACGGCCGCGTTCCCACTATTGGGAGCGTTAAGGTCCAAGACAGATTCCGCATTGTGAGCTTCATGGCGCGGGGTGTCCACGTCGTAGCGCAGACCCAGATTGAGCGTCAGGTCTTTGCGAATTTTGTAATCGTCCTCGACATATCCCGCGTAGTAGTTTGAAGCCCAACGCGGAAAAACCGACGCCACCTGGAGGGATTCCTCATTGGGAGCACCCAGCAGGAAACTGGCGAAGGGATCGCCGGTCTGACTGTTATTGGGAGTGTAAGCGCTCTGAAAACCGAAGAAATTGTAGGTCGGAGATTGGTTAGCCTGGGTCTTTCTTGAGAACTGGTACGAACGCCAATCAAAACCAAAGCGAAGAGAATGACGGCCCTTGATCCAAGAGACGCTTTCGGCCACGACAAGGCTGTTGGGGATATTACCGTCATCGTTGGCGGCGCTCCAGTTCTGGTAGCCGACGCCCACCGCGTTGCCGTTGAAATCGATGGGTGGAAACACAGGGCCGCTTGCATTGCCTATGCCCAGGACTTTGTCCCAATCCACGCCAATGACGCTTTCGCCTTTGCTGAAGTTGCTCAAGCGGTTGAAGCCAACAGAAAGATGGTTCAGCAAATTGCTGCTCAGGGTGTAGTCCCAGCCGAAGCGGAGATAGTGCGTAAAATTCGAATTATGGAAGTTCGGATCCAAAGGGACAGTAAGTATGGGGTTGCCATTCAGAACTCCCTGGTCGCGGCTGCTATAGGAAAAGAAGAACTTGTTCTTCATGCCCCAGTTCTGATCGATGCGAAAAGACATAGTAGTGTCGCGAATGGGCTTATTGGAATTGAACAAGAAATTGTTGCAGATAATCTGCTGGCAACCTCCTGAACCTGATGGATTGTTGGCGGGGGGGACGAATTTCAGGATATTTTGAGCCACGGTACTAAGGTTAGTGATCTTGTTGCCGGGAAAAGCAGTGCGGCATTGCACAGGCTGGCCACCTACGATGACGGTTTTCGTGGTAGATGGATCAAAAATCTGCCCCAAGAGGATATGCGAATTGTCGCAGGGATTGATCAGCTTTGTGTCCGCGCCCAGCAACTCGGAAAAGTCGCCAGTGCGTTCTTTGTCGGTTGGGACAGTCGACAGCTGGGAAGTGCCCTGGTTGTTCCGATACTGTTCCCAGGAAAAGAAAAAGAAGGTCTTGTCGTGACCGTTGTAAAGTTTTGGAACGCGCACCGGCCCACCGAGGCTGCCGCCAAAATCGTGTTGATGGTCTCTGGGCTTCGGCTGATGACCAAGATTGTTATTCCAAGAATTGGCGTCCAGCTTGTCGTTGCGATACAACTCAAAGGCAGTACCGTGGTAGGAGTTTGTACCGGATTTTGTAGTGAAACTCTCGACGCCCCCCGAGGTGCGGCCGAATTCCGCCGGAATTGTTGAGGTGGAGACTTTGAATTCGCTAAGAGCTTCGACGGAGGGCGCAGTTTGATCAAACGCTGAGCCGCTGTCGGCGCGTGTCGTGCTGGCGCCGTCAAGAATGACTTCTGTACTGAAATTCTGCCCGCCCGATAGTTTCGATTCGAAAATACCGGAAGAAGAATGATCGCTGTTGGTGCCGGGGCCTGCAGTTCCCGGTGTCAGGAAGACGAAGGTCTCCGGCGAACGCAAAAAGCTTTGCCCCGTGGCATTGATCGAGAAAGGCAAATCCTCGATCTGTTTTGAGCCGACGACAGTTCCGATCTCCGACGTTTCCGTTTGAATTGCTGGGGCATCACCAAGCACGGTCAAAGTTTCTTTCACATCGCCGGGCTGCAAGGAGAAGTCGAGAGACGCCGTCGTGTTGATTTGCACGACGACGCCTGTCATCGTCTCGGTTTTGAATCCCGCTGCGGCGGCAGAAACGTTGTAAACGCCGACTCGCACATCGGGAATCCGATATCCCCCGGTTGGGCCGGTGGTGGCGTTGTAATTTGCACCGGTTTCCGTGCTGTTGACGGTGACCACGACGTTGGCAATTGTAGCGCCCGAGCTATCGAGAACCGTGCCAGCGATGGTCCCACGGTCCGACTGAGCTCGAGCCGTTATTCCGGAGAATGTAAGGAAAAAACTAATGGAAAGAAACCTCAGCAAGGACAGATGGAATCGCATTCCCCCCCCAAAGGCACCGATCTCCGAACATACCCGCTACTTCGCCGGCGACTGAATCTCAAACAGGCTGTTCGCCTTCCAAGCGAACCATGGAAATTCCTGCTGTCCGTTGCGTCACCGGAAAAACGCCGATGCGGGTTTATGCAATCGGTTTCAGAAACCGGTTGCTGGCTACCCCGTTTATCAATGCTGGCTGACCTTTGTCAAGTTCTTTTTCTCTTCGGTATCTCCTTTTTCGATGCTCGTAGGCTACGCCCCCGAATCATGATAGTTTGGCGCGCAGTGATTATCGCTGAAGGAAGGTCTTTTCCAGCGCTGGCGATCGCCTGGATAGGATCGCTCCCTCGGCGTCACCTTGGCAGTAGAGACTATTCTCGCGGAGGAAAACGCATGGGCCACACGATGAGAGAAGTGGCCAAACGCGCCGGAGTCTCTCCCGCTACGGTCTCCCGCGTCCTCAATAAGACCCAATACATCTCCGTCGAGACCGAGAGGCGCGTTTTAGAAGTCGTCGGGCAAATGAAATACTTCAAGAATGTGCATGCCCGGCGGTTGGCCACGGGCCGGAGCGATTTGTTCGGGTTGGTGATTTCGGAGATCGCCAACCCATATTTCCCCGAAATCATTCGCGGATTCCAGGCTGCCGCTTGGGATCGCGGGTTCGACGTCCTTCTTTGCAACACCCAGTACGACCGAACCCGGACGAAATCCATCCTGCGCAAGCTGATCGAAAGTGACGTACGCGGAGTCGCGGTGATGACCTCTTCGATCGACAAGAGCATGGCTGCGGAACTCATCGACGCGGGAATTGGCGTGGTGTTCTGCAATGTGAGCCCGGCCGAGAAGCTGGTGAGCACCATTTCGATAGACTATCAGCGGGGTATCGAGCAGGCCATCGAACATATCG
>WNFP01006576.1_pt1 | contig 15660 bp, 9 predicted proteins | sample 5400201 | NCBI WGS metagenome assembly WNFP01 (sample SAMN13153355, study PRJNA577476) | soil metagenome | isolation source: 115 cm saprolite under Madrone tree | place: USA:California | collected 2016-06-14
CGACATGCTGCTGCTCAAAAGGCTTGGCGATTAACCGATCAAGCGGCTTGGCTGACCGAAGAATTCTATATGGAGAGGATTCAACCTCACCTGCCTGCGATTGCAATTCCAACTTTGATGTCAGCGCTTGATATCTCAAAGCCGTATGCAGCAGACATCCGCGCTGGTCGGCGACGACCACATCCGAGGCACTGGTCAGCCCTGGCACAGTTAATTCAGGGCTAAATCGGCGATCCGGATGCGGCAGTGCTAAAGGAGCAATTACGCAAACCATCGGTCACGTTCGGCGATGCGAGAAACTGGCACGATGCCTGTTGCAACTTCAGCCCTGCACCGTTCTTCCGCAAGTCTAACCAAGACTCCTGGGTATTTGTCCTGCGATTCCATAACCTTCGCTGCAACAGTGCCGGAAATTGGAACCCCGTTCTTGGGCGGGCTTCGATGAGACATCAAAGGAGGAAAAACTTGGCCCAATTCATAGCATCTTTGTATTGCTCTCAGATTAGGATTCCAAGATGCAGTCCCCAATCTTTGTAAATCTAACGCCTCTCGCTGTACAAATTCGAGGGTAGCGAGCTCGGTGTTCGATGAATTTTCAAAATAGCGCCTGAAGATTTTGTGCCGTGACTCGAGATCAGTATGCGATGCAAGAATATTTGCCGTGCGCTCTGAGAGTTTCGGTGGTAGCTTTTCAGCTTCGATAGAATCTAGAGTTTTGTCATCAAATTTTACCAAGTATCGAAGCCAGCTCAGTGCTGAGTACAGCTTAGACCATAGCCATGAAGGAAGGTTTGTCAGCACGCTATCGAGGGGTTCCAAAATGCTCAGCAATGTGGGCACAGTGGCCCAAATTGTGCACAAAAGCAGAACCAAGAGTTTATCATCGTTGTCAGTGGCGAGCTCGAGCTGACTCTTCCACCAAGATGCAGCACCCGATCGCAGGCGCGCATATCGAGCCCTTCGGCAGAGCGACTTAGAGTGGTCCAACAGATCTCCAAAATCTTGACATTTTTCGGAACTTGACCGGATACCACTTGCTGTCGCCGCCAAAACATCGAGTGCCCACCGGTCCCCCCAAAGGGATCTTCCTGATTCGACGATGCGATCCCACGGTTCGATTGTCGCGGCCCATTCACGCCCGGTGTGTGTAGATTCAGATTCCGAGGCTTGGGCGAACTGCAGGCATAGCTTGTGGCTCCGATAAGATTCGGTAATGGTTGTCAACTGTGGGTCCAAATTGAGGTTTGAAGGGAATCTGTAATTTGTGAGGATTTCTTGTAAGGGCACTGGATGTTTGTTGCGGAAAGCAAAGGCATAGCGGTGAGCATCAAGTGCTAAGCTCAAAAGGTCGAGTGCAGATTCGGGTTTGGTCTGATTCGTCACAAAGGCGACCTGATCAAGAATAGTCGTTACACTCTCGTTGAAGAGATCTTCGGAAGACTCCAGATAGTCTAGTCTCCGGGCGCCAAGCATAACGCTCACTACGTATGAGCTAGAAAAAGATTGCCCAATCAGTTCTTTTAGTGTTGCGATCGGGAGCTCCGAAATCACTCCTAGCTGAGACCCGCAGGAAATCCAATGCATACGATCTTCTTGAGTTCGACTTGCGGTGTAGTTTTCGATCCACTTCGAAGCAAGATCGGACAGGCCCTCTTTGTGAGCTCTTAATACTTCTATGACATCATTCTGGAAATCTGTCGGCGGCGTATTTCGGAGAATTACGAACCCGCGATGAAGGAGCTCTTCGCGGCCGCATTTGGGAGGCAACACGATTCCGCTTGGTGTCGCAATGCGCCGGCGGCGTGGGTTTGTTTCTTCGACAAGAAAACGGAACCCGATTCCCTCTAACACCAAGTCGGCCAATTGTTGAACAGATTTAGGATTTTGTGTGAATACCCAATCAGTCAAAAGAGTAGCGGATAAAATCCTAGGATAGCTAGTCGAACGAAAGCCTTCCTCGCTCTTGAGCTCAAGCAACCGCTCGACTAAGGAGGGCAACTCTCCTTTGCTATAGCAACCCGCATAGAAGCGTGTTACGTTGAGCCAATAAAAATTCCGTGCAATCGCATCAAACCGGTCGGGCTTAGAACCGGGTTTTTCCTTCCCAGGGGAAGACTGCGGCGCAGTGTAGTATAAATGACATGCGGCGAAATATTCCCTGAGTGGTTGAACTTCAAACTCAAAAGTTCCCTCAACTCTCGAAACGAGTGCTACTACACGCTCGACCATTCCAGCGAATAGTGCGTTAACCAGACTAACATCATGACCCTCGCGGGAAAGGTAGTCTCCAACCACTTGCTGTAAGCGCTCTTGTGTAATGCTTGCGCGCGAATTGCCCATTTCGGCCTCTGAATGCAACAGCCAGGCCAAATATCGGTGAATATCTATCAGCAATTCTCGGTGATCGCGGACAACCGGGCTCTTTTCTGCCTCACGGCTGAAGAAAAGATCCATGTAGTAGTCATAAAGGGCCGTGCGCTTGTCGGGAAGAGAAGCACCGCGCGTCAGCAACAGGCTCAGTAGAATGGCTAGTTGCATTGGATTGCGTGCCAAATCCCTGAGATGAGGTTGGTCCAACTTTTCTTTCAATACTCTGCGAAACTCCGCGCTTTCTCTTGTGTCGAGCTTTCGAGCGCGAAGCCAGCGTTCCGCATACTGCATTATTAACTGGCGATTCAGAGAAAGTAGTTGGAGGTAAAGATACGGCCCGTGAGGCATTCCAGGTGAGTTTGCGAAAGCAGCAGGACGACTTGTAACAATAACTTGCAGAGACGCTGCGTTTTCCTCAATACGAGCAGTCCCTTTCACGATTTCATCCACTACATCTTTTCTCCGGCCAATGTCAGCAACTTCGTCAAGGCCGTCAAACACTACGACAACAGAGCTGATCCGAAGTACGGCGAGAAGATCATCGGTCGTGAACTGCGTACCCCCAGACTGATTTGAAATAAGCGCAGCAAGAAATGACTCCAGCGATTTGTGCCAATTCTTCGGCGGCGTATTCGGATCTTCAACGTTGAAGGGGTCCCTCTTCATAAGCCAGGTGGCTAGGTCGCGAAGATCCACTTTAATTGGTAGGCGAATGGGGCTGTCTCTATGTGCTTCGGGAACCAAGCTCAAAATGTCGGACTCCTGCAAGAGTTTCATACGATGAATTTGACACACGTACTGGGCGATAGTGGACTTACCCTGACCTGGAGCACCTTCGACGACAACTCGCGGAAGAGCCCTTTGAGCGGCATCGCTTAGAAGTAAAGTTGCTGCCTCAAAGTCTCTCTCGTTAGGTGAATGCCACATGAACTGCACGTGTGCCCATCGCGCCTGAATACCCTCGTTCGCCGCTGCGCCTTCGGGTATCGCTCCACCCGGAAACCTCTTCGCTTGGGAGTAAAAGTGATGTATCTGCTTGGAATACTCGTCCGGCTCGCGGAAGGTAATCGGAACATCTACAAATAGATCGAGGAGCTTGTTTTGCAGTTCCACTTGCTTGAACCGCACCTCTTCGTCCATCTGATATTGGTTCCGAAGAAAAGCTCGCACAGAAGCTGATCTTCTTTCTTTGTGTTCCGAAAAACCTGTTTCCGCGATCCATCGCAGGAAATCTGGTCCCGTCATGAGATCCGGGTATACCCATTTGAGGGACCACGAATTGTCCAACCGTCGGTTGATGTCGTTTCGCCACCAACACTGAAACGGAACTCTAATTTCCTTGGACATTAGCGCATTCAGGCGATCGATCGAACCAGAGTCAAGGTGAGCGGTACCCGGTATGTTCGTGAGAAGCAGATATTGAGATGCACCTTGATTGACGAGCCGTTTAACCTTGGGTAGCTCCTCCTCCATTATCGCGACGAGCCACTTGTGTGGATCGGTTTCGCCCAATGGATTTCGCGCAAACTTCACTTGGAACACCATGAATCTCTCGCCTTGGTCTTCAGCGTAGACCGAGATGGCATCACGACCGCCGTCAGGTTGGCCCACGGGAAAACACTGAACTCGTGGAAATTCCTTGGCCACTAATGCCTGGCACAAGTATTGGAAGCGCTCGGGCCCAAGGTTTTCGAGCGGATAGTCCAAGTGCGTAAGCTCCTTTAACAGTCCGCAAACGGGCTACAAGTGCGGTAAGTAACTATCACAGCATCCTATGCAATGCAAACATTCGTTTAAGAAGACTCGACCTGTGCGTGGAATACGAGAGATTCGCGGAAAACTGGGATTAAATGAACCGAAGGAGCAAAGAGGGCAGTTTCGCGCCCTTCAAATTGCGGAGCGCTCGAAGGAAAAATTGGGCCTTAGAGCGCGAGGGAGGGCAGTTTCGCTCTAGCCTATCCCCTATCCCGGCTGGTCCTTGTGAGCCGTGCAGGCGGGGAGTAAACTTTTCGCCATAGATTTGTGGGAGGTGACTATGGCTCGCAACGTGCGCTGCGGCCTAATACAAGTGCGCTGTGAATGGTCGCCAGAAAAGATGTCGCTTGGCGACATCAAAGAAAAAATGATTGCCAAGCACGAGCACTTGATCGCCGACGCGGCAAAGAAAAAGGTGCAAATCCTGGGCCTGCAGGAACTCTTCTACGGTCCTTACTTTTGCGCCGAGCAGCAGACGCGCTGGTATGAGCTGACGGAGCGAATGCCCAACGGGCCTACGATCTCGCGGATGCAGAAACTGGCAAAAAAGCACCAGATGGTCTTGGTCGTGCCGATCTACGAAGTGGAAATGACGGGCGTGTACTACAACACCGCCGCGGTGATCGATGCCGACGGCCGCTATCTTGGGAAATATCGCAAGCACCATATCCCGCACTGCCACCCCGGGTTTTGGGAAAAATTTTATTTCACGCCGGGTAATGCCGGGTATCCGGTTTTCGAGACACGCTACGCACGAGTCGGCGTGTACATTTGCTACGACCGCCATTTTCCGGAAGGCGCACGCATTCTGGGGCTCAACGGGGCGGAGATTGTCTACAATCCGTCGGCGACGGTCGCCGGGCTTTCTGAATATCTGTGGGAGCTTGAGCAGCCCGCGCACGCGGTGGCCAATGCGTATTTTGTGGCAGCCATCAATCGCGTGGGCATGGAACAGCCCTGGAAAATCGGGGAGTTTTACGGCAAAAGTTATTTCTGCAACCCGCGCGGGAAGATCGTGGCGCAGGCCAGCCGCGACAAAGACGAGCTGCTGGTCGCCGAGCTGAACCTGGATGAGATTCAGCAGGTCCGCGATACGTGGCAGTTTTATCGCGATCGACGGCCGGAGTCTTACGGCGAAATCACGCGCACGCGCGCGGCGGAGAATGCTGCTGCTGCAGACTGACCGCGCAACAAATGGAGCAAGTCATGGCTACCGCCGTCTCTACTTCGCAAACCTGCCGAAATTTCATTAACGGCCGGTGGGTTGAATCTTCCGCGACGCGCGCTTCCGAGCGGCGCAATCCTGCCAATCTCGACGAAATCATCGGCTTCGCGCCGCTTTCCACGCGGGAAGAAACGCGTGAGGCGGTCGCCGTCGCGCGAGCGGCTTTTCCCGTGTGGCGCGACACACCGGCTCCGGTGCGAAGCCGCATTGTTGCCAAAGCGGCTCTGCTGATGGAGCAACAAAAGGACGAGCTTGCGCGCTTGATGACCCGCGAAGAGGGCAAAACGCTGAAGGACGCGCTTGGGGAAGTACAGAAATCCATCAACATTCTAGAGTTCATGGCTGGAGAAGGGCGGCGCATGGGCGGCGAAACTCTTCCGAGCGAGCTGCCAAAGAATTTCGCGTACACGCTGAAGCAACCGCTCGGGGTGATCGCGGCGATTGCTCCGTGGAATTTTCCCGCCTCGATTCCCGCCTGGAAAATCGCCCCGGCCTTGGTCGCCGGGAACACCGTGGTCTTTAAGCCCGCTACGCTCACGCCGTTCACGGGCGCAAGGGTGATTCAGATTTTTGAGCAGGCGGGTGTTCCGGCTGGCGTGCTGAATATGGTCGTGGGTTCCGGCAGCCAAGTCGGTGATGAGCTTTTGCAGCATCCGGATGTCCGGGCTGTTTCCTTCACCGGTTCAAACGAAGTCGGGAGCGAGCTGTACGCGCAGGGCGCGCGGCGCATGAAGAAGTGCCAGTGCGAAATGGGCGGGAAGAATCCGCTGGTGATTCTATCCGACGCAGATCTTCCGCTGGCCCTCGAGTCCACAGTTTTCGGCGCGTTCGCTTCCACCGGGCAGCGCTGTACCGCTACGAGCCGGGTCATCATTGAAGAATGCGTTGCGGACAAGTTCGTGCAGGGTCTCGTTGAACGCGCTTCCAAGCTGCGCACGGGCAACGGCCTGGAGCCTGGCGTCGATATGGGACCGGCGGTCGACGAATCGCAGCTAAAAACCGATTTGCATTACATCGAAATCGGGAAGAAAGAGGGTAGGCTCCTGCTCGGGGGTCAGCGCCTCAAGGGCGGCGCGTATGATCGAGGTTATTTCGTGCCGCCGACGATTTTCGATCACGTCGCGCCGGATTCCACCATCGCGCAAGACGAAATCTTTGGTCCGGTCCTTTCGATAATTCGCGTGCGCGACTTCGACGAAGCTTCATCGACCGCATCGAGACCGGCATCACGCATGTGAATTCCCCAACGGTAGGCGGCGAAGCGCAGCTTCCGTTCGGCGGGATGAAAGCGACCGGCGTGGGCATGCGCGAAATGGGCCGCGTGGCCATCGACTTCTTCACCGAACTGAAAGCCGTCTATATCGATTTTACGGGGCGCAAGCGTGAATCCAACATCTACTAGCCGCAATGAGTGACGCTTACACCGCAACTCTCGCCGCCGATACCATCCGCGAGAGCTCGCTATACAACAAAGACCTGGCGCCGGTTTCCCCGGAGCGGCGCACGTGGCGAACCTATAACTACGCGGCGCTGTGGATCTCCATGAGCGTCAACATCCCCACCTACATGCTGGCCAGCGGCATGATTGCCGGCGGGATGAACTGGAAGCAGGCGCTGTTCACCGTTTTCCTGGGCAACGTGTTGGTGCTGATTCCCATGTTGCTCAACGCGCATGCCGGCGCGCGCTACGGAATTCCGTTTCCAGTATTCGCACGCGCTTCATTCGGAGTGCTTGGCGCGAACATTCCCGCCATACTCCGCGCATTGGTGGCGTGCGGCTGGTTTGGCATCCAGACGTGGATCGGCGGTGAAGCCATCAACGCGATGCTAGTTGCGCTCGCTCCGAGTTGGGGGCACTTTGCGTATGGGCCGGCGGTGTGCTTCGGGGCGTTCTGGCTGCTCAACGTGCTGGTGATTTTGCGCGGCATCGAAACGATCCGGTTTCTGCAAGGTATTTCCGCGCCGTTCCTGCTGCTGATCGGGCTGGCGCTGCTTCTGTGGGCGCGCAGCAAAGCAGGCGGATTCGGTCCTATGCTCGCGACGCCCTCCAAATTCCAAAGCCTCGGTGAGTTCTTCCGCTTCTTCATTCCGTCGCTGACGGGAGTCGTCGGCTTCTGGGCTACCGTTTCGCTCAATATTCCTGATTTCACGCGCTACGCCCGCAGCCAGCGCGACCAGATGATTGGCCAGGCCCTGGGGCTTCCTGCGACGATGACGTTCTATTCCTTCATCGGCATCGCGGTAACATCGGCCACGCTTATCATCTTTGGGCAAGCGCTGTGGGATCCGGTGGCGGTGCTCTCGCGGCTCGGCAATCCTTTTGCGGTGGTACTTGCCATGCTTGCCCTGCTGATGGCTACGCTTAACGTGAACGTCGCGGCCAACGTCGTCTCCCCGGCCAACGACTTTTCTAATTTATCGCCGCGGAGCATCACCTTTCGGACCGGCGGCTTAATCACTTGTTTCGTGGGCATCGCCATGCAGCCGTGGAAGCTGATGGCTAATTACGGGAGCTATATTTTCGGTTGGTTGGTCGGGTATTCTGGATTTCTCGGACCCATCGCCGGCGTTCTGATCTGCGATTATTTTGTTGTGCGCAAGAAAAATTTGGCGCCGCAGGATCTGTATGTGCGCGGAGGACGGTACGAATATTCGCGCGGCTTCAACTGGCAAGCCATCACCGCGCTCGTGGCTGGAGCTACCGTGGCCTTCATCGGCTTGCTCGTTCCGCCGCTGCGCATCCTTTACAATTACGCCTGGTTCGTTGGGTTTGCGGTCAGCTTCTTCGCTTATCTCGCGCTGATGAAAGTCAATCAGCCGCAGCCGGTGGTCCAGGCTGCGGACTAAAGGAGCGCCATGGATTTCGGAATCACAATCAAACCGGACCTGACGATCGAGCGCATCATCAGCTTGACCAGCCAGGCGGAATCCTCCGGGTTCGGTTACGGCTGGATTTTTGATTCGCACGTTATCTGGATGGAGCCCTTCCCGCTGCTCACGTTGATGGCCGCAAAAACCAAGAAAATGCGCTTGGGCACCTGCGTGACCAATCCCGCGGTTCGCGATGTCACTGTCTCGGCCAGCCTGTTCGCCACGCTGAATGTTTTTTCGCATGGCCGCATGCAGATTGGGATCGGCCGCGGCGACAGCTCGCGCCGTGTCCTCGGCAAGAAGCCCACTACACTCGAAAATCTCGTGGAATTCGTGCGTGTTTTCCGCTTGTTGAACGGAGGACAATCGGTCGAGCTTGATGGCATTAACACTCGCTTTCCGTGGGCATCGGCTGGCGTTCCGCCGGTTTGGGTCGCCGGTTACGGCCCCAAAGCCCTGCGCACAGCCGGGCGCATCGGCGACGGAGTCATCCTGCAATTTGCCGATCCCGATTTAATCGAATGGTGTCTCGGATTCGTGCGCGAAGGCGCCCGCGAGGTGGGTCGCGATCCTGCAAAAATCGAAGTGATGGCCGCGGCCCCAGTATGGGCTTCTGATGATTTAAAACTGGCGCGCGAACGCGTGCGCTGGTTTCCCGCACTCGTTTCGAATCACGTGATGGATCTCATTTCCAAATACAAGCCCGAAGAGCTGCCCAAATCGCTGGTCTCGTACGTGCAAAATCGGGGCAAGTACGATTACTTACATCACTGCGAGGTAGGCAGCGATAACGCCGATTTCGTAAGCGACGAAATCGTCGACCGCTTCTGCCTGGTCGGCCCCATCGAGCAGCACCGCAAAAAACTCGAAGCGCTGCGGAAGGTTGGTGTCACACAATTCAATATTTACCTGATGTGCGGCGACGAGGAAAAGACATTGGAAATTTACGGCCGCGAAGTCCTTCCGCGCTGCGGTAACGCCGTTTCTAAATCCACCGCTTAGGTCGAGGTCCGCAAGATGCGTTTTGATACGGTAATTCGAAACGGCACGGTAGTGACTGCTACCGATACATGCGTCGCGGACATCGGCATCATTGCCGACAAGGTCTCAGCTATCGGCGCGGGGCTCCCCGTCGAAAACGCCGGGCGGGTGATCGACGCGGCCAATCACCTCGTGATTCCCGGCGGCATCGACGTCCACACGCATCTGGACATGCCCTTTGGCGGCACCACCAGCGCCGACGATTTTGAAACGGGCACTATCGCCGCGGCTTTTGGCGGCACCACCACGCTGATCGATTTTGCCATTCAGTATAAAGGCCAAACCCTGCGTCAGGCTTTCGACACCTGGATGAAAAAAGCACAGCCCAAAGCTGTAACCGACTACGCCTTCCATTGCATCATCACCGATCTTGGTTCCGCACAGCTTGAGGAGATGGGCCAACTTGTGCGCGAGGGCGTGACCAGCTTCAAGCTGTTCATGGCCTATCCCGGCGTGTTCATGCTCGACGATGCCACGATTTTTCGCGCCATGCGCCAGGCGGCGAAGCATTCCGGCCTGATCTGCATGCACGCCGAAAATGGGGGTGCGATCGACGTGATCGTTCAGCAGGCTCTTGCGGACGGCAAGCGCGCGCCGAAATATCATGCGCTCACGCGTCCTACAACTGCCGAAGCCGAGGCTACCGGCCGCGCCATTGCGCTGGCAGAAATGGCCGGCGCGCCTGTGTACATCGTGCATCTCTCATGCAATGAAGCGCTCGAAAAGGTTCGCGAGGCGCGGGACCGTGGCTTGCCGGCATATGCGGAAACTTGTCCGCAATACTTATATCTCTCGCTGGAAAATATGGACGCGCCGGGTTTTGAAGGGGCGAAGTACGTTTTCACGCCGCCGCTGCGGGAGAAATGGCACCAGGAAAAACTTTGGCAAGGCCTTGCCAGGGACACCCTGCAGGTTGTCTCCACGGATCACTGCCCATTTTGTTTCAAGGAACAAAAAGAATTAGGCAAGGACGATTTCACGAAGATTCCCAACGGCGGTCCGGGCATCGAGCACCGCCTGAGCCTTATTTTCACGGGTGGTGTACACGGCAAGCGACTCAGCCCCAATCGCTTCGTCGAAATCGTTTCGACGGCGCCGGCCAAGCTTTTCGGTCTGTATCCCCGCAAAGGAACTATCGCGGTGGGCTCCGACGCCGATCTTGTCGTTTTTAATCCCAATCAAGAGGAGACCATCAGCGCGAAAACGCACCACATGCGCGTGGACTATTCCATGTTTGAAGGCATTCGCATCAAGGGCGTTCCCCGAACTGTGTTGTCCCGGGGGCGCACCGTGATCGATGCGGGAAAATTCGTCGGCCGTCCCGGGTCGGGCCAATTCCTCCGCCGCCAAACGTATTCCGGCTTGTAGACCATTCGGCCGGGATTGTTGCGAGGACCTAAGGGCTTCAAGCAGGTGGCGCTTTTTTCTCGTAGGCATCGTAGCTTGCAGCGGTGACACGAATTTCTTCCAGCGTTTGGTCGCGACGCAGCACGCCATTTTCCAGAACAGTTTCGAGCTGATCGTCCACACGGGCGGGAGCGGCGCCATCGACTTTGAGGGTGATGAACTCCTGGCCTTCCTTCAGCACGATGAAGCGCCCAGCGCGCGAGTCCTTGCCGGGATCGGTGACCGGCTGTTTGTAGACGTCGTGCCACTGGCCATTGATGTCGATCGCGGAGCATTTCAGCGCGAAGCGCAGCGTGTCGCGATTGATCTGCTGCAGGAGCGCGCCGCCCATACCGAAGCTCCAGTTGTCCATGGACCAGCCTCTACGGGTTAGCTGGAAAATCATGTTTTGAATGGTGTGATAGTTCACGCCGTCACCCTGGATGAAGCGGACTTGCGGTGCGATCACCTTCCAGCCCTTGCGGTTCACTTCGTACCCGAATTTTTCAGCGGCGATGTTGAAAATCGTTTCGAGGACCACAACCGCATCGCCGCTATCTGGGCGAATGACCAGCGTGCCTTTGCGCTGCATCACTTTGTCGCGCAACTTGCCGCCCCATAAATTGCGGACCGCGTTGTAGATGTCATAGGAGTCGCTGACGCAGGCGACGATTCCTTCCGGGGCGTTGTTCAGCACGTTTTCAAAGGCATCGACCTCGTGGTCCTTGCCCCAGGCGGTCATGGTGGAGTGCTCGGAAGCCGGAATGCTGACGCCAGGCATGTCTGCGTGGTAGTACTGCTGCAGCAGTTCGATGGCGGCGAGATTGTCCGTGCCCAGAAAATTGAAGAGGTGTGCCGCGCCGCCAATGGCCGCGGATTCACGGCTGCTTACGCCACGGAAGCCAAAATCGTGCAGCTTGAAAGGCAAAAGCGACGGATCACCGGTGCGCACCAGCGCTTCGCCAATAGCTTGCTTTATAGCGCGGCTGAGCGTGGCCACCGTGATGGGATACCAGACCTGAAGCAAAACCGTCTCCGCCCAATTCGTCAGCCAGTAAAATTCAGGATCCGTGTTCTCGAGGGTGATGATGGCATTCTGCGCGGAAACGAGCGAGCCTTCCTTGACTGCCTTAATCCGCAGCGGCAAAACTCCGCCGTACTTTGCGTGCAGACTTTTCCAACCTGCATAGTTGAAGCACTTGGGATTTCCGCCGAAATGCTTGTCCGCGAATTTTCTGGCTTCTTCGATGTCTTCACCGGTAAAAACTTTGCCGGCAAAATTCGCTTTCGCGATGTATTGCAGTCCGGCCACTTGCGCGTGATCGAAAAAACCGCCGCGCGAGCAAACGTAAGAATAGATAAAGCGCGTGTTCGGCGGGTATTGCCACCAATGCGTGAGCTTGTAGCTATCGGTATTGAGGATCGGATTGAGGCGAAGGGGTTGAATGAGTCCTCCAATTGCTGGCCCGGCCAAAGCCGGCCTTTATATTTCTTGCTGGGAAAGTCTCACGAAAAATCGAACGGTCACAATTGGTCCAGGGTGAAAGCAACGAAAAGTAAGCGTTGTTCGCGCTGGATTTGCAGGACCACTGGCGCTCCAGGTGGCAGCGATTGTAGCGCGGTGCGCAGGCGCGCGAGAGTGGTCATGGGCTGGCCGTTCAGCGTGCGGATTACATCGCCCGTGGTCAGCGGAATATCCGCGCCTTCGCTGGAGCGCGCTACCACAATAATGCCGAACGGGTCGCGAAGGTCCTGGGCGATCGCAGCGATTTTCTGGTCGATTTCGACGCCGATGATGCCCAGCGGGTGCACAAGATTTTTCTCAGGGTCGGCGAGCGAGGCGATCTGATCCATTTCGTGGGGAGTCTCGACGACGGGAACATCGAAAGCCAGCTTTTCCTTGCCACGCAAGACTTCCAGGTGCACTTTCGCACCCACGTCGACGGACATCAGCCGAAACGACACGTAAGGAACGCTGTCGGCGGCGCGGCCATCGACGGTAAGCAAAACGTCTCCGACACGCACGCCGGCGGCCAGCGCGGGGCTGTCGGGAAGAACATCCGAAACAATCACGCCATAATTCCGCGGAAGATTCAGGGCCGCGGCGAGGGTCGGCGAAATAGTCTGAATGCCGATGCCGATTTGCGCGCGATGGATATGACCGAATTTGCGAAGCTGTTGATACGCTACGCCGACGACACTACTTGGAATAGCAAAGCCGAGTCCTTCGTTTCCGCCGGACTGCGAAAGGATAAACGTGTTGATGCCGACCACTTCGCCTTCTACGTTGACCAGCGGTCCTCCGGAGTTGCCGGGATTGATGGGCGCATCGGTTTGAATGTAAACCATTGGAGAATCAGGATCGATCTGGCGGGCCACCGAGGAGACTACGCCAAACGTGACGGTGTTGCGCAAACCCTCCGGGCTGCCGAAAGCGAGAACGACTTCCCCTTGGTGCAGATTGCGGTACGGTGCGAGAGGAAGCGCGGCGAACTTTACGTTGTCGACTTTAAGGAGAGCGACATCGATGTCACGCGCGACGCCCACAACGCGGGCAGGAACAATGTTGGTGCGCGCGGAGAGGATGGCTTGCAGCGAGCCGTCCGAAACGCCCTCGGGCACCACCACTTGCACGCGCTGCGCTCCGGAGACGACATGCGCGTTGGTAATGATGTAGCCGGCCGGGTCGATCACAAAACCCGAGCCGATGGCGCGCTGACGGCCAATGACTACAGCGGCATTGCTGTGCTCGCCGGAATCGATGGGGCCGTAGCCGGTGACCAGTATTTGCACCACGCTGGGGGAAACCCTCTTGATCAGCATGTCGACGGATTCGTTGAGCTTGCGAAGTGTGTTGTCGCCGCGGTCTTGAGCCGCGGCAGATGTGCCGCGAAACACCATGAAAAGCGCCAGGGTTGCTGCAGGAAAGGCGCTTCGGACTCGCTTGGATTTGGAGCCAATCATAAAAGCCTCGCTGCTTTCTCGACTTCGAGGATATAACGGGAAGCTGCGGCCGCCAAACCCTAGCGCTGCATAATGCGCTACGGCTCGGAAGACTCAAATGTTCGGGCCTGTTTGGCGTCGATCCGGCCCCATGCCTTGGTGCCCCATCGGGTACGCGGGTTGCGCTTTAGGAGATGCGAAGACAAAAAAGTGAAAGCATGGTGTGCCACTTTTTGCTCGTGAGAGAATCTAAGACGCCATGGCACGAATACAGACCATCGAAGACAACCGACTTGAAGAAGCACGTACCCGGAAGAAGTATTGGAAGCGCTGGGGGCCGTATCTGTCCGAGCGGCAATGGGGCACTGTGCGCGAGGATTACAGCGCGGATGGTGCCGCATGGGAGTACTTTCCTCACGATCATGCGCGTTCAAGAGCATATCGATGGGGCGAAGACGGCATCGGTGGAATGAGCGACCGGCACCAGATGATTTGCTTCAGTCTGGCGATGTGGAATGGGCGCGATCCGATATTGAAGGAGCGGCTTTTCGGCTTGACCGGCAACCAAGGGAACCATGGCGAGGACGTCAAGGAGCAATACTTCTATCTGGATTCGACGCCAACGCACAGCTACATGCGCATGCTCTACAAGTACCCGCAGGCGGAGTTTCCGTATGCACGGTTGGTGGAGGAAAATCGGCGCCGCGGCAAGGATCAGCCGGAATATGAGCTGCTCGATACCGGCGTATTCGCGGAGAATCGGTACTTCGATGTGTTCGTCGAATACGCAAAGGTCGATGTCGAAGATATTTTGATTCGCATCACTGCGGTAAATCACGGCCCGCAGAGTGCTGAGTTGCAACTGCTGCCTTCCCTGTGGTTTCGCAATACCTGGTCGTGGGGCAAGGACCCGCGGCGTCCCTCGGCGCGAATTGCTACAAGCGTGCCCGGAAGCCTGTGCACCGAATTGGATCATTGGCAGTATGGCAAGCGATGGCTGCTTTGCGCCGGCCAGCCGGAGCTGCTGTTCACCGAAAACGAAACGAACTTTCAGCGGCTGTTCGGAGGGACGAACCGGTCGTACGTGAAGGATGCCTTTCATGCCTATGTGATTGGGGGCGATAAGACGGCTGTGAATCCTCAGCAGATGGGGACCAAGATGTCGGCGCTATACCGGCTTGTGCTGGGCGCCGGCGAATCCGTGACGTTGAAATTGCGGTTGACGGATATGGAGCCGCTCGGATCGATGGACAGCAATTCGCCGATGGTGGGATCCATCAACGCCCCGGGACACGCCGAGCGTGCGGAGGGCGTGCCGGGCACGAATGATTTTGGCGCAGGCTTCGACGACCTATTTGCGCGGCGGCGGAAAGAGGCTGACGAGTTCTACAATTCACGCGTTCCCAAGGAAGTGTCGGAGGATGCCAAGTCCGTGATGCGGCAAGCTTTCGCCGGAATGATGTGGAACAAACAGTTCTATCACTACGACGTGCGCACGTGGCTTGACGGCGACCCCGCTGGTCCGCCCCCGCCGAAAGAACGATTGCAGGGGCGTAACCACGATTGGACGCACCTGTATAACGATGACGTCATCTCCATGCCGGACAATTGGGAGTATCCGTGGTACGCGGCCTGGGACCTGGCGTTTCACACCATTCCCATCGCGCTGATCGATCCGGATTTTGCGAAGGACCAGCTCATTCTGTTGCTGCGCGAGTGGTACATGCATCCAAACGGGCAATTGCCCGCTTACGAGTGGGCGTTTGGGGATGTCAATCCGCCGGTGCATGCGTGGGCGGCCTTTCGGGTTTACAAAATCGAAAGGCGCTTGCGTGGAGTGGCGGATCGCGGATTTCTGGAAAAAGTGTTTCACAAGCTGCTGCTGAATTTCACCTGGTGGGTGAACCGCAAAGATCCGGAGGGCATGAATATTTTCGAGGGCGGATTTCTGGGGCTCGACAATATCGGAGTATTTGACCGCTCCGCGCCGCTTCCCACCGGAGGACATCTGGAGCAATCCGACGCCACAAGTTGGATGGGCATGTATTGTCTGAATATGTTAGCCATCG
>WNFP01005878.1_pt1 | contig 15658 bp, 12 predicted proteins | sample 5400201 | NCBI WGS metagenome assembly WNFP01 (sample SAMN13153355, study PRJNA577476) | soil metagenome | isolation source: 115 cm saprolite under Madrone tree | place: USA:California | collected 2016-06-14
GGGCAGTACTCGACGCAGGCCGGCGAGCCCGCGCAGCCGGTGCAGCACTCGGTAATAACGGCCAGTTCTTTCGGTTTCTTCTTGCGCGCAGTGGAGATTCCCTTCGAACGCGGCTCAAACTTCTGCTCGTCGGGCACCAATCCGGGCGCTTTTGCGACATCGGGTGCGTTGGCCATTTGCAGAGATTCTACCTTCCCTGTCAAGCCTTTGTCAGCCAGGTTTTCCCGCCGTGTTTTACACCGGATAGGGGCTTGTTACAATGCCCGTGCATCCGAATCCTCTTCGCCTGCACATCATGTTTCCCAAACCGTTCTACAAACATCTCTTGCCCGCGCTCGTTGCCGGCCTTGGTTTGCGGCTCTTTTTCATCTGGCATTTCCCGTTCTATTCCGGCGATACGGCCTACTACGAAGAGCTGGCGCGCAACTGGCTGTACCACGGCGTTTACGGCTTCTATTCCCATGGGCGGATTCTTGCCTCAGACGCACGCGCGCCCGGCTATCCGGCATTTCTCGCGGCGATTTATTTCCTGGTTGGAACGGGGCGGAAGGCCGTCATGGTCGCACAGGCGCTCGTCGACCTTGCGACATGCGTCCTGGCGACGAGCATTGCCGCTCGTTTGGCGGCGGACGCTCCTGATGCGACGCGTGGGCGCATCGCTACAGCTGCGCTCTGGCTGACCGCGCTTTGCCCGTTCACCGCGAATTATGCGGCGGTGCCGCTCACGGAAGTGCTCGCGACATTTTTCACCACCCTCGCGCTACTGATTTTTCTTTCGCCAACGGGAATGGCGATCGATTGCATTTCCTCGGACCGCGAATTGCTGTGCGCCGCAAAAATTTGGTTCGCGGGCGGGCTCGTGGTTGGACTCGGTACGCTGGTACGCCCGGAGACGCCGCTGCTTCTTGCAGCCGTGCTGATTGCACTTTGGATTCGCTTTTGGCGTCCGGCAAATTGGAGCAAGCTCACGCTTGCAACGCTGTCGATGACGGCGGGATTGCTTCTCCTGCTGGCGCCTTGGGCCGCACGCAACGCGGTGAATCTTGGACGCGTGCAATTTCTCGCGCCACGTTATGCGGAAACCTACGGCGACGTTCTGCCAACCGGCTTTTACGCGTGGACAAAAACCTGGATGTTTCGTTTTCGCGATGCGTATCTTTTCCCCTGGAAACTGCCGTCGCAGCCGGTCGAATTGAATAACCTTCCGCCGTACGCCGTGGATTCTCCCGAAGAATTTTCGCGCGTCGCTTCCCTGCTGGATCGCTACAATCGTGGGCAGGGCATGTCGAACCAGCTCGATTCCGAATTCGGCGAGTTGGCGCGGGAGCGCGCGAAGCGCCATCCGATTCGTACTCATGTGTGGATTCCCATCGAGCGCGCGGTCGCAATGTGGTTCACTCCGCGGATTACGCTGCTGCCCTACTCCGGCCGGCTCTGGCCACTCGGCGAAAGCTATCACAGCAATCCGGCCGACTTCGAAGTCACGTTCGGCTTAGCGATTCTCAATGTTATTTACGTCGCAATGGGCCTTGCAGCCGCGTGGATCTGGCGGGCCAATCCTGGAGTGCGGCTGATTGTGGCGTTCATCGCCGTTCGAACGACATTCCTCACACAATTGCAAACTTGCGAGCCGCGCTACGTTGTGGTGTGCTTTCCCGCCCTGCTGGCGATCGCCGCGCAACTTTGGCAGCGTTCACAAGCTACACTTGAAAGTTCGAAATGAATTCTTCTTATTGGACATTCACTTTAAGATCGGGTTTTTGGTATGGAGCGATCTCAACGTTTTCACCGCCAGCGAGATATTTTTTCATCACTTCCGGATTAGCCCATTCCAAATCCCAGCCGTCGTCAATGGCCATGAGCGTATAACGGCCCGGCACGACGGCGTTCAGCGAGAAAGTCCCATCGGAATCGGATTGGTCGTGCCGGAAAAGCGCAGGATTGCTGAGCAAATCAAGCGGGGCAAGAACAATCATCACGCCGGAAGCCGGCTTGTCGTTCTTTAGCGCCGTGCCGGTGATGCGGCCGGTGCCTTTCGAAGCGTTGATGGTAATGCTTAAGTCTTGGGGGCCGGTGATTTGGAACGAACGCCCGGTGGTCTTAGCGCCGGTGGAGGAGAGGGTGCGAATAAAGAGGGCTTGCGGCTCGATGATGAGGAGTTCATAGCTTCCCATTTCCACGGGATTATTTTTGAAAGAAAATTCCCCAGCCGTGGAAACGTCCGCAGTGAAAGCTTGTCCGCTTGCGAGATTTCGAAGCAGGACGCGAGCAGGCTGGGGAACAGGAGAGGCGTCGTCCATTTTCAGAATTCCGCTGACCATAACCGGGGATGCGCTTTGGGAAGAATCAATCTCCGCGTCACTCGAAACCTGGACGCTCTGGGTGCGGCGCGTCGGGGGGTTCCCGTTCCCGTTCGGAGTCATCAATACAAGGTTCAAGCGTCCCGGAGGAACGCCGCTGACTTCCATGAGGCCCGGGCTCACTTGATTGACGGCAACGGGGATGTGAGTTTCGTGTCCTTCCGCAAGAGTTTGCGAGACTTGAATGCCTACTCCCTGATTGGGATCGGTCGCAGGGGTCCTAACCAGTATGTGGAGAGCTGGGATCGGGTGGAGGCGAAAATCGGCGATGGCCATGTCACCGGCGTGAAGAGCAAGGGGAGCGGCACCGGCAAGGTCATTCGAATCGGGGAAGAACACGGACTCATAAACGACATCGAGAGGCTGGTTTTCTTCGTCGGAGGAATGAGGGCTGGAAAATACCACATCCTGGTTTTCCTGCTTCCTGTGAAGACGAGTATTGTGCTGGGCATACCAAGGCTGGGCGGAAACGGAGACGAAGTAAGTTCCAGGCGGAAGCTGGCCAAAATGATAGCGACCTTGATCGTCGGTTGCTGCCTGGCGGGTCGAAGATGCGCGGCGCCTGCCTCCGACAAGATGCTCACGGAAGAGCATAACGGTGGCGTGGCGGACAGGATCATCGGACTCATCGCGAACTTCTCCCGAAATGGATGCGGAACGGCGAAGTCCGAAAACCAGATTCTCGGATTCGAGACCAGGGCCAACGACAATCGCGGTGGTGAAGCTTTCGTGTTGCTGATACATCTGGGGGAAGTAGCCGCGGCGATGCGCCGAAAGAGAGTATTTACCTGGCGCGACACCTGCGAAAACAAATCTTCCTTCGGGGTCGGTAAGCTCCACGCGACTAGAATCGAGAGAAGCGGGCGCATCCGGCGTAGCCGAAACACTTATGCTGACCGACGCGCGCCCAAGCGGCTGGCCGCTAACGGCATCAACGACTCTGCCGCTGATTCGAAAGGTAGACGCCAGGTCGGGAGCCTGCGGCACAGCCGGCGTCGGAGCTTGGGCCTGTTGAGAAAGGCCGAGAAGAAACAATATTCGCAGGAGCCTCAGGAAAAACATGCGAGTCACTCCTCCACTTTAACAAGTTCGAGTTCGATTTTCGCCGACCGGCCAGGAAACAGCGTGATCTCGCTGGCCCTCACAAGGTATTTACGCATAACTTCCGGGTTCCGGTATTCGAGCTGCTCGAGATGATCGACGGCGAGAATTTTGTATTCGCCGGGCGCAAGAAATGGCAACTGAATCGAGCCCATGGAATCGGCCGCCTGAATGATTGGCGGAATGGCGGAATGTTCGGAATAGGCGAGAACAGTGGCGCTGACGGGACGATTGTCCAGGGAAACGTTTCCGCTGAGCGAGGCTCCGTCATCGCGGAGGGTGATTTCGATGGGCTGCACCGAGCCGCCTGGCGGAACGGACAGATCGGATTCGAGAAGATTGGTGGGGCCGGAAGTGGCGGACTGCACGTACATCCCGTTAGGGTTGATCTCGACTCCATATGTGCCGGGAGGGATATTTTGAAGTTCGAGCCGCGGGGAGCCGGGTTCCCCGACCTGTTGGGATCCGTGACGGGACTCAAACATGCCTGGGCTGTGCGAGACAAGCTGAATGTAGGCGGGAAAATAGTTCTCCCGCTGGGAGGCCTGTTCCGAGCCGGTTCTTGAGGAGATGACGTGGATGCTGATAGGAATGTTCGCGCTTGGCAAAAGGAGGATACGAATGCCAGAGAGGTTGGCATTCACGGCCAGTGGTGAGGTGCCGGTCAGAGAACGCCCTTGGCCGACTTGCGGGCCAACGGGAGGCGCGTTGGCGAAAAGCGTATAAACGCCCGGAGCAATACAAGGAATGCGAAAGTCTCCGGTCGCTCGATCAAATCGATAACCAGTCGTAAACAGCTTTCCAGCGGAATTGAAAACCTGAAGATTGGCAAATTGGCCTGGACTGTACCCAGCGATTGTGCCGGCCACGCGAAAACAGGGTTGCGAAGATAGAGCGAAATTGATTTCAACCCGCTTGCCCGGAACGATAGGAATTGGGGAAGCGGAAGAAATATCAGAGCCTGCCGGATAATAGACAACGGGGAATCCGAACGCCGCAGGATTGGAGGAGCCCGAAGCAATCGACGCGGGATTCCAACCTGGCCCGGCCGACAAATAATACGTGCCCGGCTGAAGCTCTGCGATGCGAAACTCTCCGTCTTCATTGGTCATGCCGCCGTGGCGATCTTGCCAAATCCTGCGGCCGTTTTCCAAGCGCTGGACCACGAGCTGAACCGGCAGGTATTCGAGGGGCTCGCCGTCGTCTCCGGTGATCCGGCCATAGATGACGCCTTCGGGAACAAGCTTGAGGACTGCCGGTGAAACGTCCGGCCCGACAGTGACGAACTGCCTGGTAAATCGGAAAGACTGGTTTTCTAATTCCTCCTGCGAAAAAAAGCCGGGCTTGCGAGCGGTGATATTGATTTGTCCTCCGGGCAGACCGTCGAATTGAAATTTTCCGTCAGTCCCGGTGAGCCGGGACGCCTGTCCATTCATATAGATTTGCACAAGCGCTCCGCGGACAGGTTCGCCTGTAACGGAATTGATGACCATTCCGGTCAAGGAATACTTGTCCTGGCTGGAGGGCCGCAGAGACTGCGGAAAGGTAAAAGATGGCTTGGCAAAAGGAGCTACGGCAAAAAGAAGTAAAAGGACAGTGCGGAGAGACATGTCTTGGACCTTCGGAGCCACTATGATTCGGCGATAGTTTACAACGTCTGTGATGCAGTTTGATTGGCCAGATTTGCCTGGTTCCTAGGCAGTCCATCGGCGCTTACAAATAGAGCGGCGGACGGAAATTTAGTTATTGCTTGACAAGCGCACGGTAAGGAAGTATCTCAGCGACCGAAATACAGGGTTCCGGGATTAGGGATGTGGCCCGGACGGGCGTCTTAACGGTTCGAACGGGCTTCGGGGATTTGGGGCTCGCCAGAATTTTCACAAAAGCTGCTGTGCAGGAGGTCCGACTGTGACTTGGAATCAGAATTACGATCCTCTGGGGCATTGGTGGCTGTCGACGCTGGTTGCGGCGCTGCCTATCATCGTGCTACTGGGTCTCCTGGCTGGACTCCGGGTGCGGGCACATCTCTGTGCCGTCGCGGGCGCCGCCACCGCCGTCATTTGCGCCATCATCGTCTTCAAAATGCCCGCGAGCCTAGCGCTGAGCAGCTTTTTCTATGGCTCGGCTTTTGGCCTGTTGAAGATCGTCTGGATCGTCATTGCCGCTGTCTTTCTCTATGATATTTCTGTCGACACCGGACAATTCGAAATCATGAAGCAGTCCGTGGCCGCGATCACACCGGATCGCCGACTGCAACTCCTGCTGGTGGCTTTCTGCTTTGGCGCATTTATCGAAGGCTGTGCAGGGTTTGGCGCGCCCGTGGCTATCGCCGGCGCGTTTATGATTGGTCTCGGGTTCAAGCCTTTCCAAGCCGCAGCGCTCAATCTCATCGCTAACACGGCGCCGGTCGCCTGGGGCGCGATCGGGACTCCCGTGCATGCGCTGACAAGCGTGACGGGCCTGCCGGAGAGCGATCTGAGCGCGATGATCGGCCCTTCCGATCACCGCCGTTATCGTGCCCTTCTGGCTGGTCCGCGCGATGGTGAGTTGGTCGGAAACGCTGGAAGTTCTACCAGCCATCCTCGTCGTCGGAGGGTCGTTCGCAGCTACACAATGGTTTTGGGCCAATCACATGGACAGCAACCTGGTGGACATCGCTGCCGGAGTCGTTTCCCTCGTTGCTACAATGCTTTTCCTCCGCGTTTGGCAACCGAAGCGAATTTGGCGATTTGAAGACGAGCGCCAAGAAGATGCGGCGAAGGTGGCTCGCAATGAAGTGGCCAAGCGCTACACGGCAGGTCAGACAGCCAGGGCCTGGCTGCCGTTCGCGATTCTTTCTGTCGTCGTGCTTGTTTGGGGATTGCCGGCTATAAAGTTGGCCATGAATAAGGCAACGACGCCCGCTTTTAAGGTGATGATGCCTGACGGCAAACCTCGCCCAGGCGCGGCTGGCTGGGACTGGCCGTATTTGCACAACAAAGTGTTTCGAACGGCGCCGGTGGTGCAAAAGCCGGCAGCCGAAGGCGCGCGCTTCGACTTCAATTGGCTCACAGCCACGGGAACGGGCTGCTTCTTGTCAGCTATTCTTGCGGGGTTGCTACTCGGCGTGAGTCCGGGAAAACTTCTACAAATCTTTGGACGTACTCTTGTGCGGTTGAGGTTCGCTATTGTCGCGATGACTTGCATGCTGGGACTGGGGTACGTTACGCGCTACTCGGGAATGGACGCGGTTTTGGGTCTCGCTTTCACGCGCACCGGATGGTTCTTTCCATTTTTCGGAACGTTTATCGGCTGGCTTGGCGTGGCCCTTACGGGCAGCGACACGTCTTCGAACGTGCTCTTCGGCGGATTGCAGAAAATCACGGCGCAACAGCTGAACCTCAGCCCGATTCTGATGTGCGCGACGAACAGCGCGGGTGGCGTGATGGGGAAGATGATCGACGCGCAGTCCATCTGCATCGCCACGGCGGCGACCAATCAGGTCGGCAACGAAGGTTCGATCTTCCGGTTTGTTTTCTGGCACTCCGTAGCGCTGGCGGCGATTGTCGGCATCATTGTCATGATGTATGCCTACGTTTTCCCGCAATTCATCCCGAGCGGGTTGAACTTCATTCACTGATGGAGCAAGCTGGTTCTGGCACTAAGGTGAATGAATCTTATGGAAGCGCGCATTCTTGAAGAGCTTCGGGCAATCGTTGGCGACCGTGGTCTGATTTCCTCGCCGGAAGAACTGCACACTTACGAGTGCGACGGGTTGACCTATTTCCGCGTAATGCCTCGCGCCGTGCTCCTGCCAAATTCTACCGAACAGGTTCAAGCGATCGTTCGAATCTGCCACCGCGAACGGATGCCGTTCGTTGCGCGCGGGTCCGGCACAGGTTTGAGCGGCGGCGCGCTCCCGGTGGAAAATGGAATCGTCATCAGCCTTGCGCGAATGAACCGCATCCTTGAGGTTGATTTCCCGAATGCGCGCGTGATTGTCGAACCGGGCGTGATCAACCTCGATGTCACCGGACGCGTGTCACCGCAGGATTATTTTTACGCGCCTGATCCTTCGTCGCAATCGATCTGCAGCATCGGCGGAAACGTGGCGGAAAACTCCGGCGGAGCGCATTGCCTGAAGTATGGATTCACGACGACGCACGTTCTCGGGTTGGAAGTGGTGCTGCCGGATGGTTCGCTGGTTCATTTCGGCGGAAAAACTCTCGATGCGCCTGGCTACGACCTTGCGGGAGTTTTCGTCGGATCAGAAGGAACTCTCGGCGTAGCGACCAAAGTTATTCTGCGCATCGTGAAACGGCCCGAGTGCGTTCGAACGCTGCTGGCTGCTTTTCCGTCCACGAACGAAGCGGGGGCGGCGGTGAGCGATATCATCGCGGCGGGAATGCTGCCCGCGGCCATCGAAATGATGGATAACCTCTCGATTCAGGCGGCGGAAGCAGCGGTGCACGCGAACTATCCGAACTGTGGCGGATTGCTTCTGGTGGAACTCGATGGTCCGGTCGCAGAGGTTGAAGCGTTGATGACGCACGTAAACGAGATTTGCCGCTCGAATGGTGCGTCGGAAATTCGTGTGGCTCAATCGGATGCGGAACGCTCGCTGGTTTGGAAGGGGCGCAAAGCTGCCTTTGCGGCGATGGGGCGAATCTCACCCAACTACATTGTGCAGGACGGCGTGATTCCACGCACCGCGCTTCCGCGAGTGCTGAGTGAGATTGAACGGCTCAGCAAGGAAGCGGGCGTGCGCGTAGCCAACGTGTTCCATGCGGGCGATGGCAATCTTCATCCGCTTGTTCTCTATGACCGCCGAATTTCCGGCCAAGAAGAAGCCGCCGGGACGCTTTCGGCTCAAATTCTGGAATTGTGCATCGCCGCGGGCGGCTCGATCACCGGGGAACATGGCGTTGGCGAGGACAAAAAAAGAGCGATGGCGAAAATGTTTGCGGAGCCGGATTTGGCAACCATGCAGCGCGTGCGCTGCGCTTTCGATCCGCTGCAGCTTTCAAATCCTACGAAGATTTTTCCGACGCCGCGGCTTTGCGGCGAAAAACCGGGTGAATACGTGCCGCACCCGAGCGAATCCGCGCGAATCGCGGAGCGTTACTGATACCGTCCGATGGACGCCGCAACAAAATCCGAAGCGAGCGGTTTACACTCGGCGCTGCGCTACAAGTTCATCGCACTTGCCGGGAATGAGCACGTGCGCACGGCAACCGCGGCCGATGCCGTAGCAGGAGTGCAGCCGAAGCTGGTGATCGAACCAGGGACCGAAAGTGAACTTGCTGAGATTTTGCGGCTTTCGAAAGAAGCGGGGCTGGCTGTGATTCCGCGGGGCGGCGGAACGAAGCTCGAGTGGGGAAATCCGCCAGCGCGCGCGGATTTAGTTTTGTCCACGGCGCGGCTGAATGAAATTATCGAGCATGCATGGGCGGATCTCACGGTAAGCGTCGAAGCCGGTTGCACCATTCAAAGACTTCAGGAAACGCTGGCGGAGCATGGCCAGCGGCTGGCGCTTGATCCGCTGTGGCCGGAAAAAGCGACGATTGGCGGAGTGCTTTCGACGAATGACAGCGGGGCGCTTCGTTTAAGATTCGGCGCGCTGCGCGACTTGATCATCGGCGTCACGATTGCTCTTCCGGATGGCACGCTGGCGAGCAGCGGCGGCAAAGTGGTGAAAAACGTCGCAGGTTATGATCTGCCGAAACTTGCCACCGGGGCGCTGGGCACTTTAGGCGTTATCACACGCGCCGTGTTTCGTCTCCATCCACTTCCCCGCAGCACGCGCGCCTTTTCTATCACTACCGCAAACGCCGAAGAAGCGCAGCGGATCGTTCTTGCGATGCAGGACTCGAAACTCGCGCACACTTTTCTCCAGTCTCATTTTTCGGATGACGCCGCGCCGCTCTCCGACATTCTGTTTGAAGGTACAGATGCGGGACTCAACGCTCAGGAAGCGCAATTGCGAACATTGTGCGGGACCGCAAGCGTTTCCGAGGCTTCCACGGCAACCTGGGCAGCGCGCGAGATACTTTGGGCTCTTACGGCACCGGCGAATGCGGCCATGGCGAAAATCAGCATCTTGCCGGCAAACCTGGCTCGTACGATTCAGCTTGTGGAACACGTTGCCAACGAGAAACAGCTCCGGTGGAAGGCGCTCATGTACGCAACAGGCATCGGATGGCTGCTGTTGGAAGGCAAGGCCGGTTCATTGCTGGGCGCACTTCAGGCGCTTCGCGGCGAATTGGAGAGCCACGGAGGTTCCCTCATCGCGCTTCATCGTCCGGAGAAAATGCCGGCATTCGACACCTGGGGTAGCGCCGGCGATGCATTCACCCTGATGAAAGCGGTGAAGCAGCAGCTCGATCCAAAAAGCACTCTGAATCCGGGCCGGTTTGTAGGCGGCATCTGATGGCGGAATTGACCGCAAAACAAGAATGCGTGAGCGCATTTGACGCGCACCATCCACCTTCGAACGCGATCATCGAAAAGTGCGTGCATTGCGGATTTTGCCTGCCGGTTTGCCCGACTTATCTTTTGTGGGGACAAGAAATGGATTCGCCGCGCGGGCGAATTTACCTGATGAAGATAGCGAGCGAGGGCGCTGCGCAGATGAATTCGAATTGGGTCAGCCACTTCGATAGTTGTCTGGGCTGCATGGCATGCATGACGGCGTGTCCTTCCGGCGTGGACTACGGAAAGCTGATCGAGGCTACGCGCGCGCAAATCGAACGAAAGACCGAGCGCTCCCGTGGAGAAAAGCTCTACCGAAAATTTCTGTTTGAAACCTTTACGCAGGTGGATCGGTTGCGGCGAATGCGGCTGCCGCTGGTGGTCTATCAAAAGTCCGGATTGCAAGCCATCGTGCGCGGCTTGGGTTTGCTGAAATTGTTGCCTAAGAACCTGCAAACCATGGAGGCGTTGCTCCCGAAGCTGCAAGCGAGAGAAGCCGTCGCCGAAGTCACTCCGGCGGTGGGAACGAAGCGGCGGCGGGTTGGCTTGCTCTTGGGTTGTGTGCAGCGGGAATTTTTTTCGCAAGTCAACGCTGCTACGGTGCGGGTTCTGGCAGCGGAAGGATGCGAAGTTGTGGCGCCCGGTGAACAGCCATGCTGCGGAGCGCTATTGGTGCACGCCGGCGAGGAAGTGGCGGCTGTCGCGCTGGCGAAAAGAACGATTGACGCGTTCGAACGCGCCAATGTGGAGACTATCGTCACAAACGCGGCGGGCTGTGGCTCGAATGTGAAAGAGTACGGCCATTTGCTTCGGGATGAGCCCGAATATGCCGAACGAGCTAGGGCGTTCGCGGCGAAATGCAAGGACGTCAGCGAGGTTCTGGCCGACATGGAGCCTCGCGCCAGGCGAAATGCGCTGAAGCTGCGAGTGGCGTTCCATGATTCGTGCCACTTGCAGCATGCACAAGGCGTTCGTTCGCAACCGCGCGCATTGCTCTCAAAGATTCCGGGACTCGAGCTGGCGGAGATTCCCGAAGCCGCGATCTGCTGCGGTTCAGCGGGAATATACAACCTGGTGCAGCCAGACGCGGCGAATGCGCTTGGCGACCGCAAAGCTGAGCTTATCGCGCCGCTAAAGGCCGAGGTAGTGGCCACGGGAAATCCGGGGTGCATTTTGCAAATGCAATCCGCGCTGGCGCGACGCAGACAGAAAATTCCTGTCGTACACACAATTCAAATTCTCGATGCATCGATTCGTGGCGAATCACTAGAATTTCTCAAACTGTAGCCCATTTCTGCCCACTGCTACTCGAAGGGGATGCGAGTCTTCTGGGAAATGTCGCGCAATTCCTCGACGACAGGCATCACCAGCGGAATGCCATTTTCGCGGCGCCATTTTTCGGCTTCGCGCTCCGGGTCGCCGGGCAAAAGAGGCCCGTTGGTGCCAGGAGCGGGTTTGGTGGCGCGAAACACGCGGACGTAATCGTCAATCTGGCGCTTGAAGGAATCGCGGTCGATGAACCCGTCGATTTGCATGGCGCCAAAGAAATGGCCGATGCCGTTGCCGACGCTGCGGGTCGGAATTTCCTGGCGAAGCGCAAAGGGTGGCGTAAACGGCCCCCAATTCGCGCCGCTCAAAACGCCGCACAGAACATCCACCATGATGGCAAGGCCATAACCCTTGTGCCCGCCGCGTTCGCGATCGGAACCGAGCGGCAAGAGCGCGCCGCCGTTGATCATGTCATTCGGATCGGTTGTGGCGCGGCCTTCGCTGTCGGCTGCCCATCCTTCGGGAATAGGCTCGCCGCGACGGCGCGCGATTTCGATTTTTCCGTAAGCGGCCGCGCTGGTAGCCATGTCAATCACAATGGGCGGTTCTTCCTTGCCGGGAAAACCGATGGCGATGGGATTGGTGCCGAGCATGCGCTCAGCGCCCCACAAAGGCGCGACTAGCTTGGTGGAATTGGTCATGGCCCAGCCGATGAGGTTGCGCTCCAGCGCCTTCAGCACGTAGTAGCCGGCGATGCCGTAATGATTGGTGTTCTGCACACTGACCCAGCCGGAGCCGAAACGCTCGGCCATGTCCATGGCGAAGCGGTTGGCGTGCGGGCCGACCACGAGGCCGAGGCCGTTGTCGCCATCGATCGTGGCCGTACTTGGCGTGGAGCGCAGCACCTTGATTTCAGGTAAGGGATTGATGCGCCGCAGCGTGAGCATGTCGAAGTAGCTGTGCAGGCGGGCGACGCCGTGGGAGTCAATGCCGCGCAGGTCCGCGGCGGCGAGAACTTCGGCAGCCTGAGCCGCATCCACTTTAGGGACACCAAAATGGAGAAACATGCGAGTGCTGAACTCGCACAACGCTTCGATGGGGAAAACTTTGGTCTCCACCTCGGCCATGTTTTCTTTGCCTTTCCGTGAGCCTACGCCGGTAGAGTCTGCCCGCGCGTTTCGGCGCCAAAAGGAATCAAGAGCAAACCAATCGCGAAGGCGATAGAGGTCAAAGCAACCGGAATTCCAAGCGATTGAAAATGGTGTACGCCGGCGCCGACCAGGAAGGTGATTGCCGCTCCGCCAAACCGCGCAAAGGACGTGGAAAAGGCAAACGCGCTGGCACGGCATTCGGTTGGATATTGTTCAGGGAGCCAGAGAGTGTAGACGGCAAAATTCGCGCCACCGAAACCCAGAAAGAAAAGACATACGAAAAACCAGGGAAGCGCTGATGCACCAAGATAGAAAACTTTTCCAAACGTGAGCGCGATGAAGGCCAGCATTAGCGCGAAGAAAAATCCCAAAGCGCCGCGCCGCCCGAGTCTCTCGGCAAGCCAAGGCATCGCTAGGCAGCCCAGGATAGTCGCAAAAGAAACAAGCATGGTGGCGCGCGAAGCGAGTTGTGCGGCCAATGGTCCGGCCCTTCCAGAGGCTTCGGCAAGCACGGTGACTGCAGCAGGAACGTACACGGTTCCAGCCCAGAGCCCGCAGATCGAGGCCAGCATGAACAAGGAATTGAGAATTGTTCTGCGGCGCATCGCACTGGAAAAAAGAGCCGCGAACGGTTGCCAGATCCGCCATGTTCGAACGACCCCTTCTTTCTGCTTCCAACAGGCGGGCTCGGTAACGCCATGACGCACCCAGGCCAGGAGCAACGCAGGCAGTCCGCCGACAGCGAACATGTAGCGCCAGCCAAATTTGCTTCCGATCACAAAGTTGAGCAGCGCCGCGAGAAAAACTCCCACGTAGTACCCCGTGTGCATGTAACCCGCGCCGGCGCGACGGCGGTCTTCGGGCCATTCTTCAGCGACAAACGTGCCCCCCATGGCCCACTCGCCGCCGATTCCTATGCCGGCGAGCAAGCGCAGCACCGCGAGCTGCCAGACATTTGTGACGAGCGCGCTGAGAAATGTGAACACGGAATACCACACGACGGTGAGCATGAGCGTTCGAACGCGCCCGAATTTGTCTCCGACGGGGCCCCAGAGGAATGCGAGTCCCCATCCGCAGAGGAACAGGGCGAAAAGGAGTCCACCGTAATAGCCGATGTTGCCTTTCGTCGCCGCGATGCCGGAACGTGGGAGCAACTCGCGCAGAGAAGGCACGAGGACCAATGCATAAATGAAGGAATCCATGCCGTCGAGCGTCCACCCTCCCCACGAAGCCCAGAAGCCTCGAACTTGGTTTCGCGTGAGCGGCGTGGCCTTCAAAGCTTGCGCCTGCAGATGGATCCCGGCAGTGGACATGACAGCGGGGACTATACCAAAAGTAGTAGAGAGGAAAAGGAAAATCGAGGAGAAACGAGTGGCGCAGATTCGAGCGAAATGTCTAGCGATAGCCGCGTATAAAAAAATAAATAGTCATGGCCGTGCCCACCAGGATGACGAAGGACTTCACCCAGGCTTGCGGGAGTTTTTGTGCAAAGTGCGCCGTGGAGTATCCGCCCAGCAGCGAGCCCGCAGTCATGACGATGGCCTGCGGCCAGACGATGGCGCGCGTCATAATGAAAGTCACCGTGGCGACGCCGTTGATGACGCCGCCGAGAATCACCTTGAGCTTGTTCATGGCATGGATGTCGGTCATCCCAAGCGCGGCGAGCATTGCCAGATTCATGATGCCTATGCCGCCGCCGAAATAGCCGCCATAAACGGCGACGAGCAGCTCGAAGAGGGATGCCCCGGTGACCGCGGCTGTTGTGGCATCGTGTGAGATCCTCGCTGAAATCAGTCCCGTCAAATGCTTGCCGAAAGCAAAGAGCAATGTGGCGCCAAGCATCAGCCAGGGCAGCACGTGCAGAAAAGTCTGCGCGGGCGTCTTGATCAAAAGGAACGCCCCCGCCAGTCCGCCGAGAACACTGGTCAGGACCAGAGGAATCATCACCCGCCTGGGAATGCTCAGCTTCTGCGGATAAGCGCCGCCGCTCGCGGTAGTGCCCACCCAGAGAGCAAGGGTATTGGTGGCGTTGGCGGGGATCGGCGGAACACCCGTAAACAAAAGAGCGGGAAAGGAAATGAAACTCCCACCGCCCGCAACGGCGTTGATTCCACCTCCGATTGCGCCGGCGAAAAACAGGAAAATGGCTGTATGCGGGTTCAAACAAAGGTTTTATCATGAATGCAGTTCGTCCTCCAAAGAACGCACTCCCCGAACTCAGGTGATGGCCCAATGCATCGCTGAGGCAGTCCGCCTCCTGGTCGCTCCAGATTCGCGCTAAGTCATTTCTTGACAACGAACGCCGTCCCGTATATGAACGGGGGCATTCTAGAGCTCTTCCGCCACTAAAGGCCCCGGCTCGCACTCCAAAGGTGAGTCAGGGGATTCAAGGGAGGGGCAAGAGACGTCAGGTGAAGTGCGCCGCGGCTTCGCTCCAGGGAGCGGTCCACCAGCGACGCACTATCAGTAAAAGGTCGGAGTTCACAGGAGGACGCATGGCCAGCCGTGCAGACGCAATTCCGATGGGCAGTACCACCGCACCTAACATCTGGGGAGTGATTCTTGCCTCCTCCGTGGGAACCATGATCGAGTGGTATGACTTCTATATTTTCGGAAGTCTCGCCGCAGTTCTCTCCCTGAAATTCTATCCGCCGGGAAACGCCACCTTTGCTTACATCGCCTATCTCGCTACCTTCGCCGTTGGATTCATGGTGCGCCCGTTTGGGGCGCTCTTCTTCGGAAGAATAGGCGACCTGGTAGGCCGCAAATATGCCTTCCTGGTCACGCTCACGGTGATGGGCTTTGGAACCTTTCTTATCGGCCTGATGCCCACTTTCGCCACGGCCGGTTGGCTTGCGCCTATTGCTCTGATCCTTATTCGTGTCTTCCAGGGACTCGCGTTGGGCGGGGAATACGGAGGCGCCGCGATTTATGTTGCGGAGCACGTTCCCGACAACAGGAGGGGCTACTGGACCAGCTACATTCAGATCACGGCTACCCTGGGTTTGTTTCTTTCCGTTATCACGGTGATCCTGCTTCAGTTCTACATGACGCCAGCGAATTTCCAGAGCTATGGTTGGCGCATTCCCTTCCTTGTTTCTGTCATCCTGGTCATGATCTCGCTTTACATCCGTCTTAAGATGAAGGAATCGCCCATCTTCTCCCAGATCAAGTCGACGGGCATGAGCTCGGCGAAGCCGCTCAAGGAAGCCTTCACGCAGTGGCCAAACTTCAGGCTCTTCCTCGTTTCACTGCTGGGCGCGACGGCGGGACAGGGCGTGGTCTGGTACACAGGCCAATACTACGCATTGTTCTATCTCCAGTCGA
>WNFP01002148.1_pt1 | contig 15653 bp, 10 predicted proteins | sample 5400201 | NCBI WGS metagenome assembly WNFP01 (sample SAMN13153355, study PRJNA577476) | soil metagenome | isolation source: 115 cm saprolite under Madrone tree | place: USA:California | collected 2016-06-14
AGGAATTCCATCCGGGATTTTTGGCGTCGACGCTGGCGCACACATTAGGTCCGCTGCGAGCGGACGTTGCGCGCGATTTGCAGGTAGAGAAATTCGATTGCCAGATTTTGCAGCCCGATCCGCGGGTGTTTTCTCCATCGCCGGATGGCAGAGCGTTGCTGTTTTATTCGGATGTGGCGAAAACGGCGGGTGCCATCGCGCGCGTGTCGGCGAAGGATGGGGAGAACTACACGAAATTCGCGGCGGGGCTGGAAGAGGTGGCGGCGGTATTTGCGCAACTGTGCATGATTACACCGCCGGCGATTGATAAGCCGACACCGGAAGATTTGTGGAACTTGTTTAAGACCGGACGCGGGGTGCGTGGGCTGGGGAAAAAGCGGATTTTTGATTTGCTGCGATGGGGTCCGATGGCGGTGGCGGACTACGTGGCAGAATTTTTCGAGACGGAGTTGATTCGCGCGACGATTGCGGCGCGAGGAATTTTTGGCACGGCGCTGGGGCCATGGTCGGCGGGATCGACAGCGGTGCTGCTGTTGCGCGCTGCAGCGGACGCGAACCCGGTGGGGACGGCGGCATTTTCGCGCGGGGGATTGGGAAAATTCACGAATGCGCTGGCGGAAGCGGCGAAGTCGGCGGGCGCGGAGATTCGAACGAAGGACGGCGCGGTCGTGGGAGTGGTGCTACGGGATGGCGAGGAGATCGCGACCGAAGCGGTGGTTTCTGGGGTCGATCCGAAGCGGACCTTTTTTAATTTGCTGGATCCTTCGCAGCTGGAGCCTTCTTTCGCGCAACGGATCAAGCATTTGCGGGCTCGCGGAACGGTCGCGAAAGTAAATCTTGCGTTGGGTGATTTGCCGTCATTTCCGTCGCTGGCGGGCGCAATCGGACAGGATGGATACCTGCGCGCCCTTTCAGGACGAATTCACATTGGTCCGGAGATTGATTATCTGGAGCGGGCGTTTGACGCGTCGAAGTATGGTGAATTTCCGAGCGCGCCATATCTGGACGTGACGATACCGACGGTTCTAGATCCTTCGCTGGCACCGGACGCGAAACATGTGCTCTCGGCGTATGTGCAGTTCGCGCCGTTCACGCTGAAACAGGGAAGCTGGAGGACGCGACGCAAAGAACTGGGCGAGGTCGTTGTGAAAACGCTGGCGCAGTATTCTCCGAGTCTTCCCGGCCTGGTAGAGGGAATGCAGGTGATTACTCCGGAGGACTTGGAGCAAATTTATGGATTTACGGGCGGACATGTTTTTCATGGCGAGTTGGCGTTGGATCAATTGTTTACGATGAGGCCGGTGCTGGATTGGGCGCGGTACAAGACGCCGGTGCGGGGATTGTTTATGTGCAGCAGCGGGACGCATCCGGGAAATGGATTGACGGGCGCGAGCGGCGCGAATGCGGCGAAAGAAATTATTCACGAGCTGCGATGATGAGAACCTGCCAAGGAGGGCACGATACATCGTGCCCCTACTGACGATGAGACAGATAAATCGAGAGAGATTAAAAGAGCTCAGCGAACGGGAAGAGCAGAAATTTATCGCGGAGCATCCGCGGTCGGCGGAGATGTACGCGCGAGCGAGAAAATCGCTGCTAGGTGGCGTGCCAATGAACTGGATGCGCAAGTGGGCAGGAGCGTTTCCGATATTCGTGGCGCGTGCGAAAGGCGCGCATTTTACGGATGTGGATGGGCGCGAGTACGTGGATTTGTGTTTGGGCGATACGGGTGCGATGACGGGACACTCACCAGACGTGGTGGCGGACGCGATTGCAAAGCGGGTACGCGAAGGCATTACGCTGATGCTGCCTACGGACGATTCTCTGTGGGTTGGCGAGGAACTCAAGCGGCGGTTCGGGCTGCCTTACTGGCAATTTGCGTTGACGGCGACGGATGCGAACCGGTTTGCGATTAGAATTGCGCGGGAGATTACGCAACGATCAAAGATTCTGGTTTACAACTACTGCTATCACGGAACGGTGGATGAGTCGTTTGCGTCTTTGCACAATGGAATTGTCGGGCCGCGGCGGGGAAATATTGGGCCGCCGGCGAATCCAGCCGAGACGACGCGGGTGGTGGAGTTCAATGATTTGAATGCGCTCGAACATGCCCTGAGGTATGGCGACGTGGCGGTGGTGCTGGCCGAGCCGGCGATGACGAACGTTGGAATTATTTTGCCGGATGCCGGCTACTGGAAAGCGGCGCGGGAACTGATGCGGAAGTATGGAACGCTTTTGCTGGCGGATGAGACCCATACGATTTGCGTGGGACCGGGAGGATGCACGCGCGAGTGGCAGCTGGAGCCGGACTTTGTGGTGTTCGGCAAGCCGATTGGGAGCGGGATTCCGGGATCGACTTATGGATGCACGGAAGAAGTTGCTGATCGGATTTCTGCGCGGATTGAACTTGAGGATTGCGACGTTGGAGGAATTGGCGGAACGCTGGCGGGTAATGCGCTATCGTTGGCGGCGATGCATGCGACTCTGGAAAACGTGCTGACGGCGAAGGCGTTTGAAACGATGATTCCATTAGCGACGCGATTTGCGGATGGAGTAGGCGGCGAAATCAAGAAACATGGACTGCCTTGGAATGTGCAGCAACTTGGTGCACGGGCGGAGTATACATTTCGAGAGAATCCGCCGCGAAATGGCGGGGAATCCGCTGCCGCAGCGGATTTCGAGCTAGAGCGCTTTTTGCATTTGCATGCGCTAAATCGCGGCGTGTTGCTTACGCCATTTCATAATATGGCGTTAATGTGTCCAGCGACGACGCCGGCCGATGTGGATCTGCACACTCGAATTTTCGCCGAAGCTTCGCGTGAGCTGACGTCCTAAATCTTAAGCAAGCATCTCCAGGAAAATCACAGCAGACATATTGGTACGTACATTTGCGCTGCCTTGCTTGGCGTAGGACAAACCGGCGCTGTAGACTAACCAATTGGAGAGCAAGGGAGGGAGTTAATATGGCGACGGCGGAGACTAGATTGCAGAAGCCGGAATTTGTGAACGAGGCGTTTATCGACTTTTCCAAGCCAGAAAATCATGCGGCGATGGAAGCAGCACTGAAGAAAGTGGCGGGTGAGTTTGGGCGCGAGTATCCGATGTACATCGCAGGGCAGAAAGTCACAACGACGGAGAAGATGACCTCGACGAATCCGTCGCGCCCTTCGCAGGTGATCGGAGTTTTCCAGAAAGCGTCTGCGGAGCAAGCCAACCAGGCCGTGGAAACGGCGCACAAGTACTTTGATACATGGAAACGCACGACTGCACAGGAACGCGCGAGTTACATATTCCGCGCTGCTCAGATCATCCGGGAGCGAAAATTCGAACTGGCTGCGCTGGTCTGCTACGAAGTTGGCAAGACCTGGCCGGAAGCGGACGCGGACATCGCGGAAACCATCGACTTCCTGGAATTCTACGGGCGCGAAATGCTGCGTCTGGCGGAGCCGCAAAAACTGACGCCGATGCGCGGTGAGCGGAACTATCTGGTTTACATTCCGCTTGGCGTGGGCGCGATCATTCCGCCTTGGAATTTCCCGTGCGCCATCATGGCCGGGCTGGTCGCGGCGTCGCTGGTCACGGGGAATACTGTGGTGCTCAAGCCTGCGGGGGACTCGCCGGCCATCGCCGCTCAATTTGTGGACATTTTGTTTGAAGCCGGAATTTCCAAGGAAGCGCTCAACTTCATCACCGGCCCCGGCAGCGTGATTGGAGACGCGCTGGTGCGGCACGCGAAGACTCGCTACATCGGCTTTACCGGTTCGAAAGAAGTTGGTCTGCGTATCAGTGAACTTGCAGGCAAAGCAGTTCCGGGCCAGATCTGGATCAAGCGCACGGTGCTCGAAATGGGAGGCAAAGACGCGATTGTCGTAGACGATGAGGCCGATCTGGATGCTGCCGCGGAGGGAACAGCTCAAGCCGCCTTTGGATATCAGGGGCAGAAGTGTTCGGCGTGTTCGCGAGCAATCGTGGCCGAAAAGGTGTACGACGCATTCGTGCAAAAACTGGTGGAGCGCGTGAAGAAAATTACCGTTGGTCCCAGCGATGACCCGAACAACTTCATGGGACCGGTGATCAGCGAAACCGCAATGAAGGGCATTTTGAACTACATCGAAGTTGGAAAAAAAGAAGGCAAGCTGGTGCTTGGCGGGGTACGAGCGCCGGGCGACGGCTACTTTGTACAACCCACGATTATTGCGGACGTCGATCCGAAGGCTCGCGTCGCGCAGGAAGAAATTTTTGGTCCAGTGCTAGCGGTGATCAAGGCGAGAGATTTCGATCATGCCCTCGAAATTGCGAACGGGACGGAATTTGGATTGACTGGTGCGGTCTATTCAAAGAACAAAGCGAAATTGCAGAAGGCGGAAGAATCGTTTCACGTGGGCAATCTTTATTTGAACCGGAAGTGCACCGGCGCGATGGTAGGGGCGCACCCGTTTGGCGGATTCAATATGTCCGGGACGGATTCGAAAACTGGCGGCAAGGACTATTTGCACCTCTTTTTGCAGGCGAAGGCGATCGCGGAAAAGGTTTAGTTGCGGGAGCGGAGGAATTGGCGAGACTAGGCGTTAGACCGAAGGTAATGTCGCCGGCTCCTTGTGCTGTGAAACCCACTTCAGAAAGCGGTAGACCGGGTAGCTGATCACGAGGATGGCCAGCGCGAGTGGGGCGTTTTTGCGGTCGGTGAGAATGGAACCGACGAGAAACAACACCGACGCTGCGAGCGCGATGCCAGTGCTCCACGGATAACCCCACGCTCGGTACGGCCTGGACATGGATGGTTCTTTTTTGCGCAAAACAAATAACGAGGTGTAGGAGATCGTGTAATTGGCCACAAAAAAGAACGAGAGCATGGCAATGACGCGCTGGAAAGAACCGAGGACAAAGAGCACGCCTACCACGCTGCTTAGGAAAAGCGCCAATGCCGGAGTGCCGCCTCTGTTGACGCGAGCGACGCGGTGGAAGAAAAGCCCGTCGCAGCTCATGGCGTGAAGGGTGCGCGTGCAGAAGAGCTGATTGGCGTTGAGGCAGCTGAGCATGGAGACGATCATGATCAAGCGAATGACGGTGTCACCGTAAGGCCCGAAAACAAGTGTGGCCAGCGTGCCCAGGGCAAAATCATTTCCGGCGATCTGGTTCATCGGCAACACGAAAAGCAGGGCGGCAATGAGAAGAAGGTAGATGATCATTACGGCAAACACGCTGCCGAAGATGGCGCGAGGCACTTCGCGGCCCGGCTCGCGCACCTCTTCTCCGAAATAGATCACGCCGTCCCAGCCATCGATGGTGAAAACCACGGCCTGGAGCGCGAGAAAAATGGCCACGGTCAGCGGCCATCCGCCGGGCATTGCGGGAAGAGCGGCAGCGGATGGAAGATCAGCTGTGTGGCTGCGAGCACAAAGAAAACAGAATACGACGAGGGCTACGAAAGCGCTGGTTTTGATCGCGGCGGTGATTAGTTGAGCGGCGCTGCCCCCACGAATGCCGCCCCACTGCAAGAACAGCAGTACCACGATGATCGCCACCGCGAACAACTTGACGTGGCCGCTCAAGCCTGGAAAAAGATGCGCGCTGTACTCGGCGACGACGAAGCTTACGGCAGCGACAGTACCGCAAGTGGATAGCCAGTCGCTCCATCCCACGATAAATCCCGCATAATCGCCAAGAGCCCGGCGAGCGAAATTGTATTGACCGCCGCTGCGCGGGATGGCGGCACCGAGTTCGGCTAGCGATGACGCACCGAAAAGAGCATAAAATCCGCCAATGATCCAAATGCCCAGGAACAAGTAGGCATTGGGTAAGGATTTTGCGACCTCTCCGGGGGTGCGGACGATGCCTGCGCCGATAGCGTTGCCGATGGCGGCGGCTAGCCCAAACCGTACGCCAAGGACTTGTAGGAGCTTCCCGCGGCTGGCCGGGCGGACGGCTGCGGCGCTGGAAGATGCCTCAAAAGTAGTGGACAATTAGGTTCACAGCGATTTCCGGAGACGCGCAATCATACTGGTGCGCCGGGAAAATGCAAGCTAGAAAGCCCAACCGCAACAATAATAGTTTGATTTTGGCAATTGCGGATTTTGCGGACGAGGTGGATGGTGGAGACAAAGCGGGCGCCCTTTGCTGCGACGCAGCTGACGACGGAGATCGTGACGACCGTCGCGGGGAATCCCGTTGATGTTTCCGTGGTGATTCCGTGCCTGAATGAAGCCAATTCCATTGGAATTTGCGTGGAGAAAGCGAAAAAAGCGTTCGCGGATGCGGGACTGCGCGGGGAAGTAGTGGTGGCGGATAACGGTTCAACGGATGGATCGATCGAAATTGCGGAAAAACTTGGTGCGCGCGTGGTTCCAGTGGAACAGCGCGGCTACGGATCAGCGCTGAAGGCGGGGATTCGCGCGGCTCGCGGCTCGTTCATTATTATGGGTGACGCCGACGACAGTTACGATTTCGGCGATGTGCCGCGATTTGTGGAAAAATGGCGCGCAGGAAATGAAGTGGTGATGGGCAATCGCTTCGCGGGAGAGATCAAGCCGGGAGCGATGCCCTGGCATCACAAATATATCGGGAATCCCGGACTTACAGCGCTGCTGAATTTATTCTTTCACTCCGGGATTGGCGATACGCACTGCGGGATGCGTGGCTTCACACGCGAGGTTTTTGAGCGGATGGATTTGCGTAGCAGCGGCATGGAGTTTGCGTCGGAGTTTGTGATCAAAGCAGCGCAGATCGGCGCAAAAACTTCCGAGATCCCGATTACTTTGTGGAAAGACAAGCGAGGACGCCCGCCGCACTTGAAAAGTTTTCGCGACGGCTGGCGGCATATGCGATTCATGCTGCTATACGCGCCCAACTGGCTGTTTCTATTGCCAGGCGGATTGTTGATGGCCGCGGGACTTTTTCTGACATGCTGGCTGCTGCCGGGGCCACGCAGAATTCCGCGCAACGTGGTGCTTGATGTGCACACGATGATTTTTGGCGTGATTTTTACACTGATGGGCGCGCAGGTTCTGGCGATTGGCGCATTCGCGAAAGTGTTCAGCTACGCGGAACGATTCGACCGGAACACAGTGTCGCTAAAACGCATCTTGAAACGAGTCACGTTCGAATCGGGATTGCTGCTTGGCGGCGCGCTGTTCGTGGGCGGATTTGCCGGATGTGCATACGTCACCTGGCAATGGGCTGCGAGCGGATTTGGACCGCTGCAGCAAGTGAGAGAAGTGCTGTTCTGGTCGATGTGGCTGTTCCTGGGAGTGCAGGTCATTTTTTCCTCGTTCTTTTTGAGCATGCTGGGAATCAGCCGCGGCACCTACATCGGCGACTACGACCTTTTCATGGGCGACCGCGAAGTGGCCGACTCGACGCGCAACCGCAAAGCGGCCTGCAAATAAATGCCCTACACAGAAATCGATCATTTGATTGCGAAAATGAGGTTCCGTGCGGCTTATCCGCACTTGAACTCCGGCTCTCGCGTCTGTGATCTGGGGTGCGGACTGGAAATGGCATTTCTAGATTTTGCGGAAGACAAAATCGCGCGCGGGGTTGGAATCGACGATCAAGTGGAAAACGGAACACACGGGCGCTGGCAGCGTATTCATGCAGACCTGCGGGGACGCTTGCCTTTTGACGATGGGCAGTTTGATCACGTAGTAATGCTGGCGGTGTTTGAGCACCTGGTGCAGCCAGAATTTGTAGTACGCGAAGCATTTCGGATTTTGGTCCCGGGCGGATCATTGATCATGACGTGGCCGGCGGCAATGGTGGATCCGATTTTGAATGTGCTGCACACACTGCATCTGGTCAGTGACGAGATGGAAAGCGATGAACACCAGAAGAGAATTCCGGTCAGCGAAGTGCAGCGCTTGCTGGAGCGCGCGGGCTTCCAGGAATTTCACCACGAGAGATTTGAACTGGGACTGAACAATTTGATGGTGGCGACACGCTGAGGCGTATGAGTGGCGGATGATTTGTTCGATTGCGCTGAATCAGCGGGCGGCGTGTAAGGCTCAATGTAAGTGTTGTCGGTGTCCGGCATCACCAGCCAAACCTTGCGGTCCTGAAAATATTCGAAGAGCTTGCCGTCTTGTTCCGGGTCAATTTCACGCGCCCAGATTACCTTAGCAGTATCGATTTCCGCGCCGTTGTAAACCCAGTCGTCGTGAATATTGTGGTCGTCGGTGTAGCGCACCATGATGAGATGTTTGCCGGGCAGCGATTCCAGCTTACGTTGGATGGCCAGGCGGCTGACGTCGCCCTGGCAGGTCCAATAAAAAGTGTCGCATCGTTTGTGAATGACGGCGCCGGCGGTGTTGACAAGTAGCAGGAGCACTGAGGCAGAAGCGCATGCCGCGCCCCATCGCCACTTTTTCCATTGCAGCAGCCGCAGATGACGGAGCGATTGCAGGTAGAGAAGGACTACGATGCAGGTGACCGGCGCGGCGTAGTGTGAGTTGGACCAGACCACTGCGAAGGTTGCGGTAGCGACGAACACCAGCGTGACTAAAGGCAGGCGCATTCGTTTGTCGCGGAGCGCTAACCAGAGCGCCGGCAACGCCAGCAACAAGCCCCACCACGCGAATGCGGAAGAAAAGCGAACCGACTTCAGCCAGGAGAGGCATTTTATGCTTTGCCAGGAATGGTCGTATTCCTCGCGCTCCCAGCCATTGTAAAAGTCCTCGAACTGCTGATTGTTGTAATGAAGCATCGGCTTGGTCGTCTGAAACAGGAACATTGGCGCGGTGTGATAGGTGCGCACGTTGAGTGTGTGTGGAAAAAGAAGAGCGTGTCCGGTGAGGCTGTGATTGTAGAACCCCATGAAGACGCCGGTGAGCAGTACCAGCAGGGCAATTGGAAGCGCGACGATTCGCCAACGAGTTTGCACGGACACCGCGCTGCGAGATTTCTGGAAGAGCCAACGGACGAGCACAAAGGATGCCGGAAGCGAAAAAATGGCGCCTTCGTACGGGCGGCTGTTGGCGAGAATGGCGAGCGCCACGCCGAATAGGAGCGCGTCGCGGGAGCGAGGACGGCGGACAAGACGCGCAAGCGCGCCCAGCAAGAGGGCGCCGCCGGTGGCAGCGACCGCGCCGCCCCAGTAGCTGTTTATCCAGTAACTCACGATGGCGAATTTCAGCCATACGATTACTCCACCGAGCAGCGCCCAACGCGGCGGCAACCACGCCAGCAGCATCCAGTAAATGACGGCGCACATTGCGGCGCAACTTAAAAGCACGCCGATCCAGGGATTGCCGAGCCACTCGCCGATTGCCAGAACGAATCCTTGTGCGGGCGGATACATGGAGGCATAGCGAGGAAAAAAGTTTACGTGGAAGGTTTCGAAGCTCATCCACATGGGATGCGGAGGATTCGAGAGCTTGAAGTGCGCGAAGGTGTCTCCCATCAGCAGATAACTGAATTCGTCGTGAATGCCGGGCGCCGGAACGGGGAAACGCTGAAGAAGCGCGAGCCGTAAACCTATGACCAGCAGAAAGAGCAGCAAACCAGCGAGAATGTGGCGTCGCGCGACGGGCTGGATGCATTTCCAAATTGCATTCGACATTCGCTGGCTTGATTTTCTGAAGAGCAATTGCAGAGACAGAAAAACGCCGCCGGCAATTAAAGATTGACAGAGGCTGCGAGCCAGCGGCGCCAAATCGGGCGGGTCGGGGCAGATGATTGCGAGCACGGAAAAGATGATACAGGCGAGCTGGCGTGTACCAAAATGATTCGGCGACTAGCGCTCGATTTCTATTTCGGTGGCTTGCGCGCTGCGCGCCTGCTGTTTGCGGGTCTTGGGATCGTCGAGATAATCCTGCAATTCAAGGCGGAGATTCCCAGCATTGGTGGCAAAACCAAGTGCGGTGTCGAAATCGACGAGGTCGGTTCGAATAAACTTGTCGAGTTCACCGTCGAAATGCTGCATGCCCTCGGTGCTGCCGTCGCGCATGGCATCGAGAAGCGACTTGCCTTCGCTTTCGCCCTTTTCGACGTATTCACGCGTGCGCATGGTGGATTTTAGGATTTCAATGGCAGCAACCCGGCCTGAGCCGTCCTTCTTGGGAAGCAAGCGCTGCGAAACGATGAAACGGAAAGCTTTGGAGAGGCGGGTGCGAATGGATTGTTGGTCGGCAAGCGGGAAAACGCCAATGATGCGTTCGACCGTTTTCGCGGCGTCAATGGTATGAAGAGTGGAAAGTACCAAATGCCCGGTTTCGGAAGCCTCAAGGGCAATTTCAATGGTTTCGCGGTCGCGCATTTCGCCGACGAGAATTATCTTGGGAGCCTGGCGCAATGCCGCACGGAGGGCGAGAGAGAAGGTTGGAGTGTCGCTGTGCAGTTCGCGCTGGTGGATGGTCGCTTTCTTGTGGCGATGCAAAAATTCGATGGGGTCTTCGATGGTCAGGATGTGATAAGCCTTTTCCTGATTCATTTTGTCGATAATCGCAGCCAGAGTAGAAGACTTGCCGGACCCGGTTGGCCCAGTGACGAGCACGACGCCGTTGCGGAGTTGCACGATTTCCTGCAGTGTTGCTGGCAGCCGAAGATCCTCAAAGCTGGGAATATTGTCTGGAATGACGCGCATGACGATCGCGCAGGTTCCGCGCTGGCGAAAAATATTCACGCGGAACCGCCCAATGCCGTTGATTCCGTAAGACAAGTCCGCCGAGCCATCTTGTTCGAGCTTGCGGATGGGGTGCTCGTTTTTGCCCATCAATTCATAGGCAATCGAGCGGGTGTCCTCGGGTCTCAAAGACTCAAGACCTTTGAATTTCAGTTCGACCAGCTGTCCGCTGACCTCCACTTGTGGGGCGCGTCCAGGCGAAAAAATCAAATCGCTGATGTGGCCGCCGCTCTTGAGCATTGCGGCGATCAGCTGCGGAACGCCAAAAGTGCGCTGCTTCGGTTCGGTGGAAGCTTCCGGCGGTGCGTTGGTGACAGTTGTAGCGGTACCCATGGTCGGTTGGCTCGGGAGAAATTGATTTGCGGCGAGAGAGGGGACACGCCGTTGACCTCCGTAGTATAGAAGCGTGCGTGTCCGGGCACTGTAAAAGCAAGTCCCGGCGTAGCGTGATGATTAACGCCGCGATTTCGTGGAATTCTGCCTACGCGAAGCAACAACAGTCAAAAAACTTCATTTAGCACCGCAGAGCACGAGAGAAATCTCCTGGCCGAGATTCGCACCGCTGATATGAACTGAGCTGCAATTGGCCACGATCCAGTCAGCCCCCGCCTGGCGTAAGAAGTTGTCCTGCTCGGTCGTTTGCAGTGCGATAACGCGGGTACCCGCTGCTTTCCCCGCTCGAATCCCGGCGGGCGCATCTTCGAACACCACGCAATCCGCCGGCGCGAAACCCAGGAGCTTCGCGCCCTTCAGAAATGGTTCCGGGTGCGGTTTTCCGTGGGTGATGTCATCAGAGGTAACGAGTTTTCCCGGGATTGGGAGTCCCGCCGCGCGCAGTCTTACGAGTGCGAGGCGTCTGGTGCACGATGTGACGACCGTCCATTTGTCCGCTGGTAGCGCGTGAAGCAATTCGACCGCGCCGGGAAGCGCGACAACGTCTTCCACGTCTTCAATCTCCATGCGCTCGACGATTGCGTTTTCCGCCGCGTGGTCCGCGTTGGGCAGCAACTCTCGAATCGTTGCGAGACTCGGGCGTCCGTGAGCCTTGCGGACGGTTTCCTGTGGGTCGAATCCGTGCTTATTTGCCCAAATTGTCCACACGCGCGCGACGGCGGGCGTGGAATCAGCGAGAACGCCGTCGAGATCGAAGAGCACTCCTCTGCATTGGATTGTGGTCATGTGAAATGATAGCCGGGGAACCCTCCAACAATAACAACAGCAGCGTCAGTCGGAGTTTGAAACTGAGTGGGAAGTGTCAAAGAGCAATTACGGTTCGAGTTCCACCTGGTCCACGAAACACCACATCCAATTTTCGCCCGGCTCGATGGACTGCATGATGGGATGTTTGGTGGCGTGGAAATGTTTTGTGGCATGCTTGTTTTTCGAGGAATCGCAACAGCCGACGTGGCCACATTCACGGCAGAGACGCAAGTGAACCCAGCTGTCGCCCATCTTCAGGCATTCTTCGCAGCCCTTTGTATGCTGATGAACATTCTTAATGTGGCTGAGGTGTGAGCAGATGGTGCTCATGCTTTCTCCTTTTCTGCCGCTCCTGAATGGTTTTGCGGGACGGGGAATTTGGGTTGTTTGATAGGCAGCCGCACGATGAACTTTGTATCGCCAGGTTTCGTCTTCAGTTCGATGTTCCCATGGTGTTTCTGTACGATCTGCCGGACCGTATCCAGGCCGAGGCCGGTCCCTTCTCCAACATCTTTGGTCGTGAAGAATGGATCGAAAATCCTGGAGCGAATTTCCTCCGGTATGCCCGGACCGTTGTCTCCGATTGCCACAGCCGCGCAATCTAATTCGCGCCAGGTGCGAATCCGCAATTCACCGGAGCCGTTCATCGCGTCGATCGCGTTGTCTATCAGGTTGGTCCACACCTGATTCAATTCGCTGCCGTAGGCGCACACACGCGGTGTGTTCTCGTCATATTCGCGAGTAACGGTGATGCCTTTTTTCAGCCAGTGTCCAAAGATTTTCAGCGTGTTTTCCAGGTCGTCACGCAGACTCACTTCCTGCATCGCGGCCTGATCCATGTAGGAGTAGCGCTTGATTGCGCCGACGAGGTCGCTGATGCGTTTGGTGCTGTTGTCGATTTCATGGATCAAGCCAAAGATCGTGACGACTGATGCAACACGCCGCAGCGCGTCGCCAATAATGTCGTCTCCAATGGTGGCGCGCAAGGCGTCCATTTTTTGCGGGTCGGCATTGGCTTCCGCCAGCGGAGCCGCGATCTTCCAAGGCTCTTTTATCTGGTGAGCTTCCAGGCACTCGGTGATTTCCGCTTCGCGGTCGCTTAACTCCATCGGATCGAGATGAGCGGGATTATTTTCCGCGACGTGATCGGTGACTTCGCGTTCGAACTGGAAAATCGCCTGCCGCTGTTCGTGCGATAGAGGGTGCTGCAGCAAACGAAGACTGGCTTCGCGAACATTTTCCATCGCTTCGCGCAGGCTCTTGGCGGCGCGCTGCGCGGCGGCGGCCGGATTATTCAATTCGTGCGCTAGGCCAGCAGAGAGTTTTCCCAGAGCCATCAGCTTGTCGCGCTGCGTTTCCTGCCGAGTGGTTTCGCGGATTCTGTCGGACATCAACCCGACCAGTCGCTGGCCGAGCAACGGCATGCGGTGAAGCATTTCCGGAAAGTGTTTTTTGTGCAGGAGCAGCGTGCGCGTTGGTCGCACGATCCTTGCAGTGCCAACATATTTCGTTAACCTTGAGAAAGGCAATAATCCGGTCACTTGAGGCGCGCGAGCGATGAACATCGGCGTGCCAGGCTCGTGTGGTCGCTCGACGTGCATTTCGCCTTCCAGCATCACGCTTAAGTATTCCAGCGCGTCGCCTTCGCGAGCGAAAACATCGCCTGCATTCAGGCTTCTTTCTTCCATGCGCTCGGCAAGCCAAGCGAGATCGTCTTCCGGAAGATCGGCGAATACAGAGATCGTTTTTAGTTCATCAATGATGTGCTGCTGTTGTGGAGTAGTTGGCTGGCCGCCCATTTTTACACCGAACCCAGGTATTGATGAACGAATTGCACGGCATTGGCGCCTTCGCCCACTCCGGAAGCTACTCGTTTGATCGAGCGGAATCGCACGTCGCCAGCAACGAAAATTCCGGGCACGCTGGCTTCGAGCAGCCAGGGTTCGCGTTCGAGCGACCAACTTTTCGGCGGCTTGCCCGATTTCATCAGATCGCCGCCGGTGAGAATAAATCCCTTCTCGTCGCGTTCGACTGCGCCATGCAGCCAGTCGGTTTGCGGCGCGGCCCCGATAAAGATAAAAAGAGAAACCGCCGGAACTTTTTGCGTCTCTCCGCTAGTCGAGCAGAGAATGGAGATGGCTTCGAGATGTTCCGTGCCCAAAGCCTCAGTGATTTGGCTGTTTAATTCGACGTGAATGTTTGGCGTCTGCTTGATCTGTTCGACCAGGTATTGCGACATCCCGGCCGCAAGCGAGCTACCGCGCACCAGCATCACCACACGCCGCGCGTAGTTCGAAAAATACATCGCTGCTTGCCCAGCGGAATTCGCCCCGCCGACGATGAAGACATCTTCGTCTTTGCACGACGCCGCTTCGGTCATTGCCGCTCCGTAATAAACTCCTGCGCCTTGCAGTCGCTCCAAACCAGGCACATCGAGCTTCCGGTAGGCGACTCCCGTTGCAATCAACAACGATTTCGCGCCGATTTCGACACCGTCAGAGAGCTTTACGAATTTGGATCCGCCCTCCACTCGTAGGCTTAGAGCTTCCTGCGGCGACAGGATTTCCACTCCGAAGCGGCGGGCCTGCATCACTGCTCGCTGGGTCAGAAGGCTGCCACTCACGCCGGACGGGAACCCAAGATAATTTTCAATTCGCGAACTCATGCCGGCTTGTCCGCCAGGCGCTTCGCGTTCGATCATTACGGTGGTCAGCCCTTCCGATGCGCCATAGACCGCCGCCGCAAGTCCAGCAGGGCCGCCACCCACGATCAGTAAATCGTAGAAAGTTGTCGTCGCACTGGTGCGCAGCCCAAGTTTTGCAGCTAGTTCCGCCGTGGACGGATCGGTAAGCGCTGTGTTGTCCATGAAGATGGCGGCGGGCAACTTCAAGTTATTTCGGTGCGCGAATTCCATCGCGTCGCTCACGTCCTTATCGCGCTCAGCAGCTTCCACGTCGAGCCATTTGTGCGGGACGCGGTTGCGAGCAAGGAAGTCGCGTAGCGCGTAGGTACGCGGCGACCAACGGTGGCCCAGTACGCGAACGCCTTCAAACACCGGACGAAAGTCGGCTTGCCAATCCTCCAGCAAGTCATCAATAACTGGATACAGTTGCTCTTCAGGAGGATCCCACGGCTTAAGCAAGTAATGATGGATGCGCGCCTGGTTGATGGCTTGAATCGCGGCGTCGGTGTCGGCGTAAGCGGTCAACAGTACGCGCTTGGCGTCAGGATATATCGCGATGGCCTTGTTGAGGAATTCCACGCCGCTCATTTCGGGCATGCGCTGGTCCACCAGCAACAGGGCCACTGCCTCGTTGCGCGTTCGCAGCGTCTGCAGCGATTGCTCCGCCGACGCGCCGGAATCGGCTCGCACAACGCGGTAGCGATCAGCATATTGTTTTCGCAGATCGCGCTCTACTGCGCGCAGCACTTCGGGATCGTCATCTACGGTTAGTAAAACGGGTTTCGGCATGCGAGATTTTTCCCTGTAAACATTTGTTTGGTGCTTTCCGCTACGCTTTGGATGCGGCCGCAGCGAATTGGGTCACTGTTTTTTTCGTCTCCACGTAGAAAGTTAGCGGTATATTAGATCTTAACCGCTTAACCTTCTTCAGTTTTCTTGCAAACCCCTGAATCGGCTGTCGTGTACGGAAGCAATGGGCCGCCGCAGCGCGCCGCCGTAGGTCTGCTCATGCACATCGCGGCAAAAAACCGCACGGGCCGCGCGGGTCACGCAGTATTATTCTTATACGAATTTTTACGCTACATGCATACGAAACTACAAGTAATGAAGTTTGGTGGGACGTCGGTCGGCGATGCTTCGTGTATCCGGCGTTCG
>WNFP01002150.1_pt1 | contig 15649 bp, 7 predicted proteins | sample 5400201 | NCBI WGS metagenome assembly WNFP01 (sample SAMN13153355, study PRJNA577476) | soil metagenome | isolation source: 115 cm saprolite under Madrone tree | place: USA:California | collected 2016-06-14
CGGCGACAATTTCGGCTCGGCCCTGGGAGATGAGGTCGAGAGTCGCGAACTCTTGAAAAACACGAACGGGGTCGGAGGCGCTGAGCACCGTGACTGCGCTGGTGAGACGGATATTTTCCGTGCGCGCTGCGGCAGCGGAGAGGATCACAACGGGAGCTGAGTCGAGGAACTCCGCCCGGTGATGTTCGCCAATGCCGAAGACGTCCAGGCCGACCTTATCGGCAAGCTCAATCTCTTCGAGTAGATGGTGCATGCGCTTCACAGGGCTGAGCGTTAAACCTGTGGCCGGGTCGGAAATAGCTGCTGCGAAACTGTCGATTCCAATCTGCATCTAGATGACTCCTACAAGGCAACCCTTGTTGGTTGATCAGCGCGCCTGGTTGTCACAGCGACGAATTGCGCAGTGGAGTGCACGGGATCAATTTTATAAGCCGTTTTCATAGAATTCCTGGTTTTCTCTTCAGAGGAATCACTATATCTTGACATCAAGGTAGATGCACTCAGAAGCGTACAGGCTACATGGGCTATTGTGATATATTCGACTGGCCAATATAACTCGACGTCGAGATTCATGAAGGAGCTTGCTCCGGCAAGAAGAGGGCTGTGCGACCGGCGACACGAATTTTGAAACCGAGCGGCGAAGCAGCAACCCGTGTCTGGATCGTGTTGTGGAAGGCGGCCCACGCGATCGAGCAGCATGCCTTTCGAAGTGTCTCCGCTTTGGGCCTCGGGCTTTCGGAGTTCGCGGTACTGGAAGTGCTTCTTCACAAGGGTCCTCAGCCGGTGAATGTCATCGGGAAAAGGGTTCTGCTCAGCAGCGGCTCCATCACATCAGCCGTCGACCGGCTGGAATCAAAAAAGCTGGTCCGGAGGACTGCCGACAAGGTGGACCTCCGCGCGCGCATCGTCCAGCTCAGCAAGACGGGTCGACGCTTAATCGAGCGAGCTTTCCGGCAACACGCGATTGACATGGAGGAAACCATGGCTGTGTTGCGGTCCAGTGAACGAACAGAACTCATTCGTTTGCTTAAGAAAGTCGGGATGTGGGCAGCTGCTTGCCTCGAAGGCAATGGCAGAAGCAAAAGCTAGCTTGTGCCGGCGGTTGGTACGGAGAACCGCAGTTTGATAATCGAATGGGATCGCCCGCACCGGTGGCCTAACCGAACTTTCTCAGTTGAGCACCTCTGAGCCGATTAAGTGCTTTGGAATCAGTCGAGGCTAGAGAAAGGTCTTCACCACAAACGCCCCCCTATCGGACGGTCTGTACCTCGATTTCGTGGCTCTGTTTTTGCGCGATAAGGCGCGGTGGCGGCTGGCTCGGCAGTTGCAATTTCAGTTTCTCGATGAGCAATTTCGTGTCGAGAGAAGGCTGTGTGTAGCGAGGCAGAATCAACCAACGTTGATCCACCGTGGGAATCCAGACATCGATCATTTTGATGTCGGCCAACTTTTCCAGCACCGCCGTCGGTGTCAACCCTGGGGCGTGCAGCAACAGCCGCTGCTTCAGCGTCACTTGCAAGCAGTAGGCGAGAAAGGCGATCAGAATGTGCGCGTCGGCGCGATGTTCCAGTTGATGGCGGATCGGGCGTATTGAGAGTTCACTCTTGAGAGATCGAAATACCGATTCGATCTGGGTCAACTGCACGTAGCGCGTCCACAGAACGCTGGGATCTCCTGCGGTAAGGTTGGAGCGCAGCAAGTAGTGTCCGTCACGCCATTCCGCCTCTTGGAGTTTTTTCTTATCCACACGAAACTGGAAAGTCTCCCGCGTCACTTGCTGGTCTTCACCGGGCACTTGCATCTGCACGAACTGAAATGCGCGGCCCGCTGCTGCTTTCGCGGCGCCCAAGCGCATCAACAACTGGTCGCGTGCAGGAAGGTTTCGGCGCATGGCACGGAGCTTTCTGAGCAAGCGGGCCAGACGCTTGCGGCGCATAGCGGTCTCTTTGGCTTTTCTCCCTTCACTCTTGGCCAGCACATAGAGTTCGCCGTCCTGCTCAAACAGTTTCACATCCACCGACTCGCGGACCTTCTGCCAGGGCAGATCCAGCCACTTCTTTTCATACTGTTGGATCTTGCCCTTCGGTGTTCCGACCAGATAGAAAATCTCGCGTGCCGGATCCCGCATCTCCTGCAAAATCTCTTCGGTCGGAATGCCTCTGTCCATCACCCACATGCGTTTTGCTTTTCCGTAGGTCTTCTCGATGTGGTCCAGAAACCCGCGCAGTGTGGTGCGATCACTGGTGTTGCCGTCCATCACTTCGTAGGCCAACGGAAAACCATCGCTGGTGATTACCAGCGCAATCACCAGCTGCAAACAGTCCGTCCGTTTATCGCGACTGTGACCGTACTTGGCCTTGGGGTTCTCTTCCATCGCGCCCTCAAAGTACGTGCTGGTCAGATCGTAGAGCAGCACTTCGAATTCCGCTTGAAACAGATCAGCCCACTTCTGGCGCAACCACAGAAAAAGATCTTGCTTGTGCTCCAGCACGCGATCCATGCAGCGATACAAGCGGTTTTTCTCCGCCACGGCGAAATCTGTTCCCAGCAGCGCATCCATCGCGGTGCTCAGATACCACTGGTGATGCACACGAAACTCGCTGCCCGGATCCAGCAGCTGGCTCACCACCAGTAGCTGTAACACTTTTTCCCAAGGAACTTCTTCCCGTGTTCCGGCCAGGCGAGCATCCCAAAACTCGTGCAAGCCCAGTTGCTGCCACAACTGACATCCGAGCCAGCAGCTACCGAACAGACGAGGGCGCCGCAGTTCCAGCCCGCTCAGTTTCACTTGTAAACTGTCGACCGCATCAGCGGGAATCTCGCGGTCGTCGGGGAACAAACTCAAGTTCTCATACTCTTGTTCCTGTTCATCAAATACCGACAGCGTCTTGCGCCATGTCACTTGTTGTTGATCGTTGATCTCGCCGAGATAGAGAACGGTTCGCTGCACCGTTTTGTTGGAAGCAATGCGCTGGTTTTCTACAATGCTGAAGTAGCGATGATCCTTGCCGTCTTTTTTGCGATGGATGCTGCGCAGAAACATGCTGACTGCAGACTGCCAGAATTCCGAGGTCGAAGGGAAGATACTTGGTCTTCACTCTACCGTTTTTTCAGAGCGCGGCGATGGAAACACGGCACTTAACCGCGGAAATTACGGCAAAAACACTGAAAATCGCCTGCAACTGGTCAAGTTGGGCTAACTTTATGGTGACCGCAAATGAGAAATCGTTGTTCAAAATAAGACTTACGGTAATGCAATGAGTCGCTATTCGGAACGGGGCGGCCCGATAGTGCTTTGAAGTCTCTGGAACTCTTGCATTTCGTGCTGAGCTTGCGCAGTCTTGCCCTGTTTGCGATACAGGCCGGCGAGTCCGAAATGCGACTGCGCGGCGAGCGAAGTGTCTTTCTCCAGTTCGACAACTTTCAACCAGGATTGCTCCGCAGTGGAGCCGTCGCCGTTGAGTGAGGCCGCTTTGCCCAGGGAGTAGAGAGTCTCCGGCATTTCTGGTTTCAATTCATTGGCGCGTTTCAGCTCGGGTAATGCGTCGTGCGATTTCCCCTGCTGCAGCAAAGCTGTGCCCAGGCGGTACGCGGCTTCGGCACTGCCCGGCCGAAGTTTAGCCTCCGCGCGAAATTCGGTTTCTGCTTTTGGCCATTGCGCGGAGTTTGCATAAACCTGGCCCAATTCCAGATGGAGGCCGGGGAGATCGGGCCGCAGGCGCAGCGCTTCCAAATATTCTTTTTCGGCTTGCGGCATTTGTCGGAGCACAAAATAATTTTCCGCAAGAGCCTGGTGCGCACGCGCGGAGTCGGGGTGCATGGCAAGCAAAGTGTCGATGGAATTCTTCGAGAGCAGCCCGCTGGCGTGGCCCAGATAATACTGCAAATCGGGGTCGTTGGGACGTTTCGAAAGGGCCGCGTTGAAGCTGCCAACCGCTTCGTTCAGCTGGCCGGTTTCTATCTGTGCAACTCCCAGGGCGTCCAGTGCAGCAACACGCTGGAGATGCGGAATAGCTTCGGCGGCATAGCCTTGCGCCAACAGCGCATAACCCAAAAATTGGTGAGCGACCAAGAGATCGGAACTGATTTCAAGGGCGCGTTTAAGCGGCGTGATGGCTGCTCCATAATCACCCTTTTCCATGTAAGCGGCGCCGAGATTGACGAATGCGTCGGCCAGCGCTGGATCAAGTTCGGTTGCTTTGCGAAACTCCGAGATTTCCGTTTCAACTTGATGCTGCTTGCGCGCTTCAAGGCCTGCCTGCATGTGTCGCATCGCGTCAGGCGATGTCGACTGCCCCGCCAGCCATGCCAGCAAGAAGAGACCAATCATGGATGCTCCGGCTCGCGGACTTCCAGAAATTGATCGGCACGAACCTCATTCAGTGATTGCTTGATGCCGGAAGGCCAGAGAATTTCCACAACGGCTTTTTCAGCGGCGCCCAGGCCGAAGTGAAGCCGCTTGTCATTGGCGGAGACATAGCTGCCCGCGGAAGTGGCGAAGCGAGTTTGGCCGTTCACGCGCACGCGTGCGCCGTATCCATCGCGATTGCTTCGTGTCCCTCGCAGAGTAATCGACAGCCAATGGCCGGCGCTGCCGTGGTTAAGCAGCAACATGGGAGGACCGCCGAGTGTGGTGAGGACTACATCCATAAACCCATCGTTGTTGATGTCGCCGAACGCGGCACCGCGTGCGGCCACGGGGGTAGTCACGCCGGAATCGGCGCGTTCGAAATGGGCGTTATGATTCAGCGCGAGCAGCGGCAACTCCTTATATCGCAACGAAGCATCGATTTGCTGGACGTTATCGAGGACGTGGCTCTGCGCAACGAAGAGGTCCTTCCAGCCATCGTTGTCGAAGTCTTCAAGACCCACGCCCCAGCCGGAACTGCCAGAGGTAAGAGCGCCGAGGCCAGTCTCTAGACTTTGATAGGTGAAAGCTCCCGGGCCGTCGTTGTGATACAAGCCATAGAGTTCGCGAGGCAGAACGGTGACGATCACGTCGGGTCGTCCATCGTTATCATAATCCTGAAAGACCGTGCCCATGCCGGAAAGACCCTTTCCGTCAGACGTGAGCGCAGCGCCAGATTCCAAAGCACATTCGTTGAAGGTGCCGTCACCATTGTTGTGGAAAAGATACTGCTGCATGCCGTCGTTGGAAACAAAAATGTCGGTAAAGCCGTCGCCGTCATAATCGGCGAACGCAACGCCAAGAGCTCTTCCCTTTTTGATGGTGAATCCTGCGCGCGCGCTGACGTCTTCGAACGTGCCATCCCCGCGATTCCGATAGAGAAGACAAGTGGTAGTCGGAAAAACGCTGGGCGGACAATACGTGTGCCAGTCACCGCCGCAAATTTTATTGTGATCGGCGTCCCACTCCATGTAGCGGGTCACGAATAAATCGAGAAGGCCGTCATTGTTGTAATCGAAGAAGCCAGCCGAAACGGACCAACCGCCGCCCGCGACGCCGGCCTTGGCGGTTACATCGGTGAAGGTGCCATCGCCGTTGTTGTGATAAAGGATGTTTTTGCCGTAGCTGGTGACGTACAGATCAGAATAACCGTCATTGTCGTAATCACCGACGGCGACGCCCATTCCGTAATTGCCATTCCCAGCGCTGGCCAGGCCCGCCGCCTGAGTGACGTCGGAGAAGCTGCCATCACGATTCTGGCGGTAGAGACGATTCCAGTAACGAGGATTCCCGCGATCGAAATTTTCTGGAACGTGGAGCGACTCGGTGATGTGTCCGCCGTTGACGAGAAGAATGTCGAGGAGACCGTCGTTATTGTAATCGAAGAGGGCGACGCCGCCAGGCATGGTCTCAATCAGGAATTTTTTCGCTGTCGGGGAATTCTGGAGAATGAAATCGATCCCACGCAACGGCTTTACTTCAAAGATGGGAGCTGCAGCGGCCATTCCCGCAAGACTCAGAAGACTGCGCCGAGTAAACCTTCGAACCATGTAGTCGCGCGGCTCCCTACGCTGCCAGGATGCAATGAGAAGAAATTGGAGCGGAGATAAGGCTAACACGAAGAGAAGGCGTGCGACCGGGACCGAATTACGCGTAAGACAGGGCAGTCCGCGCAAGTGTTACGGGAAAACAGAAACCTCAGGGCGGCCGCACTTCCGGCACAGCCCTGAGGTTTCTTGCGTGTGCGTTAGAAGACGAGTTTTAGCCCGAACTGAACCAATCGAGGATTAGTTCCAGCCGCCGTGCTGCTTACCACGCCAAATGTGGACGACCCGACGCTGGTGTTGGGGGGGGCGAACTGTGTTCGGTTGAAGAGGTTGAAGAACTCGGTTCGAAACTCCAGGCCGATCTTCTCGTCGGGGCCAAAACGAGTCCTCTTAAACAAGGAGAAGTCCCAGTTGTTGACGCCGGACGCGCGAAGGTTTGGATCGGTGCGTGACTCGTTGCCGAAGGTGAAGTCCGCCGGTGACATGAAGCAAGCGGTATTGAACCACTCATTCAGCTTGGCCGAACCGCCGGAAGGCGCCGATTTGTTGCAGCCCGAGACGATGTTCGGGCGCGAACCAGCGCCGAACAACGTGGTGTAGTTGGCAACGCCATTGGAAAGCACCAGCGGGAAGCCGCTTTGGAAAATGGTGACACCGTCGATACCCCAGCCGCCAACGAGTTTATCCATTACACCAGTCGAGCTGGAGAAGTACTTTTTGCCGCGGCCGAAGGGAAGATCAAGAACATAGCTGATCACAAGGCGTTGGGGCACGTCCTGAGAGGATAAGGAGCGTTCGCCTTTCAGGTTGTTGAAGTCCTGGATGCTGCCGCTGCTGGCCTCAAGCCAATTTGTGAGCGTGTCCGCATCGCTGATCAACTTCGCATTCGTATAAGCAACCAGCAGCGAGCCAGCACCCGCGAAGCGCCGCTCAAGGGTTAATTGTAATGAGTGATACGTACTGTTGTAATTGCCCTGACCGGCGAGCTTTAGCCCGGTGTACTGGGGATATGGCCGGTCGAGCTGGCCGGTGGTGGTGGTCGGACCCGAAAGGGCGAAAGCCGTGCCCGTGGTGCTGTCAAAGAAGGGGTTGGAGACGGACTGTAACGCGGTTACCTGTGGTGCTCCCACGACCACGGGAGGTGGGTTTCCTGAGCAGCGCGTGGAAAGCGGTTGAAGAGCCGGGTGTGCAGCATTGTAAGCCGCAATGGCCGCGCTCTGTGCCGCGCATTGCGGCGCAGCCTCGGCCAGGAAGTTGTCGCCGATCTGGTCGATCTGCGAGTCGTAGAGTTCCAGGTGGGTGCCCTTAGAACCGACGTACGCCGCAGACACAAAGAAACCACCCGGCAGATCTCGCTGGATGTTCAGGTTCCACTGCTGCACATACCCAGCCGGGTGATCACCCAAGTCGGCTACGGTGAAGTTCTGAACCGTTTGTGTTGCGTATTGTTGCGTACCAACGGTACCCAGAGTACGGCCGACGGGCGGCACGATCTCCGGCAAAAACGGGGTATTGATGGTGTTCACCGGGTGCAACCCGTCCACGGTTCCGGTGAACGAAGTCGTCGCGTCATTCACCAAGTCGTTGTTGGGGTTCAGGCCAAAGGAGACGTAGTTCGGAATCCAGAAAATTCCGTAGCCGCCGCGAATGACTGTCTTCTGGTTCAGGCTGTACGCAAATCCCACTCTCGGAGAGACGTTGGTTTTGTCGAGAGGGATGTTAGTCCGTTTGCTCGGACTTACCAGGAACACGTCCCCACGAAGGCCCGGTAGGCCAGGCACGTTGGTCAAGCCCGCTGTAGTCGCGGGGCTCGCAAGCCAGTTTTGTGCGGTAGGATCGAAATAGGATTGCCGGTTGAAGCGCTCTGACCATGGCCCTTGTAAGTCGTATCGAATACCCAAGTTGAGAGTGAGTTTTTTCGTAAGGTGGTAAGTGTCGTCTGCGTAGAACCCGCGATAGATTTGCTGGCCCGCCACCAATGCAGGCACAACCGCCTGACCAAAGAAGTGGTTTTCCACGCTGCTGGGATTATCGGCGAATCCAAGCAAGAAATCCGCGAAGCTGAAGCCCGAGAAGCAGGCCAAGCCGGAACCGCAGAAGGCAAACGAACCGCTCGCGACGTTGGTCTGCGCATAGTTGTCACGCCCGATCTCCAGCTGAAAGCCGAGCTTCAGGGTGTGACGTCCGCGCACCATGGTGACGCTGGGAGAAAGGTTTATTTGCGTGTTGCGGTCCTGAATGAAACTTTGTCCCTGCGTACACATAATATTGTCGGCAAAATTGAATACGCACGGAGTTGGTGGCGTCCTCGCGATCGACGGGACGGCATCGTTATACTGCGCCGGCCAGCCGATGGTTGTGAGGTCAAAGCCGGAGTTGGTCGGAGCGCGGTTGTAGGCGAAACGGCTGAGGCTGGCGTTTACACCGATGATGGTCGTTGGCGTGAGCGAATACGTATATCCTAGAGCAGCCGCATTACTTGCGTATTTTTCCGAACAACGGTCGGCGCAAAGACCGGTTCCCAGCGGATCGACGGGCAAATCAAGAACGTTCCAGTAAGAGTCGCGGAAGAAGATGCGCTGTTTGGGGCCGAAATCGTGGTCGAGTCGCCCTACGACCTGGTTCTGATTCCCTCCGCCGCTGGTGGCCGTTGTGTAGTTGTTCGTGATGATCCCGGTGGTCGGATCAAGCGTGCCGGTAGTGTTGGCCGCCGGGAAGAATTTGAGCAAAGCTAGCGAAGTCGAATTAAGACGGGCTGCAGGAAGTTGGTTTCCAGAAAACGGAGTCGCAGGCCCAGTATACGTAGGGCAGGCCACAGCGGTGGACACGGTGCCGCCGCAGGGATCCTTGACTACAGTCGATATCGCAGAGAAATTACCAGCTCGCTCTGCATCTGTAGGTACGGTGGTGGTAAACGCCGTTCCAGTGCGGAGGCGGAAGCCTTCCCAGCTGAAGAACCAGAAAGTTTTGTCGCGGCCATCGTAAAGATGCGGAATGTAGAGCGGACCTCCGGCATTGGCGCCGAACTGGTTTTGCGTGAAGGGCGGCCTTTTCTGCCCGGCCCTATTCAGGAAGAAGTCATTTGCGTCGAGAACTTTGTTGCGGAGGTATTCGTAGGCTGCGCCATGCAGGTTGTTGGTGCCGGATTTGGTGCTGAGGTTGATTACGCCACCTGAGAATTTGCCCCAGTCGGCGCCAAGATTGCTGGTCTGCACTTTGAACTCTTGAATCGAATCTTGCGTGGGAATGATGACCGGCAAGTTGATGTAGCCGATGTTGAGCGGCTGCCCATCGAGGTATTCGGCGCTTTCGTTGCCGAACGAGCCGTTCACTTGATAATTGCCCCAGCCAAACGGGTTGACACCAACCGGTGTTCCGGTGGCGCTGCCCTGCGGAACCACCGAGGGCGCGAGTGCAACGAGGTTAAAGACATTGCGTCCGTTCAGAGGCAACTCATTGGCTTTGCGCTCTTCAACGACCTGACCCAGTGAAGAAGTTTCTGACTGCAGTTGCGGCGTTTCGCCGGTGACTTCAATGGTCTGAGTCACCTCACCAACTTGCAATGCCAAGTCGATACGAACGACTTGTGCGACCTCGACGATGACTTCTGGACGCGCGACGCGCTTGAATCCGGTTTTTTCCAGGTCGATGCGGTAACGGCCGGGCAGTAGGTTCACGAAGGAATAGAGTCCATCGGTGCCACTCTGCTGTACACGTTTCTCACCCGTGTCGAGGTTTGTCAGAGTGACCTGAGCGTCCGCGATGGCTCCGCCCGAAACGTCCGAGACGGTACCGGCAACGGATCCGTAGGTGGTCTGTGCCGAGAGCCGCAGGGCCAAGACGGACGTCAGGGACAAACACAGCGCGAGCCCCAATAACGCGCCTAAAACCAAATTAAATTTTCTCTTCATCTGTACTCCCACCCCCCAAGGATTCGCCGGGTCTTGGACGCGCCGACGAGACAGACAACTGCGCTTGAGTTCCAGCACCGGAACCCATAGCTTTCACACACTTCCCTCGACGATTTACTGGTCTGACTATGAGTACGAGATGAGGAGGGATTTTGTACCACACGAGATTTGCGGAGGTTGGAGAACAGAACAATTTAAGGACGCGGAAGAATAGCAACGAATCGATCGCTAGGAGAATCGGTCCGAAGGGGCAGTGAAAATTATTCGGACCGGCGTAGTTTAGGGATGATTCACTTCTTCACGAAGCAGCGCATACAGAAACGGCTTGCTGGTTGGCTTGTGGCTGCCGCCGCGCGGCTCGATAGTAACGAAGACGGCATCGATTTCGGCCAACTGCTTGGGATCGTCAAAGCGCAACACCCAGCGGCGATTTGATTCATTGTCCATGTAGAGTATGCCCAGATTCATGGGCAACGGCTGCTCTCCCTGTGGTGCTTCGCGCTGTCCCCACACCTGGAATGTGCTGGCGTTGACAACGCCCGGCTCGCGATCGAGATCGAAGGCGTAAAAGATGAGCGACTTCCCTTGCGTGTAGAAAACTCGACCAAAAGGCTTTTTGGTGCGGCTGCTGCCGTCAACGTCAAAGACATCCGCGATGTAGAGCTTTCTGGCGCCCATCAGTTCGCGGATATCGCGGTCGGAGCTCAGGTATTGCTCGGCATCCTTCAAGCGGCGCTCCTGATCACGATTGGTCGCGGAGAGATCGGCAATCTTCGATTCAAGCGCCGAGGCTTGCTGGAGGGTCTTGTCGCGTTCGGAGCGGAGGCTCGCGAGCTCGGCCTGGTCGTCTTCGTAGGCATGACTCACGGACTGAAGTTGGGCGTTCAATTCGGTGCGTTGTTGCAAGAGCGATTGTAATTGGGCAGCGGATTGGCCGTTCGCTGCCGCGAGTTCGTTTGAGCGAATCTCCACGGCGCGCAGCGCAGACTGAAGTTTGTCAATTTCCCGCTGTTTGGCGGAACTTTCCGACTGCAGTTCCGCGAGCTTCTTAGTCTGTTCAGCAGAGAGTTCGCCGACAGCGATCTTCTCCTGCACAAGTTTCTGCACCTGACCTTGGGCCAGGTCCGGAGTTGTCTTGACTTCGGCCTGTGTCTGTTTGCGAAGGCCGAGACGATAAGCTCCGGAAGCTACAGCGAGGATCAGGCCGGCGGCAAGCACGGTCCCGGCAAAACGATTCGCAGCCACGCGGCGCAAAAGGTCAGGCCGGACAGGAGCGACCACAGGCCGATTACGTTGAAGCGCCATTTGCTGGTCGTTACTGATGCGCGCCAGCACGCGTTCCCGGACGGACGCATCGTCCCAGACCGATTCTTCAAACCTTTCCCCGCCGGCATCGGCAAGAGTGCTCATTCCTTGGGTAGTCAGAATTCGATATTGGCGATAGGTCTCCTGGCATTCTTCACAGCCCTCCAAGTGAGCCCGCAATTCGGACAACTCAACTTGCGTGAGGCTGCTAGCAGAGGCCAAAGCACAACGCTTCCTGAAAATGTCGTGCTCGTCTGAGTCACCCTGAACCTTTAGCATCGTTTCGTTTCCCGCAGCTTCTGCACAAACGCGCTCTTACGCAGCCGTTCCAAACCACGGTAGAAATGGTGCCTGGTATTTCCCAATGGCTCGTTGAGCTTCTCGCTGATTTCCCGTAAGTCTAAACCTGCAAAGTAAAACAACTCGAGGGTGACGCGCTGAACATCCGGCAATTCAGCAAAGGCCTTTTTCAGTTGCGCGCGATTTAGCTTGGAGCCAATCTCGCGCTCCAGGTCCGTTCCTCCCAATAGAGTATCGTCGAGAGAAGCGAGGTCTGTACCAAGGTAAAAACCTCTTCGCGCCAGGTGCTCTTTTCTGTCAAGCGCGCGATGCAGGGCAACCTGGAGAATCCAATTCTTAACGCTGCCCTTTGACCTGTCAAAAAGCCTGCACTTTTTGTACAGATGAAAGAAAGCTTCCTGGACGACGTCCTCGGCTTCGCCGGTATCACGCACAACTCCGCGGGCAATCCTGAACACCAGGCGAGCGTAGCGGTCAAAAAGAATTTCCAGAGCGCTGGTATCGTTCGATTGCAAGCGGGCCATGGCGTCTTCGTCGGTCGGAATTCGCGTTTTGGGGACATGCGTAGGGCTAGCCACGCTTTCCCGGCTAGGGTCCCACACAATCGGAAATGTAAGAGCGCGTCGTGGCGGCATAGAACTCATGCGTAGATCCCAATTGGACGGATGAGGCGACACCCCGCAGCAAACACCCGTAACGTCGGCGAGCTTCCCCGGCGAAGCTCCGACGCTCTCAAGAACATACACCAAGGCGATCGGAAGTGAGAAGATTTTTCGATGTGAACAAGCATTTATTTGTTTCGCTAGAAAGCGCCCGGGCAGCTGGTACAGATTCGCGCTGGACCCCGTATCTATGAAGATAGCGGCCAACAAGTCCATCGGACCCTCGAGCTCAGAACAAAAACTTCAGTGCAAACTGAACCAGCCTGGGATTGGTTCCAGGGGCGGTTGCCGTCACAACCCCGAAATTCTGGTTGTTAGCGGAACAGCACACGGTGTTGGGAGCAGCGAACTGAGTTCTATTGAAAAGATTGAAGAACTCGGTGCGGAACTCAACGACCAACCGCTCATTGCTGGCGAACCTCGTTCGCTTGAATACCGCAAAGTCGAAATTCGCGATCCCCGCCGCACGAAGGCGGCGGTCCACGCGAGGCTCGTCGCCGAATTCGAAATCGGCCGGAGCACTGAAGCACGCAGCGTCGAACCATCCCGCGAGCTTGGAATTTGAACTTGTAGACAAGGTCGGGTCGCAGCCTGGGACGACATTAGGCCGCGAACCTCCCCCCAAAAGCGTGGTTCCATTGACTTGACCGTTGCTGAAAACTAGTGGAAAGCCTCGCTGAAGAATGGTCACGCCGTCGATTCCCCACCCTCCCATGACTTTGTCCGTCAATCCCTCGACGTCAGCGAAATATTTTTTCCCTTTTCCAAAAGGAAGATCGAGGACGTAGCTAATGACCAAGCGTTGAGGAACGTCCTGCGAAGACAAAGAACGTTCTCCGCGCAGATTGTTATTATCTTGAATTCCTCCCACGCCCGGTTCCAGCCACGCCGTTAGCGTGTCCGTGTCGCTGATGAGCTTGGCATTGGTGTAAGCAACCAACAACGCACCGGCTTCAGCGAAACGCCTTTGCACCGTGAGCTGAAACGAGTGATAGATGCTGTTGAAAGAACCTTGTCCGGCGAGTTGCACGCCGGTGTACTGGGGGTATGGACGAAGAAGCTGTCCGACCGTCGTGGTGGGCCCAGTAAGTGCCAGGTCCTGGCCGTTGATGAAAAATGGGTTCGGCACCGACTGCACCAGCGTCACGTTCTGGCGGGGATTCCGGAGCGAGGGGTCGACCTGCGCAGCGGCCTGCGCAAGCAGTGCGTCGGAGATCTGGTTGATCTGCTGGGAGTACTGCGGCAGGTGAGTGCCCTTCGAACCGACGTAAGCGGCTGAGACGAAGAAGCCGGCGGGCAGATCCCGCTGCAGGTCAAGGTTCCACTGCTGGACGTATCCTTCCGGATGATCGCTGCGATTCACTTCGGTAATGGACTGCACAACTTGGGTCAGGAATTGTTGCGTTCCCGCAGTGCCCAGGCTTCTGCCAGGCGGCGCCGAAATTCCTGCGGGGAACGGCAGAGCGATCGTGTTCACGGGGTGAGTTCCGTCCACGGTTCCGACGTAGGTCGTCGCGCCAGCGTTGACCATGTCGTTCAAAGGATTCAGGCTGAAGGACACGTAATTGGGAATCCAGAACATTCCGTACCCGCTGCGCACAACGGTTTTTGCATCGATGCTGTAGGCGAGGCCAACACGTGGAGAGAGCTCGAGCTTTTGCAGTGGCAAATTTTCCCTGTGCTGGGAGTTCACCAGGAACACGTCTCCGTTTATTGGTGACGAACCCGCCGGGAGGAACTGCGTCAGATAGTTCGTCGCCGCCGGGTCAAAATATGACAACCGGTTGAACCGCTCTGACCACGGGCCCTGCAGGTCGTAGCGCAGCCCCAGATTCAGAGTGAGCCGGTTTGCGGCGTGCCAGGAGTCGTCAAAATACAGAGCTTTGTAAATCTGCTGGCCCGCGGTGAAAGCAGGTACGACCGCCTGAGCAAAAAAATGGTTTTCAAAATTGTTGAAATTATCGGCATACCCGAGCAAGAAATCAGCAAAAGAAAAACCCGTGCCTGAGACTCCCGGCAAAGAGGTGAAGCAGGCCTGCCCGGAAACACAGAAGTCAAAAGACCCACTGGCAATGTTGGACTGGGCATAGTCATCGCGTCCTACTTCGAACTGGAGGCCGAGGTGATATTGATGATGTCCCCGCAACATCGACAAGGTTGGAGACAGGTAGTATTGCGTATTGCGATCCCGGATAAAGCTTTGACCCTGGGTACACATGATGTTATCCGCGAAATTCGCTACACATGGCGTCGGCGGAGTTCGCATCTCGGCAGGAATAACGTCGTTGTAACTCGCCGGCCAAGCAATTGTGGTTAGGTCAAAACCTGCATTCTTCGGACTCCGGTTGTACCTGAAGCGGCTGGCGCTGGCGTTAAGGCCAAACACGGTTGTTGGAGTAACGTTATGCGTGTAACTCGCGGCGAAAGCGTTGCTGTGATAGTCCTCGTAGCAGCGGTCGGCGCAAAGGCCGCTTCCCAGCGGATCGACCGGTAAATCGAGAACATTCCAATAGCTGTAACGAATAAAGAGTCTCTGCTTATTGGTAATGTTGTGGTCGATTCGCGCTACAACCTGATTGTGGTTTCCTCCGGTGGCCGCGGCCGTTGTGAAATTGTTAGTGGTGGCGTTGGGATTATTAGGATCAGGCCAGAGATTCAGAAGCTTTACGGATGTTCCGTTGATTCGGTTCGCGGGAAGAATATTATTTGCGAAAGGTGTAGGAGTGGCGATACTGCCCGGGCAGGTTCCCTGCGCGTTTACGATTCCTCCGCAGGGATCATAAATTTGGTCAATCACCACCGGCTTGCCGCTTGCATCCACACCCCTATCGTTGCAGACGCCGGCGGTGAAACCGGATTTGCATATTTCTGAAAAATTACCGGCTCTTTCTTGCGCGTCCGGAACGGTTGCAGTGAATGGTTCACGCGTGCGCAGCCGGAAACCCTCTCCGCTCACAAACCAAAAGGTTTTGTTGCGTCCGCCTAATCGCGAAAAGTTTAAGGGTCCGCCGGCGTTCGCGCCGAACTGGTTTTGGACCCACTGAGGCCTCACCCTGCCAACCGAATTCAGAAAGAAATCGTTCGCGTTGAAAATCTTGTTACGGAGGTATTCGTACGCTTCTCCATGAAGTGAACTTGTCCCAGTCTTCGTGCTGAGATTGGTGATGCCTCCGGAAAACTTACCCCACTCGGGTCCCAGATTACTGGTTTGCACTTTAAATTCCTGGATTGAATCCTGCGTTGGAATTAAAACCGGCAAATTGATGTAGCCGATGTTCAGCGGCTGACCATCCAGATACTCTGCACTCTCATTCGCAAAAGAGCCGTTAACTTGATAATTGCCCCAGCCAAAAGGATTCACGCCGACTGGCGTTCCGGTGGAGCTGCCCTGCGGAACTACCGATGCAGCGAGTTCGATCAAATTAAATACATTGCGACCGTTTAACGGCAGCTCATTGACCTTCCGCTGTTCCACTACGGTCCCTATTGCCGACGACTCGGTGTCCAGTAAGGGGG
>WNFP01002151.1_pt1 | contig 15645 bp, 14 predicted proteins | sample 5400201 | NCBI WGS metagenome assembly WNFP01 (sample SAMN13153355, study PRJNA577476) | soil metagenome | isolation source: 115 cm saprolite under Madrone tree | place: USA:California | collected 2016-06-14
GGCAGCGCCGCAAAATTTAGGTGCAACAAGGCGTGCGTGTATTCGTGATACAGCGCGTGGTAAGGATTGTCGCCTTCGGAGTCCAGGCGCAAAACCACATAATGCTTGTCCTCCCCTTGCTGGTATACGCCCGAGGGATGAACATGCCCTTTCACTTCCCATTCCTCGGGAAGCAGCACCTTCATCGTGTTCTCGTTCTTTGCCGCCAGGATCAGCACCGGCTCCGCGGGATCGACGCGAAGATTGGCAAACGCTGCATGGAACAGCCCGCGAATCTGCTCGAACTGGTCCGCAATTCGTCGCGCTTCTTTTTCTCCGGCATTGCTGGACACTACAAAGTGCGGGCTGCGCACCTCGATCCACCCCTGGTTCGGATCGCTTGCCCCCAAGGCACTGGTGCAGGGAAGCAGCGCTGCAAATACTGCAAATCCCAACGCGCGCTGTAATCGTCTGGTCACAGAACCTGCATGTAAGCGCCCCGTACGCCCTATGTCAAGGCTTCCGACAGCGGGCCGCGCATACTTTCCAACCACATTGCCAATCTCGCGCCCAAGCCGACTCTGCTGGGCTAAGCGCCAGATCCGCCCCGGTCACATCCCGTGACAAGCTGGTGAGGGGCCACTTACAGGGGCGCCGGTTCAATCGATGGTAATGGTACTCACATCTTTGACCTAAAGTTTAGCTATCCATTATCTGTCCTTGACAATTGTGGTTCTTCGATTTATATAGCGGCTACATTTAACGGTCGTCGAGGGTCTGTAAATCTCGTGGTGGGAGAGTGGTTCTATGTTAAGTCTTCCTCGCTGTCAGTACGCGTTCGTGTCTTTTTCTCTGAAAACAAAATTCGTTGCGATGTTTGCCACATTGCTCTGCCTCTTTGCGCTGTGCCCGGCCTCGCTCCGCGCGCAATCGGCTAGTTCAACCAGCATTGCGGGCGTTATCACTGATTCCTCTGGAGCAGTTGTCGTTGGCGCCTCCGTTAAGCTCACGGACAAGGCGACCAACACGCCTCGCACGAACAGCACGAATGATGCGGGTCGCTACTTTTTTGCCGACGTGCCTTCGGGCCAATATGAAATTGCTGTTAGCAAGACCGGCTTCCGTATCACCAAGACGATCGTAACCGCCAGCGTGGGTATTCCGCTGACTGTCGACCTCAAGCTCGAGCTTGGGTCCGTTTCCGAAACGGTCGAAGTCACCGCGACAAACTCCGAACTCCAGACCATGAGTGCCACTGTCGGCAACACCATTACCGGAGCCTCGTTGGACGCGCTACCCGCGATCGGTGGTGACGTTAGCACCTTCGTTGCGCTGCAGCCTGGTGTAGCCCCCGACGGCAGCGTGGCTGGCGCCGTGGTCGACCAGAGCACCTTCATGCTCGACGGCGGCAACAACACCAACGACATGGACGGCAGCATGCAGGTCTATACGCCTAGCTTCGGCGGCGATCCTACCGGAATTGCGGCTGGCACCGGTCTTCGCGGTGGCGGCAATGCGGGCGGCGTACCAACCGGCGTGATGCCCACGCCCTCCGACAGCGTCGAAGAATTCAAAGTCAACACGGCTAACCAGACTGCGGACTTCAACAATTCCGCCGGCGCGCAAGTCGAGGTGGTTACCAAGCGCGGCACTAACGCCTGGCACGGCACCGCTTACGAATATTATCTGGACAACACTTTCAACGCCAACACGTGGGACAACAACGCTTCCGGCACGCCTATCCCGAGCTTCCATTACAACCGCTTCGGCGGCGCGGTCGGCGGTCCCATCATTCCGAAGCCGATTCTTGGCGGCAAAACCTACTTCTTCTTCAACTATCAGGGCTTCCGCTGGAACAATTCTTCTACGATTGAGAGAGCTGTTCCATCCGCTGACATGCGGGCCGGTTTATTGCATTTCAACGTATGCAATGCCGCCTGCCAAAAGGACCCCGTAGCCAGCCCTCCCGTTCCCACTGTCTTCAACTTGAAAAGCGGAACGAATTGCGGACCGGACGGGACGGCCCCCTGCGATCCTCGAGGGATTGGAATTAATCCTACCGTAACAGCGTTGTGGAACCTCATGCCCCTTGCCAACGATCCGGGCTGCACAGGATCCTCGATCACGGGCTCCCTATTTGGCAGCCGCTGCGACGGCGTTAACGAACAGGGCTTTAAAGCCAATATCGCCATCCCCCAGAACGATAACTTCGCCGTTGTCCGCATCGACCACGACTTCGGCTCGAAATGGCATTTGAACGGTAGCTACCGCTACTACAAGCTGACCCGCGCCACGACTTCTCAGGTTGACATCGGTGGCGTCTTAGCCGGCACGTTTGGCACGCCCGTTGCCCTTTCCAGCCGTCCGCAGCAGCCCTGGTACCTTGTGGCCGGTCTGACCACCAACATCACCTCCAACACCACCAACGACTTCCACTTCAGCTATCTCCGCAACTTCTGGGCCTGGGGCGATGCTGGGGGCGGCCCGCAACTTGCCGGTTTGGGCGGAGCTCTTGAGCCCCTTGGCGAAAGCCACTACGCCAGTCTCACACCCTACAACGTCGACACGCAAAACGTTCGCACTCGTTTCTGGGATGGGCATGACTTGTTTTTCCGGGACGACCTCACCATGCTGAAAGGCAACCACCTCTTCCAGTTCGGCGGTGCTTATCAGCGCAACTGGGACTGGCACCAGCGCACCGATAACGGCGGCGGCATCAACTACACCACCACCTACCAGCTAGGCGATTCCGTCGGCGCTGGTTTGGTGGACGTTTCCGCAACTAATCCTGCCGGCGTGAGCTCTGTAACTTGGGGTCGTGACTATGCCGCCGTCACAGGCATTGTCACCGACGCGCAAATCGCCTACACGCGTACCGGGAGCAACCTGGCGCTGAATCCGCCCCTCACGCCAGCCTTCGATAAGAGCACCATTCCGTACTACAACGTTTATTTCAGCGACTCCTGGCATATGAAGCCGAGTTTCACTCTCACCTACGGCTTGGGATGGACGCTCGAAATGCCGCCGACGGAGCAGAACGGAAAGCAGGTCGAACTGGTAGATTCCAGCGGTCAGCAACTTGACGTTGAAAGCTACCTCAACCAACGGAAACAGGCTGCTCTGAATGGCCAGGTGTACAACCCCACAGTGGGCTTTGCCCTTGTTGGCAACACGGAAAACGGATTAAAATACCCCTATCATCCGTTCTACGGGTCCTTCAGTCCGCGCATTGCCGCCGCTTGGAACCCCAGCTTTGACAACGGGGTCCTCGGCAAAATGTTTGGACATGGCAAGAGCGTGGTCCGCGGTGGCTACAGCCGCGTCTACGGTCGTTTGAATGGTGTTGATCTCGTTCTCGTGCCGCTGCTCGGTACCGGTCTCATCCAGCCCGTGCAGTGCCGTTTGGCCAACATGGATGGAACCTGTGGATCACCTGTTACTGCTGCCAATGCCTTCCGCATCGGCGTGGATGGCAAGACTGCTCCCATACCGGCCGCCAGCCCCACGCTGCCTCAGCCCGTTTTCCCGGGCATCAACGACGTCTCCGCAGCCGCGGGCGAAGCCTTGGATCCGAAATTCCGGCCCAACGTGGTCGATTCCTTTGACGTCACTATCCAGCGCCAGCTAACCAACAAAATTCTTCTCGAAGTTGGGTACATCGGGCGCCGTATAACCCACGAATATCAGCCCGTTAACATCAACGCCGTACCGCACATGATGACCCTCGGCGGCCAGACGTTCGCGGACGCTTATGCCGCAGTCGAGACCAACCTGGGGTGTGTACAATCCGCTGGAGCCTGCGGCGCTGCCGTTCCTGCGAGCACAATCACTGACACTCTCGGAAATAAGCTGGCGAACCCGGCCTACGCCGCTTATTTCAACGCCATGGCTGCGCTACCCTTTTTCCAGGCGGCGCTGGCCCCCACAGGATATTGCACTGGTAACTATCCAGGCATTGGTGGCACTGCATTTGCCAACTGCACTGCGGCGGTGGCGTCTAAACGACTCAGCAATTTCGACACGCAAAGCGTTTGGAGCCTGTGGTCCGCCCTGGACAAGGGAGGCATCGGCGGCGGACCAAGTTGTGCCCCTGTTACCCCTGCGACCACTTGCACCAACGCCAATGGCACTGTGGTTCAACCAAACCAGCAGACCACGCTGCCCGGGTTTATCTTCCAGCGCAGCATGCTGAACAGCCCCATCCGCAACTCTGCCTTCGGCGCCAACGGTCAGCTCTCCAGCGGCGTGGGCGACAATGCCAGCATCGGCCACGGCAACTACAACGCTGGCTTCGTCTCTCTGAAGATGAACGATTGGCACGGCGTGACCCTGCAGCAGAACTTCACGTACAGCAAGGCGCTTGGCACCGGTGCCTTTGTGCAAGCCACCAGCGAATACACTCCGAACGATCCCTTTAACCTCGACAACATGTACGGCTATCAGGGATTCGATCGTAAGTTTGTGTACAACGTATTCATCGTCTACGATCCGCCGTTCTACCGCAGCCAGAAAGGCATCGTCGGCCGTGCTTTGGGCGGTTGGAGCATTTCGCCGATCTTCACCGCGGGCAGCGGCTTGCCGCTGTATTGCAATACTCAGACCGACGCGCAAGCCTATGGTTCCGGTGACGGCGCCAACTTCTTCGACAACGAGCAGTGCACCAACACCACCGGAGTCACGCAGGGCAACTCTGTCCATAATGGAGTGGCAGGTGGGACCGATGCATTTGGCAACTCCATTGCCCAGCAGGATTGCACCACCGGGTCTTGCCTCAACATCTTCAAGGATCCCGTTGCTTCCTTCGGCCAGTTTCGCGCCCCGATTCTGGGGGTGGACACCCGCCGCGACGGCGCCGGTGAGGGACCAATTCGCGGCCTGCCGTACTGGAACGTGGATCTCAGCGTGAAAAAGAACATTCGAATCTCGGAGCGCTTCTCCACCGAGTTCCAGTTCCTCTTCCTCAACGTTTTCAACCACCTGGTGTTCGCCAACCCCACTCAGGATATTTCGAATCCAGGCAGCTGGGGCGTCCTGAACACGCAGGGGAACACGCCGCGGCAGATTGAGTTTGGTCTGCGCTTCCGCTTCTAACTTCTTCGGGCGAGTTTCATCGACTCGCCTCGAAAACGGGGAAGGCCAGTCCGGCCTTCCCCGTTTTCCTTTTTTGTGCCACAGGGAATTTCAGGCGGTAAAGTGATATGGGAAAACGGCGCGGCCCCGTGAGTCAGAAAACTGCGGCGTGGAAACTGGGAACCTTTTTCAGCGGCCGTTGCTGTAGTTTTTTATGTCGACGGGGTCGTACATCGTCGCTGTGGCGGCGTGGGCTTTTTCGTAGGCGGTGATTTCAGGTTCGTGTCGCAGGCTGGTGCCGATGTCGTCGAGGCCCTTTAGCAGGACTTCTTTGCGCGAGGGGGCGATTTCAAATTTGTATTTGAGCCCGTGATTGTCGGTGACGGTTTGGCCCGGCAAATCGACGGTCAGCGAATAGCCTTCCTCTTTTTCCGTGCGCTGAAACAGTTCCTCGATTTGTTCTTCGCTGAGCTCCGCCGGCAGAATCCCGTTCTTGAAGCAGTTGTTGTAAAAAATATCGGCGTAGCTGGGCGAGAGAATCACGCGGAAGCCGTAGTCCTTTACGCCCCAGGGGGCGTGTTCGCGGCTGGAGCCGCAGCCGAAGTTGGCGCGCGTCAGCAAAACGGATGCGCCTCTGTAGCGGGGAAAATTCAGGACGAATTGCGGATTTGGTGTTTCGCCGGGCAGGTACCGCCAATCGTAAAAAAGAATGCGGCCGAAGCCTTCGCGGGTCAGCGCCTTCAGGAATTGCTTGGGCACCATCTGGTCGGTGTCGACATTGACGCGATCGAGCGGCATCACTTTGCCGCTGTGTGTGCTAAACGGTTGCATTCGTTTGCCCTCGAGCGCGTTTTAGGGCTGTCCTTAAGAAGCGTATCAAACCTGAGCTCCTAAATCGCTAAAACAAGAACGAAAAATTTCCGTGTTTCGCCTCCCAGGCCGATAAAGCGAGAACGCCGATAAGACCGATCCACATGAGCACGTTCCGAACGGGCACGGTCTTGGGTCCATTCTTGTTTCCAAAGCGCTCACTATTCAGAATCTCCCAACCGATCATTGCAGCGGCCACCACCCCAAGAAACGACATGAGGATGATCTGGCCATGCTCCATCATGCTCTCATCTGCCTTCCTGGTGGCTCCACCTGCGGCTGAAGGCAACCCTGTAGCGTGTCATTCCACCGGCACGACATCGAACTCGCGGACGTCCACGAAATGGCCGGCTATGGCGGCTGCGGCGGCCATTAGCGGGCTTACCAGGTGGGTGCGGCTGTCTTTGCCCTGGCGACCCTCGAAATTGCGATTGGAGGTGCTGGCGCTGCGTTCGTGGGGCGGCAGGACGTCCGCGTTCATGCCGATGCACATGCTGCAGCCGGCATCGCGCCACTCGAAGCCGGCGGCGGTGAATATCTTGTCCAGACCTTCTTTTTCGGCTTGGGCCTTGATGCCACGCGAGCCGGGCACGACCAGCGCCTGCTTGACGCTGCGTGCGATATGTTTGCCTACGACAAACTGCGCGGCCGCGCGGAGATCGTCGATGCGGGAATTGGTGCAGGAGCCGATGAAGACGCGATCGATGGGAATGTCCACGATGGGTGTGCCGGCCTTCAGGCCCATGTAGATCAGGGCGCGCTCGGTGGCCTTCTGATCGTTGAGATCGCTGAAGGAGTGCGGGTCGGGCACGCGGGCGGTCACGCCGGAGACCATGCCGGGATTAGTGCCCCAGGTGACTTGCGGGGCGATGTCTTTAGCGTTGAGCTCGACGGTCATGTCGAACTTGGCGCCATCGTCGCTGCGCAGTTGCTTCCAACGCTCGACCGCCTCCTGAAACGCCTTGCCGCGCGGAACAAACGGCCGCCCTTCCAGATAGGCGAAGGTGGTTTCGTCGGGCGCGACCATGCCGGCACGCGCGCCGCCTTCGATGGTCATGTTGCAAACGGTCATGCGGCCGTCCATGGAGAGGCCCCGGATGGCTTCACCGCCATATTCGGCGACGTGGCCGGTGCCGCCGCTGATGCCGATTTTGCCGATGATGGCGAGGATGATGTCCTTGGCGGTGACGCCGGCGGGACGCTTGCCGTTCACCACGATGTGCAGCGTCTTGGAGCGCGATTGCACCAGGCACTGCGTGGCCAGCACGTGCTCGACTTCGCTGGTGCCAATGCCGAATGCCAGCGTGCCGAACGCGCCGTGCGTTGAAGTGTGGCTATCGCCGCAGACGATGGTTTGCCCCGGCTGCGTGATGCCCAGCTCCGGCCCGATGATGTGCACGATGCCTTGCTGCTTGCTGTGCATGTCAAAGAGGCGCACACCGGATTCACTGCAATTTTTCTCAAGCGCCTCGAATTGCAGGCGCGCGTCAGTGTCGATGATCGGCAGCGTGCGGTCGGTGGTGGGGACGGAATGGTCCATCACCGCAAAAGTGAGATCGGGGCGGCGGACCTTGCGTCCTTCGGCGCGCAGACCTGCGAAGGCTTGTGGTGAAGTGCCTTCGTGGATGAGGTGGCGGTCGATATAGATGAGCGCGGGCTGGCCCGCTCCCGCGGGTAAACCGGGCTCGTCGTGGACAACGTGGCTGTCCCAAATTTTTTGGTAGAGAGTTTTGGCGGTAGTCATGAAGGGTCAGCCTGAATTTTAGCACCACTGTAATCCGGTGACCATCGCGGGAGTAGCCGTCCCTAGCCAAGGCTCCAAGAATGCTGTCGTTACGAAAGAATGCGAACAAGCTGCATTTCCGTCGATGCGTTTACCAATTCAATTTCGCGGGGAAGTATTTTGCAATCAAGTCTTCGTAGTAGGGGCGCAGCTCCTCGACGTTCGGCCGCTCCTTGGTCTTCGAGTAGAGGTCATAGGGGTTGAATTCGCGCACCCATCGGAACATCTGCTTGTCGCCGTCGTCCATAAGATATTCATACTGGCCCTCGCGGTGCGCCGAATAGAACGAGTGATAGCGAATCATGTACAGCGCTTCTTGGGGCAGATGATCTCTGACGACGTGATAGAGATATTCGTCGTGCCCCCAAGACATGTCCACCTGATCGAGCCCGCCATGCTCGGAATAAACGCCCATGCGCGTCTGATAGCCGGGAATTTTGGCATCGGGGTTGAGCGCGAAGTATTCGTGCAGGACGATTTTGGGCGACCACGCACAACCCACCGGAAACGTGTCACCGACGACAGCCCATTGCGGCTCGCCCCAGAGGCAGAGAATCTTGCCGAGGTCGTGGATAAGCCCGGTTAGAACGAACCAGTCTGGTTTGGCGTCGCGCCGGATGGCCTCCGAGGTTTGCAGCAAATGCTCGATTTGAGTGAGTTCGGTGTCTGGATCGCTTTCGTCGACCAAGGTGTTGAGAAACTCCATGGCCTCCCAGATGCCCATCTGGGCGCGGTTCCTGGCGAGGAAGTGTTTTTTCTTATCCAGAACGAAATCGCGCGTTTGGTAAGCATGATTTTGGCGGTAGAACTCGCGAACGCGCGGGGGCGTAGTCTCGCTATAATCGCGGAATTCGTCGCTTTTTTTCTCCTCGGTGTAGCGAGTCTTTACGAAATCGTCCCACTCTTCCAGGCCCCTTAGCGGGCCAAGTTGATTCGCCAAAATTGGTTTCACCGCGTTCATGGTTGGGCGCTCCTGCGCTGTTTGTCCAGTATCCACCGTGCTGCGCCGGTGTCAAGCGGCACGGAGGCACCCCCACCACGGGTGTTCTTGAAAAAGAGGACAAAGAGGCAGCAAGTCGACGATGACGTCCGCCGTTTCGATCGACTCTTGCAAGCCGGTCTTGCTGCCCTGGCCCCAGTAAAACCACAGCGTTCGTTTCTTTCTGCCTGCGCTCACTTCATATTGTGGAGAGCGTTTTCGAGGGCGGGGATGACGTGGACTACTGGGCCGTCCCAGAAGATTGGGGGCGGTTCGTCGTGCCATTGCGCGTGCGGAGCATAAACAATTGCGTCATCCCAATAGAATCCACGGTTGAAGCAGCAGGCGGGCTTTACTTCTGGCGGCTTAATGGCGGCTCTGTGATTGAGTTCTTGGGCGACAAGATGCGTCGGATCCCAAAACTGTCTGGCTCGTTGGTCTGCGATTCTGCCGAGGGAGCTGCTGCTTGGCGAAGTAAAATCCGTGGGCAAGATCGGCTCCCACACGACCAGGACGCGGAGTTTTGTGTCCGCATGGCTGGCGAGAAACTTTTCGGCTGCGGAGGCCCCCCGCAGACATGTTGCTCATGTCGGCGAGAGCAAGAGGATGATGCGAGGTTCGTCTGCCGCGGAGTCAAACGCGCTCTGGAATTCGGTGAAGCTGGATGCCGACAAAATGAGGAGCGGCGCCTGTCCCGGGGGTGTCTTGGACGGTCCCCAAAGATATACACCCGCGAGCAGCAGCAAGGCCGCAAGGGCAATTCCGATTAGAAGTCGTTTTCTCATTTCATGAGTGGTAGAGATGATCCGCCAGGAACCCGGCAATCTGCTGCGGGAAAAGAATCATGGCAAGCACGACCGCGACGGCCGTCCACAGTAGAATTTGCCCGACGAGGCGACCCTTGACGGCGCATTGTTTGGCACCGCGCTGCTGCCAGAATCCCAAGCCGATCAGCGCGATGGAGAGCACAAGGAACCACGGCCGAAACCGCAGCAGGAAGGCGCTGGCGCCGGCAGCGCCAATGGCAGCCGCAAAGCCGAGCGGCACGCAGCACGCCATGGTAGCGAGCGAGCTCACAATCGCCGCGACAGACGCCGAAAAGCCCGTGCCCGGTTTCACGGTCGCACCCCACGCATCGCTTCGCGCACGGCGCGCTGAATCATTTCCGCCGGCGGGACCCCCGGCTGTTTCTCGCCCGGATACAACCGACAGGAGACTGCAAAGTGCTGCACCTCCGAATCCTCTGCGATATCCCGACCGTTGATGCGAATGGTAGGAGAGCCGCGAAACTTCAGGGTCTCGGCCATTCGGGGGTCGGCTACGAGTATCTCGCTGACTCGATCGGAAATGCCCTCAACAGCCAAAACGCCTTTGAGTGCGGCCATGGCTGCGGGGTAATGCGGACAGTCCAATACGTACAGAACCTCGATTTTCACGCGGCAGTCTCCGGACCGTCTTGTTTGGCGTTCCTCAAGAGCGGGCAGCGGGGATTTTTTCGGCGTAGCTCCTTCGTGCAGGTGCGCAGGGCCGATTGCCGTTGGTGTTGCAATGTCCGGAGGTCGCGGAGCTTTCGCCGAACCTGCAGGAGTTTTTTCTGCAGGCGAAGACAAACCGGCGCACAAGGTTGCAGGCGGCTGCCGCGGAGCGCGAGAAGCTCGCGAACTTCCTTGAGCGTAAAGCCGAGGCTCTGCGTTTGGCGAATGAATCGCAGAGTTTCCAGGTCCGTATCGGCGTATTGCCGGAATCCCCCGGGGGTTCGCGAAGGACGCGGAAGCAGGGCATTTCGCTCGTAAAAGCGAATGGCATCAGGGGTGAGACCAATCTTTTTTGCTACGCCGCCGATATGCATTGGAGTGGCTCCTGTCGAGGAATCTACACCCTGGAGTATAGTCCAGAGTCAAGCTTTTAGATTTTATCCAAGCAAATGGGCAAAGCGCGTCAGGTGAATCACGGTCAAAGACGAAGGAACGGTTTAGCCGGCTGGCTGAAGGAGCGAAGGGATTCTCCTTCGACGTGTGAGTGGCGTTCCGCCTGGTTGGATGCGAGGCGAGGCGGTGCGTCTCAGGGTGCGGAGCAAGCGGAAAGTACGTGACGGCGGGGGTGCACCGCGCATCTGAGACGGCATCAGCCCAGGTAGGGCGAAAAACAGCACAGCGAGGTGAACCACCATGAGTTCTTACAGCGGCAAAGAACTGGCTAGCGCGTTTCGTACGGTACGCAAAAACACGATTCAGGTGGCGGAGGACATTCCCGAGTCGCAGTACGGGCATGTAGCGGCGCCGGAGTGTAAATCGGTGGCAGGGATGTTGGCGCACATCGCCATCGCGACGCGCATTTGGGACGAGATTCACCGGAAGCGGCGTCTGACCACCATGGCGGGGCTGAACTTTCTGGAGATGCGGGACCGCTTCGAGGCTGAAGAATCCAAGCCTCGGTCAAAGGCGGAGATCGTAGAGCTGCTGCGCACGGAGGGAGAGCAGTTCGCTGCGTGGCTGGAGACGCTAACGCCGGAATTCCTCGAGGAAATGGTGACCGAGCCGGACGGAAAAACGCAGAAGTCGCGATTCGAGCGGCTGCTCAGTGCCAAGGAGCACGAGATGCACCATCGCGGGCAGCTCATGCTGATCGAGCGCCAATTGGGAATCGTGCCACACATCACGCGGCAGTTCAACGAGAGGACGGCGGCAATGCGGGCGGCTAAGGCTTAGCAAGCTGCGCTCGTTGGTATCGTTCTTGTGCAAATGTGGGCGGAGAAGATGCTAGAATCGCCGGCCATGAAACGACGCAAACTGATTCAATCACTTCCGGCAATGACACTTCTTCCAACTACGGCCTGGGCTGCCTTGCAACCGAAGGCAGACTCAGCATCAACCACCGTTTACGAGTTGCGCGTGTACCACGCGAACGAGGGCAAGCTCAACGACTTGCTGAAGCGATTCCGCGAGCACACCACGAAACTTTTTGAGAAGCATGGGATAAAGAACGTCGCCTACTGGACTCCGCTCGACGAGCCGGCCAAGGGCAAAACGCTCATCTACATTTTGGAGCACCCCAGCCGCGAAGCCGCGGCCGCCAACTGGAAAGCCTTCCAGGACGATCCGGAATGGAAGAGCGTGCGCGACAAGTCCGAGGAGAATGGGAAACTCGTGGAAAAGGTGGACTCCACGTACATGGCGCTGACCGATTTCTCTCCCGCCGTGCGGTGAATTGCGGCGGCCGGTTGGCTGGCAACACCACGCGGAAGCGAGTCTTGCTCCCCGTTTATCGGCTGGCGGCGGACTCGCGACGGATGGTCACTCCGCCCGAGCCGAGCTGATAGCCTTCATCGCGGACGGTCTGCTCCGCTGCGGCCCGAAGGGTTTGTTCATCTGCGTTTTTTGATGCGGCGGAGTAGCGGCGAATCACTTCTTCGCCGCTCTGAATGCGCATCAACCACTTGGACTTGCCGGGGTCCCAGGAGACTTCCACTCGATCGGCGGTCATAGATTCCTCCAGGGCGAGTTGAGTACATTGTAGTCCATTCGCGAGTCTTAATGAACGCAATGTCAAAAGAGATTTAACGCCCAGAAGACAGAGGGAAGCGCACCCGCAGAGGGTAGCGAGAAAAACAGCGGAGCAGAGAATGAAGAAAGTGAAGTGGGGAATCCTGGGAGCGGCGTCCATCGCCGTGCGCAGGGTGATCCCTGGAATGCAAAAAGGCGCGTACAGCGAGATTGCCGCGATCGCCTCTCGCGACAGGAAGAAGGCGGAGGACGTGGCGCGCAAACTCGGCATTCCCAAAGCGTATGGCTCGTATGATGAGCTTCTGCAAGATCGCGAGATTGAAGTTATCTACAATCCGCTGCCGAATCATTTGCACGTGCCGTGGTCGATCAAGGCAGCGGAGGCAGGAAAGCACGTGCTGTGCGAGAAGCCCGTCAGTAGAACAGTGACGGAGGCGAGAACTTTGCTGGCTGCGCGTGACCGCACCGGCATGAAAATTGGCGAAGCGTTTATGGTCAAGACGCATCCGCAGTGGCTGCGTACCCGGGAGATTATTCGCAGCGGCGGCATTGGCGAATTGCGGGCCATTGCCGGGGTCTTCAGCTATTTCAATCGCGACCCCAACAACGTGCGGCACAAAGTGGAATGGGGAGGGGGCGGATTGCTGGATATCGGCTGCTATCCCATCACCATGTCGCGATTTATCTTTGCGGAAGAGCCGGTGCGAGTCGCGGGCGCGCTGGAGCGCGACCCGGATTTCAAGACCGATCGGCTCGCCTCCGCGATTCTGGAATTTTCTTCCGGGCAGTCGATCTTTACCTGCGGCACACAGAGTGCATTCTTTCAAAGGATGCATTTTCTCGGGACATCTGGGCGCGTCGAAATCGAAATTCCGTGGAATGCGCCAAATGATCGGCCCTGCCGAATCTTCCTTGGCGACGTTCTGGGCGGAGCGCCGAAAGTTGAGGAGTTTCCGATTGTCGACCAATATACGATTCAAGGGGATGAGTTTTCGCGCGCGGTGCGCGGCGAGCGCGACGTTCCAGTGCCGCTCGAAGATGCCATCAAGAATATGGCGGTGATCGAGGCGATATTCAAGGCAGCGGAGTCAGGAAGGTGGGAAAGGCCGGAAAAGAATTAACTGCAAATCATGCGCTCGAGAGCGAAACTTCAGCGGGAGACTGCGACAATTACCGTCACTAATTGTGACAGTTAGTGTCGGAACCGGGAAACCGCCCTAAACCGTAACACGCTGATGATACACAACTTACGCCATTGACAGGTAATGGGCGAGCGCGTGCCTATACTCTTAGTGGGCGTATCTCGGTATCAGTCCAATGTCCCGGTGTGGGATTGAGTCAGGAGCTTACTTTAATGAGACGCAAGCAGAAAGGGTTCTCGCTCATCGAGCTGTTGATTGTTGTGGCTGTGATCCTGGTGATCGCGGCGATTGCCATTCCCAATCTTATCCGCTCGCGCATGGCTGCCGACGAAGCCTCGGCGGTCGCCTCCTTGCGTTCGATAAATACCTCGCAAGTTGTCTATCAATCTAGCTACGGCCCCACGTTCGCCGCGAATCTTGGCCAGCTCAGTGACGGCGGTACGGCCGCCAACTGCGTCTCTCCAAACGTGCCTACCGGGACTTCGTCCTGCCTGATCGATTCTGCCCTGGCCAGTGGAACCAAGAGCGGCTACACCTTTCTGTACACTCCCGTCTCCGCAGGCGCGATCGTAACTAGCTATAGTATTAACGCTGACCCGACTGCTTCTGGCGCCTCCGGGCAGCGCCATTTTTTCAGCGACGAAACGAATTTAATCCGCGTGAACGCCGCCGCGGTGGCTACCAATACCGATTCCCCCATATAGCTGCCCGCTATAGCTGGAAGATCCGGCCCTTCCCCAGCCGTCACCTGATCGCCATGCAAAGCGACCGTGCATTTGCGCATCTGTGATCTAGTCTAGTTTAAGATAGAAAGCCCCAGAGGTGAGAATGCAGCAGGGGAGGAAGTGTGGCAGTTCGCACGGTTCTACAATTGGGCGATCCAGGATTGCGTGAGGTTGCCGCTCGCGTAGCGGATCCCGCTTCACCCGAAATTCGCATGCTGGTCCAAGACTTGGCGGATACGCTCGCGCATTGGCGCGCGAGCACCGGCTACGGCCGGGGAATCGCCGCGCCGCAAATCGCTAGAGCGAGGCGCGTGATTTTCTTGCAATTGCCGGGCGCCGAGCCGTGGCCGCTGGTGAATCCGGAAATTACCTGGCGTAGTGAAGAAACAATTGTGGTGTGGGATGGGTGCCTGAGTTTTCTTTCGATCTTCATGCAAGTGGAACGGCACCGCGAAATCGTCGTGCGCTATCAAGATTTGCACGCCGAATGGAAGGAAGTTCGTGCGAGCGAAGAACGCGACTTATCGGAACTATTGCAGCACGAGATCGATCACCTGAATGGGATCCTTGCGATCGACCGCATCACGGACATGCACACGATGTGCACGCGCGAGGAGTTTGAGAAAAGATATCGGGCGCAGAGTCCATACGCCGTGGCGGGGACCCGGAGTTAGACAAAGGGCGGGGGAGGAATCCTGCGGCGCTACATGGAGTTCTGCGATGACCAGGCTACAGGTTTGATGGGGCCTACTAGGAAGAGCCAGGCGGCTGCGCCTAGCAGAGTGACGCTGCTGGTGATTACGAAGACCCAGAAATAATTACCGGCGCGCTCAACGATTAGTCCGATGAGCGCCGGCGCGATCCACCCCGCCAGGTTTCCGGTGAAATTCTGCAGGCCCGTCCATTTTCCCGAGGTTGCCGGTCCCGCCAGCGTTTGCGTTACGGCCCAAAGATTTGACGTACACATTCCGAGGCCAATGCAAGCCACGATGAGGATGCACACGGCGAGGGCGTGATCAGCAACGATGCCGACGAGCAGAATGCTCGAGGCGATCAGTGGGCCTGAGCCGGTAAACGTTTTGCGGACGCGCGTGGGCGTGGCGCCTGCGGAAATCCATTTATCGGAGAGCCATCCGGACACCAGCGCGGAGATGGCCAAGACAAAGAACGCAACCGCGGTCACGACGGACATGGCTTGAATGGAGAAATGACGCTCGCGCTCCAGATAGATGGGCAGCCAGGTAATGAAGAAATACCAGAGGTAGTTGTAGGCGAAGAGTCCGGCAAAGGTGCCCCAGGCGGAGCGTTGCCGGAGGATTTGGAGGATCGTAGCGCTGGCGTCGGGCTCACCGCGTGGCCCGTCGAGGCTCTGGGTAAACTGAATGCCAGCACTGGAAGGGAGCGTTGGATTCGATTCCGTGGTTGGCGCGGGCCTTCGCAGGTACTTCAGCCACGGCAACAGCCAAAGCGAACTAGCCACACCGAACACGACGAAAAAGAGTCTCCAGCCGACATGCGCTATGAGCATTCCCCCGAGAAGTGTGCCGACGGCGGGACCTGAGGCTTGGCCGGCGGAAATGAGCGAGTTGGCGCG
>WNFP01006224.1_pt1 | contig 15644 bp, 14 predicted proteins | sample 5400201 | NCBI WGS metagenome assembly WNFP01 (sample SAMN13153355, study PRJNA577476) | soil metagenome | isolation source: 115 cm saprolite under Madrone tree | place: USA:California | collected 2016-06-14
GTTATAAGTCAAGCTATTTATGCGACACTACACTAGTTTCCCTCTCAGAGGCAGGTGGCAACGGCCCTTGAATTTCGCCAAGCAAGCCCCTTCCCCCTCACTTGGCGTCGTCCTTAGACCGTGATCTGAAACATGCCCGCTCTGTTGGTAATGCAATGGCGTAACCAATCGGCCTGGATCCAACGATTGCCTGTAACTCATTGCATTAAATAGACTTGATTATCGTCCATTGGCGAACTGGAACGGCTATCTACACCGCTCCGGGAATGTGCGCTGTTTCTGTCCGAGTGAGCTAGTTCTAGCACTCTGGTAACAAAATTATTTAGCTTGGTGATCCATCGGTTTTTTTCTGAGTTGAGATGAAAATGCCTTCATGTTCGGCAAAGTCAGGATGGCTGGAGCATCTCCCTTTTCGCTGCGCTGCGTATTGGCGCTGGGACTGGCGTTGACCGCAGCGGTTGGGTCGGTGGCGGATACGCCGGGGATGCTGCGGCGCGCAGCTCCCGCGGGGTGCCAGTGTGGCTGCAGCCAATCGCGCGCTCATGCCGGATGCACAAAAATGTGTGAGACCTCGCGTCGTGCATCACGCTGGGCGGCAGTGACATGTATAAAGCCGCGGATCAAGATACCAGCGGAAACACCGGGCGCCGGACCGCGTTTTGCGCGTTCGGACCGGGCTGAACGCGCCAGCCGCTAAGTCCGTTGGCAAACTTATCTGGCGGCTCTGCGCAAACTTGGCGACGCGATTTGTGATTCGGGATTTTTCCCCAGCTGGGTGGACAGAAAATCTGCAATTTCAAAGACCGCGCGATTTTGCAGTGATTTGACGTTGCTTTGCAGAGCAGGCAGTTTTCCTGGCTCGAGCAGCGAACGCACCGCTGGTACCGCGTTTTTCAGGGTCTTAACTACAACTCCCACCTGCGTTTCTACGACCCATTCCGTGTTGTAGCGCTCCTGCGGCAAGGTACTGGAATTACGCTCTACCAGCACCGGGAGTCCGGAAATCATGGCTTCGGCGATGCTTCCGGGACCGGGCTTGCCGATCAGGAAATCCGCAGCGTGCATCAGGCGATTGACCTCACGCGTAAATCCGACAATATGCAGCGGCAAATTCCATTTTGCTGCGCGGAGACGAGCAGCCAATTTTTCATTTTTCCCGCAGACCAGAATCATCTGCAGCGGCAGCCGCGCTGTATGGATCTGCTGAACGATGTCGTAAATTACGTTCGAACCGTAGCCGCCGAAAAGAACAATCGCTGTGGGCAAATTGGCGTCGAGGCCGAGCGAACGGCGAATCGCGACCGGCGATTCTTTCTGCTCGGCGTAGAACTCCGGTCGAAGAATCATTCCTGAGGCGCGGAATAAATTTTTTTCGGTCTTGCCAAAATCGCGGGCTTGCTGCTCGGCGCGTCCGGACCCAACCACCACGATCTGTTCCGGGATTGGTTCTATCCAGAAGCGTGGCGGGAAGTCGGCTAAGTCGGTAATGATAGCGACGAAAGGGCGGCCCGGGTAAACCGATTGCCAGCTTTCTGCGATTTCGCGGTTGAAATGAGGAATGACGGATACCAACAAATCGGCGGGGTGTTCACGCCAGTAATTCGCCAACCGCTTCACCAAGGGTTTATGGAAGATGCGGATGGTAAGTTGAAGAATCCGCAAAAGATAAACACTGCCCCAAGTCCAGCCGTTGCGCAGCAGGATGTTGTATTGCTCCTGAATACGAATCCCGGTAAGGCGGCGAAGAACGTCCAAATGGTCGGTAAGTTCCTGGAATTGAACAAGATTGACTTCCCATGGCCGGGATTGTTGTTCGCAAACGGCTTTTAGCGCTACCGCGGCATTGCGGTGGCCACCACCGGCGTCATGGAATAAAACGTGAATTTTCTTGTTTGCGGCCATGACAGGAGTGTTACACGAGAAGCATGAGTTGAAGCAAGAGCACGGACCATGCCATGTGGATAACTCAGGAAGTCATTTGTGCTCAATAGTTTCCAAGAGCACATTCACCTAGTTTTCTTTACCTCTTTATAGGCTGTTCATATCCGCAGCTTAAAAAGAGAGCATGCGATGCGACCTTCACATCCACACGACCGCTTCAGGAATGTGCAACACTCCTTTGCTCGAGCGTCTCTGTAAGGAGTCCTACAATCGTCCGGACGAGGTCTATGCCCGCTGCAAGGAACGGGGCATGTCCATTGTCACTTTGACGGACCATGACTCGATTGACGCGGCCGAAGAGCTGCGGAGTTATCCCGACTTTTTTGTCAGCGAGGAAGTGACCGGCCGGATGCCCAGCGGCTCGGAAGTGCATATCGGTGTTTACAACCTGAGCGAGCGCGACCACGGGGAGATCCAGCGTCGTCGCACAGACTTCGTCTCACTGATGATGTATCTGACCGAACAAAAGCTCTTCTTCAGCGTGAATCACGTTTTTTCCGGACTGACCGGCAGGCGCAATGAAGATGATTTTCACTGGTTTGCGTCCTACGTTCCGGCGTTCGAAATACGTAACGGGCAAATGTGGCAGAAAGCGAACCGACACGCGCAAGCGTTGGCAAGAAGATTGGGAAAGATCGCCATTGGCGGCAGTGATTCGCACGCCATGCGGGGAGTCGGACTGACGTATACGGAAGTGCCTGGGGCGAAAACAGTGGCGGAATTTTTCGCCGGATTGCGTGCCGGACGCGGCAAAGTGCGGGGAGCGGACGGAAGTTTGGCTGGGTTGACGGCGGATGTTCTTTCGATCAGCAAAGCATTGTTTCAGGAACGGCCGGCGACGCTGGCGCTGTTTCCTCTGGCGATCCTTATTCCGGCGATTACCGCGGGGCATTGGATGAATGAGATTTTTTTTTGCCGCAGGTGGGCGACACATTTTCAGGAACAAGCAAAAACGCCGCGAATGCTTTGGGATTTGAGTGCTGGGACTGAGCAGGTTTGAATTTGCGGTAAGCAACGGGTGAGCGAGATGACCGTCGCACGCCAAGTATGGGGATTCATTGAACGGCGCGACCACCGCTTAATGCGGCGGCTGAATCGCTGGCGCGCACCGCGATGGATTCGCTACTGGATGATTGCGGCAACGCGGTTGGGCGACGGATGGCTGTGGTATTCGCTGGCGGCGATTTTGCTGCTGTTCGGCGGGCCGCAGCGGTTTGCAGCGGTGAGCGCGGCAACATTGGCTGCAACCGTTGGCGTCGGGGTCTTCAAGCTGCTGAAGAAACTGAGTCACCGACAGCGCCCTTGCCAACTGGAACCGCATTGCTGGTCCAAAGTTCTGCCGCCTGACAAGTTTTCCTTTCCCTCCGGGCATACGATGACGGCGTTTTCTATCGCGCTGGTGATCAGTTATTTTTATCGCGGTGTGGAAGTGCCGGTTTATTTTTTTGCCTGCAGCATTGCGGTGTCACGGATTGTGCTGGGCATGCACTTCTTGAGTGATGTGCTGGCCGGAGCGATTCTCGGGGTTGGACTGGGCTGTGGAGCGCTGACTGCGTTTGCTGCGATGGGATTGATTTAAGACAGGCAATCTGGCGCTAGTTGCCTTGGCTCATGCTTAGTGCCGCCAAGAGGGCGCTGCTGCGGCGGCGGCACTGCACTTGAGTTGAATTTACCTGCAAAAAAACTTGCAATTAATGCTCTATAGCACTATTCTCTCGCATCCGGACGAGACAGAAGATTGAATCTGTCCCGGTCCATCGATTCAACGAGAGGGCTATGCCGCTTACCACAACCGATTGGGTGGTCATCGTTGGATACCTGCTGATTAATCTTCTGATCGGAATTTATTACCGGCGACGAGCCAGTGGAAATACCGCGGAATTTTTTATTTCCGGGCGGGATGTGTCGTGGTGGCTGGCCGGAACGAGTATGGTGGCGACGACTTTTGCCGCCGACACGCCACTTCTGGTCACAGGGTTGGTTGCCACGCAAGGCATTGCAGGAAACTGGCTGTGGTGGAACCAGTGTTTGACGGGAATGCTGACGGTATTTTTCTTCGCGCGGTATTGGCGACGCGCAGAAATCATGACCGACGTGGAGTTGACGGAACTGCGTTATTCCGGGAAGCCTGCAGCGTTTTTGCGCGGATTGAAATCCATCTATCTCGGATTGCTGATGAACTGCTTCATCCTGGGCTGGGTGACGCGCGCGATGGTGGACATCATCGCAGTGCTGCTGGGTCCGGCAATCGCGGCTGGAAAAGTGTGGCAGATTGCGCTGGGCAATCATGTGCTTGTGCATTACACCCTGGGCGAGCCGCGACATACGGCATTGATGATCTGCGTGTTTGTCCTGATTCCCTTCACCGGAATTTATACGTTTATTGGCGGGCTTTGGGGCGTGCTGGTCACAGACCTGTTTCAGTTCATATTGAAGATGAGTATGGTGACGGTGCTGGCCTGGGTCGCAGTCAGCAAGCTGGGCGGAATTAATGTGCTGACTTTGCGTTTGCAGATTGTTAGCGACGCGGTGGCCAAAACCGGGGTGCAGACGGCAAATCCACTGAAATTTTTCCCTGATTTTGGTTTGGGGATGACCACGAACGCGATGTGGACGATTCCGCTGGTGTCGTTTGTTCTATTTCTAGGCGTGCAATGGTGGAGTTCGTGGTATCCCGGAGCGGAGCCGGGCGGCGGCGGATATGTTGCGCAGAGAATGTTCAGCGCAAAGGATGAAAAGAATTCGCTGGGCGCGACGCTATGGTTCAACCTGGCGAATTATGCGCTGCGGCCGTGGCCATGGATTGTGACCGGCCTGGTGGCGCTAGCGCTGTATTCGCCGAACGGCGGACTGACGCCGAGCGCGGATTTTGCGGCGAGCCCACAGCAAGGCTACGTGATGGTGCTGCGCGATTTTCTGCCGCCGGCACTGCGTGGGCTGATGGTCGCGGCATTTCTTGCCGCGTTTATGTCCACGATCGGCACGCAACTGAACTGGGGCACGTCCTATCTGGTGAACGATTTTTACCGGCGATTTTTGGTGCGCGATGGAAGTGAACGGCACTATGTGAACATCGGAAAAGTATTCACGGTGCTGCTGGTGCTGGCTGGTGGCTACGTTGCGAGCCAACTGGCGTCGATTTCTGAAGGCTGGCAAATCGTATTGGGAATCGGCGCGGGCACCGGCGCAGTTTTGATTTTGCGCTGGTACTGGTGGCGCATCAATGCGTGGAGCGAAATCAGCGCAACAGTTACCGCCGCGGTGCTGACCTTTGCGCTGGCCAAGCTTAAGTTTGCGGGCAGTGATGCCGTGGTCGTTGCAAAAACCACGTTGATCACGGCGGGAGTGACTACCATTGCGTGGATCATCGGTACGTTCGCAACAAAACCGGAGCCAACGGAAAAATTGGTTTCGTTTTACCGGCGTGTACACCCGAGCATTTACGGATGGCAGCCGATTGCGAAGTTGTGTCCGGAACTTTCCCAGGTTCGCGATTTTGCAGCGAACGCGGCGAATTGGGTCGCAGGCTGCTTGATGGTTTATACCGCGATGTTTGGCATCGGCATGCTGGTGTTTCGTCATTGGTTGTCCGGCGTTTTGTTGCTTGGGGTAAGCGCAATCGCCGGCTGGTTGATTTTTTGGAATCTTTCCCGGCAAGGGTGGGGGACCCTTTCGGGAGCGTTGGAGGCCAAGTCCGTTAAGGATTGACGCCGCTTCCCCATGAGAAATCGTCCGCTTCTGGAAATTTGTGTCGAGACGCTCGAGGCCGCGCTGGCTGCGGAGCGCGCTGGAGCCGGTCGCGTCGAGCTGTGCGAAAATCTGCGCGCCGGTGGAGTGACCCCGGGCGCGGATTTGATGCGCGCCGCGCGCGCGCAAATTCACATTCCCATCTTCGCGATGATCAGGCCGCGCGCCGGAGATTTTTTCTACTCCGCGGCGGAGTTCGAGGAAATGATTCGCGATCTAGAGTTGGCTAGAAATTGCGGAATGGACGGCGTCGTATTTGGTCTGCTGAACGCAGAACGGCTCGTGGACGTCGAACGCACACGCGAACTGGTTGAACTGGCACGCCCCTTGCCAGCGACATTTCATCGCGCGTTCGATCAGGCGCCTGATCTGCGCGCGGCGCTCGAGAGCGGCAGCGCGGCTATTGCCGAGCTGGTGAAGGCGGCGGGGAGTCGTCTTGAAATTGTTGCGGGCGGCGGCATCAATGCGGCAAACCTTGAAGACGTGTTGCAGCGCTCGCACGCGCGAGAAATTCATTCGGGATTGAGTTCGACCCTGCCATATCCTCGTGCGGACCATTCGGCATTCGAGGCGGAAATGCGCAACATGGCGGCAATATTGATAAAACATTCCAGCGAATCGGTTCGCGCAAGAGGACCAGACTGAGCAATGAGCAAGACCTGGCCTGGAGAGTGCGCGGGATGCGGAGGAAGTGGACGTGCTACTGGCGAAATGGATTGAAGAGCGACACAGAAAACGTCTTGAAGTCACGTTCATTGCCTAAGTCGAATGCTGTCCCATTGCAACCAGCTGATTTTCTTGCTTGGGAATGGGCGAAATTCAGACATGAAACGATGGAGCAATCAAAAAGACGAATCCGGAAATCACTACGGGAAGCCTTTCTAGCCGCGCCGGGGCGCTATAAGATGCATCGTATTACAGGCCCTTTCACTGGTGAAGTTTTTACTCCGCATTCGTGAGTTGGGCCTCTCTCAAATTGAAGAGGAATCGCAATCACGTCACGGATCGAACTGAGCTGCGAATCGTCGTGCTAGAATCCTCTTCCCGTCCTCTGCGACTCCAACCGTGAGTGTCGCGATGTCCAGCCAATCGGGTTCCGTGAATTCAGCGAAGACGATTACCGCAAATTTACTCGAACGCTTTCAGACGAAGAACCCATAAAGGCGGGGAAGCGGCTCCGTATCTTGTGCGGCGATGTCGTTACACCGACGCCCAGTACGTTAGACTGGATGAATCAGAAGAATCCTAAGTAACAGAAACACGGAAGCCTCTCATCCTTATTATATAGGTGAGAGGCTTTGTGCTTTCTGGAACTATAGCCGTTACTTCTTGTCTTCTTTACGCTTCTTAGCCCAACGTGCTTTAGCAAGCAGGGAAAGCTTCTTCCTCGCGGCCAGACTCATTGTCGGTCTGTTGCCGTTGACCCGCACCGCCGCGCTCTCGGTCGGCACCAGCGCACTACGGTAAGCGGCTATACCCGCGTCCAAGGCACGCAACTCTGCAGACAACGAAGCCCTCTTCTGTAACAACCCTTCTAAAACTTCACTCATTCTTTATTTCCTCCCAGTTTGGAATTGTACTACATGAGTGTAGGATGCGCTGAGATAGGAAACGTGAAACCGCGCAAACCCAAATGCAGGAACGCACCCAAGGATGGAGGCTTCACCTCAAAGACTAAGCAAAACACTCCCTGAGCACCTACCATCGCCCCGACCAATCAGTGCGATAGGCGAATTTAAGGCGAAACTGAGAACTGGATAGGAACTATGCTCAACAACTATTGCCCTCCACGATTGCCAGACGTATCCTACATCGTCCCGTTGACAGGAGAATCGAGTGTCGAAAATTGTCCGTGTGCCGACCCTCAATGGTGGCGTTATTGAGGGCGAGGAGATTGTGGCACGGATTTTACCGCAATCGGGCCGATATGTATGGGCAAGATGCCCTGCCTGAATTCGATGGATGTCAATGGGTGGAGTTGCCAAGACTGCGCTGAGGAACATGAGCAGGAATTAATTCAGGGGGACGATGAGCGACCCATATGAAGATTTGAACCACCGCTTGGTGGCCCTGCTCAAAGCTTACGAGGGACGCCGGGAACGGTTCGAGTTTGCGGTTGGACTGAGGAAGCCATGAGAACACTTATCTTGATTGCGGCGCTAGGAATGGCCACCGTGTGCCGGGCGGATTCTATCCCGCCTGAGATATTGGCGTCCGGGACAGCGATGGTAATGGTGGTTGATCCTGCTACTCCCCCGCTGGGGCTTGCATTCGAATTTGCGGTGACCGACTTCTCTCTCAATAAGGCCTGCTTTGATGAAAGCTTCATTTGCGATCAAGCTGTAGCAACGTGGACAGACATCCCAAACCCCTTCCCGCCCGGCACTATAGGCTATCTGTTGCCACACAGCGCTGACGCGATGTGGTGGTCGTCTGCAGGGTTTTATGGAACTTGGTTCTTTGCGGGGACGCAACCCACACCTACGACGGAGCGTGTAGGAGGCACGTACGATAATTATTTCAATAGCGCTATTTACTTGGCAGGCCCAATAGCGACTCCTGAACCCTCCTCCTTTGCACTTACCAGCCTTGGGTTATTGGGAATTATCTATTTCGCACGGAGGAAGCCCTGTTCTATCTAGTTTATTTTCTGAAACGCTTCTGATCGGAGCGGCTTTCAAGGGCTATATCGACCCCACCCCCTCCCGCCTAGCCTCTTTCAATTGCCGCTGAAACGGATTCTCGGCAAGTTTACGCACCGCTTTGCCGAACTTAATTAGCTCTTCGTCCGTCATACGGCGCAAACGTTCGCGTAATTTCTGAAGAATTGCTTCCATTCCTGAACCTGTGCTTCACGTATCGCTCACCGTTCATTGCGAGTGGCGATAGTCAGTCCGTGTACACGCGCGGTGGCCGCAATCATGGCATCTTCACGCAGCGTATCGGAGCGGACGTGGATCAAGCGTGAATACTCACAGAGGCATGCCGCATCCATCGGCAAAACCTGTGACGTGAGTTCCAAACCAACTACTGCTCTAGCCTGCTGTTAAGGAATTTCGGAAAAGCGGCAGCTAGGCTGCCGCACCCCATAATTAGGCCTTTTGGGCTTGACGACGCAGGAATGTCGGGACGTCGAGATCGTCGCCGGGCACTTCGCGCGCGACATCGCGAACGTTCTGTTGGACTTGGTGTACGACGGTTTGCTGTTCGTTGGAAATTGTCGAGGCTGAGCCGGAGCTGGAAGAGGTGCCGGCGCCTGCTGCAGCTGCTGCCGCGACTTCGGGAAGCTCCCTGCCGGCTTTCCACGTTTTGGGCAAGAATTCCGGGCGCTTGGAGACATTTTTTTTGTTGGCTTCCTTGAAGCCGGCCGCGATGACGGTAATTTTCACCGAATCCTTCATAGTTTCGTCCTGCACAGCGCCGAAAATAATGTTGGCGTTTTCGTGCGCGGCTTTCTGGATGATGGAGGAGGCTTCGTGAACTTCGTGGAGCGTCAGACTGGGGCTGCCGCAAATGTTGATGAGAATGCCCTGAGCGCCCTGGATGGAATTGTCTTCGAGGAGCGGGCTGGCGATGGCACGGTTGGCGGCGTCCACGGCGCGGTTCGAACCGGTGGCGACAGCGGTGCCCATGACGGCGTAACCCTGGCCGCTCATAATCGCTTTCACGTCGGCGAAGTCGCGATTGATAATACCGGGCACAGTGATGATATCCGAAATGCCCTGGACGGCTTGGCGAAGAATGTCGTCGGCGATACGGAAGGCGTCGAAGAAGCTGGTGCCGCGTTCAACGGTTTCCATCAAACGCTCGTTGGGAATGACGATCACGGTATCTACAGCGCCGATCAAATCCTGCAGAGCTTGTTCGGCTTGTAGCATGCGGCGCTTACCCTCAAAGGCGAACGGTTTGGTGACGACCGCAACGGTCAACGCGCCAAGTTCGCTGGCGAGCGAAGCGACAACCGGCGCAGCGCCGGAGCCGGTGCCTCCGCCGAGGCCCGACGTGATGAAAATCATGTCCGAGCCTTCGAGCGCTTCGATGATTTTGTCGGTGTCTTCGAGAGCGGCTTTGCGGCCTACTTCGGGGTTGGCGCCCGCGCCCAGACCTTTGGTAAGTTTTGCGCCGAGTTGCAACTTCATCGGCGCCTGACAGAGCTTGAGCGCCTGCAAATCGGTGTTGGCCGCGATGAATTCGATGCCTTCCACCTTGGCACGAATCATGCGATTGACGGCGTTACACCCGCCGCCACCGACGCCGATGACCTTAATTTTTGCGGGCGACAACTCCTCGCTGAAGCTCATGCGAATTGCCGTGTCCTTTGCCGTCATTTCTTCCCCCTATTCCCCTAATTTCGGCTGGTAAGCCTTTGGCGAAGCCCGGGCTCCGCGCGAAATTTTTTGCCAAGACGCCGTGGTTAAGATCCGTCGTCCCGATCGGAATCGGGACTCAGGATGCCATGCCGACCCAACGACCTTTAGCTGCGTCTTCAAAAGCGCCGGTCTGAAGACTGCCAACTACAAATTCAAATCAAAACCGCCGGGCTAGAAGCCTGCCGCTACGGGAGACCAAAGCTAGGCTCCGGCGAACATGGCCCTCAGCTTGGCAACAAAATTTGTGGAGCGCATCGCGTGCAAGCGGCGCGCTTTCGCTCCGTACAAAACCAATCCAACCACTGTTGCGTACTCGGGCTGCTCGACTTGCTCCGGCATATCCGCCAGGCCGCGAGGTTCCGCTACGCGAACGGGCAGGTGAAAAGCCTGCTCCATCATTTCGACAAGCCCGCTCAGACGAGCGCCGCCACCGGAAAGGACGAATCCGGCCGGGATTTGCGAATCGAGACCGGCGCGGCGCATTTCATCGCGAATTAATGCCAAAAATTCCTGCGCGCGCGGCTCGATGATGTCGGTCAACATTCGCGCAAAGATGGTGCGCGGCGGACGATCGCCCACGCTTGCGATTTCGATCGCAGTATCTTCGTGCAGCAGCGCGGCGGCTGCGCAACCGTGATGGCGCTTAATGCGTTCGGCTTCAGGGATCGGAGTGCGCAATCCGACAGCGAGGTCGTTCGTGAAATGGTCTCCACCGACGGGCACAGCGCCGGTGTGGCGAACTACTCCGCCGCCGTAGACGATCAGTTCGGTGGTGCCGCCGCCGATGTCGAGCAGACATGTGCCGAGGTCGCGTTCGTCCTGAGTAAGGCAAGCTTCCGCGGAAGCCATCGGCTCGACGACGGTGTCGCTAATCAAAATTCCGGCGCGATTCGCGGCGGTGACAAGATTTTGCGTTGCAGTCACCGATGATGTGACGACATGTACGTTGGCTTCGAGACGTTGGCCGACCATGCCGATGGCGTCACGGATTCCGTTGTGAGTGTCCACGGAAAATTCGTGGGGCAGGACGTGCAGAACTTCGCGGTCTTCGGGAAGAGAAATGTTGCGCGCTGCGTCAACCGCGCGGCGAACATCTTCACGCTCAATATCACGCGGCCGGTTGCCAAGCGTCACACCGCCGCGGCTGTTCAATCCGCGCACATGACTGCCGGCGACACCGATAAGCGCCGATTCAACGGGGATGCCAGAAACGCCTTCGGCTTCTTCAACGGCGCGACGAATGGAGCTGACGGTAGCATCGAGATTGACGATCGAGCCTTTGCGCAACCCTTTCGATTCGGCTGCGCCCAGCGCGAGGAATTTTACTTGCTCGTCGGCAAGCTCCGCGATCAGAACGCAGGTCTTGGTGCTACCGATGTCCAGCCCGACGATATATTTATCCTTTTTCGACAATCGCCGCCCTCGCCGCTAGTTACTTATTTTTCTTTACCGTCGTGTGCTCGCCGCAGCCGCTCGAATCGGGATTCAAGACCACCTGGCGCGCATACTGCAAATCCACGGACTGCACGCAGCCGGCATTGGATTGCCACTGCGCGAAATTTTCCACCAGCATCCGGTATTTTCCGGTGAACTCACTGGAACCGAAATGAATCGTGACCGCCTGTGTCGCGTTGGCTCCTGGAAAACCTGCCATGACCACACGAAGGTCGCGCGGGTTGCCGAGATCGACTTCGCTGATGTGATCGGACGAGCCGGGACGAACCAGGTCGGCGTCCTTCAGGAATTCCTGAAAAGTTTGCATGCGTTTTTGGCGATCGGCGTCAGACAAGGTGTCCGAGATGCCGGTAACGATCGGGAAATGGAAATCCTCACCATGCGGGCGATCGAGAATTTTCCCAAATTCGTCAATGAGGGCAATCTCGCTGCCGTTACGCACGAAGGCGATGGGTGTGCGCTCGGAAATATCAATGCGAATGCGATTCGGCAGGATGCGCTGAACGCTGGCGGTTTGGACCCAGGAGATTTTCTCGACGTCGCCGCGGCGTGCATCGAGCGGAATACGCAGAACACTACGCCCGCGGTCTTTGTAAAATGGCGCAAGTACCGACTCACGCGAGACGATGTGATTGCCGGTCACTTCGACCTGCTCGGGCTTTAGCAGAAGCACTTTCGGCGAGTGCAACAGAAAATTGCCAGCGACGTAAGCCACCACGCCACACCCAGCGGTAATTAAAGCCACACTGAAAATCGTGCGGTAGCGCGAAAGATTTTTGCCGCCAAATTTCTTGCGGCGAATTTCAACGGGTTTCTGGCGACGCAGATAGCGCGGCTCGTCGCTTTCGACGAGCTCCGGGCGGTAGGCTTCGGCGTCGGCAACCGCGGCGTTTTTTTGTATGGCCTTCACGCGTCCCACACCACGACCTCGTGTTCGAGCTTGACTCCGAAAGCATTTTCAACGCGCCCGCGAACGTCGGCGATCAGTGTGAGCATATCCTTCGCCGAAGCTTGACCCGCGTTGACGAAAAAATTTGCGTGGCGGTCGCTGACTCTGGCGTCGCCGACGCTCAGACCTTTGAGCCCGAGCTCATCAATCATGCGTCCGGCAGAGGCTCCAGGAGGGTTTTTGAAGATGCAACCGGCGCTTTTCTGCCCGAGCGGCTGGCTCGAACGCCGCTTCTCATTACAGATACGAATCCCTTGCAGAATTTCTTTGAACGATTTGGAGGGAAGTTCCAGCGTCACTGCGAGCATCATATCATCAGGCGCAAACGAAGTGTGACGGTATTCAAATGAAATTTGCGTGCCCCTGAGGATTTCTATGCTGCGTTTGGCGGCGCGATAGAGCTTAACCTCGCGAACGTAGCTGCCGATTTGCATGCCGTAAGCGCCGGCGTTCATGCGAAGAGCGCCACCGATAGTGCCAGGGACACCGATGAGACCTTCCATGCCTCCCAAGTCATGTTTTGCACAGAAGGTTACAGTGCGGCCGAGGTCGGCGGCGGCGTCCACGTGAGCTAGATTGCCTTCGATTACGATTTCCGGGTCAGGTTTGGCGAGTTGCAGGATGAGCCAAGGGAGTTCGCCGTCTCCGATGAGAAGGTTGGAACCTCCGCCCAGGAATTTGTAGGGAATCTGGTGGCGCTCGAGGAGCAAGATCAGTTCGGGGATGGACTCGTGCTTGGTGATGCGAAGCAGGTTGGTGGTTCCGCCAATGCCGAGCGACGTTAGTTCAGCCATGCAAGCGCCGGAACGGATGTCGACACCGAGGTCCGAGAGTTCGGCTTTTAGCTTCGGATCTTCAACGCGCATAGTGACTCGGATGTTCCGTGCCGAGCAAAATCATCAGTTCGTTGCTGGCTCGGCTGACGTTTCCGGCGCCGACCGTAAGTATGGCGTCGCCGGGCCTGGCGCTCTTCAACAAGAATTCGATGGATTCGTGCATGGAACGTATGTAATGGACGTTCTTGTGGCCAGCGTCGCGGATAGCGGCAGCCAGAGCCTCACTCGTAATACCGGGTATTGGCGGTTCACTGGCAGCATAAATATCGATGAGCACCAGTAGGTCGGCCCGATTGAAGGCGACGCGGAAGTCATCCCAGAGATGTTGCGTACGCGAGTAGCGATGGGGCTGGAAAAGCACCAGCAAGCGGTTGAAATCGCAGCCGCGAGCGGCTTCGAGCGTGGCGCGAATTTCCGCTGGGTGATGACCATAGTCGTCGATGACCGTGATGTCGTTCACACTGCCCTTTACGTCAAAGCGCCGCCCAACGCCGCCAAAATTGGCGAGGCCTTGGCGGATGAGTTCAGCAGGTACATTCAGATAAAGGGCGACCGCGGCGGCCGCAGCGGCGTTGCGCACGTTGTGAATTCCAGGCGGATGCGGCAAGCGAAAGACACCCAGGTCTTCGCCTTTATACATGAGGCGGAATTCGCTGATTAGTCCCTGAAGCTGAATGTCGCTGATAACCAGGTCAGCCTGGCTTGAGACGCCGTAAGTAAGAATGGGCCGCTTCACCTTGGGAATAATGGCTTGAACGTTGGGCTCGTCGAGGCAGAGGATGGCCGCACCATAAAACGGGACGCGATTCACGAACTGTACGAAGGCATCCTGAATGTCTTCGAGCGAGCTGTATTGATCGAGATGTTCGCGATCGATGGTAGTTACCACCGCTACGACGGGAGCGAAGAGCAAAAAGCTGCGATCGCTTTCGTCGGCTTCAACGACAAAATAATCGCCACGGCCAAGACGCGCCGTTGTTCCTGCCTGGTTGACTCTGCCGCCGATTACAAATGTGGGATCGAGATGCGCTGCGGTAAGTATCGATGCGACAAGCGAAGTGGTGGTGGTTTTGCCGTGCGCTCCGCCTACCGCAATGCCGTATTTCAGGCGCATCAATTCAGTCAGCATTTCGGCGCGCGGAATTACAGGAATCTTAAGTTTATGGGCTTCGGCAACTTCCGGATTGCCAGACTGAATGGCTGATGACGTCACGACCACATGCGCGCCTTCGACATTACTTGCTTTGTGGCCTTCGTAAATCACGGCGCCAAGATTTTGCAAGCGTTCGGTGACGGTAGAAGGCCTGGTGTCTGAACCGGAAACCGAATAGCCGAGTGTCAGCAGCACTTCGGCGATGCCGCTCATGCCAATGCCGCCAATACCGACAAGATGTATGCGCTGAAAATTGCGGAAGGAAACCATCATGGCGTTGCTCCCGGGTGATTTGTGTGCACGCCTGCAGCCGTTTCCACTAGGTCCACAATGTCGCGTGCGGCATTCGGCTTGCCGAGTGCGCGCGCACGCGATGACAGCTCTTCGATCTCTTGTGGCTGCTCGAGGAGAGAGAAAATTCCTTTCGCGAGACTCTCAGCGGTAAGTTCTGGCTCTGCGATTAACCTGGCTGCGTTCGCTTTCACCATCTCCTGCGCGTTGCGAAGCTGATGGCTGTCCGTTGCTCGTCCGAATGGGATAAAAATTGCCGCCCGTCCCGCTGCGGCGATTTCAGCTGCGGTGATGGCGCCAGCGCGGCAGACGATCAAGTCCGCCCACGCAAAGCGTTCTGCCATGTTGCTGAGAAACGGCACAACCTCGGCGTTGAATTCGCGGCGTGCGTATGCGGTTCGAACCGCGTTGTAGTCACGTTCGCCGGTCTGATGCACCACGCTTAATTCGTTCTTGCGTGCGGCCAGCAGGTCCATGGCATCTACAAAAGCGCGATTGATGGGGAGCGCTCCCTGGCTGCCTCCGGTGATGAGTAGGCGAAACGGTTTTTGTGGTTTGCACGGCTGAATCGCAAAAAATTCTACGCGCACTGGATTGCCGGTCACCGATGCTTTCTTTCCGAGCGCCCGCGCTGTGACGTCATAGCCAGTGGCGATACGCTTGGATAATTTCACAAGCACCTTATTCGTGAAGCCGGGTTCCGCGTTCGGTTCAAAAATTACATTCGGGATGCCGCGCATCCACGTGGCGAGCAGCATTGGCCCTGCCGCGTAACCACCGACGCCAAACGCCGCGACCGGCTGGTGCTTGCGCAGGATTGTGAACGCGTCGAGCATGCCGGGTGCGAGCGTGGCGAAATTTTTCGCGAGCGTCAGCCCGCCTTTGCCTTTGAGGCCTGCGGC
>WNFP01002152.1_pt1 | contig 15643 bp, 16 predicted proteins | sample 5400201 | NCBI WGS metagenome assembly WNFP01 (sample SAMN13153355, study PRJNA577476) | soil metagenome | isolation source: 115 cm saprolite under Madrone tree | place: USA:California | collected 2016-06-14
TTCGAACTCCACTTGCCGACCATTCACCGGCAATTCTTGGCCTCCTTGAATCGAAGCAAGCTGGCCGTGTGGGACTAAGACTTTGAAAAAACGGCAATTTATGCTTCGGACGGGCTTGATATGTTGTTGGGATAGTGTTGTCTCAGCGGTCTCAACCCGCACCATGAGATGCTAAACTCGCCTTGTGACGCGGAAGTGCCCGTCCCGAGCCTTTGGCCCCTGGAATGATCCTCAGCTTTGACGACTGCGAAATCGATCTCGAACGCCGAGAGCTCAGCCGCGCCGGGATAGCCGTGCATGTCGAACCTCAAGTGTTCGACCTCCTCGCTTACTTGGCGCAGAACGGTGACCGCGTCGTCAGCAAGGACGAAATCTTCGCCTCGATCTGGGAAGGCAGGATCGTCTCGGACTCGACGCTGACCAGCCGTATCAATGCTGCCCGACGAGCAGTCGGCGATACCGGCAAAGAGCAAAGGTTGATCCGTACCGTAGCCCGCAAGGGCCTGCGCTTCGTCGGCGGAGTGAGGACGCAACCGGACGGCCCCGGACCGGCAGATGCCTTGAATTCACCGCTGGACACAACCCACGGGCCGACGCGCACCGAACTGCAGCTGCCGGACCGGCCAGCAATCGCCGTACTCCCCTTTATCAATATGAGCGGCGATCTGGAGCAGGAGTATTTCTCCGACGGGATCAGCGAAGACATCATTACCGGCTTGTCGAAGCTGCGCTGGTTCTTCGTGATTGCACGCAACTCTTCGTTTACCTACAAGGGCAAGTCCGTGCACATGAAACAGGTCGCCGAGGAACTCGGTGTGCGCTATGTGCTCGAAGGCAGCGTGCGCAAAAGCGGCGACCGCGTACGTATCACGGCGCAGCTCAACGATGTCTCAACCGGCAGCCATATCTGGGCGGAGCGCTACGACCGCGATCTCGCCGATGTCTTCGCCGTGCAGGACGAGATCACTGAATCGATCGTGGCCGCGATTGAGCCGCAGCTCTATGCGGCGGAAAATTTTCGCGCCCGGCGCAAGCCGCCGGGAAGCCTGGACGCCTGGGATCTGGTGATGCGGGCGCTGTCGCACTACTGGCGCGTGACGCGGCAAGACAATGTGGTGGCGCAGGCGCTGTTGGAAAAAGCCATCGCGATCGACCCGAACTACGGGCAGGCGCTCGGTGTGCTCGCCACCAGCCATATCTTCGGCGCTCATATGGGCTGGGTGGACGTGGCGACGGTGGCGCCGATCGCCGAGCGCGCGGCGCTGGCCGCGGTTGAGGCCGACAGCGAAGACCCATGGGCACACCATGGGCTGGCCTATGTCTATTTGTTCGCGCGGCGCTTTGAGGACTCGCTCGCCGAATTCGAAGTGGCGTTGCAGCTCAACCCGAACTTCTCGCTGGCTCAAGCTTTCTACGGCGCGGCGCTGTGCTATTGCGGGCGCTGGCAAGAAGGCGACCTGGCCGCGCGCCGCGCGCTGCGGCTTAGCCCGCGCGATCCGTTCTCTGCGCTCTATTACGGCATTGCCGCCTACGCCCAGTTCATCGGACACAACTACGACGAAGCGATCCGCCTTGCGCACGAGTCTGTCAGGCAACGTGCCGATTTCGTCGGCGGGCACCGTGTGCTCACCGCCGCCGCCGGCATGGCCGGACAAAACGAAGTCGCCAAGGTCGCATTGCAGGAACTTCGCCGCGCGCAGCCCAATGTTACGCTGGCCTGGATCGCAAACGAACTGCCAATGAAACAGCCCGCCGAGCGCGAGCACTATCTGGAAGGCCTCCGGCGTGCCGGTTTAGAATAGCCTTTACCTCTCCGTGTGCCGGCTCGACGCATACCCGCGTGCAACCACTCGCTACTCGGCCATTGCTTCACCAGAACCGCCCAACTCGGCCGGAAAGTCTTTCAGCTTCGGCAGGCCGTCCCGCATGGGCAGCACCGTCTCGGCGTAATTGACGTGAACACCGGGCGTGAAGGCCAGCGTCGGAATCGTCGCGGCAAAGACATCGACGAGGCCGAACGTTGGATGGTTGGTCATCAGGTGTCCGCCGCACTTCGCGCAATATCTGCGCTCACTCGTTTCCGTCTTCGAAAATGTCGCGACGTGTTCAGCGCCCGATGTGATCCGCACCGCCTCCGGATTCCAAAGGCTGAAGGCATTTACAGGCCCCCCTGACCACGAGCGGCAGGAGCGGCAGTGGCAGTAGCCCATCCCCGCCGGCGAACCGGTGACCTCGACTTTGACCGCACCACAAAAACAACTTCCTGAATGTGTCATCGCATAATTTCCTTCATGTACGAAATAAGCCTGGAATGGTTTATCAGGCCGACCTGCGCCAGGGCAACAGCATCGAAACCCGCTTCTTGTAGTTGCGATAGTCGTCGCCGAAGAGGTCGACCAGATCGCGCTCTTCCAGGAAGACGCCGACGAAGATGTAGGCCGTGGTCACCGCCGCGAACAGCAGATGTCCGACAGTCATGGTCGGCGCCGCCCAGAACGCGATGATGAAGCCGAGATAGAGCGGGTGCCGCACGAATTTGTAATACAGCGGCGTCCGGAAGTGAGGCGTCGGCATATCCCGGCCCGTGAGATTATTGGCGACCTGATGCAATCCGAACAGCTCGAAATGATTGATCAGGAACGTACTGGTAAGCACGATCACCCAGCCGACCAATGACAGGGTCGCGATTGTCACGACGATGTTCGGGTCATTGGCCTGCCAAACTATTGCCGGCATCGGATGCCATTTCCAGAACAGCAGATCGAGCGTCAGGCTGGCGAACAGCACGTAGGTGCTGCGCTCGACTGATTTCGGCACGTATTGCGTCCACCATTGCTTGAATGGTTTGCGCGCCATCACGCTGTGCTGAACCGCGAACAGCGACATCAAGAGCAGATTTACGATCAGCGCCTGCGTTGCCGACGATTGTGAACCGGTGTCGATCGTCTTGGGCACCACCATGCCCCCTACGAACCCGATGGCGTAAAGGAAGGTGACGAAGAACGTGAAATAGGCGACGACGCCGTAGAGGAACGCGACGGATCTTGGAATTCGATTTGCCTGCAGGTCTGGGCTAACGGCTTGAAATTCGGTCATGATGATCTCCACAGCAATGACTGGAATCGTAATATGCTGTCCACGATGCCGGAACGGCGACTTGAAGGCTTTGCCCGGCGCTTGATTTATCAGTGAGACGGGCCTGATTATTCCTTGAGAACGGACGCGGTCCGGGGGAAGCGGCGTGCAATTTACCTTTTATAATCAAACGCTTGATACCGAGCGTCGCGAATTGCTTCGCGACGGGGCGCCGATCCCGGTGCAGCCCCAGGTCTTCGACCTGTTGGTCTATCTGGTGCAGAACCGCGACCGGGTCGTCAGCAAGGATGATCTGATCGGCCTGGTCTGGGGCGGCCGAAGCGTGTCCGATTCGACATTCACCAGCCGCGTCAACGCCGCCCGAACAGCCATCGGCGATAGCGGCAGGGACCAAAAGCTGATTCGGACAATTTCACGGAAAGGCCTTCGCTTCGTCGGCACCCTGCATGAGCCATCAAACAGCATTCGACTGGCCGATCGGGTAGCGGCAAAAGGCCTCGGGCAGTCACCCTTGGCTTTGCCGTTACCCGATCGGCCAGCGATCGCCGTGCTTCCTTTCAACAACATGAGCGGGGAACGGGAACAGGACTATTTTTCCGACGGGATCAGCGAGGACATCATTACCGCGCTATCCAAGCTGCGCTGGTTCTTCGTGATCGCACGCAACTCTTCCTTTACTTACAAGGGTAAGGCCGTGCACATGAAGCAAATCGGCGAGGAGCTTGGCGTGCGATACGTGCTCGAAGGCAGCGTGCGCAAGAGCGGCGACCGCGTACGCATCACCGCGCAGCTCAACGATGTCTCGACCGGCAGCCACATCTGGGCGGAGCGCTACGACCGCGATCTCGCCGATGTGTTCGCGGTGCAGGATCAGATCACCGAGGCGATCGTGGCTGCGATCGAGCCGCAGCTCTATGCTGCGGAGAATTTTCGCGCCCGGCGCAAGCCGCCGAACAACCTGGACGCCTGGGATCTGGTGATGCGGGCGCTGTCGCACTACTGGCGCGTGACGCGGCCGGACAATATGGTCGCGCAGGCATTACTGGAAAAAGCCATCGCGATCGATCCAAACTACGGACAGGCGCTCTCCCTGCTCGCCACCAGCCACATGTTCGCCGTGCATTCGGGCTGGGCGGACATTCGCACGGCTGCGCCGGTCGCCGAGCGCGCAGCGCTGGCTGCGGTTGAGGCCGACAGCGAGGACCCCTGGGCGCACAATGCGTTAGGCAGCGTTTACTTTTCCACGCGGCGTCTCGATGACTCGCTTGCCGAATTCGAACTGGCTTTGCAGCTGAACCCGAACTTCTCGCTGGCTCAGGGTTACTACGGCCTGGCGCTGTCCTACACCGGGCGCTGGCAGGAAGCCCATGAAGCGGCGCAACGAGCAATTCGACTGAGCCCGCGCGATCCCTCCTCCGCGATCTATTACGGAGTGGCCGCCTACGCCCAGTTCGTCGGAAGAAACTACCAGGAGGCTATGGCTCTGGCGCGCGAGGCGATCCGTCAGCGCGGCGATCTCAGTGGCGCCTACCGGGTACTGACGGTGGCCGCCGGCATGTCTGGCGAGGCCGAGATCGCAACCGCTGCCCTGCAAGAGCTGCGCCGCGCGCAGCCCAATATCTCTCTGGCCTGGATCGCAGATCAGTTGCCTTGGAAGCTGGACGCCGACCGCGAGCACTATCTGGAAGCCTTCCGCCGCGCGGGCCTGGACTAGCGTCGCTTTTCGTACGCGGACCATCCTGTCGATCCAGAGCCTGCCTTTCGCTGGTGCATTGGCATGGCTCGCCCGAGCGAAAGCCACTGGTTGGGCGGCTTCCGGCGCGATAGAGTCCCGGCATGGCAGTCACAGACATTGCAAGCAGGACCTACAATCACGGCTGGCGGCTCGATCCGATCGTGCGCAGCCTGCTCGATACTGATTTTTACAAGCTACTGATGCAGCAAATGATTCGGGAATTCTACCCGGACCAGCAGGTGACCTTTTCGGTCATCAACCGCAGCCGGCATGTGCGCCTCGCCGAGGTGATCGACGAGGGCGAGCTTCGCGCGCAGCTCGACCACGCCCGCACCATCCGCTTCACCAAAAAGGAGCTGATCTGGCTCGCCGGTAACACCTTCTACGGCAAGACCCAGATGTTTTCAGCCGATTTCATCAACTGGCTCGCCACGTTCCAGCTGCCCGAATACGAGCTTCGCAAGGTCGATGGCCAGTACGAATTGCATTTCCACGGCCCATGGACGCATACCACGATGTGGGAGATTCCGGCGCTCGCCATTCTCAACGAGCTGCGCTCGCGCCAGGTCGTGAAAGGACAAGGCCGCTTTGTCCTTGACGTTCTCTATGCCCGCGCCAAAGCCAAACTCTGGAGCAAGGTCGAGCGTCTGCGCAAGCTGGAAGGCTTGCGGCTTTCCGATTTCGGGACGCGCCGGCGCCATGGTTTTCTGTGGCAACGCTGGTGCGTCGAGGCCGTCAAGGAAGGTCTGGGACCTTCCTTCACCGGCACCTCGAATGTTTTGCTGGCGATGGACAACGACCTGGAAGCGATCGGGACCAATGCGCATGAGTTGCCGATGGTCGCCGCAGCGCTGGCGAATGACGACAACGAACTGCGCTGGGCGCCGTATCGTATTCTGGATCAGTGGCGTCACACCTATGGCGGCAATCTTCTGATCGCGCTTCCCGACGCCTACGGCACCAAATCATTCCTGCGAGATGCGCCGGAATGGGTGGCGGAATGGACCGGTTTTCGCCCCGATAGCGCGCCGCCGATCGCGGCCGGCGAAGAAATCATCAAATGGTGGAAGCAAAAGGGCCGCGATCCCAAGGAGAAGCTGCTGGTTTTTTCCGACGGCATGGACGTCGGATCGATCGAGGAGACCTATCGTCATTTCGCCGGCCGGGTGCGGATAAGTTTCGGCTGGGGCACCAACCTGACCAACGATTTCGTCGGATGCGCGCCGGACGGCTCGGTCGATCTCGATCCGATATCGATCGTCTGCAAGGTGACGTCGGTCGACGGCCGGCCGGCGGTAAAACTTTCGGACAATCCGGAAAAGGCCACCGGCGATCCGTCCGAAGTCGAACGCTATCTCCGGGTATTCGGCAACGCCGGCCGGGTTCGCACTGCGGTGCATGTGTAAGGGATCGCAATCCGCACCCGTCATGGAGGCGGTGCGCGGCGAGACGAGAAAGGCGATGAAGGCCGGCCGTTCGACGACTACATGCCCCAGCGCAAGGCCGGGGTGTGGACGGGCGCGTCCCAGAAGCGTTTCATCTCCTCGTCAAGTATCGATACCGTCACCGAACAACCGGCCATATCGAGTGATGTGACGAAATTGCCGACCAGCGATCGCGTCACGATAGTACCGGCTGGTTCGAACAATCGGCGGACCGCATCGTACATCAGATAAAGCTCCGAAAGCGGCGTTGCCCCGAAGCCATTGATCAACAGGATGGCCTGGCCACGCGCGCGCTCGCGGAGATCAGCAGCGATGGCGTTGACCATTTCCGCAGCGATCTCGGAAGCCGGCCTGAGTTTGACGCGGCGGCGTCCCGGCTCGCCATGAATACCCACACCGACCTCCATTTCGTCCTCGGCGATGTCGAAGGTCGGCCTGCCGGCCGCCGGAACCGTGCAGCTCGTCAGCGCAATCCCAATCGAACGCGTCACCGCATTGACGCGATCGCCTAGCACCTTCAAAGCGGCAAGGTCGCGTCCCTCTTCTGCGGCAGCGCCCAGGATTTTCTCCACGATGAGCGTGCCGGCAACACCGCGCCGTCCCGTCGAAAAAGTCGAGGTCTCGACCGCCACGTCATCGTCGGTGGTCACGGTCGCAACCGGTTTTCCCGACATCTCGCGCGCCATGTCGAAGTTCATAGCGTCGCCCTCGTAGTTCTTGACGATGAACAATACGCCGCCACCGGTGTCCACGGCCTCGGCGGCGGCGAGAATGAGATCGGGCGTAGGCGAGGTGAAGACCTGACCGGGACATGCGGCGTCCAGCATTCCGTACCCGACGAACCCGGTGTGGAGCGGTTCGTGTCCAGAGCCACCACCCGAGACCAGCGCTACCTTGCCGGGCTTGAGATGCCGCCGCTGCACGAACGGTGCGTTCTCGCCGATACGCACAATGTCGGAATGCGCCGCGCAGAATCCGGCGAGGCTTTCGTTAACTACATTCTCGACGGCGTTAATCAACTTCTTCATGCCGGCCTCCCCGTTACGATCGCTTCGGCATCAGCTGTCCTCGATTAGCCTTGCGACTTTCTCCGCGAACTCACTTACGAGCGAGTCAAGCTTGTGGTTCTTCTGTTCGCTGCCGAGGTCTGGCAGCATGATCGTGAGACGTCTGTTGCGCTCCCGCTCCTTCAAGAGAAGCAGCCGCCGCGGGTGCGCGCGATGATAGGCCTCCAGGAAGCGGTCCCGCTCCTGCACCGAGAAATGGCAGATCTGGATGATCGGGTGAAGGTGCTGCGCCGGGATCGGCGTCTGATAGGCCGGGTTGGCAATCTGGGTGATGAAGCTTCGGTTCTTGCCCAGCGCTTCGGCCAGACGCTGGCGCATGCCCGACGGTCGCCGATCGAGCACGTCGCGAAGGATAGCCTTGTAGGCCGCGATCAGATCCTGAGAACCTGCAGGCGTTGCTTGCGTGCTCATGCGGCAGCGCCGGAATAACGGGCGATCGCGGCCTTGACAGGCCCCAGCGCTCCTGGCACTACCGAAAAGCTCCGCAAGCCCTGATCGAGAAGTGCGGCGACATGCGCGGGATCGCCCGCAAGGTCGCCGCACAAGCTCGCTTCGCGTCCCGACCGGTTGGCATAGTTCACCACATGCCCGATCAGACCAAACACCGCGCGCGAAGGACGCGCGAGATCGGCGAGTTGCGGTTCGTCACGGCTCGCGGCCGCCACGTACTGGATGAGATCGTTGCTGCCGATGGAAAAGAAGTCAGCGTTGAAGTCCTCGATGGTAAGGGCTGCCGCCGGCACCTCGACCATCATGCCGAGCGGCGGCATTTGCGCATCCTGGCCTTCGCCACGCAGGTCCTCGACGGCTTGCTCGAGGAGCATGCGGCAACGGTCGAATTCCTCCGGCACCGTGACCATCGGGATCATCACCTTGAGGTTTCCTGCCACTGCAGCGCGGGCCAGTGCCCTCAACTGCGCGCGAAAGACGTCGAGATGCCGCAATGACAGCCGCACGCCGCGCACGCCAAGAAACGGATTAATGTCTCCGGACTGGGTCAGACCCGCGATCGGCTTGTCGCCGCCAGCGTCGAGCGTGCGGATGGTCACGGGCCTGCTGGCGGCCCACTCAAGCATGCGCTTGTAGATCTGATACTGCTCTTCCTCGGTTGGAAGCTTTTCACGCCCCTGAAACAGGAACTCGGTCCGCATCAGGCCGATGCCGTCGGTGCGGGCAGGATCGATATCCCTGAGTTCGGCAAGGCCGGTGACATTGATCATCACCCGAACCAGTTCACCTGTGGCGGTCACCGCAGGCCCGCTGAATGAAGCAGCCGCTTGCCGAGCGTCCGACTGCTCGGCACGGCGCCGACAATAGCTGGTTTTCATATCGCTGTCGGGATTGACAACCAAAAGCCCCGCATCCCCATCGAGCAGCGCGTCCGTGCCGTCTTCGAGGCGATCGACGTCTACTCCCACAATCATTGGCACCCCGCGCGACCTCGCGAGAATAGCGACATGGCTGCTGGGGCTTCCGCGGCGCAATACCAGGCCGCCGTCACGCCAATCGGTGGCCAAAAAGATCGAAGGAGGCATATCGTCGGCCGCGACGATAACCCCGGCCGGCACGATCTGATCGGCTTCGCCTGTCAGGTGTCTCAGCACGCGATCGCGCAGATCGCGCAAATCGGAGGCACGGGCGCGGAAATAGGGATCGCTGGCCCCCTCATACGAGGTGATTTCCGAATCGATCGCAGCGCACCACGCCCGATTTGCCGCTTCGCCACCGGCGATCGATGCAAACGCCGGTGCCGTAAGGTTATCGTCTTCCACGAGAGCCGTCTGGAAAGCGAGAATTGCTTCTGCTTCATCGTCTCCTGCTTCGTGCGCGAGCGAGATGAGATCTGCCTGGGAGGCCGCGAGTGCGTCGACGAGGGCCTGATGCTCCTCCGCCGCAGACCGGGTTTGACGGGCATCATGCTTCGCGGGAGCCAAACGCACGAGCGGTCCCACCGCGATTCCAGGGGCGGCGGACCTCCCTTCGATGCGATGAGCAGCTCGATGCGCTCTATCGTCCATCCTGAAAATCTCCGTCGACCAACGTCACCAGCGCTTCCAGCGCGTCCTTCGCATCAGTCCCCTCCGCGCGAAAATAAATCGTCGAGTCCTTTGGCGCCTTGGTGGCCATCACCTTGACAATGCTCTTGGCGTCGACCCAGGGGCCCTCCGGCGACAGGCCGAGATCGATCCGCGATTCAAAGGCCTTCGCCAGCTTGGTCAACTTGACCGAGGGCCGGGCGTGCAGGCCGACCTCGTGTCGCATGAGCACTGATGCGCGATGCTTATTCATATGCTTGTCCCGCCTCAGACCGGCGTCAGTTCTTCGGCGGTGCGACGCACCACCTCAAGCGAAGCTCCCGAAGCCGCTTCGGTCGCCGCCATGACCGCGCCCTCCACAACCGGCGCGTTACAAACCACGACGCGGGCACGGCGCGATTCCGGCAGCATTTCAATCGCCATCTCGCTGTTGGTTTCGGCGCCACCGAGATCGACCAGGATCGCGACGCCGCGTTCCGACCACGCCCGCTCAATCGCGGCCATAATCGCTTCGACGCTGGTACCCAGGCCGCCGCCCGGATCTCCGCCGCACCAGCCGAGCGGCACTTCATGGCCAACCATTTGCTCGACCATCAGGGCAGTGCCCCGCGCCACGTCCGCCGAATGCGATACAATGACGATTCCGACATTTTCGCTCATGCTAGACCTTCCATAACGTCTGCCACCGCATCGACAATCAACGCGGAAGATCGTGCGCCGGGGTCCATGTGACCAATGCTGCGCTCACCCAGAAATGACGCCCGCCCGCGAATGGCCCGCATTGGAATCGTTTTCTCGGCAGCGTCGCTGGCCACCTGCTTCAAGCGCTTCGGTAGCGCCGTCCCGCCTTCGCGCAGCGCGGCGAGTACGGGAAAAAGCACGTCGAGCATCGTCTTTTGACCGACATCGGACTTTCCTCGCGCTTTGACCGCGTCGATCGCGGCAGCAAACGCATCGGTGACCTGCTCACGGCTCACCTCGTCCTGCAGCGATTTGCCGAGTGACATGAACAGGGTCCCGTAGAGCGGACCGGACGCGCCGCCAACCCTCATCACGAGGGTCGTCCCGACGCCCTTCAGGGATTCGCCAAGCTCCTTGGCCGAGAGTTCATCAACCGTCGCCAACACGGCTTCAAAGCCGCGGCGCATATTGGTGCCGTGGTCGCCGTCGCCGATGGCGCGGTCGAGATCAGTCAGCTCGTCGGCGCTCGCGATGATACGCTGCGCGACCGTCTCAAACAGAAGTTTGCGGGCCTGACGATCGATCATCATGCATGCCCCCGCAATCGATCGGTAGCGATCCGGTTACCGGTCTGATCGAAATAAAGCGGTTCGGCAAATTCGAGCGAGACCTGATCCCCAGCTTTGAGCGGCTGGATAGGATCCGCGAGCGTCACCAGCGAATGCGTGGCGAGCTTGAGATGAACGTGGTTTTGGTCGCCTAGATGCTCCACCCAATGTACCTGCGCGCGGGGTCCCGGGCGGTCCGCTGACGAGATCCGGATATGCTCCGTCCGCAAGCCCACCGTTCGCACCTGAGGCGGGACCGTATCGCCCAGAAGCTCAGCCGGAATGAGATTGATGGCTGGCGTGCCGAGCCGGCTCGCCACATAGGCGCTGTCGGGCCGCTCATAAATCTCCCTGGGGGTGCCGAGTTGAATCAGAGCCCCTTGGTTCATCACGCCGATGCGGTCCGCCATCGTCATGGCCTCGATCTGGTCGTGCGTCACATAGAGGATCGTGGTTCCCAGCTCGCGCTGGATGCGCTTGAGCTCAAGGCGCAATTCTGCACGAAGTTTTGCGTCCAGCGAGGACAGCGGCTCGTCCATCAGATAGACGGCGGGCTCGCGGACCAGCGCGCGCCCGATGGCGACCCGCTGCATTTCACCGCCGGAAAGCGCGGTAGCCCGGTTGCCGAGCTTCTGCTCGATATGAAGTAGCTCCGATACCTGCTGAATCCGACGGCGTATTGCCTTCTCATCCATACGCCGCGCTGGAGAGCGTAGTGGAAACGCCAAATTGTCGTAGACCGTCAAATGCGGATAAAGCGAATATTGCTGGAATACAAACGCGACGTCGCGTTCGGCCGGCACTTCGTTCGTTACAGTGCGACCCTGGATCAGCACATTGCCGCGATCGGGCCGCTCCAGGCCGGCGATCAAGCGCAGCGTCGTGGTCTTTCCGGCACCGGTTGGACCAAGCAGCACGACGAATTCACCGTGCGCGATGGAAAGCGAAAGGTCACGGACCGCCTCGACCGCGCCGTAGCTCTTGCTGACTTCAAGCAGTGAGACCTCAGCCATGGTGCTCTCCCGCATAAAGCGCCGAGGGCAGCGCCTGTCCGCTCATTGCGTCGAACAGCGAGAGCCTGTCCGGACGCAACTCAAGCCCCACCTGTTCACCGACCCGGACCAGCTTGCCTGACGGCAGCCGCGCCTTCAGCTGGCCGTTGGCGGTGATCACGGTGACGATTTGGGTGGTGCCGAGATACTCAGCGCCGATCACACACCCACGCAGCACCGAGGCATCGGCGAACGACACATTCTCGGGTCGCACGCCAAGCGCGAATTTGCCCTCGGCACGATCCTCGAATACTTCCGGCATGTCGATAGTGACGCCGTCGACCTTGATGCTGCGGTCGCCGCGCCGCGGCGAGGCGTAGACATCGAGAAAGCTCATCGGCGGCGCGCCGATGAAATCGGCTACGAACATGCTGCCCGGACGATCATAGATCTCTTGCGGCGTGCCGATCTGCTCGACGCGGCCCCGATTCATGATGGCGATTCGGTCCGCCATCGCCATCGCCTCGAGCTGGTCGTGGGTGATGTAGACGGTGGTCGCATCGATGCGGTCGTGCAGCTCGCGCAGCTCGCTGCACATCAACCTGCGAAACTCGGAATCCAGCGCGCCCAGCGGCTCATCCATGAGAAAGGCCTTGGGCCGGCGCACGATGGCGCGGCCCAAGGCGACGCGCTGCCGGTCGCCGCCGGAGAGCCCGCCGACCCGACGCTCCAGCAGATGATCGATCCTCAGCAATCTGGCGGTTTCCTCGACGCTCCGTCTGATTTCGGCGCGCGGGTAATTCTGACATCGCAGCGGAAAGCCGATATTCTGGCGCACGTTCATGTGCGGGTAGAGCGCAAATAGCTGAAACACAAAGGCAATGTCCCGCGCTGAGGCACGCAGCGCGCTGACATCTTCACCATCAAGCAGGATGCGGCCGGAGGTCGGTAGTTCGAGGCCTGCAGTCATCCGCAAGGTTGTTGTCTTGCCGCAACCTGAAGGTCCGAGAATGACGAAGAACGAGCCGTGATCGACCGTGAAGCTCACGCCTTTGACCGCGGTGAACGTTCCGAACGTCTTGGCAACGGCCTCGAGCTTGATCTCTGCCATGGCGGCTAGTCCGGAAAATGACTGACAATCACAAACCCCAGTGTCCCAACCAGGATCGTGACGAAGGAATAGCTATACAGATTCAACGAGAGGGGCTGCATCAGCATCACAACTCCAAGGCCGATCAGCGCCATCGCGATCGTTTCGCAAGGGCCGCGACGGAGCCAGAGCGGCCACCTTGATGCGTATCGTGCGATCCTTGTCATTTGCGCACCGCCCCGAACGTGATGCCGCGCAGCAGGTGGCGCCGCAACAGGATTGTGAAGCACAGGATCGGGATGAAGAACAACGTCGTTGCGGCAGCGACCGCCGGCCAATCCTGACCGCCCTCGCCGATGATGAACGGGATGAAGGGTGGCATCGTTTGCGCGTCACCGCTGGTGAGCAAGACGGCAAAGGCATATTCGTTCCAGGCAAAGATCAGGCAGAAGATCGCTGTTGCCGCGATTCCCGTTGTCGCCTGCGGCAGCACCACCCTGAAGAAGGCCTGAAGGCGCGAGTAGCCGTCGACCATCGCAGCCTCTTCATACTCGCGCGGGATTTCATCTATGAATCCCTTCAAGAGCCATACCGCCAGAGAGACGTTCACGGCGGTGTAAAGCAGGATCATCCCGAGCTTGGTATCGCTTAATCCGAGGTGACGGAACATCAGGTAGATCGGGATCGCGACCGCGATCGGCGGCATCATCCGCGTCGACAGGATGAAGAACAGCAAATCATCCGCCAGCGGCACGCGAAAACGCGAGAAGGCGTAGGCGGCGACGGTGCCGAAGCACACGGCCAGAAAAGTCGAGCCGAAGGCGATGATCATCGAGTTGGCGAAACGCGGCACCACCTTGGATGGCCCGCCGATCACCATATTGCGCGAGCGCACCAGGCGCTCGTACCAGGTCTGCGGCGGAGGCAGGCTCGCCAGGAATTCAGGCGTCTGCCGCGAGCGCGTCGTGAACAGGTTGACGTAACCTTCGACCGAGGGCTCGAACAAGATCTTGGGCGGATAGGCGATTGAGTCCGGCGGCGTCTTGAACCCGGTGAGGAAGATCCACAGCAGCGGCAGAATGGTAATGACGGCATAGGTGACGACGACGAACGAAGCAAGGAGCTTCGACCGTGACGACGGTTCGGCCACTGAATGGGCCGTGACGGATATGCTCATCGCTGCTTCACCCGGTTGAGGGCCTTGACGTAGATATTGGCGGCGCCGAACACGGTGACGAAGAGAATGATGGCCAGCGCCGAGGAATAGCCGGTGCGCCATTTCTCGAATGCCTCACGCTTCAACGTGATGGACGCGACCTCCGTGGTCGATCCCGGGCCGCCCGAGGTGAGCAGGTTCACCATGTCGAACATCTTGAAGTTTTCGATCGCCCGGAAAAGGATCGCAAGCATCAGGAACGGCATCACCATCGGCAGCGTGATGGACCAGAATTGCCGCCATGGCGATGCGCGATCGACCTCGGCCGCCTCGTAGATGTAGTCGGGGATCGAGCGCAGCCCTGCGAGGCAGATCAGCATCACGTAGGGCGTCCACATCCAGGTATCGACCATGATGATGGCCCAGGGCGCCAGCTTAACGTCGCCGATCATCTGGAACGAACTCGGAGCCACGCCGGTCAGGAAGGCGATCGCGTTGTTGAATAGCCCGATCTGCGGCTGCAGCAAGAAAGTCCAGAAGTTGCCGACGACCGCCGGCGAAAGCATCATCGGCAACAGGATGACCGTGGTCCAGAAACTGTGGCCACGGAAGCGGCGGTTGATCAGGAGCGCCAGCCCAAACCCAAGCACCAGCTCGAGCGCGATCGACCACAGCACGAAATGAGCGGTGGCCTGCATGGCGTGCCAGATCTCGGGATCGGTCAGTATGTCGCGGTAGTTGTCGAGTCCGACATATCGCAGCACAGCATTCGGGCGATTGGCCCGGTAGTTCGTGAACGAGAGCTGGATCGTCCACAGCAGCGGGAAGATGTTGATCGCCAGCAGCAACAGCACCGATGGCGCAATGAACAGCCAGGCAATCGCCCGGTCGGACATGCCGCCGAACCGCAATGCAAGTCGACGTGGGGTCCGGGCAACGGCCCGCTCGGCAAGAGTGCTCATGTGAGACCTGTCGTTCACGGCTCGGGACACGATAGCAGGGGCGGTCTCCCGACCGAAGCCGGGAGACCTGCAGCGCGTCAGGCTAGATCTTGCCTTCGTCCTTGAACACCTTTTGCCAATCCTTGACCAGAAGGTCGAGCGCCTCCTTTGCGGTCCCCTTGTCGGCCACGACATAGTCATGGACGCGCTTCTGCATGTCGAGCAGCAGCGACGCATAGGCCGGCTCCGCCCAGAAGTCCTTGACGATATCCATGGACTTCAGGAAGTCGGCGGCAAACGGCGCGCTCTTTGTAAAGCCGGGATCGTTGAGCACCGCCTTGTGACAGGAATAGCCGCCGAGGGCCCACCACTTCTTCTGAACGTCGGGCTGAGCGAACCATTTGATATAGGCGAGCGCGTCGTCCCTGTGCTCCGAGTAGGAGACGACCGAGATCCCCTGCCCGCCTAGCTGGGTGAAGTGGAACTTCTGCTTCGGATTGACAAAGAAGCCGATCTTGTCGCCGCCGACATTGGGATCCTTGTAGAGGCCAGGAAAGAACGCGAAGAAGTTCATCTGCATCGCGACCTGCCCGGACTTGAAGGCGTCGAGACCCTCCGACATGTATGCGTTGCTCATCCCGGGTGCGGTGCAGCACTTGTAAAGCGACTTATAGAATTCCAGTCCCTTGACCGCGTCGGGTGAGTTGACGAAGCCTTCCATCTGATAGGGCTTCTTCGGATCGTCGTACTGGAAGCCCCAGTCGTAGAGCGCGTTGGTCACGCCCATCGTGATGCC